>WNGI01011181.1_pt1 | contig 10536 bp, 11 predicted proteins | sample 5400621 | NCBI WGS metagenome assembly WNGI01 (sample SAMN13153374, study PRJNA577476) | soil metagenome | isolation source: 20 cm soil or saprolite under Garry oak tree replicate 1 | place: USA:California | collected 2016-06-15 | reverse complement strand
CCCGTGGATGCCGAAGGCAACCAGCACACCGCGTTCGCGATCGATGCGATACCACTGGTTGCGATAACAGGCGTTCGGAAATATCTCGGCCATTTCCGAGCGCGCCCACGCTTCGGGATCGCCGCTCACGCCAATGTCGTCGATCCAGGCGCCCGGTATCACCTGCCGGCCGTCGGCGACGCCGCGCCGGCGTATCATCTCGCCGAAGCGGGCGAGATCATGCGGCGTGACGCACACGCCGCCGGCGGCGCGCATCGCATTGTGGGCGTCGACGGTGATATAGGCGTCGTGCTCCGCGCCGAGTGGTGTCCACAAATATTCGCTTGTTATATCGGCATAGGGCTGGTTGCAGGCGCGCTCATAGACCCAGCCGAGCACATCGGTATTGGTCGAGACGTAGTGAAACAGTCCGCCATGCGGCTGCCCGTCCGGCTTCTGCTGGCTGAGAAAACGGCGCAGATCGATCGGCGGCTCGCCTGCGGGCAGCGGATCCCAGCCCGCTGCAAGACGGTAGCGCGCAACGTCGCCCTTGGGGTCCTCGTAGTCTTCGCTGAAGGCGATGCCGACTGACATATCGAGCAGATACCGGATCGTGCAGCCGGCATAGACCGAATCTTTCAGTTCGGGGATGTAGTCGACGACGCGATCGTTCGGATCGAGCAGGCCGCGATCCCGGAGAATTCCACCGAGCGCGCCGCAGATCGATTTGCTTACGGAGAACACAATGTGCGGCGTGGCGGCGCTCATGCCGTTGCCGTACCACTCCATCGCAAGGCGTCCGCACCTGAGCACGATAAACGCGTCGGTATCGGTGGTGCGCAACGCCTGACCGACCGTGGTCGGATTGCCGTCATGGCCGGTAAAGCCGATGGGCCCGAACTCTTGCAGCGACATTTCAAGCGCCGTCGCACGATCTGCCGCGGCGATGCTGGCGGTGGGGATCAACCGGCGAACATTGCGGAAAGCCCAGGCGCTGAACGGCGCCTTGCGCCAGTTGGCCAGCGTCACCAGTTTTTCATGCGCCGGGGGGAATTCGTCCATCAGATTGGCGGGCATTTCATCTTCCTTCGGAGCTTTTTGTTCTGCTGATCCGGCGCTCCGTGGCAGGGGCTCCGATCACTTTTCAGCGAGGCTTGAACCAGACCGTTGTCATTATTGACCGCAATACATAGCCGTAATCACGTGGGCGGCGGGCTCAAAAACTTGCATTGGCCCGGGGAACAAAGGAACAAATAGCGTTGTTGCCGCGCTGTCACAGCGAGTGACGATCACTGGCGCCAGCATTGCCGCGAAGCAACCAAAATGAGGCCACGTTGTTTGACGAGGGTCGCAAGCGAGAATAACGGGGAACTACTCATGAAAAGACTTTTGCTCGGCGCAGCCGCTTTTATTGCGTTGGCGGCTCCAGCATCCGCGGCTGATATACAGGCACGTCCGTACCAGAAAGCGCCCGCCTATACGGCGCCGGAAGTGGTCTACAATTGGACCGGGTTTTATATCGGCGGTCATCTCGGCGGTGCGTTCGCGGGCAACAACAGCCTGGCTGGAAATGGCGGCCGGTTCTTGGGCGGCGTGCAAGGCGGCTTCGATTACCAGTTCGCCCCGAACTGGGTGGTCGGCGCCGAAGCGCAGTTCAGCTGGCTTGCCAACAACAACAATGGCGCGCTCTTCCCGGGCGGCGTTCTCGTGACCTCGAGGAATAACGAACTGGGCTCGGTTACCGGCCGGGTCGGCTACACTTGGGGTCCTGCGCTGCTGTATGCCAAGGGCGGCTATGCGTTCCGCGACAACAACAATATCGGCGTCACGGTGGCCGGCGTACCGGCGGCCTTTACCACCAATGGAAAGCATCAGGACGGCTACACCGTCGGCGGCGGTCTCGAATACATGTTCGCGCCGAATTGGTCGGCGAAGGCCGAATATCAGTATTACAACTTCGGCAGCACCACCTTCACCACCGGCCCCGCCGCGATCGTCGGCACCCGGTTCAGGGACGACGACCACACCGTCAAGGCTGGTATCAATTACCGCTTCGGCTGGGGCGGTCCGGTCGCGGGGCGCTACTGAGACGAATTTGCTTCGATACGGAAAAAGGCCGGCCCTGCGCCGGCCTTGTTGTTCGAGAACTCGACCGGGAGGCGGAGGCGGAGCGCCGCATCCGGCAGAAAAAAATAATTTTCGCCGTCGATGAAACTTCTGCTCGCGATCGGCTATTATGATGCGGGCAGCGGTGGACAACGAAAATGCGTGTTTTGGCGTTAGGGCTGGTTTTGTCGGGGCTCGCGTTGCCATGCCTTGCGCAAACGGTCCTGAAATCCGAACCACTTGTGCTTGCGCCCTATGAAATCGCCTTTGTGCAGGATCCTTCCTGCCCCGTGGGTAAGGTCATGAAGGTCACCGGCGCGATCAGGGGCCTTCACCGCAGGAAGATTTGCGTGTCACTGGCCGCCGAACAGGCGTCGCTGGCGATTGCCACGCCGTAGCGTTTTTGCTGCTCGGCGCGTCGCCCGGGCGAACGCCGGGACCCCATGGCCACCGCTTTACTTAGAGCTGCAGACGAGTGTTCGATTGCCGACACGCGAACGCACGGCACCATATGAGCGCAATGGTGCTTGCGCAACCGGTCGCGGCGGTTGGCCGCGGCGACGCGAGAGTCCCTACGTGATTAGTTGAAAATCCAACTTGGCTTCGCGCTCGGCCTCGGCCTTGTTCTTGGCGGGATCTTCGTGCGGGTCCGGCCGGCATGGCCTGATCTCGTAGTCGTTGTCCAGCACCGGGCGCGGCGAGGGTCTGTCTTCGTTCGATACCGCGTCGACCACCAGCCCGCTTTGCTGGGCGAGTTTCCAGACATCCGCCTCGGTCGGATAGGTCTTGCTGAGCTTGGCCTCGTTGCTAAACAGCGCGTAGGGCATGTATCGCTCCGTTAAATCACCCTAACGCGCCCGATGGGGCCGGGGTTTCAATGTGGCGGGCTGGCTCACGGGCAGGTGAGAGGTCCGACAGGATTTCGGCCGCAGGCGGCCTTTCCCGCTTGGAGTCCCTGAGTCGTAAACAAGTCCTGAATCCCGGCAAAAATATTGCCTGGGACTCTCCGGCTAGAATCGCCGGATGTTTGGCAGGCCATGAGAACGACCCTGCAAACCCCTCGCGAGCGCCTGCAACTCAGGCTCACCGTTGCGCTGCTGGCGGCATGCGTGGCGAACCTGGCGCTGGTATACGCCTGGCTTTAGCGCCTGACCCCAGGGCCACTTTTGCCAAGGTCACCTTTGTTGGTGCGATTGACGCCGTGCCTGTTCCACCGATCGTGCGGATCGAGGCGCGCCGCTGACCGCTGATTCTGCTGCCGGTGCCAGGGAAGATCGGCGGCGGATGATTTTTTGCGAGCGGCGAAACTGCGCGGACGAATCAGCCCGGCGGCCCTCATCAAAGCCTTGGGGCTTACCTTGGGGCTTACCTTGGGGTTTGGCTTGGGGGTTGGCTTGGGTTTATTTGCGTGGCGAAGTGGCCGCCGAATCATTTGCGGCGGCGGCGCGCATTCTGGCCAACGTGGCACTGAAAAATTCCGCGCGTTCCCGGTCGAACCGCTGCTGGTGCATGCGAAAACTTGCGACCCGGCTCTCTATTTCGGACCGGAGATCGCTGGACAGGCTTGCCCGCGGGGCCGGGACGGGGGTTTGAAGGCCGAACCGGGTGTTGGCCGGCGGCTCGGCGGCTTTCACTGCGTCGATTTGTGTTGCGTCGATTTGTATTGCGTCGATTTGTACCGCTTCGATTTTCACGGCGCTGATTTTGAGCGCGTCGATTTTCGGCGCATCGATTCGCACAGACGCCTTGCGACGCCTTGTGTCAGCCTCGGCTTCCAGTTGCCTCGCCGTGACCGACTGAACAAACGCCAGTGTCTGCGCGATTAAAAGGTCGCGCTCTCTTACCCATTCCATCACACACCTCGCCCGCAATGATCCGAGCAAATGGCTTGTGCTGGATCAAGAGGGCCGCCGGTGTGTCCACAGGGAAGTTGCATCGCGCAGGCTGCGGACGATCGCCCGCAGCCGGCGTGTTGGTCAGGATGCCAAACCTTAGGCTTCCTTCTCGCACTTCTTCATGAAGCTGTTCTTTGCTGCGCCAGCGAGAGGCTTGCCGTCCGAACCCATCGCTTTGGTCGCGCAGGACTCGGCCTTGCACTTCTTCATGAATGAAGTTTTCGCGGCACCCGCGAGCGCCTTGCCGTCTTTGCCGACTGCCTTGCTCTCGCAGGCTTCCTGCGCAAAGGCCGTGCCCATGGTGAAAGAAGCGATGACCGCAGCTAACAATATGGCTCTCACGATACTCTCCCTTTTTTGAACAGCAGAGGTTGCGAAGGTTGACAGCATAATGCGCTTCTGATCAAGCGGCAGGCGCTGGGCGCATGTCCGATGGCCGACTTTGCGGGCGCGGATTCATCGATTTGAAAGCAAACCGTGCTTTCTAGACCTGGTAAGGGAATGCGCCGATGCTCGGTTTCCTGTTCGGCTTCAACGCGCGGCTCGGCCGGCTGCATTATTTCCTGAGCAGTGTTGGCTTGGCCGTTGTGATGACGCTGGTCTGTTTCGCAATTGCGAGCTACGCGCTCCAGCATAGCCCCAAGGGGGCGCCCTTGTCCGCCGATCTGATCACCTGGCCGGTGCTGATCGCGATCATCGTGTTTTTGTGGGTTACCTTCACCCTGCAATCCATGCGCATCCGCGACATCGGATGGGACCCGGTCTGCGTCATCCCGATGTGGTTCACGATCATGATCGTCGACAAGGTGGTCGCCGGCAAAATTCCGGCATGGTCGGTCGGTACCGGACACCACCAGACGGTCGTTGGCGCGCTGGTCAACCTCGGACTGCTTCTGGCTCTGGCATTCTGGCCGAGCGGTCCCGCGAGCGGATCAACGCCGGGCTTCGGCGAGACCCGGCCAAGGCGAGACGAACCACCAGCCGACAGGTCCGGCGCCCCGTCGGTGCCGGCGGCGCGGATGGCGAGGGTAGCCGGAGCGGAGTTCGGTCGGCGAGGGGGTTAGGTCGAACCTCTGCTCGGGGAGGCAAAGACCCCAAGACAAAAAGACCCAAGACAAATTGAACCAGGTAATGGGGCTAACCAAGTGGCTGAAACGATAAAATATTCGCTTGGGTGTTTCACGCCGTCAGGTCCTTCCCGTATCTCCTTGGAAATCTCAATGCCGACATCATGGAAGCCGGCGTCGATAAGGAGTGCTCGGATTTCTTCCTGCTCGTAAAGCTTTTCTGTCGCGAAACGTAGATCATTGATTTCGTGGTGCCGGTTGAGAGGATTGAACTCCCGACCTTCGGTTTACAAAACCGCTGCTCTACCGCTGAGCTAAACCGGCTAAGGTATTAGCATTTCCAGTTTCGGCAGCCGCGCTTTGCTGGTCGCGCCATGCCGCCGAATTGCCGCTCAATGTCCTTGGTGCGCCTGTTTATGGCAGCCCGTGGTGCCCCGTCAACGCGTTCGGCGGTATGTTCTGGCATCGCCGGCCTCATGGCTCCGAACCGCTGGACATCGCTGTTGGGGCGGCGATTTCCGTAACTCTACGGTGGTTCAAGTTAACGGTCGAAGAGCGCGGCTGCTCTGGATTCCCCAAAAAGGCGCATTTTTTCTTTGCACGCGGGGGTCGATTCCAACGCACGGGACCTCAATGACATGAAGCACGAGTTCGGCCGCCTCAACATCGAGACCTCCCGGAGCGTTCCGAATTTCTATCAATCGCGCAAGAACGCCGCGCGCGCCCACTCCCGCGGCCGGCGTCTACCCCCACTTCATGCGCATTGAGATTATTGTCGGGCTGACATCGGCCCGGGCACGATCGGTGTCAATTCAACCGGGTTTGCCGTGCAGGCCTACCAGTGCCTCGGCAGGGACCGCGGCCTCACAGGCGCACCCGACTGTGGGCTGAGAGGGTCGGAGCAGCAAGCTTCGGCCTTCACTTTTCCATGGCGCTGCTCACGTACGCACAGCGGCTTGAGCACACAGGGCGGCCTGAGCACGCCTTGCGGCGTGAGGCCGGCCCTCAAAACCGTGACAGGTATCCATCGACGGCGTGGGCGATGAATATACTTGCACTCATAAAACCGAAAATTGCGGTGACAGCTTCCAACATGACAATGATCCTAAAGCCCAGCGGGCAGACCTAACGGCATGCAGCGATGCACAGTCAAAAGGATTCCCGTCGAAGCTGAATTTCGAACTCAGGTGATGATTTCGAGCAACGGTTTCGCGGACAAGCCGCGGCTAAACGCGGGCGCAAAAAAGGCGGCTACCTCGGCCGCCCTTTCAGGCCTTCCTCAGGCATTCGCTAACAGGGATACCAGCGTCCGTCCGGGCCCTGATAGGTCGCGCCGAACTGCAGGCCGCAGACGTTGCGGCGATGCAGGGGACGGTAGCTGTGATAATAGGCATAGGAGTCGTCATACGGCACCTCGCCGCCGTAATAGGCGTAGGAGTCGCTGCCGACAAACGGCGCCGTGACGATCGCCTCCGCCGTTCCAATGGCACCGCCGATCACGCCCGCCGCGACCTCGCCCGGCCAGAAACCGGGGTGGCCGTAGCGATAGTTGCAGCCATTCGCCCATGGATACTGGGCGCAGTAGGCGGCGGGTTCCTGCATCGCCACCTGCGCCATGGCGGGGGTCGCAAGGAGGGCAGCCAGCATTGCCGCCGTACCGAAAAGTCCTGATTTCGTCATGGTTGAATTCTCCGCACATGGTTGTTGGAGAGAAAACAGTTCGCGGCCGTGGAGGTTCCAAAATCCCCGTTGTGTCCTATTCGGACCGATGTGAAGTTCCGGCCAACGGCCGCTAGTGGTGTTCGCGGCCTCGCAAGCCTCCGGTCCGGCAGCCGGGCTCGGTTACGTCGTGCTGTTCGGGATCGGCTCGATGGTCGGGATGGTCGCGATTTCCCGCAACGGGAGCCGCGGGCGATAGGCTGACACATTAGGCTTAACCCGCAATTTGAGCGGCGGCTTTAACCGTTGGTCCAGAGCGTTGCACTAGGATGGTTTCTGCAACCGGAACCTGAAACCATGCGCGCAAGCCTCGTACTGGCGATATTGGCCGGGACCATGTCGACGGTCCTGGCCGACAGCGGTCCGGTCATCGTGATTCCCGGCCGGCCCGGCGTGCCCATCATCATCAACGGCATCGATGCGTCCTATGCCGTGGTCGAAGGCGACTGGGGCCTGGGCAAGGGCGTGCATGTGCAGCCCACCGTCTATGGCGGCCGCCTCGTCGATCCCGAGCCGCATGTCGGTCACTACTATCCGAGCGCCGGCCGCTCGCCGGGATACGGGCGGGTCGAAATCCAGCCGCCGGCCAACCGCAAGCTGCCGCAGCCCGCGGAGAGCTATCATGAGTCCTGGTCTGCGCAATCCACCCCGCAGCCGGTGCAGCCCGAGGTGCCGTTTTATCCGCCACCGGTGATCATCGCCCCGCAAAACGGCGAGGCGGGCATGCCGCAGGATTTTGCAAGGGAACCAGAGCAGCCTCGAAAGTCCCCCAAGGCTCCGTACGAGATTCCACGGGAATAATAAGCAGACCGCACAGGAGAGAGTAATGCGTCAGACGATTTCAGCACTGGTGGCGGCCATCGCCGTGATGGCCGGGAGCGCTGCGCCCGCGCAGGCGTGCTATGCTGGCGCGTGCGCGCCGCCTCCGGTCTACGTTGCCCCGGTTGCGGCCTACGGCTATTGGGGCTGCGGCTACGACTGCGGCTGGCCCCACCAGCGACTGCCCGACCCGGAGCTGCAGTACGGCGATTGGGGCCATCCGCGCCTCCAGCAATATTACTACGTCAATCAGGGGCCGACCTTTACCGGCCCGGGCAACTTCGCGCCCTCACCGACCTATCGGGAAGGCCGCGTGATCTACACCCACCACGCGCATCGGCCCGTCCATCACTGGCGCCATTACGGCCGCCACGCGTTGCGCCGTTATTACTGATCCAAGGCTTTAATTACTGATCCAAGGATTTAGCAAAGACATCAGCGCCCGTTCGCATCACGCGGACGGGCGCCGGCTTTCCGGCAGCGCTCAGCCCATCAGGCCAAGCCTGCTGGCGCCGATATAGAGCGCCAACACCGCGGGTCGAGCCCCACCGTCATGAAACCCTGGTCGTTCAATTCGGTGAGGGCGCGGGCGAGATTTTGCACGGTCACGAGCGGCACCAGTTCCAGCGCGCCGGAGGCGGATTTCGCCAGCACGCCGGTGGCCTCGGGGCTGTGGCGCGCCGTGGTGACGATGGCCTTGACCGCAAACGCCGCCGCCGAGCGCAGGATGGCGCCGACATTGTGCGGATCGGTGATCTGGTCGAGCACCAGCACGATACCTTCCTGCTCGAGCGTATCGATGTCAGGCGAGGGCAGGGGATCGGCCTCGGCCAGCAGGCCCTGATGCACGGCGTCCGGCCCCAGACGCTGGTCGATCAGGCCCGGCCGCACGATCTCGGGCGCCACGCGGGTGTCGATGTTGTCATCGGCGAGCCGCCGCGCGGCGTTCTCCGTGACCAGAAGTTTCCTGATCCGACGTTGCGGATTGGCCAGCGCCGCCGCCACCGTGTGCCAGCCGTACAGAATGACCGGACCGTCGGGACCGGCCTCGCGGTCGCGCCAGGCCGGCCGGCGGGGTGACCCGCGCCCCTTGTCGGGTGCCTTGTCCGGTGCCTTGCCCGGTGCCTTGCCGCCGCCGCGCCGGAACGGCGGTTTTCGATTACGATCGCTCATGGGCTGAGCTTGTGTCACGGGTTCCGGATTATGGCAATTTGAGCCCGGAATCGCCGATATCCGCTGACGTCGTCAGGTTGACTTTGCCATGGCCCATCCCCATAAACCGGCCGACACCCGAGTCAGGTGAGGGCGACGCTGAAAAGAACCGTTATGGATCAAGGAGCCCTTTTGGCCCTCACATTGATTTAAGCTGCTGACAATGTTAGTTTTTGCAACTTCTTCTTCCCCCACCATCGCTTGACGGGCCGGATGCCATGGTTCGGCAAGCCATCCCACGATCATCATCGGGAAAGATCATCACCGGGAAAGACAGCCCGCGAGACCGGCGGGGTCTCGCTCCCAAACCAAAATATCGAAAACAACCCCATGCAAAGTAGGCAGTCGCCGGCAAGGATGCTTCGGGCGACGCCGAAGACATTTGACACGTCGGGCAAATCAGCGGCACAAAGCCATCCTCGCGCCCACGATTGAGTGCTGCACATTGGCAAGAGCCGCCGCCTAGTCTGGTTGCCGGTTCGAGTCCTGCCGGGCCCACCATCGCTTCGCAGCTCACGCATTTTGCAGGCCTTGCTCCATGCTTGATTGAGAATCGAAACCGCCGAAGAGTGCTCCGCGGCAAAACATGCTCAGAAGCGGAAGATTGACCCCGTGTCGGTTTTTCAAGCCTGGTTTACTACCGAGAGTATCCGCTTTCGGGTTAGAGCCCTGAAGGCGAGGTTTCGCGACCAGAGAGCCGAGTTCGGCATTATCAGGCGGCGCCTCCTGCCGGGCGATATCGTCTGCGACATTGGCGCCAATAAGGGCGGCTTCATCTATTGGCTGTCGTGCTGGGTTCGGGATGGCCGGGTGGTCGCGTTCGAGCCGCAGCCGGAGTTGGCCCGTGATCTGGTCAACGTCTGCCGGGCGATCAAGCTTCGCAACGTCAAGGTTGAAGCAAAGGCTGTCTATTCGCATTCGGGCGATCAGGACTTGTTTCTTCCGACCGGCCATCAACCCGGCGCGTCGCTTCATCAAACGGCGCTGGAGGCGGGGAGTTTTACGACGCTATCCGTGCCGCTGATCTCGCTCGACGAATATTTCAAGGAAACTGACAGGGTTGCGCTGCTCAAGATCGATGTGGAGGGCGCCGAGTTGGAGGTGCTGAAGGGCGCGGAGCGAATTCTCCGGCAGCACGCGCCGTTGCTGGTTTTCGAATGCGAGAACCGCCACCTCGCGCCAAGCAATGTCGGAGACGTTTTTCCTACCTTGAGACCCTCGGCTATCAGGGAAGCTTTGTCTGTCGCGATCGGCTGTTGCCGATCTCCCGGTTCGATGCCGCGGTCCATCAGCGCCAGCACGGCGAATGGTTCTGGAAGAGCAGGGACTATTGCAACAATTTCATCTTCACCAAAAACAGGGCGCGGTGAAACCTGGCATCCCGCTCAGTGGCCGGCGGTCGATTGCCCCGAGGAGGTGGTGCTGTCGTCGCCGGCAGCCTCCGTCACCGGCAAAGGCACTCCGGGAAGATAGAGGATGAGCGGACGGATCTCGTAGACCGCGGTGGGATTGGCGCGGCGCAGGTCGCGCGCGGCCTCGATGGCGGCGGCTTCATTGGCGCAGTCGACGACGTAAAAGCCCAGCAACTGTTCCTTTGTCTCGGCAAACGGACCATCGATGACAAGCCCCGTGCCCGGACCCCGCAAGGTGCGGGCCTTTTGCGTCGCGCCCAGACGCGCCGCCGGCCCGAGGCGGCCCTGTAGCTTGAGCCGGTCGTGGACCTGATGCAGATCGGTCAT
>WNGI01006640.1_pt1 | contig 10536 bp, 12 predicted proteins | sample 5400621 | NCBI WGS metagenome assembly WNGI01 (sample SAMN13153374, study PRJNA577476) | soil metagenome | isolation source: 20 cm soil or saprolite under Garry oak tree replicate 1 | place: USA:California | collected 2016-06-15 | reverse complement strand
CGTCGGCACGGCTTGAATATTGCTGGGGCACGCTCGTGATCCTCGCGCGAACGCAGACGATCGTGTGGGCATTTGCCGCAGTCGGCTTGGCTGGGCTTCTCACATCCGGCAGAGTCAAGTGGTCCCTCTTTGTGGCAGGCTGGCTTTTGACAAGCTTCATCGGCGTGAGCGCGAGCGGATATTTCTTTCCGCACTATTTTCAGCAGCTGCTTCCGCCGCTGGTGCTGGCTGCTGCCGCCGGGGCCGAACGGCTCGCTGCCGTTAGACTGTGGAAAATTATTCCTGCATGGGGGCGGCGTGCAGCGCTCACTCTGCTGCTCACAATTCTGCCTGCCATAACGCTTTGGCCGTTCTTGTTTACGTACACGCCTGCGGAAGCAGTGAGAAAGATTTACCCCGGCAATTTCTTCGCCGAGATGCCGGAGTTTGCGCGCCGAATCGAAAGCGTGACACCGCCTGAGACACCCGTATTTATTTTTGGGGCTGAGCCCGAACTCCTGTTCTATGCGCATCGACCTTCAGCCACGCGCTACATCTTTCTTTTTCCTCTTTACGGGCCCTACGGTAACGCGGGCGAGAAGCAAATGGCGACCGTGACGGAAATCGAGCGTGCTCAGCCTTCGACTGCGGTCTACCTACCGAACGCTCTCTTTTTCACCGCTGGCACCGACCAGTACTTTACCCGGTGGAGCCTGTCCTACTTACAGGACAATTTTTACACTGACACATGGCTGATCGCAGACGAATTCGGCGGTGCGCGTATCCTGAAGGTCGCGACCGGCGGAAAATCGGATTCTTTCCCTACCGGAAAGCAACTCATTGGCGCAATTTTGGTGAGAAAGCCAACTAGCGCTCCCTAATTTTAGCGGCGCCCCTGATTCCGTTTGCGTTGCTTTATGTCTATGGCATTTCCTCTCTGCTGCGCCGGGTCAGCGCGGTTCCGCCGCTAATTGTCCTGGGCGCGGTGGTGGTGTTCGTGACAACGTCGGCGATTCTCATCGTGTCGTATTCGCGAGCGAGCATAACTGGTTTCACCGCTGACGAAAAAGAATCGGTGGCCTTGCCGATCGCTTTTGTCCGTTGCGCCGAGCAGTCGATGTGGATGCCGCTTGCGCCTGTTGAAAGGGTAGTTATCAAGATTAGATGCGAATCGCACAGGTGGCGCCCCTTTACGAGAGCGTTCCTCCAAAGCACTACGGCGGCACGGAACGCGTCGTGTCATATCTCACGGAGGAATTGGTCCGTGAGGGACACGAGGTAACACTTTGTGCCAGCGGAGATTCGGTGACCACTGCGCGTCTGGTAGCGGCATGTCAACGAGCGCTCCGTTTGGACAAAGATTGCGTCGATCCGCTGGCACATCACATTTTGCTTTTAGAAAACGTCTTTCGGCACGCGGACGACTTCGATGTGATTCATTTTCATGTGGATTATCTGCATTTCCCGTTCTCACGTCGCCGGCCGATCGTGGATGTGACCACGATGCACGGACGGTTGGACATCCCTGATCTCATTCCGCTTTACGAGGAGTTTCGGGACATGCCGCTCGTGTCGATCTCGAACGCGCAGCGCGAGCCGTTGCCGTGGGTGAACTGGCAGGCCACTGTTTATCACGGTTTGCCGCAAGATCTTTATCGATATCGGCCAGAGCCAGGAAAGTATTTTGCTTTCGCCTCACTCCCAGTGATACGAGTGTTGGCGATGATCCTTGCATGAGACCAAGCGCTTGCGATGACAGTGGAGGCTAGACTGACGATGGTGAGGCCAGAATACAAATCGACGTACGCGACGATCGTGCTCGCAATATATAACTCGCTCCGGGATGAAATAAAGACACGCTCAACCGCTCAGGCAGGGCTAGTCGCATTGAACATAACGGCGATCGGTGTAATGGGTGGGTTTTTTTTCGGTAAGGGAGAAAATCCGCCGGAGATCCTGTTGCTGATACCGATGGTGTCGTCGGTTCTCGGCATGCTCTGGATTGATCACGCGATTAACATAGCGAAGCAAGGGCGCTTTATCGAGAATGTTGTAATGCCTGAGCTGATGCAGTCGATTGATCTGCCCAGTATACCCAATTACGAGGTCAGCATACGGCGCATGGAGAAACGTGCGGGCCTGCGCCTGTTCGTGTTAGGCACCCCAATCCTCCTGATCTTTGCTGGAATACCTCTCGCGGCGATTCTATACGCCTTCTACGTCGCGAAGCCGGCAACGTCAAACAGTGTCAGGTTTCTCGGGCCGGCGATCGTTAGTTGCATACTCCTGGCTGTCTTCCTTTGGTTGTGGATTCAGGCGATCGGTCGTGGTGGGCAGCTTTGGACCGGGGAGGACGCGCCGGCAAGTGAGGTGAAGACGCCATAAGTTGCGACGCGCAGCATCTGTGGGACTTCTCGCTCCGCGATCTTCGACAGCTCCGCTGCCCGTACGGCTTTGCTGCGAGCGACGCCGAAACGGGGATCTACAATGCGCTCTTCGGGCGGGATTCGCTGTGGACCCTGCTGTTTCTGCTCGAGGCGCAACGCCTCGCGGCAATCGATGGGTTCGATGACTGGCTGGAATCCGCAGCAACGGATATTATTGGGGCGCTCGTGGCCCATCAAGGCCAGGATTTCAACAATGGAATCGAAGAGCAGCCGGGAAAAATAATTCACGAATACCGAGAGACGACCGATCAGCGCCTCGAGCAAATGGGCCTGGTGTTCGAAAAGGGGCGTCCCTATGCCGGATTCGACCAGACTTTCCTGTTCGTCATCGCGATCGGCGTTTTGGCGCGAAACTCCCGGCTGGGGGCGATCGCGGCAAAGGCTTGGCCCGCTTTTGAACGCGCACTGAATTGGATAGTTTATTGCGCGGATCATGACGGCGACGGGCTATTCGAGTACGAGCGGAAGGACAGGCGGAACCTTTTGCACCAGTTCTGGCGGGACAGTTTCGATAGCGTTACTATCGCTGGCGCGGATATTCCGCAACAACCGGTCGCGTGGCTTTCGATCCAAGCCTACGCCTACATGGCTCTTGGTGAAGTAGCGGCACTCTACGCACGCCGCGGTGACGATGACAAGGCGCGGCAGTTTCGTGCGCGTGCGAACGAGCTGCAGCGTAAGCTGAATGCCACCTTCTGGATTGATCTAGAGGACTGCTACGCGATCGGCCTCGACGGCACCAAGCGTATGATACCGATGGTGAGTTCGGACGCCGGCCACGCGCTCTGGGCAGGGATTGCGGAACCGGCGTGTGAGCCGAAGCTAGTACAGCGCCTGTTGCGCCCCGACATGCTGACCGCTTACGGACTTCGAACGCTGTCGTCGGCATCTCCCGCCTTCTGTCCGTTCGCATACCATCGAGGCAACACATGGCCGTTCGATAATGCCGTCTTCGTGATGGGGCTGCTGCGTCGAAGGCATTTGGCAGAGGCGCAGCGGGTCATTGAAGGCGTTGCGGCAGCTGTGTCCAGGATCGGCGCACCGATTGATCTCTACGTCCTGCTCGATCAACCTCTCTTCGTGAAGCCGCAGGTCGAGGCAGAGCATGTTCTGCTGATGCGCCGCCAAAACCAAGAGAATCGTATCCAGAGTTGGACGGCGGCAGCGCTCGCCTATATGGCAGCCGTGCTGGCTTGGATGCGTGACATCCGGCTGGAGTATAATGATGGACAGTCCTAGCGAGGATCACGTCGGCCGTCGCATCATGCAGGTCCACTGGACCTTCCCGCCTACGACGGGAGGCGTCGAATCCCATATCGCGGATCTCGCGCGAATGTTGACCGAGGAAGGACTGGAAATCACCGTCCTCACAGGTGAGGAGTATCCAACGGCCTGCTCAGGCGTCGACATCATCGTCACCCCGATGCTTGACCTCAAGAAAGTTCGCGGCGTGGAATTTCACAGTGCCGACCTGCGCCGCTTCGCCACGTTTTTGGACGACATTGTTACCCGCAGGCACATCGACGTCATTCACGGCCATGACCTTCATCATTTCAGTCCCGTTCCGGCCCTGGCAATCGACAAGATACGCCGGGACCGCAATGTTCGAGTCCACCACTCCTTCCATGAAACATGGCCGGACCTGCTGAGCGAGCGTCCAGTGTACCGCATGTGGCATGGCAATTACGCGCCGTCGCAGTTTGTGCTTCGGCAGTGTGAGGAGCTCCTGGGCTTCACGCCGGAACTCTTTCCGCTCGGGATCGACGTGTCCTTGTTTGCGTGCCGAACGGCTTGCTTTGACACGAAGTCTACACCGATCGTTCTGCATCCTGCCCGCCTCTTGCCGTGGAAAGGTGTCCATATAACCGTTCAGATGCTCCGCAAGCTTCACAACCAAGGGCTTGCGGCGGAGCTGGTCCTGACAGATACGCAGCGCATTGCCGACTGGAATCGCGAACTGGAATTTTACAGGGCGGACATCATCGCATTGATCGCATCTCTCCGATTAGAGAGAAGCGTCCGGTTCTGTAGCGCCTCGTATGCCGATATGCCGCAGCTGTACAAAGCAGCGGATGTGGTGGTTTATCCGACGGTTGGCGAGGAGCCTTACGGCCTCGTACCGCTCGAGGCGATGAGTTGCGCGCGGCCGGTCGTCGCCTCCCGCTCGGGCGGTATCGCGGAAACAGTCATCGATGGCATTACGGGCTATATCGTAGCACGGGGCGACGTTGATGCGATGGCGGACCGCGTTGGCCGACTGCTCAGAGAGCCTACGCTTGCACGGCGTCTTGGGAACGCGGGACGGCGCCATGTGGAGCAGCATTTCGACGCGCGGAAATATGTGGGACGCCTCATAGATCGGTACACGACCAGGTCGGTGTGATCGGTAGGTGGATCGGTCAAGCCCCTCGCCAGGGTCAAGCGTAGCATTGCCTGTGTAGTCTGGCATGTCGAGAGCACTGGCCGCTGTGGTCGCGTAGGCGCGATTCGCCGGCTTGTGCTAGAGTCGCGAGAACCGAAGCGGGAAGCAGCGAAGATTCTTGCTGGTCTTTTTGACGCCAGCATTTTCTTCGAACTACACCGGCTGCCTGAACTGTTCTGCGGTTTCCATCGGCGTCCGGGCGAGAGTCCTACTTTGTATCCTGTCTCTTGTTCACCCCAGACGTGGGCGTCTTGCGCAGCGTTCCTGCTCCTTGAGGCTTGCCTTGCTCTCGAAATTAATGGAGCCGAACGGAAAGTAACCTTCACCGATCCTTACCTGCCCGAATTCCTTCCGGAGTTGAAGATGAAAGGATTGCGTGTTGGGGATGCGACCGTGGATTTGTCCTTCGCTCGCCGCGAGTCGGATGTAGGAATCAATGTCATTCGCCGGCGCGGCCAAGTGGGCGTGATCGCGGTGAAGTAGGTTGCGAAAGACTAACTGGGTCTTGGCGAAAAGCGGGCGGCCCACCGCAAGATCGACATCGGCGTCATTCGCACGAGAACCATCCCTAGTTTCATTGCAATGCCGGGAATGACAAGCGGGCGACCCGCCTCCAGCGCGCCGAGCGCTTCGCGCACGACTTGTGCGACTGCAACATGAACGAACTCCGGGCCGCTTTCGCGCCAACCCCCGGGACGTTTTGCGACTTCCAAAAATTCCGTGTGCACCGGGCCGGGACAAAGGGCGCAGACGCTCACACCGGTTCCGTGGAGTTCGGCGCGGAGCGCTTCGGAGAAGCTGGTGACGTACGCTTTCGTCGCGGCATAAACCGCGAATCCCGGAATCGGAAGAAAACCAGCGGACGAGCTGACGTTCAAAATGCCACCCCGTTTTCTGTCGATCATTTGAGGAAGCAAATGGCGGGTGAGGGAAGTAAGCGCGACCACATTTACCAGCGTCATTTGCTCGTTGCGAATGGGATCGCTCGTTGCGAAAGGACCGAGATCGCCGAGTCCCGCGTTGTTGATCAAAAGATCGACATCAATCTTTTCGCGCTCGAGCCACGCCACCAATTCCTTCAGTTGCGTTAGATCAGCAAGATCGGTTTTGCGAATGTGAACGGTGAGATTTGGATGCTGCTTTAAGTCATCGCGCAACTCATTGAGCCTCTGCTCGCGTCGCGCCACCAAAACGAGCGATCGCCCTCGGCCGGCAAGTTGCCGCGCAAATTCGCGGCCGATCCCAGCCGATGCTCCCGTGATCAGGGCGCTACAACCGTCCAGTTTCATTTTCTTGGTAATAGCCAAGCGTTTTAACGCTGGGCTATCAGCTTACTTTGCATCCGAGTCCCAACTAGGACGAAAGAAACGTCATTCGAGCGTCGAGTCCCCATAATCAAAGCCGTGTCGATGCAACATTATTTTGGAATTCTTCGCGAAAAGATCGCGCGCGATGGTGGTTGGTTTGGCCGCGGATGTAAGCGATGGTGGAATCCACTGCCGAAATACCGATGCTGAATGCGCCGTAGCCCTGCTGCCACTCAAATGAGCGCATTTTTGGAAATGTTTCATGAATCCATTTGGAAGAATTGCCTTTGAGAAGCTGTATTGCTTTTGCGACAGATAAGGTCGCCGGTAGCGAAAGCAACATGTGCACATGATCCGTGGTCCCACCGATCGCGAGCGCCTTGATTTTGTTTTCTTTTGCAATGCCGCCGAGATACGGCCACAAACGCTCACGCAAATCTGAAGTCAGAATCGGTTCGCGATTCTTCGTGCTCCAGACGCAATGAACGACACAACTATTAAACGAATGCATACGGCGAGGTTCTTTCGTCCCTGCTGGGACTCGACCCCCCATACCATGATTATCCCAGCGTTAAAAACGCTGGGCTATTCTCGTGCGTTCGATCCATGGCTTAGAGATTCGATCTCTCGTTTTGTGAGTGGACGCCAATGGCCGCGCGGCAAATCACCAAGACGGAGATTACCGATCCGGACACGCACGAGACGTTTCACCTCGTAACCGATTTCGTGGAACATGTGGCGAATTTGCCGATTAATTCCCTGACGCAAAATGACGCGCAAACGCGTAGACGTGATTGAATGCAGCCGGGCAATTTTCGCGCGTTGACCGTCGAGAAAAATTCCACCCAGCAGTTTAGGAGCAAGAGTTGGATCCCACTGCCGATCCAACGTCACTTCATACTCCTTCTCGATCTTATACCGCGGATGGGTGAGCCATTGGGCGAGATCGCCATCGTTGGTGAGAAGAATGAGGCCTTCGGTTTGCGCGTCAAGACGGCCAATGTTGAAGAGCCGGGAAAATGTTTTGGGCAGAAGATCGAAGATGGTATCGCGGGCGTGCACATCCTTTCGCGTCGAGACGAAACCCGCCGGCTTATGCAGCAGAATGGTGAGCAATGGTTCGGCATGAACAAGCTTGCCATCCACTTTCACGTGGTCGCGCGCACTCGGTTGTGCGCTGAAGTTCGTGCAGATTTGGCCGTTGATGGTGACACGGCCTGCGGCAATTAACTCATCGCAATGCCGTCGCGAGCCAGCGCCAGCTGCGGCGAGGAAGCGGTTTAAGCGCATGGGAATCGTTAAATCGTGACTCGTCCAGCCGATTCGACGATGTAACGTTTTAACGATTCACGTTTTACTACACGTCGGGCTTCGTCTTCGGAAGACCGACGACTTTGCTGCTTTCCTTCCACTGACCGCGCTTCTTGAGAAGCTCGACTCGCTCGAAGCGCTTTAGCACATTGCGCTTGGCGGCGATGGTGCTGGCCCCTTTTAAACTGCGATGTTGCGACATAAATTCCTCTCGTGCGGAAAGGAGCCGGCACATTAAGCCGCGACTCGAATTTTTCAAATGGATTACATCAGCCCGCTGCCGACGCGATCGGGGACGAACCGGGGATGAATGGACGGGGGTCATCTTCAGCGCCCCGCCACCCGACGATGTGCTGGGCGCTTTATAGCTCGTTGCTCAGCACGACGTACGTGCCCGACGCCGCGATCTGATGATAGATGTGAAAGCGCTCGGTCAGTAACTTTTTCCAGTAACCGACGCGCTCTTGCTCGACAATTAGATAAACGGCGCCGCTCCCGTCCCATTTCTCTAAAACGGCATCTTCGCTCAGGAAAATGTCAGGGGATGGTCTGCCTATCGGGGCCTCTTTCTGGCGGTTTTGATTAACCAGAAAAAATTTCCGGTTCAGATAAAAAATGAGGCTGCTGCTGTCGTCGAGTGGTCCTTCAAAAACGGTCTCGCCGCTTGCATCCAGCCGCGGATTTAGAGATCGGCACAGATCGGCCAGCGAGAAATAAGGCGCCATTCTGGCAACGCCCTCCATCATACCGAGCCCACCGGGGATCATTGCAACGGCAAGAGCGATAACGGCAAGTTTCTCGCGTCGCTTGAAAATAAAATAGAGCGCAACCAACGAGAGAGAAATGAGCGAGACCCCAGTAATCGTGAGCATGGGACGAAACCAGAGCCAGGTCGAAATCGGCATGTCATGCAGGGCCTTCCATGCCGTCCAGCGCGCGTCCATCACTCCCCAATGGCCGTTAAGAGCGTCCGCCGCCTTGGGAAGGAGCAATGCAAGCGCGAGCGTCGCCGTCCCGGTGAAACCGACCCCGATCGCACCGGCCGCACGTAAGCCCGCGGGCATTCGGTCCCACGCCGCAGCCGCCCAGAGCGCCAGCGCACCCCACATGGTCATCGAATAATAATCCTGGCGCTGGCCGAGAAAGAGTAGCGGCACGAAGACCACGCCCATCCAGCAAAGCGGCAGCGCATCGGAAAATTCGATCTCACGTGGCCGCATCACGCGCCGCCAGGCGAACAGCAGGCCCGGCAAAAGCGCAATCGACCACGGGAACCACCACGCCAAATGCATGATCAGAAACTGGTAGGCGGGCATGCCAATATAGTCGTGCGTCGCATCGTAAAGCCCGCGCAAATGCCCCAGCCATTCATGGCTGATCAGGTAGCGAAAATACCCCGGGAAATGCCATTCCGCCCAGATGTGCCAGGGCGTGACGATCAAAATAAAGAGCGTCAAATACTCCCATCGCAAAAGCGCGCCAAATCGCATCCGCGCTTCTCGATAAAAGACTGAGAGTAAAAGAAAAACCGCCGCCGGATAAACGACGCCGAGCAACCCTTTTGTCAGGCAGGCGAGCGCGGAACAAATCCAAAATCCCGTGAACCAGGCGCGCCGATGGCGGCGGCGCTGATAACCGCAGAGGCCGCAGAAAATCGCGCCTGCAATGAGCGCACTGACAAGCGGCTCAGGCATCACGATGCGCGCGAGCAGAAATGTGCCGCAGAAACTGAGATAAATCAGACCGGCAATAAATCCGCGCCAGTGATCGGTGAGCTTTTCACCAATTAAGAAAATCAGCGCGACTGAAACAACTACCGCAAGCGCAACTGGAAGTCGCGCGGCGGCCGCGTTCACGCCGAAAAGCTTGAACGAAAAAATAATGAGCCAGTAAAGCAACGGCGGTTTTTGCAAGCGCGGGATACCGTCATTGGTAGGTAGGAGCCAGTGATGTGCCTCGACCATCTCACGAGCCGCGCCAGCGTATTGCCCTTCAGTTTGACTGTAGAGATCGCCCGATCCGATGGTGGCGAAGTGCAAAAGCGCCGCTAGCGCAATCAGAATAACAAAAAGCATGCGGCGCGTAGGCGGCTCTGGGAACGCCGGCGGCTCGAGCAGAGTTTCTTCAATGCTAAAAGTGCGAGTGCCTGCGGTCATCGATTCTGTAAGCGGCCATTCCTCGGGCTTCGAAATTTTTCCCAGCTCTCCGGCAAACGCAGCAGTTTCCCCGCGGGCATCTCGATAAGAGCCAGCATTTGGCGGCATTCGGCAATCAGCAAATCATCTTCGGGGCGGACAATGCGAAATGCGCACCAAAATCGCGCACGGTCCAATTGATCGAGCCAGCCTTCAATGACGAGCTGATCCCCAAGTTTGGCGGCGCGACGATAGTCGATCTCAGTGCGTACGACCACAGGATATCTTTGAGTCTGCGCCATTTCTGCGAGCGCAAGACCAAGTTCTTCGGCCAGGACTGTGCGTGCCGTTTCAACGAACCGCAGATAGGCGATGTTGGATACGACGCCACCGCAATCAGTATCGAAAAACATCACCTGCACTTCCGTGCGGATACGCGGCATTGCGGCAGTCACAATCAACAATCATCTCGGAAGGCGTTCGAAAGCAACGGCAAACGTCCGGCGAAGCGGGAATCAATTGATAAGCCCAATCAGGCTCGGGCCGAAGATCATTGCAAGATCGACAGGACCGCGTTGATTGCTTCCTCAACCCTGACCGCTTTCATACAACGAAAATCAATCGGACATTCGCGCAAGAAGCATGGGCTACATTCGACTTGATGCCGCACAATAATCTGCCGACCGCCAAGCGGTTTAGTAAGGCGAGGCTCGGTCGAACCAAAGATAGCGACGGTCGGGACACCGAGCAAGGAAGCTAGATGCATCGTGCCGGTATCATTCGTCAACAATAAGCGGCACTCGCGCAGTTCGTCGATCAGTTGCTCGAGCGTCGTTTGGCCAATGCGATTCACGCAGGAATCTCCGAGCGTCTTCGCAATCGTCTCACCGACTGCCATGTCCGGCGCCGTTCCCAAAAGAATCCATTGCACCGAT
>WNGI01044631.1_pt1 | contig 10537 bp, 8 predicted proteins | sample 5400621 | NCBI WGS metagenome assembly WNGI01 (sample SAMN13153374, study PRJNA577476) | soil metagenome | isolation source: 20 cm soil or saprolite under Garry oak tree replicate 1 | place: USA:California | collected 2016-06-15 | reverse complement strand
TGGCCGTGAGGTCGGGCAGCGCCCCCGCCGCCACCCCGACGGCGAGGACCACGGCGACGATTCCCGCCAGCGGCCGGACGAGCGCGGTCCTCGGTCGACGCCAGGCCAGAACAGCGTCGAGCACCCATCCGTTGACGGCGACGGCCAGCCAGGACACCAGCGGAACGCCGCCCCAGCCGGCCAGGGCGCGGGCCGCGCCCCAGTCGTGGAGGGCGTATCCGACGTCACCCCAGGGGAAGCCTCCGAACGGGACCCGCCCCCGGCCGGCCTCCACCAGCACCCACACCGCCGCCAGCACCGGCGCGGAGGTCACGCCCCGCCGGCCGAGCCAGCCGGCGATCGCCCCGGCCAGCATCCACCACGTGGACAGGAAGAGCACGAAGGGCACGACGGCGACGAGGCCGAAATAGCGCGTCCACTCCACCAGCACCCCGAAGAAGGCGACGCCCGCCACCCCGCCGTACAGCGCGCCGGCCTTCGGCCCGGCGTCGCGCCAGACCCACAGCAGGGGCGCCAGCGCCACCAGGGCCAGCGGCCCGAGATCGAGGGGCGGAAAGGAGGCCGCCAGCAGCAACCCGGAGAGCACCGCCGCGCCCAGGCGGGCTCCCTGCTGTCGCACTAAACGCAGTCGGCGCAGAGCATCCGTTCGGCGTCGGCCAGTTGGCTCGGGTGCTTGACCAGGAAGCACGAACGGCACACGAATTCGCCGGGCCGCTTGGGGGGGATCCGGGTGCTGGGGTCGGACCGGTCGTCGGCTTCGCCGTCGTCCTCGTCCTCGTCGTACTCCTCCTCGTCGAGCAGCCCGCTGGACGTCCGCTCGAGGAGCAGGACGTCGAGCGGCTCCTCGACGTCGTCGGGGTGCAGCTCCTCCTCGAGGTCGACGACCTCGTCCTCCTCGTCCTCGGTCTCCTCGGCGGCGCCGGCGGCGCCGTCGCTGTCGTCGACGAGGACGTCATCGACGTCTTCGACGTCGTCGACGTCGATATCCACGTCGGATCCGAACTCGTCTTCCTCGTCGAGCTCGGCATCGAGGTCCTCCGGTTCGGAGGGCTCTTCTTCTTCATTTTCGAATTCGTCGTCGACCATCCCCGCATTCCCTGTTCGAAGGGTGCCGGAGTATAAGCCGAAACGTCCGCCGGCTCGCGCCTGCCCGCCCGCGGCGGAGACGAGGGGAAAAAATGCGGGAGCCCAGGAGACCGTTGGGGCCACTGTTTAGCCCGACCCGCTCCAGCGCGGATGGGTTATTCCAGCGTTCTCTACTGGGTCTCCTGAGCTCCACCCCGATCCTTCGCCTCTTCCGAGTAGCCAGCAGGCTCTCGGAAGCCCACGACCTTGGCGCAACCGGTATCGGGACGGAGCTAATAGAGCCCGATATGGGGTGTTGGTGTCAAGTCCGCGGAATCGAGAACACGCGCGGCCTGACCTGCCTCTTCGCGCATAGCCGCTGGTCAGGCCGGATGAAAAAAATCTTGAGGTCTGACGACGATTCGCCGTCGCTTCGGTGACGCAGGGATGACGAGGGCCGGCGCCACTCCCGGGCGGTGGTCAACCGACCTCTGCCAGGCGGATTCGATCTGTCGCGGAGGCGGCGCGCGAGCGTCCTCCGCCGATCGGCTCGACCTCGATGGCGTAGGGCAGCTGCTCCTTCACCTCGGCGGCGTGCGTGACCACGAGAACCTGCCGGAAACGGGCGCCGAGGCGCGTCAGCGCGGCGAGCAGTCGGTCGCGGTGCTCCCCGTCGAGCGCCCCGAGCACCTCGTCGAGCACCAGCAACCCGACGGCCCCACCGGAGAGCAGGTTGACCTGTTCGCCGATGGCGACCCGCAACGAGAGGTTGGCCAGATCGGTTTCCGAACCGGAGTGCCGATCGAGCGGATGACCGGCGCTTCCCACCCGCAGCTCGAAGCTGTCGCCGTCGACTTCCAGACTGTCGAAGCGGCCGTCGGTCAGCTCCCGGAACAGCGCGGTCGTGTGGGCGGACAGGGCCGGGCCGACCTGGCCGACGAGGCTGTTGCGGAACTCGCCGAGCAGTTCGGCCAGCCGGCCGAGGTGCCGGGCCTCCGACTCTCGCCCGGCCAGCTCGGCACGGCGTGCCACCTCGGCGTCGAGCCGCGCCCGCCGCTCGGCCAACCGTTCGGACAGGCCGCGCTCGTCGACCCGGGCGTCGGTCAGCGCCGCCCGGGCCCGCCCGACGGCCTGCGCCGCTTCCGCCCGGGCGGCGTTCGCCGCCGCATGGGCGTCGCCGTCGAACCGGAGCGCCTTCCCTTCGGCCAGAAGGCGGGCGGCCTCGTCGCCCGCCTCGGCCACCGCCGCCTCCTCGGCCGCCACCGCCGCGGCGACGGACGGCTGCGCCTTCAACCGCTCCTCGAGCCGCAGCGCCGCGTCCCGCGCCGCCTCGGTTTCAACCAGCCGCCGCCGCAGCCCGGCCGGATCGCCCTCGCCATCGCCGGGCCCGCGGTCGGTGCGACCGGCATCGCCCGCCGCGTCGGGAACCATTGCGGCGACAAGGTTTTCCGCCTCGTCGAGCGCGTCGCGGGCGGCGGCGATCTCGGCCAGCAGCGCGGCGCAGCACTCGTGCCGGCGGCGCGCGCGACGGAGCGCGTCGGTGGTGCCCTGCTCGGCCTGCCCGGCGGCGGCGTGCTCCACCCGGGCGTCGGCCAGCTCCGCTCCGGCGGCCGCGGCGGCGGCCTCCGCCTCCCGCCGAGCGGCGTCGCGGTGGCGCTGCACTTCGTCGAACGCGGCCCCGAGTTCTTGCCCACACAAGGGGCAGGGCGCCTCGGGGTCGAGCCCACCGGCGGTGCGGGCCTCGCTCGCCGCCGCCTCCAGCCGCCGGGTCGCCGCCGCCACGGCCGCCTCGGCGGCGGCGACCCGACCGGTTGTCTCGCCCGACCGGCGACCGGCGGCCGCCGCCGCCTCCTCCAGCGTCTCCAGCGCCTGCAACCAGTTCCCGCCCTCGGCCGCCGCCGGGCCGGCCCGGCCGGGCTCGGTCGCCGTGGATTCGGCCAGCTCCCGCTCAGCGGCCCCCAGACGAGCCTGGGCCGCGTCGCGCCGCTCCAGCGCCTCCAGTTGCGACCGGAGCGACCCGACATCGGCAGCGGCGGCGCTGAGGGCCGGCAGGCGCTCTCCGGCCGATTCCAGCTCCGCCAGCTCCGAACCGCGGGTGGCCAGCCGGGCGGCGGCTTCCTCGTGACGGCGGCGGGCGGCAGCGTAGGCGGCGGCCAGCCGGTCGCGCTCCTGCTTGCGGCGCTCCTCGTCGGCGGCCACGGCCGCCGCCGCCGCTTCGGTCTGCTCGGCCGACGCCAGCGCCGCCTCGGCCGCCACCCGGCGGGCCCCGGCGGCGACGAGCCGCCCGTCGAGCTCGGTGGCCTCGCCGGCCAGCGCGTCGAGATCGCCGAGCATCCGCCGGGCGGCCTCGATCTGCTCGAAGGCCGCCCGGGCCTGGGCCCGGGCCGAGTCTCGGGCCCGGTCGAGCGGGGTGATGCCGAGCAGGTCGAGCACCAGCTTGCGGCGCTCCTCGGGCCGGCGGCCGGAGAAGGCGTCGAGCTGCTTCTGCTCGCAGAAGACCGATGACCGGAACGCTTCGGCGCTCATGCCGAGCACGTGGTGGACGTATTGCCGAACGGCCACCGCCCCCGCCGCCACCCGCTGCCCGTCGCAGGCTGCTTCGGCCTTCACCCCGTTGGCCGCCCCCGACAGCGACCGGGTCACCTCGTAGAGGTGCCCGTCGTGCTCGAACTCGACCGTGGCCTCCGTCTCGCCGGTGGCGCCGTCGGACCGCAGCGAGTCTTTGCCGGTGCGGGCCACGCCGAAGAGGGCCCACAGGATCGACTCCACCAGCGTCGACTTCCCGGCGCCGTTAGCCCCGTAGATGCCGACGACGCCCGGTGGCAGCTCGAGATCGAGCTCCGCTCAGCTCGCCTCGTCGATGGCCGCCATGATCAGCTCGTCGCCCAGCGCCAGGAGCCGCTCCGGGTCGTAGCCCGTCAGGTCCTGCCGGTGGAGGAAGCGGGCCCAGCGGTCGCCGATGGCGTCGCGGGTGGGCAGGTCGGTCACCCGGGAGGCAGCGTCGAGGAAGGCGGGCTCGAGCCGGAACCAGAGGGCGTGGCGGTACGCCTCCGCCACCCGCGTGTGGTCGAGCAGCCGCCAGGCCTGCGGATCGGCGCCGTCGACGAACAAGCGGGCCACGGCGCCGTCGGGCACCGCCGCCGCCCGCTCCACCACGGCCGCCTCCAACTCGGTGGGACTCAGCCCGGCCGCCGCCACCGGCTCCGGCGTCACCAGCGGCCGACGGCCGGGCAGGCCGTGATGGCGGCAGACGCCGGTCTCGGTGTCGAGCGAGACGACGCCTTTGGGCCGGTCGGGGTCGTCGGCGAAGGAGAACGTGTCGGTCGACCCGGCGTACCACACCGTGTCGCGCACCTTCGTGTGCACGTGGTAGTGCCCGAGGAGGACGAGATCGGAGCGCAGCGCCTCGGCGTCGACCTCGATCTCATTGATATCTCTACTGCGAGGCTCTACCTGAGGTACACGTGGGTGGGTCACGAGGAGGTTGACCCGGTCGGCGCTGCGGTTGGCGGCCGCCTGGTCGAGACCGGCCAGGCTCTCGTCGACGGTCAGCATCTGCGGTACCGCGTGGACGCGGAGCCCCGGCAGGTCGAACGCCCGATAGGTGCCGTCGTAGGCCAGATGGAACTCGGGGAACGTGTCGGCCAGCGGCGCGTAGGGCGACCCCGTACCCGGAAGGCGGGGCGTGTCGTGGTTGCCGGAGATGGCCACCAGGGGGGCGCCGTGATCCCGGATCTTCCCCAGCGCCCGCTGGGCCACCCGGAAGGCCCGATATCCCGGCCGGGGATGGTCGAACACGTCACCCAGCCACAGCACGACGTCGGGCTCGAGGGACAGGGCGAGGTCGACCGCCGCCTCGAACGACTCCTCGAAGTCGTGCTCGCGCTGGTTGGCACCCTCCGGTGTGGTGCGGGAGTAGTACTGCCGGCCGAGATGGGCGTCGCCCAGCGCCACCACTTTGAATGACATGCTTGTGACTCTACACAGAAGGTACGACAGTTACGGCTCGACAAAGGGGTCCGGGATGCCGGTGGCGAAGCGGGTGAGCCCATGCTCGTGACCAACCATGTTCTCGCCGGGGCGGCCATCGGTGCCGTCCTCCACCGCCGGCCGGCCCTGGCCTTCGCCGCCGGCGTCGCCTCCCACGTGGCGATGGACAGCCTCCCCCACTGGGGCCTTCCCCGCGGACCGGAGTCCCACGACCGGTTCCTGGAGGTGGCCAAGCGGGACGGGCTGGCCGGGCTGGCCGGCATCGCCCTCCTGGCCGGTCCGGCCGGGCCGATCCGGTCCGGCGTGCTGGCCGGGATCGCCGGGGCCACCATTCTCGACGTCGACAAGCCGGCCCGGCACTTCTTCGATCACAACCCGGTCCCCGCCCCGATCCAGGCCTTTCACGAGCGGATCCAGCGCGAGGCGCCGCACCGCATGCGGGCGGAGCTGGTGGTGGCGGCCGGTCTCCTCGGTCTCTCCGCCCTGCTCGTCGCCCGCCGCCGCGGCTAGAGCCGGCCCCGCAGGGCCTTGACGTTGGCGACGAACCGCTGCGTCTCGTCGAGCGGGCCGCGCTCCCGCACCGATCGCAGCCCCTGGTAGTACGAGGCGAGGGCCCGGTCGACGCTGCCGCCGTGACTGTCGAGCAGGTAGCGCAGGAACCGCGTGCCCATTCGGATGTTGGCCACCGGGTCCCGCGGGTCGAGGCGCGCCGTGCCGAGCAGCGAGGTCGAGACGAAGTCGACGGTGTCGGGCATCAGCTGCATGACGCCGACGGCCCGGGTCGACGACACCTTGTTGCGCTGCCAGCCCGATTCCTGCCACGCCAGCGCCATGGCCAGATCGCTGGGCACACCGGCCAGCCGGGAGAACTGGAGGAAGGCGGGCCGCAACCCGGCCCGGTCGGCCGGGACGACGATCCGCAACGAGGTCCGGGCGGCGGCCAGCTGCGCCGGGGGCATCCGCACGACGGTGTCCCGCAACGCCCCGGCCTTCGTCGGCACCACCGGAGCCGGAGCGGGAGCTGGGATCTTCAGGGCGGCGCCTTCCGCCACCAGGTCGGGGTTGGCGGCGACCAGGGTCGGGACGTCGACGCCGTAGCGGCGGCCGATCGCCTCCAAGGTGTCGCCGCGGCGGACGGTGTGGATCCGCCCGGCAGCCGAGCCTCCGACGACCAGCCCGGCCAGCGTTCCCAACGTCGCCATCTTGCGCCACATGGGGCGCAACTTTAACACCAGTAACTAGGGATGGACACTGCCCGTGCGGCGGGCCTCGGCCAGGCGCTCGGCGCCGAGCCGGCCGAGCTCGTAGTCGCCGGTGTCGACGAAGCGCATCGCCTCGGCCAGGCCGTGGTGTCCCGCCTGATCCCGGATGAGCCGCCACATCTCCAGGCACACCGCCCGGTAGGCGGGATGGCCCTGAGGGCCCGTCCGCAGCTCGAGGACGTGCATGGCCTCCCGGGCGTTCATCTGCATCGTGAACCGTATGCGGTAGGCCAGCGCCACGGCGTAGGCCGCCTGGGCCGGGAAGGGCCCGGACAGCTCCCCGTAGAGCGAGGCCGAGTTCGCCATCGCCTCCTCGAAGAGGTGGGCGACGCCGGCCTCGACGACCGGGGCGGGCAGCTCGTAGCCGTGGCGGGTCGACAGCGGCTGCCACTCGATGGTCAGCATCCGGTGCCGCTGCAGGTCCCGGAAGGCGCCGTAGTCGGCCAGCACATCGAAGCGGTAGCCGGTCCGCTCGAAGGCCCGCCCGGGCTTGTGACGGCGGTTGACCCGCTCCCCCACGTAGGCGTCGAGCAGGGCGAAGCGCTCCTCGGGGGCCAGGGCCCGCACCCGGGCGGCCAGCTGGTCCTCGGGGAGGTCGGAGGCCGAGTAGAGGATGGCGGCCAGGACCTTGTCCTCGCCGTCGGGGTCGAAGTCGACGAGGGTCACCGACGGGCGGGGCTCGGGCTCCTCGCCGCCGAGGAGGTGGGCGGTCATGGCCGCCGTCCGCTCCCGGCGCTCCTCTATATAGGCGCTCCAGGCTCCGCCCCGGTCCTCCCGGTCGACCCGCTTGAGGAACGACGGGATCACCAGCCGGAGCTCCTCCAGCATCATCTGGGCGTAGCGGCGGACCTCGGGGAGGGGGTGGGCCCGCATCCGCAGGAGCAGCGCCTCGTAGGCCTGGCCCGTCCCATAGATGCCGACGTTGGACAGGCTGGAGGCGGGCAGCATCCCCCGCACCGCGTCACAGGCCTTGGCCTTGATCGTCTGGCGCCACACGAAGTCGGAGTCGCCCGGCTCCTTGGGGAAGGTCTGGCGGGCCCACTCCATCACCTTGGGGAGGGCGGCGGCGTAGCCGTCGAAGAGGGCGTCCATGGCGGCGACGTAGCGGGCGCCGAGGGGCGAGTCGAGCACCTGGGGATCCCGCCAGTAGCGGTAGCGGCCGTCGAGCCGGGCGTCGTAGGCGATGTAGCGGGTCGACTGCTCGAGGTAGGCCATGAGGCGGCCCCACTCGAGCACCTTGGTCAGCACGTTCGACGCCTGCTCGCAGGCCAGGTGCACGCCGCCGAGCTGGGCCACCGAATCGTCGCCGTACTCCAGGAAGACCTTGTCGTAGAGCTCCTCGGCCCGCCCGAGGCCGATGGTCGTCTCGTCGGGGCCGTCGCCGGACGAGGCGGCGTCGACCTCGTCGGCGAACTCGTCGAGGAACAACCGGCGCAGGCTCTTGTGGGTGCGGGAGTAACGGGCGAACAGCGCCCCCTTCACCACCTCGGGCAGGTTGGTGAGGGCGAAGACGGGCCGGTCGATGTTGGTGAAGTGCCGTTCGAGGACCTGGGCCTCGTCGGCGGTGAACGTTTCCGTGGCGTAGAGCATGGGCGGGCGGATCGTAACCGCCCGCCCACACTCGGCCGAGGATTATCCGATACTCACTGGGCGATGTCCCACACCACGTCGACCGTGAGGCTCAGCTCCTGCTGGCCGGGCTCGATCGGCGCCGGGGCGGTCCCGCCGGCTGCCGCCTTGGGGGCGGCGTTGTAGCGGTCGTACACCGGGACCGAGCTGTTCTCGGGGACTTCGGAGATGAGCCGGATCCCGCCCAGCTTCACCCCGGCCGCCTTGGCCATCTGCTCCGCCTGGAGCTGGGCCAGGTGGACGGCCTGGGTGCGGGCCTCGGCCTTCAGGGCGCTGTCGTCGTCGATGGAGAACCCGATCGACTGCACCCGCACGGCGTCGCCCACGGCCCCGGCCGCGGCGTCGATGAGGCCGCCGGCCCCGGCGATGTCGTGGAGGGTGGCGGTCACCTGGTTGTTCACCTGGTAGCCGGTGATCCGCTGGCCCCTGTCGTCGTAGGTGGGGTTGACCTGTAGCTGGGAGGTCTGGATGTCCTTGGCCTGGACGCCCTTGTCCTTCAACGTGTTGATGAGGGCGTTGGCCTTGTCGTTGTTGGCCGCCAGAGCGTCCTTGGCGCTGGCGGAGCGGGTCTCGACGCCGAGAACGACGCGCAGGGTGTCGGGCGTCCCCTTCACCAGCCCGACGCCCCGGGCGGCGATGGACGGCCGGCCGCTGTCGGTCGACACGGTGGCGGCGGGGGCGGCGCCGGCCGCCTTCGGCTCGCTCTTGGCGCAACCGGCGAGGGCGAGGGCGGCGACGGCCGCCACGGCGGCGGCGGTCAAAGTGGGACGGGCACGCAGCATGGGAGCCTCCGTAGGTGGATGTCCGATGCCCCCTTGGACGACCACCGCCGTCACGCGGTTCCCGGGAGGAGACCCAGGCCCGGGATCCGATGGGCCCCGCCGCCGCCGGGTTTTTGGTCTGCGCCACAAAGGGCCGCACCGGAAGTGGTGGACCGCCACCTATCGGAGCACCCGTCCGCCTGGCACAGTCGGGGGATGACTGCGAAGCCTGTCCCTGTCGCGCCCGCCGAAGAGACCAAGCCGACGATGACCGGGGCGGTGCCGCTGGTGCCGCTGGGCCGGCCCCAGCTGGCGGCGGCCGCCCGGCTGGCGGCCGGCGGGGCCCGCCACCCCGTCCGCCTGGCCGGCGCCGGGCTGCGGCTGACCGGGGAGCTGGCCTCCGCCGTCCGCGGTGAGGCGAAGCGGGAACCACAGCCCGGCGACCGCCGCTTCGCCGACCCCGCCTGGGCCGCCAACCCGGTCTACCGGCGGGTGCTCCAGGGGTACCTCGGCGCCACGGCCGTGGCCGACGACACCGTCGGCCGGCTCGGGCTCGACGACAAGAGCGAGGAGCGGGCCCGGTTCGTGGTCGGTCAGGTGATCGACGCCCTGGCCCCCACCAACAGCCTCGTCGGCAACCCGGCTGCGCTCCGCACCGCCGTGGCGACCAAGGGGGCCAGCCTGGCGAAGGGTGCCCGGGCGCTGGCCGACGACGTCGTCCACAACGGCGCCATGCCGAAGTCGGTCGACCGCCGCCCGTTCCGCCTCGGTGAGACGGTCGGCGCGTCGCCCGGGGCGGTGGTGCTCCGCACCGAGGTCCTCGAGCTCCTCCAGTACAAGCCGGCGACGCCGACCGTCGGCACGGTCCCGATCGTGTTCATCCCCCCCGAGATCAGCCGCCACTACATCCTCGACCTCTCCCCCGGCCGCAGCCTCGTCGAGTGTCGGCCAGGGGCATCAGGTGTTCGTCGTCAGCTGGCGCAACCCGACGCCGGCGCACCGGGACTGGAACCTCGACACCTACGTGGCCGCCGCCCTGGAAGCCGTCACCACCTCCGCCATCATCGCCGGCAGCCCCGACGTCCACCTCGTCGGCGTCTGTGCCGGCGGCATCACCGCCGCCGCACTGGCCGGGCACCTGGCCGCCACCGGGGAGCGGCGCATCCGCACGTTCACGTACTTCGTCACCGTCCTCGACACGGCGGCCGAGACGATGGCGTCGCTGTTCCTCTCCGAATGGTCGGCGGCACTGGCGGTGCGGGGCTCCAAGCGGACGGGAATGCTGAAGGGGCGGCAGCTGACCCGGATCTTCGCCTGGATGCGACCCAACGACCTGGTCTGGAACTACTGGGTCAGCAACTACCTGCTCGGTCAGGACCCGCCGGCGTTCGACGTGCTGGCCTGGAACGCCGACATGCCCAACATGACCGCCGGCCTCCACGCCGACTTCGCCAACCTCTTCCTCGAGAACCCGTTGCCGCAGGCCGGGAAGCTGACCGTGCTGGGTACGCCGGTCGACCTGGCCAAGGTCGACCAGGACACCTACATCGTGGCCGCCCTCACCGACCACATCACGCCGTGGGAGGCCTGCTACCGCACGGTCGGCATCCTCGGCGGCACCAGCCGCTTCGTCCTCTCCTCCAGCGGGCACATCCAGGCCATCGTCAACCCGCCGGGCAACAAGAAGGCCAGCTACCGGGCCGCCGACGACCCCGGTCCGGACAGCGCGGCCTTCTTCGCGGGGGCGGAGCGCATTGCCGGGTCGTGGTGGGGCGAGTGGTCGGCCTGGCTGTGCGCCCGCGACGGCGAGACCCGCCGGGCGCCCCGGTC
>WNGI01009413.1_pt1 | contig 10538 bp, 7 predicted proteins | sample 5400621 | NCBI WGS metagenome assembly WNGI01 (sample SAMN13153374, study PRJNA577476) | soil metagenome | isolation source: 20 cm soil or saprolite under Garry oak tree replicate 1 | place: USA:California | collected 2016-06-15 | reverse complement strand
TCAAGCTCGGCCAGTTCCTCGCGACCCGGCCCGACATCGTCGGGGCGGCGCTGTCGCGCGATCTCGAAAGCCTGCAGGATCGAATGGCGCCGTTCCCGCAAGCCGAGGCCGAGGCCGCCGTCGCCAGCGCGCTCGGCGCCAAGATCCAAGATGTTTTCGTCAGCTTCGGGCCGCCGGTTGCGGCCGCTTCGATCGCCCAGGTGCACCGCGCCGAGGTGCTCGAGCAAGGCGAGCGCCGGCCAGTCGCCGTCAAGGTGCTGCGGTCGGGCATCGAGCGCCGCTTCAAGACCGATCTCGAGGCGTTCGCATTCGTCGCCTTCCACGCCGAGCGGATGTCCGCGGAGGCGCGGCGGCTGCGCATCGTCGAAGTGGTGGATACGCTGGCGCGCAGCGTGGCGGTCGAGATGGATCTGCGCCTCGAGGCGGCGGCGATCTCGGAAATGGCGGAGAACACCAAGGAAGATCCGGATTTTCGCGTGCCGGCGATCGACTGGATGCGGACCGCCAGGGACGTGCTCACGCTGGAATGGATCGATGCCACGCCGCTGTCCGACCGCGCGGCGCTCATCGCCAGGGGCTTCGACCTCAAGCAGCTCGCCCGCGCGCTGATGCAATCGTTCCTGCGCCATGCCTTGCGCGACGGCTTCTTTCACGCCGACATGCACCCGGGCAACCTCTTCGTCGACGCCAATGGCCGGTTCATCGCGGTCGACTTCGGCATCATGGGCCGGCTCGGGCCCAAGGAGCGCCGGTTCCTGGCCGAGATCCTGCACGGCTTCATCACCCGCGATTATCTGCGCACGGCCGAAGTGCATTTCGAAGCCGGGTACGTTCCGCCGCAGCACTCGGTCGAGAGTTTTGCCCAGGCGATCCGGGCGATCGGCGAACCGATCCACAGCCGCACCGCCGCCGAGATCTCGATGGCCAAGCTGCTCAATCTGCTGTTCGAAGTGACCAGCCTGTTCGATATGCGGACCCGGCCGGAATTGCTGCTGCTGCAAAAGACCATGGTGGTGGTGGAGGGCGTGGCGCGCTCGCTCGATCCCGGGCTCGACATGTGGTCGACCTCGGACCCGGTGGTGCGGCAATGGGTCGAGCGGCATCTCGGGCCCGCGGGCCGCATCGAGCAGGCGGCCGAAGGCGCCGTGGAGCTCGGCCGTTTTCTCGGCGGGGTGCCGGAGCTGCTCGGCCGCGCCGCGGTCGTGCTCGACCATATCGACGCGGTCACCCGCAACGGCATCGTGCTCGCGCCCGAGACCGTCGCGGCGATCGGGGCGGCCCAAGCGGGCCATAGCCGATGGACGGGTGTGGCGCTGTGGCTGATCGTGGCGCTGCTGGCCGCCATGCTGGTCTGGGGCTGAGGGCTGGTGCCTTGCATGGTAACACATGTGATACTATGTGAACGTGCAGATACTTGAATACCTGGACGGCACGGGCCGCAGTCCCTTCGGGACGTGGTTCGACGCCCTGGACGCTCAGGCCGCTGCGGGAACGTGATATGGCTCTGACAAGAGATTTCAAGCAAACCGTGAAGGTGCGGGCCGAACATGATGCAGCCGTACTGCGCGATTATATCAATGCGACGATCGGTTTTGAAAAGCTTGCACGCGAGACCGGCACCTCGCCGAAAAGTCTGATGCGCATGCTCGGCCCGAAAGGCAATCCGCGCGCCAGCAATTTGTTCATGGTCATCGGCAAACTGCAGCGAGTTGCGGGAGTGCATCTCGCGGTCGATGCGGAGCGCTGAGCCAGATCCCGGCGAGATGGAACAGCGCGGATGCTCCAGGGCAAACGGATCCTGCTGGTGATCGGCGGCGGCATCGCCGCCTATAAATCGCTCGACCTGATCCGGCGCTTGCAAGAGCGCGGCGCGGCGGTGCGGGCGATTCTCACCAAAGGCGGCCAACAGTTCATCACGCCGCTCGCGGTCGGCGCGATTGCCGGCGAGCGGGCGTTCACTGATTTGTTCGATCCCCGCAGCGAATTCGACATCGGCCACATCCGGCTGGCGCGCGAAACGGATCTCGTCGTTGTAGCGCCGGCAACCGCCGACCTGTTGGCCAAGATGGCGGGCGGCCATGCCGACGATCTCGCCTCCGCGGTCCTGCTCGCGACCGACAGGCCGGTGCTGATCGCCCCGGCGATGAACCCGCGCATGTGGGAGCACGCGGCGACCCGGCGCAATTTCGCGCTGCTGGCCGCCGACGGCATCGCCTGCGTGGGGCCGAACGCGGGCGCGATGGCCGAGCGCGGCGAGCACGGCCTCGGCCGCATGGCCGAGCCGCTGGAAATCGTCGCTGCAATCGAGCAGCTGCTGGGCGGCAACGAGGGGGTCAAGCCGCTGCAAGGCCGGCGCGTCATCGTCACTTCCGGGCCTACCCATGAACCAATCGATCCGGTGCGCTACATCGCCAATCGCTCCTCCGGCAGGCAAGGCCACGCCATCGCCCGCGCGGCCGCCGATGCCGGCGCCGAGGTGACGCTGATATCCGGGCCGGTCGACTTGCCCGATCCGGCCGGGATCAACATCGTTCACGTCGAGACCGCGCGCGACATGCTCGAAGCCGTGGAAAAAGCCTTGCCGGCCGACGTCGCGGTATTCGCGGCGGCGGTCGCCGATTGGCGGGTCGCAGCGCCGAACACCCGGAAGTTCAAGAAGGGCACCGAGGTTCCCACGCTCGTGCTAGCCGAGAACCCGGACATTCTGGCTGCGGTCGCCGGCCGCAAATCCAAGCGGCCGGCGCTGGTCATCGGGTTCGCGGCCGAGACCGAGCGGGTCATCGAGAACGCCAAGATGAAGCTCGCGCGCAAGCATTGCGACTGGATCCTCGCCAACGACGTGTCCGAGGGGACCGGCATCATGGGCGGCGAGAGCAACCGCATCCACCTCGTCACCGCGGATGGCGTGGAAACCTGGCCGCTGCAGCCCAAGCGCGAAGTCGCCAGGATGCTGGTGAGCCGCATCGCCGCGGCCCTTGCACGGCCGTCATGAACGAAATCGAAATCCGCGTGGCGCGGCTGCCCCACGGCGCCGATCTGCCGCTGCCCGCCTACCAATCCAAGCTCGCCTCGGGATGCGATCTTCTCGCCGCGATCCCGCAGGAGGAGCCTATCGTGATCGCGCCGGGAGCACGCGCGGCGATCCCGACCGGGATCGCGCTCGCCCTGCCGCCCGGCACCGAAGGCCAGGTGCGGCCGCGCTCCGGACTTGCGGCCAGATCCGGCGTGACCGTGCTCAACGCGCCGGGCACCATCGACGCCGATTACCGCGGCGAGGTCCGGGTGCTGCTGGTGAACCTCGGGGGCGCGCCGTTCACGGTCAGGCGCGGAATGCGCATCGCCCAATTGGTGATCGCGCCCAATTTGCGCGCCCGAATGATCGAGACCACCCGCCTCGATGATACCGTGCGCAACACCGGCGGTTTCGGCTCGACCGGCAGTTCGTGATTCGATTGCTTTCAGATCCGGCTCATCGCACCCCAGGCAAGGGGATCCTTCTGGCATAAAATTTCTTTCGGTCGTACATATTGCCAACAATGTTCTTTTGTTGGCGCAAATAGTACCTCGAAATAGAATCGCTTCCTATGTCGAACGCGGGTCCCCGGCCACGTCCGCTGATGCTCTCCGGCCCTCGGGTGACCGCGCATTGGTCTGCAGCTTCACCCGAAGTACAGGAGTTTCCCATGTCCGTCGCCCCGCTGAAATCCCAACCTTCCCCGGTGGCCGACGCGCCGCAACCTGGTCGTGGCCGTGTCTTCGATTCGATCACCGACACTATCGGCGACACCCCGATCGTGCGGCTCAATCGCCTGCCGCGCATGAACGGCGCCCGAGCCCAAGTGCTCGCCAAGCTCGAATTCTTCAACCCGATCGGCAGCGTGAAGGACCGTATCGGCGTCTCGATGGTCGACGCCATGGAGGCGAACGGCAGCATCGGACCTTCGACCGTGCTGATCGAGCCTACCTCCGGAAATACCGGCATCGCGCTCGCGTTCGTGGCTGCGGCGCGCGGCTATCGTCTGATCCTGGTGATGCCCGATTCGATGTCGATCGAGCGCCGCAAGATGCTGGCGTTGCTCGGCGCCGAGCTGGTGCTGACCGAAGCGGCGGCGGGCATGAAGGGCGCGATCGCCAAGGCCGAGGAGCTGCTCGGCCAAATCCCCAATTCGGCGATGCCGCAGCAGTTCAAGAATCCGGCCAATCCCGAGATCCACCGGCGCACCACCGCCGAGGAGATCTGGAACGACACCAAGGGGGCGGTCGACGTGATCGTGTCGGGGATTGGGACCGGCGGTACCGCGACCGGCGTCGGGCAGGTGCTCAAGGCCCGCAAGCCGTCGATCCGCATGGTCGCGGTCGAGCCCAAGGACAGCGCCGTGCTCTCGGGCGGAGCGCCCGGTCCGCACAAAATTCAGGGCATCGGCGCCGGGTTCGTGCCGGAAATTCTCGACCGCTCCATCATCGACGAGGTGATCACGGTGACGAACGAGGAAGCTTTCGAGACCGCCCGCGCGCTCGCGCGCCAGGAAGGAATTCCCGGCGGCATTTCGTCGGGCGCCGCCGTCGCCGCCGCGCTCAAGGTCGCCGCACGGCAAGACATGAACGGAAAAACCATCGTCGTGGTGATTCCCTCGTTCGCCGAGCGTTATCTCTCGACCGCGTTGTTTGAAGGCCTGTGAAAAACGGGGATCAAGACGCCGCCCTGCCGCGGTTTCAGGGTCGGCTGGCTCGATTCGAGTTGCGACGGCATCCGCGTTCACGATCTGGGCTCTTAGCGTTTGCCGGCATCGGAGGTACATTGCAGCGATTCGCGGGCAGCGTGGCGGAGCTTGCCCGCGGCACCGCCGGGCCCCAGTGGCGTCCTCGCTCGGCGGCGCGAGCGCAGGCCGAGCAGGGGCAGTGGGGATGCCGGACACGATCCGGGCCAGGGCCGGACGCTTTCGTGCTGATCGGTGCGCAAGCTTTCTTGCGAAATCCCTGACCGTCGCTGCCGCCTGGGCGCCGCCGCGTCCCGCCGCCGCCGAGCCATGGCTCCTCGCCGACATCGATCGCTATGTGAGCGGGCTTGCTCAATTGCATCGTCACGAGCTCGCGGCGTTGGCGCTGATCGTCGGCGTGGTCTCCTTCGCAGTCGTCACCGCCGTCGGTCTCGTGCGCACCCGCAGCCGCGCGCAGCGGGCCGCCGCCGCCGACCGCGCCGAAATCGTCCGGCTTCGCGAGCAGGTCGACCGCGCGCATGCGCTGCTGTTCTCCGAGCCGCAGCTCGTGATCGCCTGGGACGCGCGCTTCGAGGAGCCGGAGGTCCTGGGCGATCCCGGCATCGTCAATTCCGTCCCGATCGCTCGCCGCATCCTGACGTTCGCCGCCTGGCTCGACGCCGACCAGGCGAGAGCCATGGAGCGCGCGGTCGAGGCGCTTCGCTCCCGCGGCCAGGGCTTCGCCGTTGCGGCGACGACGCTATTGGGGCGCCATATCGAGGCCGAAGGACGTGCCATCGGCGGTCGGGCCGTGCTGCGGCTCAAGGAAGTCAGCGGCGTCAAGCGCGAGCTCGGCGAGTTCGCCGCCCGTCACGACAAATTGCTGCGCGACATCGATGCGATCCGGACCTTGATCGAAGCATTGCCGTCGCCGATCTGGGCAAGCGACGCCGCGGGCCGGAAGACCTGGGTCAACCCGGCCTATGCGCACGCGGTCGATGCCCGCGACGACGCCGAGGCGGTTGCCCGCGGCCTGGAGCTGCTCGATCCCGCCGCGCGCACCGAGCTGGCGACGGCCCGCGATTCGGGCGAGCCCTATGCGGCGCGGCTCGCCGTCATCGTGGCCGGGACGCGAAGGATGTTCGACGTGTTCGACCTCGCCACGCGCAACGGCCGCGCCGGCATCGGCATCGACGTGACCGAAGTCGAAACGACGCGCGGCGAGCTTGCGCGCACGATCGAGGCGCATCGGCGGACCTTGGACCAGCTGCCGACCGCGGTCGCCATCTTCGGCGCCGACCAGCGGCTCACGTTCCACAATGCCGCGTATCGCGCGCTGTGGGGGTTGACGAGCGACTTCCTGGATCAGCTGCCGAGCGACGGCGCGGTGCTCGATCAGCTGCGCGCGGCGCGCAAGCTTCCCGAGCAGGCGGATTTCCGCTCCTGGAAGAATCAGCTCCACGAAGCCTATTGCGCCGTCGAGGCGACCGAGCATCTGTGGCACCTGCCCGACGGGCGCACCTTGCGGGTCATCACCACGCCCACTCCCAAGGGCGGCATTACCTATTTGTTCGACGACGTCACCGAAGCGCTGGAACTCAAGCGCCGCTACGACGCCTTGATCCGAGTGCAAGGCGAGACGCTCGATCATCTCTCGGAAGCGGTCGCCGTGTTCGGTAGCGACGGCCGGCTGCGGCTGTTCAACCCGGTGTTCGCCTGGATGTGGCGGCTGCTGCCCGCGCTGCTCGCCGAGCGGCCGCATGTGGAGGCGATCATCGCCGCCTGCCAGGCGCTGCATGACGACGACGTGACTTGGCAATCGCTGCGCGGCGCCGTCACCGGGCTGGAGCACCGCCAGCCGATCGCGAAGCGCCTGGAGCGCAAGGACGGCAGCGTGATCGATTGCGCGACCATGCCGCTGCCCGACGGCGCGACCCTGGTCACGTTCCAGGACGTCACCGATTCGGTCAACGTCGAGCGCGCGTTGCGCGAGCGCAACGAGGCTCTGCAAGCCGCCTACGATCTCAAGAACGATTTCGTGCATCTGGTCTCTTACGAATTGCGCTCGCCGCTGACGAACATCATCGGCTTCGCCCAATTGCTCGAAGACCCGGCAACCGGTGCGCTCGGCGACAAGCAACGAGAGTATCTCGGCTACATCAACTCCTCGAGCGCTTCGCTGCTCGCCATCATCAACGACATCCTGGATCTCGCCACCATCGACGCCGGCGTGATGACGCTCGATCTCGGTCCGGTGGAGATTCGCGCGATCGTCGACGCCGTCGCCGAGGCGGTGCGGGATCGCCTCGCCGAGCACGGTCTCGAGCTCGAAATCCGCGCCGATGCCGGTGTGGGCAGCTTCACCGCCGACGAGCGGCGGCTGCGCCAAATCCTGTACAACCTGTTGGTCAACGCCATCGACTTCTCTCCGCCCGGCGAGGTCGTCACGCTCGCCGCGGAGAGGCGCAGCGACGCCGTGGTGTTCCGCGTCACCGACCGCGGCCCCGGCATTCCCACCGAGATCCAAGACCGCGTGTTCGATCGTTTCGAGACCCACGCGCTGGGCTCGCGGCATCGCGGTACCGGGCTCGGCCTCTCGATCGTGCGCTCGTTCGTCGAGCTGCACGGTGGTACGGTACAATTGGATTCCGCGGTCGGGCGCGGGACCACGGTCGTCTGTGCTTTTCCGGTCGAGCATGTGGCGGAGCGCGCCGCCGCGGCCGAATAACGGGGGCGGAGCGCATCGAACCTCCGGACCAACTTGACCGCGGCAAGCCATCAGCTGGTACTTCCGAACGAGCGGGCGACTCGCCGGCTGGCCGCGGATGTCGCGGCCGTTCTCGCGCCCGGCGATCTCGTCACGCTCTCCGGCGATCTCGGCGCCGGCAAGACCACGTTTGCGCGGGCCCTGATCCGGCATCTGGCCGGCGACAAAAGGCTCGAAGTGCCGAGCCCGACGTTCACGCTGATCCAGAGCTATGCACTGCCGCGCTTTCCGCTGGTCCATGCCGACCTCTATCGGATCTCCGAGCCGCGGGAACTCGTGGAGCTCGGCTTCGAGGAAGCGATCGAGGGCGCCGCCGCCTTGCTCGAATGGCCCGATCGCGCCAGCGGGCTATTGCCGGCCGATCGGCTCGACATCGCCTTTCATCTCGCTCCGACACTGGGGCCGAGCTACCGGGAGACGTGCGTTACCGCCTTCGGCTCCTTCGCGGCACGCACGGAACGAATGCTCAGAGTCTGGCGCTTTCTCGAGCAGGCCGGATTCGCGGATGCCGAACGCCAGTTCATCCAGGGCGACGCCTCGACCCGCAGCTACGAACGGCTGGTCAAGAACGGCGGCACCGCTATCCTGATGAACGCGCCACGCCGGCCGGACGGGCCACCGCTGCGAGACGGCAAGCCCTATAGCGCGATCGCGCATCTCGCCGAGGACGTGAAGCCGTTCGTCGCCATGGTGCGCGCGCTGCGCACGCGCGGCTTTTCCGCACCCGAAATCCACGCCGCCGACCTTGCCGAAGGGCTGCTCGTCCTCGAGGATCTCGGTAGCGAAGGCGTGGTGGCGAGCGATACCGGCGCGCCGATCCAGGAACGCTATGCCACCGCCGTCGACGTGCTGGTCGCGTTGCATCGGCAAGCGCTGCCGGGGGTGCTGCCGGTCGCGCCGCGGATCGATCATCCGCTGCCGCCGTACGACCTGGACGCGTTCCTGATCGAGGCGGAATTGCTGCTCGACTGGTATGTGCCGCATCGAGGCGGCGCCGTCGCCCCGCCGGCGCGACCCGAGTTCCTGGCGCTGTGGCGCGCATCGCTGCAGCGCGCCATCGAGGCGCCGCCGAGCTGGGTGCTGCGCGACTATCATTCGCCCAATCTGCTGTGGCTTCCGCAGCGCCAAGGCATGGCTCGGATCGGCCTGCTCGATTTCCAGGACGCGCTGCTCGGGCCGCCGGCCTACGACCTGGTATCGCTGCTCCAGGATGCCCGGGTCGACGTCCCCGAGCAGCTGGAGATGGCGCTGCTCGGCGGCTATGTCCGCGCCCGCCAGGCCTCCGACCCCGGTTTCCGCGCCGCCGAATTTCTGGAACTCTACGCGACGCTGGGAGCGCAACGCGCCACCAAGATCCTGGGGATTTTCGCGCGGCTCGACCGCCGCGACGGCAAGCCGCAATATTTGCGTCATCTGCCGCGGGTATACCGCTATCTGAACCGCTCGCTCGCCCATCCGAGCTTGGCCGCACTAAAAGCCTGGTACGAGGGCAATATCCCGGCACCGGCGTGAAGATGCCGTAGCCGGGCAATGGAGGCTGCCCTCGTGCGAAATCGGGGCCCTTTTCGGGTGCATTCAGGAAAAATTTCGTGCAGTTTGAACGGCTTAAGGCCATTCAATTCGCCAAAAAGCATCTTATGCTTGCAGGCAAATTCACAATTGCAACTGAATATTGTACGCAGGCGCTGCGCACGATGCAATGTTTGCCAATCAAGCGGCAGCCCGGATGGATCGCAACGCAGGGGCGCGCAAATAATAAATAATATTGCGATTTTACGTGCGTGCCTTCGCGGCTGCCGATTTGCTAGCGTCGAGCCGCGAATCGCGTTCTGTTCCGCCTCCCCGCCAGCCGTTTGGGAGACCGCTGCATGGCGAATCCGCGTCCTCCGGCTAGACCGCGCCGCGCCATGGTGTTGGCCGCCGGTCTCGGCGTCCGCATGCGGCCGATCACCGAGCGCATGCCCAAGCCCCTGATCGAGGTCGGCGGCAAGGCCCTGATCGATCATGCGCTCGATCGACTGGCGAGCGCCCAAGTAGAACTCGCGGTCGTCAACATCCATCATTTCCCCGATCAGATGCAGCGGCATCTGGCGTCGCGGCGAAGACCCGAAATCCTCGTGTCGGACGAACGCGATCGGGTGCTCGGCACCGGCGGCGGCGCCGTCCATGCGCTGTCCAAGCTCGGCCCGGCGCCGTTCTACCATCTCAATTCCGATACGATCTGGATCGAGGGCGTCACGCCCAATCTCGATCGGCTCGCCGCGGCATTCGATCCGGCGATCATGGACGCGCTGCTGCTGCTGGCACCGACCGCGACGAGCATCGGCTACGACGGCCGCGGCGATTTTTCGTTGGGTCCCGACGGGCGCCTCACTGCGCGCGCGGAGCGGGAGATCGTCCCCTTCGTCTACGCCGGCGTCGCAATCTTTGCGCCCGCCCTGTTCGAGGCGGCCCCGGACGGGCCTTTCCCGTTGAGCCTCTTGTTCGACCGCGCCGCCGCAGCCGGCCGACTGCACGGATTGCGCCTCGACGGGTTGTGGATCCATGTCGGCGCCCCGGGGGCAATCGCCGAGGCGGAGGCCGCGATCCTGGCCAGCGCGGCTTGATACCGTGATCCCGCGCGTTTTCACCGTTCCGGCTTCGCTCCCGTTCCTGCCGACGCTCATTGGCGCGCTCGCCGACGGCACGCTGGTGCCGGAATTTCCCGGCCCCGACCCGCTGGCGCTCTCCGCGGCGACCGTCTATCTGCCGACCCGGCGCGCCTGCCGGGTTGCGGGCGAGCTGTTCCTCGAGGCGCTGGGGCGCGATGTCGCGGTGCTGCCGCGCTTCCTGGCGCTCGGCGACATCGACGAGGACGAGTTCGCCTTCACGGGCGCGAGCGGCGCGGCTTCGCTCGAACTACGGCCCGCGATGCCAGCACTCGAGCGACGGCTGCTGCTGGCGCGGCTGATCGCGCAATGGGCCCGCTCGCCCGAGGTGCACGGCGCGCGCGGCACGCCGCTCGTTGCCGGCAATCCGGCCGCGGCCCTGACGCTGGCGGACGAGCTCGCCCGCCTGATCGACGACATGACCAC
>WNGI01006638.1_pt1 | contig 10538 bp, 8 predicted proteins | sample 5400621 | NCBI WGS metagenome assembly WNGI01 (sample SAMN13153374, study PRJNA577476) | soil metagenome | isolation source: 20 cm soil or saprolite under Garry oak tree replicate 1 | place: USA:California | collected 2016-06-15 | reverse complement strand
GGCTCCCGGCCGCGCGCATCACTCGGTGCCGGTCAACTTCGACCAGTCGAAGGAGATCACCATCGCCGGCAAGCTCACCGAGGCGAAGTGGATCAACCCGCATTCACGCTTTCGCCTCGACGTGATGCAGGACGATGGCAAGACGGTCGAGTGGCTGGTGGAGATGGGCGCGGTCAACACGATGCGGCGAGCCGGGTTCGAGATCGAGAAGTTCGTGGTCGGCGACACGCTGACCATCATCGGGTGGCCAGGCCGCGACCGCGATCGATCGATGCTGCTGCGGACCGCCGTGCTGAAAGATGGCACACGCTTGACGCCCTGATTCATGCGACCGGATCTTCACGACCGATGGACCCGCCGGGACGTACTCGGCGTGTTGGCGGCGGGCGTCGCCGGCATCGCGTTCCCTGTCACGGCGTCGGCCGCAGCTCCGGCCTTTCCGAAAGGCGCGGTCATCCGCGGCGTCCTCAAAGACTACGCGCCTGATGACATAGGCGGCGGCGCCACGCTATTCCACGAACACCTGTCGCTGGCACGAGACTTTCTGATGCGATTCGGCCGATACACGGCTGACACGAATGCCGCTGCGGGCCTGCCGCCACCGGCGGCCGCACCAGACGATCTTTCCTTCATGCAGGATCCCGATTTGCTCGCGGCGGAACTGACGGCCGCCAGGCGCGAAGGCGTCGGATGCATCGTCGATGGCGGGCATCCTGACATGGGCCGCAATATCAATTTTCTGCGGCAACTGTCGATGAAGGCAGGCCTGCCGATCGTCGCTGGCGGCGGATTCTACACGCAGCCGTTCTACCCGAAAGACCTCGGCACCATGAGCGAGGATCAGATCGTTCGCGCGTTGATTAGACAGGTCGAGACTGAACCTGTCGGTGTGTTCGGTGAAATTGGCTCGTGGGACTACATGACTGCCGACGAGCGCAAGGTGTTTCGAGCGATCGGCAGAGCGCATCTCGCCACGAACCTGTCCATCTTCACGCACACGGGGATACCAGGGAAGGCAGCGCTCGAGCAATTAGACATTCTCGAAGATGTGGGCGTGAAGCCTGAGCGCGTCGTCATTGGCCATCTCGGCAATCTGGTTGATCCGACCGTGCAGGTCCACAAGGCGATCTGTAAGCGCGGCGCATACGTCGGCTTCGACCGCCTGGGCGGCCCCGCCGATGAGCCGCAGGTGCCGATGGTGATGGCGCTCATGAATGCGGGCTTCGCCGATCGAGTAATGCTGTCGTCCGATCTCTCGCGTCCGAACGCGATCAAACGCAACGGCGGACCCGGGTACGCGAAGACGCTCACCGTGTTTCTACCCAAACTGAAGGCCGCCGGCGCGACCGATGATGTGATTCGGCAAATGACGGTCGACAATCCCCGGCAATTCCTCGCGTTCGTACCGAAGACACGCCGGCCGGCGTAGTCTCGAAACCGCGAACACGCCGAGCGGGTACAAACGAAGGCCGACCTGAAGGTCGGCCTCTACGTTAGCGATTGCGTTCGTCCCGCTACGATTATCGCGGCTGGTCAGCGCGGCAGCGAGTGGGATCCCACTTCGCGCCGTCGCGCTCCTTCTTGAATGCCACGCTGTTCACGTACGGCTGCGTCAGGTACGTCGGGTCCGTGATGATCGTGTCGATCACCAGCCACGTGTCGCCGTTCGGCTCCATGAACAGGTCGTAGTACTCCTCGACGGTCGTGTTCTCGCTGTAGGGCACGCCGTTCTTCCGCAGATACCCGGGCCGCAGCTTCGTCGTCACGACGCGCAGGTCGCCCGCGTCCTTCTTCGCCTCCGCGCGCGCGGGACGCCGCCAGTTCGCCACGGAGTAGCCCTGCCAGCTCGGCGCCTGACCAGCACCCGCCCTACCCGCCTCACCCGCCCCAAAGTGCAGCAATCGCGTCTGCGTGCCGGAGTCGGCGTCGATCTTCAGCGTGTTGTCGTCGGACCACGTGATATGCAGACGGCCAGGCACGCGCATGAGCGTCGGCGCGCCGTACGATCGGCAGGCCTCGCCCGCGCCTTCATCCTTCGCCGGATCCCACGCGTTGGTGATGCGCCGCGCCTCCGCATTCACCGGCAGCATTTCGGTATCGCCCTTCGGCGGCACCATCATCCGCACATGCCAGTGCTCGGACACGACGGACACCCAGTAGCCGGTCAGGTCCTTGATCGCCCCCGGGCGGCCCGACTGCTGCGCGCCGCCGCCCCGCTGCGCGCTCACCAAGGCGGGTAAGGCGAGTAGGGCGAGTAAGGCGGATAACAGCCGCTTCTTCACTCGACGACTCCCTGCCACTCCCAGCCGTCGACCGGCCGCTTGATCGAGAAGATACGGATGCGATGTGCCTCGGCATCGCGCCCCGGCTCGCCCGTCGCGATGATGCGGTCGCCGAACCTCAGCGTCGTCCGTGTCACGGGATACTTGGCCGCCGAGAGCTGCGTGCTGGAACCCCACTCGAGATTCCAGATCTCGGGCTTGCCGTCGTTCATCACCTCGATGCGCACGAACGAGTGCGGGTTGCGCCAGATGAATTCCTTCACCACGCCCTCCATCTCGACGCGCTTGCCCGACTCGTAGGCCGCCGTGAACGAGTGATGCGCGAACGCACGTCCCGTGCCGGCAATCACGACGAGCGTGACGATGAGTATGAGTGCAGTGCGTTTCATGCGATGCTCCTGGCGGACCTGAAAAGGTCCGCCCTACTTCGGTCCTGAAAGGTCCGCCCTACTTCGGTCTGAAAGGGTCCGCCCTACTTCGGTCCGCTCCTATTTCCCGCCCAAGCTGCGGTACGCCGCTTCGATGAACATGTCCGTCGTCCACGGCCCCGTCGCGTGGCCGAAGCGCGGGTCGTAATCGAGCGTCGGCTTCTCCGCCTTGATCTGCGCGAGCGTCAGCCCGCGCTTGATGCCGTCCTGGATGCGATCGCGGATGATGCCGACCATCTCGCGGTAATACGCGACGTCCGATTGATCGAGCAGCCGCCCGCGGCCGGGAATGACCAGCGTGCCCAGCTCCGTCTTGGTATCAGGGACGGTCAGGTCGAGCAGCCGGTTCAATCCCTGGACGACCTGATTGATGCTCCCGCCCGCCTTCACGTCGATGTACGGAAAGCTCGTCATGTCGATGAGATCGCCGGCGCTGACGACATCATCGAGGCGGAAGTGGACGATGCTGTTGCCGTCGGTGTTCGCGGGGACGTGCATGATGAGCACGGGCTCGTCGTTGAAAAACAGCTTCTTCTGCGCGCTCGAGTAGGTGTCGTCCGGCCACGCATCCTCCGGGTGCCTGGAGACCTGCCCCGTTGGCGCGGACATACGTTCGAAGATCGACACGAACGAGATGATCGACGCGCGATCCTTCGTCAGCGCATCCGAGACGCGCGGATCCGTCGCGACGCGGAACCGAATCGTGTTGCCCGCCAGCGCAATCTTCTCGTTGCCACCGACGAACTGATCGCGTTCGGAGGTATTGACGACGAAACGGATGACGCCGCGCGGCGCGACCGTCTTGATCGCGGCGAGCACCTTGTCCACCAGCGCCGTCGTGCCCGTATCGACCACCATCACGCCATCGCTGCCCGACGACAGCGTGATGTTGCCGCCGGCGCCGACGAGCATCGAGATGCGCCCGCGCACCGGCAGGATGTGTACCTGACCGTCGTTCGCGCCCGGAATCGCCGGCTTCCACGCCCACGCCGGCCGCGCCGTCTGCGTCCAGACCGACGGCGCGCCAATCAACAGCGCGCCGGCCGTCAGCACCGCGGCTAACACCTGAAACCTGATACCCGACACCTTCCGGCGCCTCATTGACCGCGCTCCGCAGCCGGCGCGTTCTTTACATTGGCTCTTGGGAACGGGCCGAGCTTCTTGATGTACTCCGGATACATCGTCTCGGGACCGCCGAGGCGCGCTTCGTACGGCGTGCCGAACTGATCGTCTTCCTTCGGATTCTGCGCCGGCAGCAGGCTCTTGCCCGGCAGGTAGTGCGGCACGGATCCGTGCTCGACCACGCTCTCCGTTGCTTCCTCGCAGGGATACGGCGGGAGGACGAGATTCGGATCGAGCGCCCAGATGAGCGACGTGCGGATGTAGGGCTCGGTCATGTAGACCGGGTCGTAGATGATGACCGTGGCGCGCAAATAGTTGTTGCCGATTCGCTTGTAGCGGATGCGCACGGTCGCATCGTCGCTGCGCATCGGTCCCCAGCGGCGGATGTAGTTCTCCTTGAGGTGCGTCACGGACTCGACGAGCACGTCGCCGTCCCACTCGCCCGTCGCGAAGCCGCTCCATGTGTGCAGCGCATAGTCCGGCGGCTGCGGACGGCCATCCATCCAGATCGTCGTCTCCTGCTCGCGCATCGAGAGACGGCCGCGATACGCGACGACGGTCTGCGTCGGATCGTCGATCTCCGGCGTGAAGCGCATCTGCGCGGCGCCGGCTTCAATCGAGAAGTCCCACGCGTGCGGGCGGCAGACGAACTCGGGCACGTCGAAGTTTTCGGGCGCCCAGCTTTGCGCGCGCAGGCGGCCGGCCGCGCTCATGGGCATGCCCGCGTAATCACCGTCCATGCCGCTGCCGTCTTCGTTGCGGAAGAGCGGCCGCCACATGCCGGTGATGACATCCGTCTGCGCCAGCGCCGGAAGCCCGGAGAGCGCGACGAGCGCAATGAGCAAATAAATGCGTTTCAACGAAATCTCCCAGCGGACCTAAAGGTCCGCCTCTACGATCCATGCCTTCAGGTCCGCCTAAAACGTGTACTTCACAGCCACCTGAATGATCCGCGGATCGGCCGCTGACGTGATCAATCCGAAGTTCGGGCTGTTCAGCGCCGACACCGGCGTGCCCAGGTTCACCCGGTTCAACACGTTGAACGCCTCGGCGCGGAACTGAATCGCACGCTCGCCGCCGACGCGGAACGACCGCACGATGCCCATGTCCACGTTGAACCGGCCAGGGCCAATCAGGCTGTTGTTCACCAGGTCCCCGAATGCGCCCGCCGCCGGCGCCCGGAACGCGGCCGGGTTCAACCATCGGTATCCCTGCTTCACATACACGTCGTTCGAGATCTGGTCGGGCCGTTGATTCGCCTGGCCGTTGAGCGCGTTGTCTACGCCTGTCGTCGCCGAGAAGTGCGTCCCGCTTCGCGCGCTGACGATCGTCGACAGCTGCCAGTCGCTCGTGAGCGCCCGCACGACGCCCGTGGACGCGCCAGGCACCTGATACACCGCCGACAGGTTGACGACATGCTTCTGATCGGTCGCGCCGCAGCTGCCGCGATCGAATGCCGGATCGCCGGGCTTGGTCAGCTCGATGCCCGCGACCGACGGCTCGTAGTTGACGATGTCGGATTCGCACGTCGAGATCGTCCAGTTGCCCGACAGGAACAGCCCGTTGGCCGCGCGATGCTGCGCGGAGAGCAGCAGGCCCTTGTAGTCCGACGTGCCGATCGGCGTGACGCCGGTGATCGTGCCGTAGTACTGCCCCTGTGACGGATTGAGGAGCGACAGCAGGCGACGCTGATTCGTCGTCGCTGTCGTCGCGCCCGGGCTGTAGACGGCGGGATTGAGCTGATCGCCGACCGGCAGCCGATGGCCACGACTCTCGAGATAGTTCGCCGACACCATCCACGCGGCGCCGACCTGGCGCTGCACGCTGACGTTCCACTGATCGAAAAAGGGCGGCTTCATGTCGAGCGGGAAGGTGACGAACCCGCCATAGAGCGGGAATGTCATGTTCGGGTTCGCGACGATCGGGAACGGGTTGCCGCCCGGCGTGTTCACCCACGGATCGTCGAACGTGCCGTTGTTGACGACGAGCTCGGTGCCGAACGGTGTGCCGCGATCGAAGCCGAGGAAGTTCCAGATGTGCGGCAGGTCGTAGAAGATGCCGTAGGCGCCGCGGATCGTCATGCGCCCGTCGCCCTTCGGATCCCACACGCCCGACAGCCGCGGCGCGAAGTCGTTGAGGCTTCGCTTGCTGACGCCGTGGCCGGGATACTGCGGATCCCCTTCGAAGATGACGCCGACCGGCGCGTTCTTGTAGAGCGTACTGCGCACGCCCGCCTTGAACTGGTCAACGCCGAAGTGGTTCGCGTGCTGCTGGTTGTTGACATACGGCGTGTACGGATCCCACCGCAGGCCGAGATTCACCGTCACGTTCGGCGAGATCTTCCACGCGTCCTGCGCGTAGATGCCGATGTACGGCATGTCGCCGCCGGGCCCGTAGACCTGTCCTTGCGTGAAGGTCGCCGGCCGTCCGAGGAGGAAGTCCGCGAGACCGAGGCCGGTGTTCACGCCGGTGAACGCGAAGTTGCCCGCCGCCGATCCATACGACGTGGACGACAGGCGCGAGTCGATGTAGTTGGCGCCGAACCCGATCTGGTGCGCGCCGCGCACCACACTCACATCGTCGACGATCTGAAACGCGGAGGTGTGAATCTCGCTCGGCTTGGCGCCGGTCGGTCCGAGCGAGAACCCGCCGGAAACGGTGAACGCGGTGAAGCCGGGCAGCGGCGTCGCGATGTTGCGCACGCCGAGGCTCTTCGCATCGAAGAACGGCACGTAACCCTTGTTGATCTGCGAGTTGTTGTAGGTGACGCGCAGCGAGTTCACCGTGTTCGGCCCGAGCACATACGTGTCGCCGAGCACGAACGAATGCACCTTGTCGTCGATCGGGCCGTTCGCATAGGCGAGCACGTTGTCCGGATCGTTGTCGGGCTGCGACGTCAGGCGCGCGAGCTGATACCGGCCAAAGAGCGAGTGATTGTTGTTCCACTGATAGTCCACTCGGCCGAGCGCAAGATGCTCGGTGCTCTCGGTCTTCCGGTCGAAGAACGACTGGCCGCACTCGTTGAGTGGTTGCGGCAGCTTGGATGTCAGCGCGAGCGCCGCCGGCGAAAACTGGCTGGGCGCCACCGTCGTGCCGACAAACGGCGCGCGCAGCGCGATCGTCCGGCCCGAATTGCACGCGGGCGAGGTGATCGCGGAAAAGTCGCCGCGGAGCATCGCGGCCGTCGGCACGAACTGGAAGAAGCTGGTCGGCTTCTGATTCGTTTTCGTGCCCTGATACCCGCCGAAGAAGAACAGCTTGCTCTGGATGATTGGACCACCAAGCGTGCCGCCGAACTGATCGCGCCGCAGCCCATCGTCGCGGCGCTTGCCAGTTGCGGGATCAATCGCCGCGAACGCATTCGTCGCGTTCAGCCGATGATCGCGCAGGAACTCGAAGCCGTCGCCATGGAATGCGTTGGTCCCGGACTTGGTCACGGCATTCACCGCGGCGGCCGAGTGATGGCCGTACTGCGCGGGGAGCGCGCTCGTCTCGACCTTGAACTCCTGCATCGCGTCGGGAAACGGCAACGGCAGGTTCAGGTTGTTGAACGGATCGTTGTGCGTGCCGCCGTCGAGCAGATACGTCATGCCGTTCGACAGTCCGCCCGCGACGACGATCGTCGTGTTCGGGTAGCTGCGAACACCCGTATTCAATGCATTGCCGCCGGGGGCGTCGGCTGTCGCCTTCCCGCCCGTCGCGAGGCCGGCCTGAAACACGAGCTCGGTGAGCTGACGGCCGTTGAGCGGCAGCTCGACGACCTGCTGATTCGTGATCACCTGTCCGATGCCCGGATTGCGCGTCTCGACGAGCGCCGCGGTGCCCTGCACGGTGATCGTCTCGGCGAGCTGTCCAAGCTGCAGCGTGACGTTCAGCGTCGGGTTCGCGTTCACCTGCAGGACGATGCCCGTCTGCACGAACTTGCGGAAGCCCTGGAGCTCGGCCTCGAAACGGTACGGACCAATCGGCAGATTCTGGAGGATGTACGAACCGGCTTCGTCGCTGACCGCCGTGCGCGTCAGGCCCGTATCGGTCTGCGTCACCGTGATCGTGACGCCCGGCAACCCGCCGCCGCTCTGATCGCGGACCGTGCCGTTGATCTGTGCTGTCGAGACGGACTGTGCGGAGGCGGTCGCAAAGGAGAGGAGCACGAGAAACCCAACGAACCAGTGGCGCATAGGTCCTCCGAAAAGCGCGGCGAATATACCACGGGGGCCGCGAATGGTTTATGCTTCGCGCGACCATGAATGCAGCGAGTTTTCCCATTAAATCGTTGCTCGGAGCGATTGCCGCCGCGCTCGTCTTCGGGGCCGTGGACGCGCGCGCGCAGCAGCTCGACACCGTGCAGATCCGCTCGAACGTCTGGGTGATTTTCGGCGCCGGCGGCAACGTCACCGTGCATGTCGGCGAGGACGGCGTCATTCTGGTGGACAGCGGATCCGAGGCGACGGCCGAGAGGACGCTGGCGGCCGTGCAGGCGATCACCAAGGCGCCGATCCGGATGATCATCAACACGAGCGCGGATCCGGAGCATGTCGGCGGCAACGACAAGGTCGGCGCCGCGGGCGTGCCGATCAATCCCGACAACTTCACCGACGAAGAGCGCGCCACGGTGCTCGCGCACGAAAACGTGCTGCAGCGGATGAGCGCGCCGAAGAACCGCAACGAGAAGCCCGCGCCGACCGGCATGTGGCCGACCGAGACGTTCACCTCGAAGTACCGCTCCTTTTACGTCAATGACGAGGCGGTGCAGGTGATCCGTCAGCTCGGCGCGGTTTCCGACGGCGACGTCATCGTGCACTTCCGCCGCGCCGACGTCATTGCCACCGGCGACATCGTTGATCTGCGCCGCTTCCCCGTCATCGATCCCGCGAAGGGCGGCAGCATTCAGGGCGAGCTCGAAGCACTGAATCGTCTGCTCGATCTCACCGTTCCCCCGATGCCGCTCGTCCTCAAGCCCGGTCGCACGCTCGTCGTCCCCGGCCATGGCCGCATCTCCGACTACGGCGAGCTGGTCGATTACCGGGACATGGTGACGACCATCAAGGACATCATCGAGGACTTGATGAAGAAGGGGATGACGCTGGAGCAGGTGAAGGCGGCCAATCCGACCGCCGGTTACCGCAAGCGCTACGGCTCCGATACCGGTCCGTGGACGACGGACATGTTCGTCGAAGCCATTTATAACGGGCTCAAGAACGCCACCAAGGCGCCCAGCGGAAAAACAAATTGAAATCCCAAATCCCAAATCCCAAATTCCAAATCCCAATCGCGCTTGCGTTTGTTTCAGCGCTCGCGATGAATGTCTTCGCACAGGGACGCGGCGCGGCTCCCGCCGGGCGCGCGGGCGGTCCGCCGGCGGCGAAAGCGGCGGCGCCGTTCGATCCGACCGGCTACTGGGTCGCGATCATCTCCGAAGACTGGCGCTGGCGGATGGTCACGCCGGCCAAGGGCGATGTCGTCAGCATTCCGCTCAGCGCCGAAGCTCTTCGCGTGGCGGAAGCATGGGATCCCGCGAAGGACGAAGCGGCTGGCGAACAGTGCAAAGCCTACGGCGGGCCTGGATTGATGCGCGGTCCGACGCGTCTGCACATCACATGGCAGGACGACAACACGCTGAAGATCGAATCGGACTACGGCCAGCAGACGCGTTTGCTTCGCTTTGCTGGGGCGGGTGAGGCGGGTAGGGCGGGTGAGGCGGGTAGAGCCGGTGGGGCGGGTGGGGCAAAGACGTGGCAGGGCGTCACGACCGCGCAGTGGGTGATGGCGGCCGGTGGCGGACGCGGCCGCGGCGGCGCGCGCCACGGCTCGATCAAATCGGTGACGACGCAGCTGCGTCCAGGCTACCTGCGGAAAAACGGCGTGCCGTACAGCGACCGCACCACGATGACCGAGTACTGGGATCTCCATACCGAAACCAACGGCGATCAGTACCTGGTCGACACCAACGTCGTTGACGATCCGGTGTATCTCCAGACCCCGTGGATCACCACGCTGCACTTCAAGAAGGAGAAGGACGCCAGCAAATGGGATCCGTCAACCTGCGACGCGAGGTTCTAGCGATGAAGCGTGTTGTTCTGATTGCCCTCGCCGTGCTCGCCACGAGCGTTCCCGCCCGCGCGCAGATCGAGTTGACCGGCTCGTATTCCCCGATCCTCTACGAGGACTACATCGAGCGCGGCCCCGGTTCCGATCTCGGCGACTTCACGGGCATGCCACTGACGGACGAAGGGCGTGCAAAGGGGCTGCTCTATACATCCAACCTGCCGTCAACGGTCGAGCGGCAGTGCCTCGCGCAAGCGCCATGGGTGCTGCAGTACCGTCCGCTCGGCATGCGCATCTGGAGCGAGGTGGACAAGGACGACAAGGTGCTCGCATGGAAGATTGAAGGCGACTACCTCCGCGACACGCTGACAATCTGGATGGACGGACGGCCGGAGCCGTCGCCGAACGCGCTCTCCACGGCGGCCGGCTTCTCGACCGGCAAATGGGAAGGCGACACGCTGACGGTTCGCACGACGCATGTGAAGACGACGTGGATTCGCCGCGGCAACGGGATTCCCGCCAGCGATCAGACCAGCTACTGGGTGCACCTCACGCGCCATGACGACCTGCTGACGGTCGTGACGATTCAGGAGGACCCGTTCTATCTGAGCGAACCGCACGTCGTCAGCCGCGTCTTCAGATTCGATCCGCGTGCGAACCA
>WNGI01006637.1_pt1 | contig 10538 bp, 16 predicted proteins | sample 5400621 | NCBI WGS metagenome assembly WNGI01 (sample SAMN13153374, study PRJNA577476) | soil metagenome | isolation source: 20 cm soil or saprolite under Garry oak tree replicate 1 | place: USA:California | collected 2016-06-15 | reverse complement strand
CAATGTACACAACGCCTTTATAGACGTATAGTCTATCAAAAATTGTCCAACCTAGATGGTAAGGGGATAGTTAATTCGTATCTCGCGCGGGTAAGCGAACCGACGTACCAGGAGCATGCGCAACAATGGTGGTGTCGGGCGGTTTAGAAGCGGCCCACGTTAGTCTCGTTCTCAACGGTCGCGGCCTTTGCTGCAAAGACGTGGTAAGTGAAGTGTTGTCTGGTACGCTCGGGTGTCCAAAGTTCGGCACTGGTGGGTCTGAGATGTGTCGCGAGGAGTCGAATAAGAGTAGAATGACAAGAAGAAGAGCGACGAGGAGGACCTCGCGCAAAGTTGGGCCTGCGGAGGTTGCCATCGATGTGCCGATGAAAATAACCAAAGGAGCGTAAAACGGACACCCGCAGCAGCTGTGGAGCTCAATCAAAGAATGCGATCAATATACAATATTAGCACTACACACTCCCAATCATACCCGTCCAGTCAAACTTATCATACATCTTTCGAAACGCTCCGACTCTTTCCTTGTTGCTCCTGAAATCCATCCGTCGCGGTCTCCGCCACCGCCGCGGTTCCAGGTCCAACAAATTTCCAATTATTTCACCGGCAAACCATCTTGGGAATTCTCCACCTCCTTTTTCGCCTTCGTCCATCCCCTCTTCGCCGTCCTCCATGAGAGTATCGGAAGTGCCCTCAATGACATGTCCGTACCCCTTCTCACCCTTGTAGTCGAATTGCACCATAAAGTAAGGCAAGTTCGGCACCATGGCGCGACGGAATCCGCCCGGACGCGCACTGAAGTCAATCAACTTCTTGTGCTGAGACCATTCCGCTTCAGAGGTGAGAATGGATTCTCGGAAGTATCCTGGTATCACATCATATTGCTCCCATGGCAGAGGCACACACTCTATGACAGTGTGTGATTGTCTTTTTAGCGAAATCACCGTTTCATAGAATATGACACCCATGTCCTGTTCGTGGAACATCCGCATAAGGCTTTTCATGAAATTCTGGAAAACATTTAGCGATATTTAGGCATCCTCATTTACAAACATACCCGGACTTCATCCCAGACGTCATCATCCCCTTCCAGCATGGTTAAATGATGTTGAATGGGTACAATCAAGCAATGGCCTTTCACGAGTTCATCGTTCGTAGTGCAGGATAGATAGGTTCGCGTTCCCATTGCAATGACGGGTGCCTTGGGTGGTGAATCATCTTCGCCATAGCAAAATGGACATGTCGCAAGGACCTTTTGTGTCCGTTTGTAATCTAGTACAAATGCTTGAGTGAACTAGCAAGTAGCAGTGGTGATTACTCTGACCATGGATCGCGAACTGGCGTTTCATAGCATCAGACCGCATCTTAGAACGGGCCAACTTTTCAGCATTGTCATCAATGTAATCTAGGTCGTTCTGTCATTTGAATTTAGCATGTATTTATGCCTGCAGAAAGGGAACGAACCTCAAACTTGCCATCACTCATGACTGCACGGGCAAACTGAGCATCAAGGTCTTTCTGGTCCGCCATGCCAGCACCAAACTTCTCTTGGCGAAGCATCTCACCCAGGGTTAACTTGTCGTCGTCTGGGTTAATCCTGATCACCTCTCCCGTTCTGCGGTCGTGCGTTTCAAAAACCTGCAAAAATTAGACAATCGCGTCAATCACATCTTGTGGTGACGTACCTTTTCCTTCTTTTTACGATTTCCAGGCTGCGGTTGTTCATCATCTCCACCACCCAACCCTACGTCGTACAAACGTCCACGGCCATCCAATGTTGGCAGCACTTCAACTTTGGTCCGAACGCCGCTCCTTTCATCCACTCCACCCTGTGCTCTTGCTAGCTCTTCTTCATATTCCTTTTCCAATTTCTCAGCATCAGCCGAATTCATCAACTTGGCGCGCAAGACTTTGGCTTGCAATCTATTCAAAGATGAAGGCGACAGTGCACGCCGAGAAGAGGGCATAGCAGGTGTCAAAACTGAAGGAATAGGTGTACGAGCTTGTGGTGGAGTCTGTTGCTGAGCCAATGGAGAACCGACGCGTCCACCGGAGCCTCGTAAAGCGTCCAAACGCCGATGTGGAGGACCTCCGGCCGGAGAAGGTGTGGATGGAGTACTAACATCTTCTGTATGCCTCCCACTCCCACCGGGTCGACGGAAGGACGAACTACGACTCGACCCTCCGCTGCCCGAAGGATCGTTGAATATGAGTCCTTTCTCACCACCCCGCCCCACACTTTCCGAATCTCTGCCGCGCTGCGGCGTTTGGGATCGTCGTTTTGCATCCCGTTCGTCGAGTATTCTGCGCTCCTCCTTGGCCTCCTCAAACGCTTCAAGAGAGCCAAAGCGTTCAATAGCAACCTCTTCAATGGACCTCCCGTCCTCCTCCGCCATTTCATATACGCGCCTGAGACGCATCATACGCCAAGGAGAACCGGGCCCTCCAGGGGTGACGGACGTGGCTTTGGGCGCGGGTTCTGTGTAGTCTGTAAATTTTCCGGATATGATATCTGGATTGAGCTCCTTTGAGCTTATTGTAGGCTAGAATAAATAAGCGAGGGTAGCTGCATAGAAAAAAACGGAATAGCGTACCTTGTCTGGGTCAGGTCTATCTGCACAAGGTTTCCTCCTCTTGTGCTCCGTCCCCAAGGACGAGAAAAAGTCGACACCGCCCGACATAGTTCGTATGCTCGTGGAAGGCTCTCCATAGTCCTCCGTAAGAGATTCGTCGGCTAGTCTGGCGAGACCTGTTCTAATTGGCGATTCCTCGCCCTTGTGATGTTCAAGCATCCAGTCGTCTCGTTTTAGCTTTGGCGCCGTCGATTGCGACTGCGGTCGGTCTTCCAATGAGGGCCCATCGTCTGCTGAGGCTCTTAGCCTCAAACTCTCGGCGGTTGGGATATCGGTCCCGACGACACGTTCCCCGTCCATATTAATGTCTTTTTCTGTCCAGACATCCTCGTCTTTTGGGTCATCGTCAACGATGGTGAGATGCTCATCCTTCTTCTTGTGCCTGCGCGAATGTTTTCGTTTTTTGTGGTCTTTGTGACGTTCTCTGGAGTGTTCGCGCGAGTGCTTGTCTGAAGGCATACTGTTATCGTGGGAACGAGTCCTATACGGTCAAAGTTGAATACTACTATATGGGCACAAATTTCGTGTATTCTTGCAAAACGTACGCGTTGTCGTCAAGTTTGAGATTGCTGACCGACGACCGTGACTCGGATCACTCGCACATCTCGGCTCCGATCATCTCACTGACTCTGTCTTTTGATCTTCCTCCGTCATGGAAGCGCCTGACCCAGCAAACGTCAGGATCCTCACGACTCTAGGTCATGTAGATCATGGAAAAACAACGCTTATGGATGCTCTGCTAGCTGCCAACAACATCATCTCCCAACGCATGGCAGGAAAGATGAGATATCTAGACAGTAGAGAAGATGAACAAGAACGAGGAATTACCATGGAGAGCAGTGCTGTCTCATTGAAATTCCAAGTGGCGGAGAGATCGCCCGATGGTGGTGTGTACTCTTTACCCGATATCATTCATTTCGACATGGTGACGGATACAAGATTAGAAAAAGTGACGAAAACCTATGTCGTGAACATGGTGGACACTCCAGGACATGTGGATTTTTCAAGTGAAGTATCCACTGCCTCTCGCATTTGCGATGGTGCACTCGTGCTAGTTGATGTAGTCGAGGGCGTATGCACTCAGGTATAATTCAAGTTCCCTTTCCGTCACCTGTCTTGACATTTGTTTAGACAATCGCCGTACTTCGACAAGCATGGCAAGATCGCCTAAGCCCCATTCTTGTCATAAACAAATTCGATCGACTCATCACAGAACTTAAGCTGACGCCCACTGAGGCCTATCATCATCTCGTACGCTTAATCGAACAGGTCAATGCCGTTATGGGCAGTTTCTTTGCCAGTGACCGTATGGAAGATGATCTTCGTTGGCACGAAGACCGAGAGCGGCGGCTTGCCGCGAGAAAAGAATTATATGCAACTAAAGCAGATACCATGGCCGAGACCAACGATGCCGACGAATTTAAGGAGAAAGATGACGAGGATATCTATTTTGCGCCAGAGAAGGGAAACGTTGTCTTCGCTTCTGCATTAGATGGATGGGGATTTCGCGTGGTCAAGTTTGCTCAGTTGTATGCTGCAAAGATGGGCATGAAAGAGGCCAATCTCCGGAAAGTGATATGGGGCGACTTTTTCCTCGATCCAAAGACGAAAAAGATCATCAGCTACAAGCATCTCCGCGGCCGGGCTCTGAAACCACTATTTGTACAATTTGTATTAGATAACTTATGGGCTGTGTATGATGCAGTCGTCATCGATCCGTACGTGAATTTTTTTGACATGGTCAGACACGCTGATGATGGTCATTCCACAGTAATCCGGAGAAAGTGACAAAGATAGTTAATGCCCTGTCACTCAAAATTCCACCTCGAGACCTCAAGTCAAAAGATTCGAGACACCTCCTTCAACTCATCTGCACACAATGGCTTTCGCTATCTACGTGCATCATCCGAGCTGCGATGGATATTGTACCTGCACCTCCAGTCGCGCAAGGCACCCGTATACCCAAGATGCTCTATCCCGAATTACGAGAAGAGACGCTTCCTCCGAAGAATAAGCTCGAAGTGGACTTGTATGGTTCGAAATCCGAGTCGGGTGCTTACGTCGTGGCATACGTGAGCAAGATGTTCGCTGTCCCTGCTAAGGACCTGCCGGAGAATAAAAAACGCCGCCTCAGGGCGGATGAAATGCGAACTAGAGGACGGGACGCGAGAATTGCGAAGCTGCAGGATGAAACAAACAGCGGATCAGCTACGCCTTTTTCGTCTCCCTCACCCGTTCCCCCGGCGAGCCGCGATGAAAATACTACAACCGGTACCAACACGCCGAACCCTGAAGCTGAAAATGGAGAACACGAGATTTTACTTGGTTTTGCGCGGATATACTCGGGCACGATTCGGGTAGGCTCGGAGATATATGCCGTCTTGCCCAAGTATAATGCTGCACTTGGGCCCAGGCATCGGAACAACGAAAAATACCTCATTCGAGCCCAAGTAGAAGGGTTATACATAATGATGGGGAGGGAACTTGTCGGTGTGGACAAAGTAAAAGCAGGGAACATCTTTGCAATCAAGGGATTGGCCGGCAAGGTTTGGCGGTCAGCTACACTGTGCGCGTCTAGCGAGGAAGGGGTGAATGAGGTAAATATGAAGGAATGGTTGATTAACTTGGGAGGAGTCAACCGCGGAGTACGTGTTTTTCACTCGTTTCCCTTGAATTTGAAGTTCATCCACTTCATAAGATGTCCCCCATTGTGCGAGTTGCACTGGAACCAACTGCACCCGCTGACATGCCGAAACTGATCAATGGGTTAAAACTTCTCAGCCAGTCCGATCCGTGCGTGGAGACGTTTCAGCAGCAGACAGGCGAACATGTCATTTTGACGGCGGGTGAATTACACTTAGAACGATGCCTTAAGGATTTGCGCGAGCGGTTCGCGCGCGTAGAAATTCAGGCCTCTGCTCCTATTGTTCCATTCCGAGAGACGGCTATAAAGGCTGCCGGTGTGTTGCATTATTCTTCGTCTTACGCAAGTTATTCATATATTTGCAGATATGGCGCCTACCAAAACGCCGAATGTTCCTCGTGGGACTATCAGGGGTGCCAGCTCAAATAACGTAGTAAATTTCTCCATACGGGCAGTTCCCCTGCCACGTGTCATTCTGGACTTTTTGTTAGACAATATTTTGACTTTGAAGAAACTTCAGCAGGAACGAAAGGCGAAGGAAACCGACAAGTCCGCTGAACACACTCATGAGCCAGAAGACGATGTAGAACTTGATATTGCTGGGGTCGATACCCAGGGTGACCTTTACAGAAAACCCACGGTAAAGCCCGAACAATTTTGGAATGTGTTACAAGAAAAATGTAAGGAAGCAGGGCCAGAGTGGAGTGGACAGATTGACAGAATCTGGGCTTTTGGTCCACATAGAGCAGGGGGTTGCGTTTTGATTGATACGAGGAGGGACGTTATACCAAACTCGTAGGTTTTTCTATTGACTTTGCCTCGACCCCGACTCACTAACCTGGATCAAGCTTGAAACATAGACTAAATGGAGCTCGAACCGAGGAAATTAGACCTGCCAGCGAGGCAGAAAGATTTATACACAGTTTCGATCACCAAATAGAGACTGGTTTCCAGTTAGCGACCTTCCAGGGTCCGCTATGCGCCGAACCAGTGGAAGGCTTGGCATATTTTGTGGAAAGCGTGGTTGTGGATAAGGAGTGTCTGGAGACACAAAAGGGCAAGTATTCCCATTGCTATGACGTCCATCTCACCTGACCATGTCGACGAGCAGAGGAAAATAAGATGGCACAGGTAGCTGGGTCGTTAATCTCAGCGGTACGAGATGCTTGTCGAAATGGGTTGTTGGATTGGTCACCCCGCCTAATGTTGGCGATGTATACATGCGATATTCAAGCATCGAGTAAGTTCTATTCGAGTTCACACAGGCCACGCGTGTGGGTGCATGTCTGCCCACCTGACCTGATTGATTGATTTTTAAATATCGCTCATATGATATGTTTCAGCCGATGTTCTAGGGAGAATGTACGCTGTGATCGCAAAGCGGCGTGGACGAATAGTCGCCGAGGAGATGAAGGAGGGCACATCGTTCTTCAACGTGACGGCGTTGCTACCAGTCGTGGAAAGCTTTGGATTTGCGGATGGTATGTTATTCAGTAACTTGTTAACTAGGGAACCAACAATTTATAATGATGCAGACATCAGGAAACGAACATCAGGAGCAGCGAGTCCACAACTGTTATTTAGTGGGTAAGTTACTATCAAATTCTAGATCTCCGTAATCTGAGAGCGATCGGCGATAGGTACGAGTTGTTGGATCAAGATCCCTTCTGGGTGCCTACCACTGAAGAGGAGCTGGAAGACCTTGGAGAGAAGGCAGACCGATCCAATATTGCCAAGGGGTATATGGACGCTGTCAGGGGCCGCAAAGGGATGTTCGTAGACCGCAAAATCGTGGAGTTTGCGGAAAAACAGAGGACGCTAAAGCGGTAGAAAGCGGATGTACTGTGATTACCTAATATATACACTACATTCTCATCAGAACTAGTCTGATTCCGTCGCTTCACTTACTTCCGTTTCTTGTCTTTCGCTTTCACCGTCCCTCCTCGTTTTATCGACGTGAATGGCGGTGTTGACCTCTTCCATGCATTCTGGACTTCACTATGGATTTCCAGACAGTCAAACTTCGAGGTCTAACGGGCGGATGGGGATGGGCGCCGCGGGGACAAGCGCTGCAGTCGGAATGTCATCCAGCGCCCCATACGGTCCTGGAAATGTGGGTTCAGCAGCGGGGGTATCTATGAACGGGGTGCATTTGCATCAATCTCAAGACCAATATCGACAATTCCAGGCTGAAGACGGGATTGAGGCGGAAGAGCCTTTCCCGGCTCTCTTCTGCCGCGCCTTATACGACTATGAAAGTCCAGACAATTCTGCGCTTTCTTTTCGCCGTGGGGACATTATAGAAGTGCTCAGCCAACAACCGTCCGGCTGGTGGGACGGATTGCTTGGCGACGAGCGTGGGTGGTTTCCATCGAATTATGTCGTAATCATATCGGAGGAAGAGGCGGACCAGGTCTTTACGGCTGCCGCTGACGAGGTGGCCAATCACAATGTCGGTACGATACCCCCTGCTGCGGTGAGCGGGGCACATACGCCTCAGAACGGCATGCTCGGAGTCGGCGCGGCTGTCGGCGCAGAACTGACGCCCACCTCGCAATTCGGGAGATTGCAGTCTCCGCCTCCAACAGAGCATGGCACAGACGCAGAAGTTGATTTATCCCATGCATTGATAAGAGGGGGCATGGGTGCTCATGCGGAAGACGAACAGTGGATGAACGGGACGGATGGAAGGTATGGTCGTTCCAACGGCCATGTTGGTTCTAGCCTGTCGCTCTCATCCCAGTCTCAGTCGAGCGATTTTTGGACGCCGCAAGTTACTCCAGACAATCAGGTATGTAATGCAGCTAGTCCCTAAATGGCGGCCGTTAAGCTAATTCCGTTCTATTGTATAAGATTTATTATGTCAATACCCATACTGGACAGCAGTCACGCGATTTACCCTTTGAAGGGGAAGAAGATAGAGCGGATAGCGAGCTTACGGGTGGATTTGCTTCGCAGTCAAGTTCAAGGTCGGACACCAGCTCGGGCCTCCCGTATCGAAATGAGCCCTCCGGAAGCGATCAAAACGTGGCGGGGTTTGACTTTTTCCACAGGACGGGTACCCCTGAGCCTTGGATCAGGCGTCTGGCGGATGACGGTTATTCATATTATTATCTTCACAAAATCGATGGATCTGTACAATGGACGAGACCGGAGCCAAATGGCGGCGCAGCTCGGGATCGCAGTACTTCCGCTTCCAGGCAAGGTGCAATACCCCTTACACATACCTCATCTTCCATGCAGTACAACCAATTCGAAGACTCTCGACTCAGCGTATACTCAGACGACTCCGATGTGCAGCCTGCAGAGGTCCGACCGAGGCATCTGCAAAGAAATGGTTCAGCCAAGATGAAAAATTCCACCCCCGTGTTCAAGGGATCAATGCCGGACCAGACTTCTGCAGAACGCATCGCCAAGTCATTACAACAAGCATTGGTGCCGCCGCAGCCAGAACTGGTGACGGAACTTTCTGCAACTGCGAAATACGCAATTCAGGCTGTTGTGGACAATATCCAACCAAACGATCTTACGAGGCGCTCGGAGGATGACAAGAGAATGGATGGTCTCATTAACAACGTCGTCCTGGCTGTTCGGAACCTTTTATATATTGCTGCCACACCAACAGGACAAATTCCGAGCAACGTCCTTCCTCGCAATTATAAAGAATACCGACCTCCATCCCAGTCGTCACTTAAACCGGCTCAGCGGAAGGTTACGGCGACGCTCTCTCGACTTGTTCTATCTGCACGAGCGATGCAGTATGATTCGGGTGCCATGGTTAGCGATACCATCAGTCGCATCCAGTCGGATGCCGAAGAACTCGAAAAGGCTGTGTTGGCGTTTGTCCTTGAAGTGCAACGTTCGCAGCATTTCAATGCAAAGCCATTGAAGCGGCTCCGGGGTGTGTTCTCTCCGAATAACATTGGCTTGGGTCTTGTTGGAGCAGGCGCTGCCGGCAACTGGAAGGGCTTTGGTTGGGTGCCCTTAGATGACGAGCAATTTTTGCCTAAACGGTTGCTAAGCCCAGACGCCGTCACCGAATTGGGATCACTTATCTCACGTCTTGAGGAAAGGACTACGTCTCTGAGTTATGCCCTTAGGGTCTTAGATGAAAGCTCAGGTATGGCGTTCCATGAGACTTTTTGACCCTGAATTTTGAACTTTTTCAGTGGACCAAATTCATTTGCGGGGCCAGGACTTGATAACCGAGCTTTCCGCAGCGCTGAATTTCATTGCCGACATCCACCTTGCCCGCCATGTTGACGTTGACGGGGTCTTGAGGGACGGCAGTTTCTCCGCGAACGAAATCTATGCAAACACAGTAGAGAAGGCACGTTTACTTGTACGGACTCTGGAGGCTTGTGCCCAAGCAACGTATGATGATGGGGTAACGCTGTTGATGACTATTCAGTCGATCTCGGCAACCGAGTTTGGGCGAAACCGTAATGACAAAACCTTGACGTACGAGAGGTTGGACTCCCTTTGTTTGTCCCTGAAAGCAAACATGGACCTTGTCCAGCAGACCTTTGAAGCTCTGCTTGCAGTTGGCCACGAGCAGGCGGACACTGCCCAAGGCGAATACAATGGGTCCATCGAATGGCGGTTGTCCAAAGTCAGCATGATTCATCAAGGCGATAATGCAACTTTTGTAGACGAAGATGTCATGGATATGGAGTATGCCATGAATGGTCGCAAGAATGTCATTTCATCCCTCGCTCTCGGTAGCCAACCCGAACTTCAGAGCCAACCTGACGTTCCTCAACCAGACGATACACTGTACTTGGACACAAAATCCACCGATCAAACTGATCCCGGACCATTCGAACGGTCTTCCAGCCCAGGCCTTGACGACGACCGTAAGTCTTTCATCTGAATATTACTTCCGGATCTAACGCAATGGAAATGCGCAGTTCTGGACAAACCACGGCAAAATGCCGGCAGTGGCAAATTGGCCAAGATCCTGGGCGACGAGTATGCAGACAAAGTGGCGAAAGATTCGCAGCCGTGGTATCTTCGTCCTAATTACGATCCTAGCGAGATCTTGATTGACTCAGACGGTACTATTCGCGGTGGTACACTCGCAGCTTTGGTGGAACGACTTACAGCGCACGACCAACTTGGTCAGTGGCACCTACTTGTCTTTACGTTTCTTGACATTCTGAATTACATTTGCAGTCCATACCTATACCAAGGCGTTTTTGATGACGTACAAGTCGTTCACGACTGTGGATGAACTTTTCGACCTCCTTGTTAAGCGCTTCAGT
>WNGI01006636.1_pt1 | contig 10539 bp, 16 predicted proteins | sample 5400621 | NCBI WGS metagenome assembly WNGI01 (sample SAMN13153374, study PRJNA577476) | soil metagenome | isolation source: 20 cm soil or saprolite under Garry oak tree replicate 1 | place: USA:California | collected 2016-06-15 | reverse complement strand
AAAAAACGCAGCGTTTCTTCACCGGTGAGATACTTGTAGAAGTAGGGATTCTCCGGCAGAAACCCGACCGCTTCCCGGCTTTCGACTAGACGGCTGTCGCGGCCGAAAATTTCCGTGCGGCCGCCCGTTGGGGAAACAAGCCCGAGGATAATTTTGAGAGTCGTGCTCTTGCCGGATCCATTCGGCCCGAGCAACCCGTAAACTTCGCCCGATTCAATGCGAAGATCGAGATCGCGCACCGCAACAATCGACTGTCGGTGCAAGGGAACAGGAAAAATTTTCGTCAGTCCCCGAACGGCGACGGCCGGATCACTCATGGCGAATTTCAAAACCGCGGGCGGCGACCGGGTTCTCCAATTTATTTTCGGTTTGTTTACGAATGAGGGCATGGAGGTCGCTCTGTGCTACGCCCTCGAGGAACGCGCGCACCTCGTCTTCCTCTCCGTTGACCTGAAGTTCCACGCGACCATCCAACAGGTTGCGTACCCAGCCCGTGACATCGAAGCCCTTGGCGATATGTTGCACCGACCAGCGGAAACCGACGCCTTGGACGTTACCCTCGTAAAACACTTGGAGCGAGATCATCGTTAACCGAAGATGCTGGATGTTTCATACTTGCTGCTCGATGGCAATGCCAGCACCGACGAAAATCCAGCATCTAGAATCTAGAATCCAGAATCGTCTCACTTCTTACTTATAAGAATATATGAGACAGAAGCTGCCTGCCTCCCCTTCAACCAGATCGATCGAGACGAAGTACTGACCGCTGTTCGTCGGCGAAAAGCCGGCTGCAGCCTTTTCATCCGCGTTGTACTCTTCGGTAGTAACTTTCTTTCCGGTCTCATCATAAACACCCACCGCGATTTTTCTCGCAGGTTCGGTCGCGCCGGCGGAGAACCAATACTGGTTTCCAGCATAGAGATTCACCGCAACGAGGGTATGATCGTTTCGCTTAACGGTCCCGCACCAGTGGCCATCTCGGATCTTGAAACCCTCGTTCGAAAATGCTCCGGCAAGATCGAGTGCGGTTTTGCGCGCTTCGACCTCAGCATCGGTCTCCGCACGCGCAGGGATCCTGGCGGCCAGTACAAAGATCGATAGAAAAATTAGCAAGCGGCGTTTCATCTCGCGACGGCCTTGTTTTCTATCTTCTCCATCACCTTGCCAACCGCTTCGTTGACCTTCCGCACTTCATCCACAGTCGGCGCCTTGTCTGCCGGGAAAGAAACAAGCTTTTCAATCCCAGTGAGTTCTTCGCTCACATCTTTGACCAGAGGCTCGCTGCGAAGTTCGGGTGAGATTTCGTTGATCTTCGATTGCATGAACTTAACGAGTGCCGGCTGGCGCAGAACCTTCGCGCTTCGCTCGTCGTAATTTCGCGCGATCGCTCCGCTGACTACTTGCGTGCCGCGAATCCAACCACCGAGACTCACCAGAATCACCAGGTCCTGGTCGTTGTGCGATTGCATCGAGGATTTCACTTCGTTCTGTGTCGCTTCCAGTTCTTCCTGCAACGTGTCCCATTCATTGTTCTCGGCGAATTCGTTAATGCTATTACCGCGTTTGAGCAGGTTCTCGCTTACTCCGAGCGCTTTCGCGAGTTTAATGATGTCTGAGCCGATATTTTTGACCTGCTGGCTGTCCTTAGCTTCGACGGCAATAAATCCATCGGCGATCAAGCCGCCGAGGTTGAGGGCAATTTGCGCACGATTGCGATACGTTATCGGCATCGGCCCGCGATACTGACCCGACCAGTCTGTTTTGCCAGGTTTCTCAATCGCCGCGAAAAGCTCGCTAGGCGTTGGGATGCTAATCGCATCGGTTCTAACGGCTTTTGCCAATTGATCGGCCGGGAGACGTCCGGTCTCCGCCCCGGCCGCGGCAAAAATGATCCCTGCCAACCCTATCGCGCCAAATCTCGTTAAGCCAATCATCGGTCAGATTATCCGTGCCCCGGCTAAATTGCCAATGGGAATCTCGCCTGCGAGAAAGAACCTCAGGCGAGGTCGGTTTTCGCCAATCCCGAAGATTAGTTGAAGAACCTGTTTCCCACGCGCATCATTGCCGGGCGTAAGCCTTTGCGCTGCGATATTCGACAATGTCAAGGACTTCAATCCGCAAAATCATCGCACGCGAAATTTTGGATTCGCGCGGCAATCCGACAATCGAAGTCGATGTCCGGCTTGAAGGGGGGGCGCTTGGCCGGGCGGCGATTCCGAGCGGGGCGAGCACGGGCGAACATGAAGCATGGGAATTGCGCGATGGCGACAAAAGTCGGTTCGGCGGCAAAGGGGTGAAGCATGCAGTCGCCAACGTTAATGCCAGGATCGCGCAAGCCCTCCAGGGATGGGACGCGCTGGACCAAAGAAAGATCGACAATCAATTGATCGAGCTCGACGGCACGCCGAACAAAAAGAACCTGGGCGCAAATGCACTGCTCGGTGTTTCGCTGGCGGTGGCGCACGCCGCTGCCGCCGCGGAAAATCTCTCGCTCTTTCGTTATCTCGGCGGGCCTGAGGCAAGAGTCTTGCCGGTTCCGATGATGAACATCCTGAACGGCGGCGCGCACTCGGACGCTCCGATCGATTTTCAAGAATTCATGATTGTGCCGCGCGGCGCGCCGACCTTTTCGGAAGCGCTGCGTTATGGCGCGGAGGTTTTTCATGCGCTCAAATCTGTTCTGAAAGATCGACATCTTTCCACGGGGATCGGCGACGAAGGTGGATTTGCGCCGCAACTCGATTCCGCCGAGGACGCCTTGGAATCGATTTCGACCGCCGTTAAGAGGGCCGGCTACAAGCTCGGCGAGCAAATTTTTATCGCACTCGATCCAGCTGCCTCCGAATTCTACGATAGCGAAAACGAGGTTTACGTTTTCAAGAAATCGGATGGTTCAAAAAAAACCGTCGGAGAACTGATCGATTACTATGCCAATCTTTGTGCGCGGTTTCCGATCATTTCGATTGAGGATGGTTGCGCCCAAAATGATTGGGCCGGCTGGAAAAAACTCACTGCAAAACTCGGCGAAAGGATTCAACTGGTAGGCGACGATATCTTTGTCACGAACGTCGATTTTCTCCGCAGAGGAATTGCCGAACACGTGGCCAATTCGATTTTGATCAAGGTGAATCAGATCGGCACGCTTACCGAAACACTGGCGACGATTGATCTGGCGACGAAAAACGATTACGCGACGGTAATCAGTCATCGCTCAGGCGAAACAGAAGACGCAACCATTTCCGACATCGCGGTCGCGACCAATGCTGGTCAGATCAAAACTGGGTCGCTTTGCCGCAGTGATCGGGTCGCTAAGTACAATCAGCTCTTGCGAATCGAAGAAGAACTTGGTGACAAAGCTGTGTACGGCGCTACAATGCGCTAAGTGGATCAGAGCTACGCTGATTTTCGCGCGCGTCGCGAAGCTACAGTCTGGCAGCGACTTAACCGAATTCTTCGGGTGCTGCTTGTCCTTGCGATCTGGCTGGTGATCGTAAGCTTGTTCGTTCCGCCTTATAAAAAACTGATGCAGAGCCGCGCGGAGATCGACAACCAGCAACAACAAGTAAACGAACAACAAAATTTGCTTGCCCGTCAGATCCGTGAGGTCAATTTGCTCAAGACCGACGTGACCTATCTGGAAACGATTGCGCGCGATCGCCTAGATCTCATGAAAGAAGGCGAAACCGTTTTTCGCCTTGAACCGCCGCGCGCCGCCAAACCGAAACCGAGCGATTCCGCACGGCGGTAGGAGCGTGGACTTTCCGCCTTTTGCGACGATCTTGAGGTGGTCGCGCGGGTTGACAAGAATTAAGGCAGCGGAAGAAACGTCGAACTTCGGCGGTGATACACGTGCAAAAGAAGCGGCGGAAGACGCCTCCCGCCGCTCGTTACTCCAAGACGCAATCACCAAGCGCCTTGGCTCTCCTATGAAGGCTTATCGTCTGCTGCTTTGCTGACCGCCGCCCTGTTGGCCGCCGCTGCGTTCTTGACCGCCACCGCCCCCTTGGCCTCCGCCACCCTGCTTCTCGCGCTCGCGCTGTTGGCGTTCACGTTCCTGTTTATCCCGATCTTCCTGTTGGCTGCCACCGCCCTGCTGTCCGCCACCGCCCTCTTGGCCGCCTTGCTGTCCAGCGCCTTTAGGCTTGATGGGTTCATTCGGATTACGTTCTGTTTCCATAGTACCTTTCTTAATTTTAGTTACTGAGTTCGCTGATTGGTCCTTTCGCACTTCGCGACTGGATTTTTTTTCTTTCTTTCAAATCGGCTTGGAATGAAAACATACAATCGGGACGGCGGATGATTGTGTAATCAGACAAAATCCTACAGTATATGCGACGATTAATCGGAATTCGGAAAGCGAATCGAAGGCGACCCGTGCTGGCTGCGCCTTGCGCGCTTCATCGAGTAGTAGCTGGCTGACTTTCGTCAACTCGACTTCGGATGGATGAAACACTGTCGTCTGCGCTTCGGGCCGCAGCAGATTTTCAACGGCGGACAGATCCAACACCGGGATTTTATCGAGGGACCAGCCGTGTGATCGCGCCCACTTTGAGCAAGTCCTGTTTGGTCTCCGAAAGCGTGATGTTAAAGACCTTCTCGCCTCGCCGTAGTCCCTCCAGGAGAAACTGAAGCGCCAGCGTCGTCTTGCCAGAGCCCGGGTCCCCTTGAACTAAATAAAAGCCGGCGCGCGGCAACCCGCCCGCGAGGATATCGTCCAGTCCCTCGACTCCGTTGGGGCAGCGCTCGTCGGTGAGGTTCGTTGAGACAGCTGGGGCGGATTTTGGAAGTGATTTCCTCTTCACAATATTGATGTCAGAAAAGCGACCGTGTTTTCACCGACGATTTAGTTCTGGGACTGCGATTTTGAAAGAGCGCTCACTCCGAAATTGTATCAGCTGTTTACAAAACCGGTCTTCGGATAGCCCTCCAATTTGAAGTTAAGAACCACTTTGAAGTCGCCATAGCTCTTCTTTGTGGCGAGGAATTTGTTGTGCGGCTGCTTCACATCGGCCGAACCATAATTTAATCCCTAATTTTTTTTAAATGCTTCGCGCGCCCAGCCTTCATTGGATGTAACGCGATAGTGAACACAAGCGGCATGATCTTTTCGGTTGTCGCCGGCGTGATGTTCCTATGTCGCTCGGCATCCTTCGATTTCACAAGCCGGCGGTAGTGCGCGAAAATCATGTCTTCGTCGGAGTGTCTCATGTCGAGTTCAAGCGCGGCAGCGTTTTTGAAGCGCGCCAGGTAACTAGGACTTTGACCGATACGCCAATCCGGCATTCGCCGGATTGTGCGACAATTGGTAGAACAGCATGCTTTGGCCATGGCGCTCGTTTCTCCGATCAAATTATCCGATGAAGAAAAACTGGACGTCTTGCAACGACTCGATCGATTCCGGCGGTGGCACTTCCTGGATGAGAAACGTTATTGTCTCGTTTGCGGGAAAATCATCACTGGGCGGGAAATCCAGGTGATTGGGGGCATACGTGGAAACGGGCCGCTGCGCATCATTTGTCCGACCGAACATTGTAATGCGATGCCGATGGAATGGGTGCGGCCAACCGATGAAGTCTTGATAAAAATTGCGCTAGTGGAGGCCGAGCGTCACAGGCTTGACCTGATCAATCGAGCAGGCCGTGCAATGCGATCTATATCGAAGGTCAATACGATCGTTAGAACTAGGCCTAAACCGCCACTCGGGTAGTATCCGAAGGCAGCAGATTCAGACGTGGGATGCAAAGTGCCATCCGATTATGAACACAGATGGGTTGCCCGCGCGGTAAAGATGGAATCGCACAGTAGCGTTTCCGACGACGAGCGCGAAGCGGGGAGGGTCGAATCCCGTGCCCGCTTACGCATCTCCGAGCTGTTCCAGAGACCCTTCGGCGTCAGGTCGATCGCCCTCACCGGTCTGTTTATCCTGGCAGTCTTCTACAGCATCTACTTCATGCGTTCGATCCTGCTGCCGATCGTTCTTGCGCTGCTGCTCAGCTATCTGTTTAGGCCGGTAGTGCGTGGACTTGCTCAATTGAAGATTCCGCTGCCGGTCGGCGCGGCGTTCATCCTTATCGGATTTCTTGCACTTGTCGGTTATGGAATCTCAGCTCTGGTCACGCCCGCGCTGGGATGGCTCCAGAAAGCACCGGAAGGTTTGACGGAACTCCAACACAAGCTCCTGCCGGTAAAAAAATCGGTAGCGCAAGTGAGCCAGGCGACCGCCGAAATCGAGAAGCTGGCCACAACTAATGCGGAAATTAAAACCGTGGAAGTGAAGCGGCATCCCCTCACTGAGACGTTCTTCGTACGCACGCCGGAGTTCATCGCCAGTGCTGTTCTGTTGTCGATCCTACTCTATTTCCTCCTCGTCTACGACCAGGTCTTCATCGCCAAGCTGGTCAAGTTGCTGCCCACACTATCCGATAAGAAGGCGGCCGTCGGAATCGCGCACGATATCGAATCGCAGGTCTCGCGTTATCTCTTCACCATCACAGCGATTAACGCCTGCCTTGGATTGGCCGTCGGAACCGCGGTGGGCGTGCTCGGCCTGCGCAACCCGGTAATGTGGGGTGTGATGGTCGCGCTGCTCAATTTCGTCCCTTACCTGGGCGCTCTCACAGGCATCATCTGCATGACCATCGGCGCCGCCTTGAGCTTCGATAGCCTGGGGTACGCCCTCATCTTTCCCGCCGTCTATCTCGCTTTTGGCACGTTGGAGGGCAGTTTCATCACCCCATGGGTTATGGGACGCTCCCTTACTTTAAATCCCGTCATCATCCTGCTCTCGCTCACTTTCTGGGGCTGGATGTGGGGAATTGTCGGCATCATTTTAGCCGTGCCGATCCTGGCCGCTTTCAAGATTTTCTGCGCGCACATCAAACCGATGGAGCCCCTCGCAGAATTTCTTAGCTAACATAACACTCATGGAGAGGTGCGGCTGTTGGCGAAGGTATAACCGCCGAGGAAATGAAAAACTTATGTTGGCTTAATTGCGACTGGACTTAGAGCACAAGACACGGCGCATTTGCATTTCGAACGAAATATTTGCGATAATCGATTCCTTCTTTATGGACAATCTATCGACGTATCTCAACGATCACCTCGCCGGCTCCGTTGCCGCTTTAAATATGATCGACAACCTGATCGACACTTACGAGGAAAAACCGCTCGCTCAATTTTTCCGCGATCTACGCGCCGAAATTGCCGCCGATCAAGCTAAACTCCAAGGGCTCGTTGACAAATTGGAGAAAAAACACAACGCCATACGAAAAGCCGGCGCTTGGATCGCTGAAAAGCTTTCGCGCGCGAAAATTCGCGCTGGCGAATCACGCGATGGCGAGATGGGACTTTACCTCGCCCTCGAAAGTCTAGTCCTCGGCATCACCGGTAAGTGCGCGCTTTGGCGTGGACTTGAAGTCGCTACTGGCGTCGTCCCCAAACTACGCGGAATTGACTACGCGCAACTTCAGGAGCGTGCCAGAGAACAATGCGATCGGGTCGAAGCCAAACGCTTGGAACTCGCCCGGGCGGTCTTCAAACCCCGAAAGCAATAGCGCCAAGGTGGGGTGGCGCTTGGATGGTTACTCTGTTCTTGGTCAAGTTAAACGCGATCTTGGATGCGGTTACGTGGGTACAGTCAAAATGCAATCAGATCGAGCCTCCGCGGACCGCAAAGTTTGGTGGTGCCGCACCTAAGTGCCCTTGCCCCTGGACGCGCGCCCGGCGCCGTTCGCGGGGCTCATGCGGCCAGGATTGTTTCCGTCTCGCTCGGCTTTTTCGCGAACGCGCTCGAACTGTTTCTCGAGGCTGGTGAGATCTTCGTCGGAAAGTTTTTCCAGATCGACAAGTTCATTTCGAGCGCCTTTCAGCGCTCGAATGACTTCGTCGAGTTTCAAATGAGCCGCTTTGGCATCGCGGTTCTGCGTATTCTGAATGAGGAAGACCATCAGGAAAGTAACAATTGTCGTTCCGGTATTAATAATGAGCTGCCAGGTATCCGAATAATGAAACGTGGGACCGGTTAGTCCCCAAACGACGATGATGAGAATCGCGCTGGCAAAGGCCCAAGCGCTACCGAGCACCATCGACGAGCGCCGTGCAAAAATCCGAAAAGCATCGCTTACTACGCAAAAGAAATCTCGCGATTCTTCCTGTTCCTTAAGTTTTTCCTTCTGCGTTTTCATTGCCATAATATTGTATTCGGCCTCGCGCAAGCCGGAAGGAGCGCATTCCGTATCGGTCAAGAAGCTGCGGAGCCGCACATCGGACGGCCTGCCATTCACCGGCCCCTTAACGACGGAAAATTAAACCGAGCACGAAACCGACCCCGAGCGCAGTAAAGACCGCCTTCGTCGGGTTCTCGCGGACGTATTGCTTGCTGTCGTCCTGAAAACTGCGGACGCGATGCAGCGCATCATCCCATACCTCTTCCGCGCGGCCTCGATATTCATCGGCCATTGCACCTGCGGCCGAGCGGAGATCTTCCGCCGCTTTGCGGGCGTGCGTCGCGCCACGCTCTGCTTTTTCTTTCGCCTGCGGCGGAACCGCAGAGCCTTGGTCCATTTGGTTTTCGTCAGCCATAGAATTTCCCCTTCTTCAGCATTTGTTTAAACTTTCGGTGCCGATGCTTCGCTGACGGTGCTGATATCCTCAGCGCCGGCAGTTTTGAAAATGTGCTTCGCCCGATCAACGTCTTCGCTTTTATTCGTGTGCATTGCGATCAGGTAATTCCCCTTTTTCAACTTCTCCTCGTAGCGCTTTGCTTCGATCTCCGGGATGCCGAGACCGATCAAACCGCCGACAACACCCCCGGTCGCCGCTCCGACGGCCGCGCCACTAAGCGCCGCCATAATTGGACCGGCTGCGATAAATGGACCTACGCCGGGAATTGCCAGCGCGCCAATGCCTGCCAGCAATCCGATCACGCCGCCGGTGGCGCCACCGGTAGCTGCACCGGTCGTTGCGCCCTCCGGCGCCTTTGTCGCTGTAACGTGACCAACGTCACGCGTGCCGCCTGTATCAGGCATTAGCACTGAAATTTCCGACTCTGCGAATCCTTGAGCTTGAAGCTGCTCGACAATTCGCTCAGCCTGGCCGTGTGTAGTTGCAATACCGAATACTGATTTAGACATAATGATTTTCTTTCGTTTGTGTGAGGTTATTTGTTACTTCGATCCTTTGACGTCGAGTTGATCGTCGATCTGGGCGCCGCCAGCCGCTGATCTCGCAAGCTGATCGATTTTTGCTTTTTCTTGCGCACTCTTAACGGGTCCGCGGAGTGTGACTTGGCCGTTAGCGGTAATGACTTTGATGTTCTTCGCAGTCGTTGAAAGCTCGAGGTCTTTCATTAGCGCCCGCCGGATGGCCTGCGTGGTTTTTAAATCCGCAGAACTGTTTGACTGGTCGCCAGAGGTCTTGGTTTCACCGGAGCGATCACGCTCGTTTGCCGCCGTGTTATCGGGTTTCGCCTTCTCATTGTCGGCGGCCAATGCCGCCAGGCTAAATGCGCTTAGAGAAGCTAAAGCTAGTAAGGTTCGTTTCATGGGTTCTTTTAGTTTGAAGTTTGTGGGGTGTCGGCATCGTTGATCGCAACCGATACCGCCACCGGTTTTATTTAGTTTATTATTTAGCCGCGACGTTGATCACGGATTTGGCCAACTTGGTTAACTTTTTGTCTGTATCTGATTCTTCGTTCAAGGTAGTCTGAAGTAGCTGCGCACCATCCGGATCCTCCAGCAACTCGGCGTATGTCCGAGCGCAGCCGTAACCGGCCATCTCATAGTGCTCAACGCGCTGCGCCGCAGCAATTAGCCCGGCATCGCGCACTTCCTCTTCAGCATCTTCTTCGATCATCTCGTCTCCTTCTTTAATCAGACCCTCCATGCCCTCACATTTCGGGCCGCGGGTTGACTCGTCGTGGCTCGTTAAAATCTTTTCAAGACGCGCCGCGTGTTCCTTCGTCTGTTCCAAATGTTCTTCGAACCCCGCCGCAAGCTGTTTGTTAGTAGCGGCTTTAACCATTTTCGGCAGCGCTTTTATAATCTGCTTCTCCGCGCTGTAGAGGTCTTTCAGTTCGTGAATGTAAAGGTCTTTCAGTGTTTCTAGTTTCATGTGTGTTGGATTTAATTTCGTTGGTTTTGTTCATACCTGAGTCTTCAATGAAGCGAGCTCGCTCCCAAAATCCTTATGCGCAACCCCGCAGCAGAAAGATCAGGAGCAAAATCGGAATCGGAATTCCGAGAAGCCAAAGCAAAATGTATCCAGTCGCACCCGCTTGTTTGATTCTATTCGTTAAATGCATCTCAGATATCCTTTCTTAACGTTATTGATTCGGAACTCTTCGTTGTGCGCAGGAACTTGCTTTGATTGATGAAAACACACAATCGGGACGACGGATGATCGTCTAATCAGACAAAATCCTATTGGACATAGGACGATTCGTCTCGCAGCGGATCTTAATTTTGTTACGGCTATATCGGTTTTATCATCCGAAATATCTTTGTAGCGAATCAAAGATTATCTAGGAGTTCCGTCATTTAT
>WNGI01006634.1_pt1 | contig 10539 bp, 9 predicted proteins | sample 5400621 | NCBI WGS metagenome assembly WNGI01 (sample SAMN13153374, study PRJNA577476) | soil metagenome | isolation source: 20 cm soil or saprolite under Garry oak tree replicate 1 | place: USA:California | collected 2016-06-15 | reverse complement strand
TCAGCCGCAATGGGGTCAACTTCGATCCCACAGCGCCGAGCAACCGCGTGCTTCGCGGCGTGCGCCCGCTGGGCGTGCAGAGCGTGTCGTGGGATGGCAAGGACAACTCGGGCACGTTCTTCCCGGTCGGGACCTATCAGGTACACGCGAGGTTTCACGGTGGCGAGTACCACTTCCCGATGATCGACGTCGAGAACGACACCACGGGCGGCCCGACGATCACCCTGCTCAATCCCCCAGGCGGCGTATGCCCTCCCCTGACCGGTGGATGCTCTTCGGGTTTCTACGACGACCGCGCTTACATGACGCTTAACGGCTCCACGGTGGACTCCGGCAACACGGTCGGCAGCGCGCTATGTGGCAACAACCCGCCCGCGACAACCTTCTCCAATCCGATCACCGGGTACAACACGACCGGGGCACAACGGGCTTTCGGCCAGCCGAGCGGCGGCAATCAGAACGTGCCCTGCACTGGCAACTTCGGAGACGCCAAGGGCCTCGACACATGGACGTTCTATCCGAGCTCGACGCAGCTCGCGCCGCTCAACATCGTCGCGCCGGGTTCCGACATCGCGGTCGCCAAGTCGGTCAACAACGCCAACCCGGCGGTGGGCAACAACGTGATCTTCACCATCACCGCTCACAACCTCGGCCCTGACCCCGCAAGCAGCGTGCAGCTCACCGACCTTTTGCCGGCGGGCCTCACCTTCGTCAGCGCCACCGCAAGCCAGGGCACATACACGCCGGGTACGGGCGTCTGGAATCTCGGTGCTCTGGCCTTCAACGCGACAGCAACCCTGCAGATCACGGCGACGGTGACCGGCACAACGCAGGTCACCAACACCGCGACGCGAACAGGGAGCACGCCCGCCGATCCCGTCCCAGGCAACGACAGCGCCTCGTCCAGGGTCACCGGCAGCACGATCCCGGGCTTGCCCAACACCGGCGCCCCGCCGCTGGCGCCTCGTCTGCCCGACGCCGCGGCAATCTTGATCCTCCTTGCTGCATTCGGAGTGCGACGCCTGAGGAGCCGCCAGGCGCCCGATCGCTGACGCACGGCACAATAGGCAGCGCATGAGCACCAAGCGCTGGATCCTGACCGCCGCGGTGCTCGGGTCCGGGATCGTTTTCCTCGACTCGACGGTGGTCAACGTGGCCCTGCCGAAGATCGGCCGCGACCTGCCGCGCCTGTTCCTCGGCGTGCTCGAGGGCCAGTCGTATGTCTACAACGCCTACCTGCTCACGCTGAGTGCGCTGCTCATCCTGGCCGGCGCTGTAAACGACTTCTACGGCCGTAAGAGGACCTTCCTTCTCGGCCTGCTTGGCTTCGGCGCGACATCGGTCCTCTGCGGTTTCGCGCCGAACATGGAGCTGCTAGTCCTCTTCCGCGTCCTGCAGGGCGCAACCGGCGCCCTCCTGGTACCAGGTTCGCTCGCGTTGATCACGGCCAACTTCTCGGGTGAAGAGCAGGGACGGGCGTTTGGCACCTGGGCGGGCGCGTCGGGTGCGACCACGATTCTCGGACCGCTGATCGGAGGCATCCTCGTCGACACGATCTCGTGGCGCGCCGCGTTTTTCATCAACGTTCCCCTGGTCGCCCTGGCCGCGTGGGCGACCTGGAAGCACGTACCGGAGAGCCGCGAGGAGGGGAAGGCCCCATCGTTCGACTGGATCGGCGCGGCCATCGTCGCATTGGCCGTAGGTGGCCTCGCGTTCGGCACGATCTACGGCCAGCAGCGCGCGTGGCGGGACCCTCTTGGCTACGTGATCCTTGGGGTCGGCGTCCTCGCGACGGCGGCGCTTCCGTGGTGGATGATGCGTGCCAAGCACCCGCTGATCCCGCTCGAGCTCTTTCGCTCGCGCAACTTCACCGTCACCAACATCTCGACACTGCTGATCTACGGCGCGCTGTACGTCACGTTCTACTACCTCGGCCTGTTCCAGCAGGGCACGCTCGGGTATACCGCCGCGGCCGCGGGCGCAGCGGGGATACCGGGCTCGATATTCCTGATCTTCTTCTCGCCCCGGTTCGGAAGCCTTGCCGCGAAATACGGCCCTCGGCTCTTCATGGCCCTGGGGCCGGTCATCATGGGGCTCGGCGTGTTGTGGTTCGCTCGCGTGCCTGCGTCGAGCACGCCGTGGAAGCTCGAGCCGAACAACGCGACCACATACCTGCCGCCTCTGTCGTACTTCATCGACTTTCTGCCCGGCAACATCATCTTTGGGATTGGCATCATGATCATGGTCGCGCCGCTGACCACGGCCCTGATGACGTCGGTGCCGGTCCGGCACTCTGGGCTTGGCTCCGCCATCAACAACGCGATCTCCCGCGTTGGACCGCAGCTTGCCGGAGCGCTTATCTTCGTTTTCCTCACCGCCTCCTTCTACGCCTACCTCGCGCCTCACCTCCACGGCTTCGACGTTTCGTCCGCCACATTCCGAAGCTCGGTAAGCCCTCTCAACACCCCTGATGACCCACGCCTCGTGGCGCTCGTGCGCGATGCCTCGACTACGGCATTCCACCTCGCAATGCTCATCGGTGCGGGTCTGCTTTTCGCCGGGGCGGTGGTCAATGCGGTCGGCATCCGCAACAAGCAGCCTCGGCCGCAGGAAGCCGACCTCGGCGAAAAGGAGCCAGTCTCCGCGACGCCGGCGTAATTTCTTACGATGGGTGAATGCCCACGCTGATCGACCGAGGTCAGGTGCAGGAGCTCGTAGCAGCCGGCGCGCAGCTCATCGAGGTCCTTCCGGCCGAGGAGTACGGGGAAGACCATCTCCCCGGCGCAAGAAGTCTTCCGCTGCCGCAGATCGATGCGGAAAGCGCGAAGACCATGATGCGCGGAAAGCCTCTGGTCGTGTACTGCTGGGATGCGGCTTGAGACATGGCGCCCAGGGCCGCGTCGCGGCTCGAGAGCCTCGGCTTCCGAGAAGTCCAGCTGTACACGGCGGGCAAGCTCGATTGGCTGGCGGCGGGTCTGCCGACTGAGGGTCAGAACTCGACCCGGCCACGCGCCGGGACGGTCTGCCGCCGCGATGTCCCTACATGCGCGTTGACCGAGCCTGTCGTCGAGGTGCGTGAGCGAGTTCGCGCCGCGGGGTGGGACGACGCAGTGGTGGTCGACGGAGCCCGCGTGGTCCTCGGCCTGCTTCGCGCCGACGATCTCGCGAAGAGCGCTGATGCGAAAGTCGAGCACGCGATGAGCTCCGGCCCGAGCACGTTTCGCCCTTACGTGCCCATCAAGGAGATGGCCGACTACCTGACGAAACACGAGCTCGAGAGCTCTCCGATCACGACGGCGGACGGCCGTCTTGTTGGCCTGCTCTATCGCTCGGACGCGGTCCGAGAAGCCGGCGGATGTCCGGATTGCGCGCGCAAGATGATCTAACCGTCGACGGTCTGCATCAGGAGCTCGCGGGGAGGGTCGAGCGGCCCGAAGAATTCGTCGAGCCATGATGGGTGATCGGGCACAGGAAGCGGTGGCACGGTGAGCCGGCTCCACCCGTTCGCCTCGAACCACTCGGGCTGCTCGGGATTGATCAGCGCGATCACGCCGCCTGGCCCCGTCACGCGTCGCATTTCGGCGAGCACGAGGGGATCTGGACCGAAGGCGCCCGACGCCGCCGTCAGGCCCGACAAGCCATCGCCGACCGGTAGATTCTCAGCCCAACCCGCGACAGCCTCCACGCCGGGGAGGCGTCGTTTCAGCATCGCCCGGAGCCCGGCCGCCGGCTCGACCGCGACCAGGCGCTTGCTGCGCGGCGCGAGATGCTGGGTAAGCCGGCCGCTCCCTGCTCCGACGTCGATCGCCATCGCCACCCGGTCGGGCAGAGCGTCAATCAGCTCGTGATGAATCGGCTCGTAGCGGGAGAGCTCGTCCCACTTCTCGGGCTCCAGGTGGTAGACGAGCGTCCAGAACAACGCGCGCACGATGTTGTCATCGGGCTCACCGGGAGGCACGCGTGCCATCTCGTGGTCGCGGACCGCGGACGGAAGCCGCGCGATGTCCCGGATGCTGAAGTGCCGCCAACCGGGCGGTGCCTTGGCGACGGCCTCTGCATAGTCCACGCGTACCCTCGATCAGACTAAGACGGCGTGATGAGGATCGCCGTCGTCTCCTCGCCGGTGACGGCGCTTCGTCCGGCGCAGATTGGCGGCGCGCAAGCCTTCATCTGCGACCTCGCGCGAGGGCTCACAGAGCGCGGGCACGACGTGACGCTTCATTGCGTTGAAGGCTCGCAGGTCGATGGCGTGAAGCTGGTCACCGTCACCTCACCCCCGGACGCCGGGGCCGCGCTCGTCATGCCGGGTGGCTCGCAGCCGCCCTCGGCGCCAGGGGTCGTGGCTGCCCTCGGGCAGATGTTCCGGACGATCCGCTCGCTGGACGTCGACGTCGTCAGCCAGCACGCATTCGACGCGCCCGCGCTGGAGCTTTCGCGCGGCTTGCCCGTTCTGCACACCTTGCATCTGCCGCCGATCGTGGCACGCGTCGTCGAGGCGGCCAGGCAGGTTCCGGCACGCGCGCTGGCGACCGTGTCGCGCTCTTGCCAGGCGCAGTGGAGCGGAGCAGGCGTGGATGTCGAGCGGGTGCTGCCCAACGGCGTCGCCGACATCGGAGTCGAGTCCGCTCCTCCCTCGCGATCAGCGCTCATCGCCGGGCGCATCTCGCCGGAAAAGGGGATCGAGCACGCCATCGCCGCTTCGCGGTCCGCCGGAATCGTAGTGCGCCTCGCGGGTGCCCACTACGATCCGGGCTACGTGGTCGACTTTCACGAGGTCGAGATGCTTGGCTCGCTTGCACGCGACGAGCTTCGCCGCGTGATGGCCGCGTCTGGCGTCACTGTGTGTGCGGTGCGCTGGGAAGAGCCGTTCGGCATGGTCGCCGCGGAGGCGCAGATGGCTGGATGCCCGGTCGCGGCGTATCGACGCGGCGCGTTGCCAGAGGTGGTAGAGGAGGGGGTGAGCGGGTTTCTCGCCGAGCCGGAGAATGTCGCAGACCTCGCAGTCGCAATTGACCACTGCCTCATGCTCGATCGGGCTTCGGTCCGGGCAAGCGCGCAACGCCGCCTGGGCCTCGGCGACGCGCTGGACCGATACGAGGCGGCGTTGAGCGAGGTCGCGCGATGACCCTCACCGCAGTCGTCACGGGTGGATCGGGCGGCATCGGCGGCGAGGTGGTCAAGCAGCTGCGCGCCCGTCGTTGGGACGTGACATCGCTGAGTCGCAGCGAAGGTTGCGACGTCTCGGACGAGCAGCAGGTCGTCAAAGCATTCGGGCAGATGCAGTCGCTCGACGCGTTGATCCACTGCGCGGCGGTCTTGATCAAGCAGCCTTTCGCCGACACGAGTGCCCGCGACTGGGACGAGCAGCTCGGCGCCGGCTTGCGCGGTGCATTTCTATGCAGCCGCGAGGCTTTCCGCGTGATGCGCCGGCTGGGCGGTGCGATCGTCATGGTCTCGAGCCTGTCGGGTGTCGCGGGCGCCGCCAAGTTCCCCGGCATGGCGGCCTACGTGGCCGCCAAATCGGGCCTGGCCGGACTCACCGAGGCGCTGGCCGTCGAGGGTCGCGAGTTCGGAATTCGCGTCAATGCCATCAGCCCGGGCGCGGTCGACACCGCCATGCTTCGCGTCGCGGGTGTGGAGGGCCCGGCCCTATCGCCCGCCGAGGTCGCTCACGTGATCGTGTGGCTCGCCTCTTCCGAATCTGCTCCCCTCACCGGTGCTAATTTGCGCATGGACCCATGACCGATCACGTGACCATCACCCGCCGCGCCACGTTTGCGGCCGCGCACATCCTTTGTCGCGACGACTGGGATGACGAGAAGAACCGCGAGGTCTTCGGTGCGTGCGTCACCGACCATGGACACAACTACGTAATCGAGGTCACTGTGAGCGGACCGCTCGACCCGGAGACCGGCATGATCATCAACCTCAAGTACGTAGACATCGTGTTGCGCCGGGAGTTCATCGACGCCGTCGACCATCGTCATCTGAATCGCGACGTGGACTTCCTGCGCGGCGTGATTCCGACCGCGGAGAACGTGGCGATGGCCGCGTTTCACCGCCTGGAGCCCCACTTCAAACCCGCGCGCCTGGTGAAGGTCCGCGTGGTGGAGACGGAGAACAACGCCGCCGAGGTGACGGCCGACTAATCGGGTCCTCGCGGCAACCCGAAGGTGATCGTGGGCGCGATGGTGACGATCTCTTGATCTTGGGTCTTGATCAGCTGCCAGCCGCCCTCATGCACCATCCGATGGTGCCGCCGGCAGAGCAGGACCAGGTTGTCGAGGTCGGTCGGACCGCCGGCGATCCAATGCACGAGATGATGCCCATCGCACATCGAGGCGGAGCGTTCGCAACCAGGCCATCTGCAGTTCCCGTCGCGAGCCTTCAAGGCGCGGCCCAGAGCTCCCGAGATCACCCGCTTGGAGCGTCCCACGTCGACCGGCATCGAGTCCTGGCTGAGCAGGACCCGGGTCACGCTGCAGTCGCAGGCCATGCGCTGGACCGAGGTCGAGGAGATGGGGAGTGAGAACTCCATCTCCGCCCCCGCGGCACCGGCCAGGCCCTTGAGGGTCTCGATGGTGGCGGTGACCTGGAGGTTGGCCGGCTTACCACCCGATACCCGCTCGACCAAGGCGTCCGCCATGCGCTGCTCCCGACTCCGGTCGTCATGCGCACCTGAAGGCTGAGCCAGCGGCTCCAGCGCACTGCGGACCGCGGCGCCGCCGATGGGATCGAGCACGCCATGGAGCAGCAAACAGCCGTCTTGGGCCGTGCTCAGGCGCAGGCTGCGCTCTTCCCCCAGCCGCTCCTGGTCGCGGTTGTAACCCGCGGCGTCGACCGCGTGCTTGTAATGGAGGACCTTCTGGTGAAACTTGCCCGGCGAGTGCTTCTTGGCCAGGGGCAGGAGCCTGGCTTCCTCAAAGCCCTGGCCCAGCTCCTCCGCCGTCCGCCCCAGGGTCGCCAGGTGGGCGAATCCGATCTCCCGCCCCTTCATGGCCTCGATCGATTGGGCCAGCCGGCCTTCCTGCTCCCCTACGGCCAGGGCGTTCCAGACCGCATAGGAGTTCAGGTGACAGTTGAAGCGCATCCAGTCGGCGGCCGAGTTGTAGCCCTCGTGCTCCCACTGGTGACTCCGGTCGAACTCCACCGCCATCCGCGCGAAGTCGAGCTCCAGGCCGTCGATGAAGTGACGCAAGCTGGTCAGGACAAAGCCTTTGTCGACCCCCTCGGACTCCACCTCGAGCATGCCAACAGATTACCAAACTAATGTTTGATTGTCCAGTAAATTAACATCAATTCTAATTCAGAACTGGTATCTCCACGCCTCCAGGCCTACTCCTGCCAACTCGCCACCAGGCCTGACCCTCGTCACCCCCTTCACCGTCCGTCCCGTACCTAACTCGGCTCCAGGCCTGACCCTTGCCCCCCGCACCGTCCGCCCCTACCTAATCCGCAGCAATCTCCAGCCAGGGCGGCACCCCCCGCACAACCTCCAGCCCCGGAGCATCCGCATCCACCACATGCCGCCCGTCCCCCTTCCTCTCCACCGACACCCTCACCTCATGCTTCCCCAGCCGCAACCGCCGCAGCTCGAGCTTCGAGCACCACGCCGGCAGGGCCGGATCGAGATAGATCCTCCCCGCCGGCATGTCAGGCTCCAGCCCCAACAGGATCCGCACCATCTGCAGCACCGACCCGGCGGCCCACGCCTGCGGCACGTTCGCCATCCGATACGGCACCGGCACGGCGAACTCGCCCTTGGGCAGGCCGGCGAAGAGCTCCGGCATCTGGATGTCCTCGAAGCACATCACCGCGCCAAGCAGTCCATCGAGGATCGTCCACGCTTCTTCGTGCAGACCGTATCGGCGCAGACCCGCGGCGGCAATCACGCTGTCGTGCGGCCAGACCGACCCGCGCTGGTAGGAGTGCGGGTCATAAGACGGGTGATGGTCGGACAGAGTGCGAAGGCCCCACCCCGTGAACATGTCCGGCTGCATGAGCCGCCGCCCCGCCGCCCGCCCCCGCTCCTCGTCGAGGATTCCCATCCACAGGCAGTGGCCGGAGTTCGAGACGACTGTGCCGACAGGCCTCTTGCGCCCATCGAGCACGAACGCCAGCTCTCCGGGTCCCTCGAGCCAGAAGGTCGCAATGAACTTGCGGCGGAGCTCGGCGGCCTCGCTCCGCAATGCAGCGGCCCGTGAGGAGTCACCCCATGCCTCGAACAGCGCCGCGATCCGCGTCTTCGCGCCATAGACATACGCCTGCATCTCGGAGGTGCCGATCGGCAGCTCGGGGAATGCGCCCGATTCGTCGAGCACGCCGTCGTGCGCGTCGCGCCAGCCCTGATTGCGATAGCCGCCCTGGCTGCGTGGCGCGTACTCCTGGAAGCCGTCCCCGTCGCGGTCCCCATGACGGTCGATCCAGTCGAGGCACCTTTCGGCGGCGCCTTTGAATGGCGCCAGCGAATCCGCGTCACCCGACCAGCGGAAGTTCTCCGCGAGCAGCACGAGATATAGAGGAGTGGCGTCGGCCGTCCCGTAATAGGGGCGGTGCGGAACGATCCCGAAGTGCGCCCACTCCCCCACGCGCAGCTCGTGAGGCATCTTGCCAGGCTCGGCGTCGCGTTCGGGATCATCGACATCCGATTGCCATCGCGCGAGGTTTTCCAGCGTGCCCAGCGCGACGGCCGGCTGGGCGACCATCGCCTGGATCGATGCTATGAGTGAATCGCGCCCGAACAGCGCCATGAACCAGGGGAGCCCGGCGGCGGGCATCCACCGGTCGAAAGAGGCCTCCTGCTCATGGAGGCGCAGGGCGGCGAAGTCTTCGATGGCGCGCTCGTACGCGAACTGGAGCCGGATGTCGGCCGGCTCGATGCTCGAGACAGACTTCTGCCAGGTGCGCGCGACTCGCAAGGGGTCTTCTTCGCTGGGATCGAACGCACAGCGAGTCGCGAGCGGGGGGATCTGGTCATCCGATGTGAGCAGGTCGTACTGCAGGCAAAGCCGCCACTCCTCCCCGGGCACGAGGTCGGCCGGGATGCGCAGCGCGCCATTGGCGTAGGTGATGCCGCCGACCTGGCTCATCGCGCGGACCAGGCAGCGGCGGACGAAGTCCTTGTTCTGATAACGCGACTCGAGGCTGTGCGGCCCCAACCACCATGTGTTCATGTCGGCCCGCCTCTGCCAGGAGCGGTAGCGCACCTCGAAGAGGTCGGCGAAGTCGCTCTCGAGCGCGATCTCCAGGAGGACCGTCACCGGAGCGCGCGCATACGTGTGCAGCGCGAGGTCCTCGTGCATCTGATGCAGGCTGACGAGGCGGTCGACCGTGACCGCGACACGCGCCTCGCGCATGTCGCCGCCGGGGCCCGCGATGCTGTCCGCGATCATGTGCCATCGAGCGTGGCGAAATGACAATCGGACCGAAGCCACCGACTCCGGCCGCTTGCCGTTGAGCCTCAATTCGTGGCGCGAGACGAACCGCGTGTCCGCCGAGTAGAGCCCGTACTCGCCGGCCGAGCCAGACGGAATCGCACCCTGCTGATCCGTCACCAAGAACGTGGCGCCGTGGTTGATCTTGACCGAGGGGTGCGGATGAACCGCCGTGATCAGCGTGCGCCACGGCGCCATATGCGACTGACCATCGGCGAGCAGGCGGGCCGGAGTCGTGGAGCGCGACGAGCGGGCGCGCGCAACGCGGTCACGCTCTTTCATCTACAGACAGAACTTACGTTAGCGACCTTCTTCCGTTCGTAAAACCAAGTCACAAAAAGGGGCCGGCAGCGCGCCGGCCCTATTAACCTTTCTTGCCCGCCCGTCGGTTGCAATTAGCTTTTCTTGACCTGAACGTCCGCCGAGTACTGCTCGCGGCGGGATGGTTTTAGGTTTGTGCCGCCCGCCGAAGAACCGGCTGCGCAACCGCAGCCCCCGCGAAACGAAGGAGACGCCGAACCTACCCGGGTCTTGATCGTCGAAGACCATCGCGTCGTGGCCGAAGGCCTGGCCGCCCTGATCAACGATCAGGCCGACATGAAGGTGGTCGGTAACGTCGGGTCGGTGGCTGATTGCGCGCAGGCCGCTAGCGAGCTGAACCCCGACGTCGTGCTCCTCGACTTTCGGCTGCCTGATGGATCGGGGCCCGACGCGGCAGCCGCGATTCGCGGCATCCGGCCCGCGGCGAAGATGATCTTCCTGACTCGAGAGGACACAGAAGCAGCCCGGTTTGCGGCGGTGCAGTCCGGTGCAAGCGCATTCCTGCACAAGTCGAGGGCCGCCGCGGAGGTGGTGGCCGCGATCCGCGATGTGGCCCGGGGCAAGATGCTGATCACCCCAAGGACCATCGCGACGCTGCTTGCGAAGCGGCGCTCGATCGAGGCTCAGCTGGAGAGGCTGACGCCGCGAGAGAAGGAGGTCCTGAGGCTGATGGCCGAGGGCCTGCCCAGCCGCTCCGTCGCGGATGAGATGGGGATCAGCTACACGACCGTGCGCACCCACATCCGCAGCCTGGGCAACAAGCTGGCGGTGCACTCCAAGCTGG
>WNGI01006633.1_pt1 | contig 10539 bp, 10 predicted proteins | sample 5400621 | NCBI WGS metagenome assembly WNGI01 (sample SAMN13153374, study PRJNA577476) | soil metagenome | isolation source: 20 cm soil or saprolite under Garry oak tree replicate 1 | place: USA:California | collected 2016-06-15 | reverse complement strand
GACGGCCACCAGCCCTACGGCCGGGCCGGCGGTCAGCGGCAGGCCCGCCGGCCAGCGACGCACCGCACCGCGTCGCGTACCGCGCGCACCAGCACGAAGGCGACCGCGCCGTAGCCGGCGAACCGCAGGCCAGACTCCACCTCGAGCGGCCAGCGCCGGCCACCGGTGAACACGAGCGGCAAGAGCCGCAATGCGTAGCTGCCCGCGGCGACCAGCAGGACCGCGGCCCAGGTGGTCACCGGCGCCTCCGGGCGACCCACGCGCCGACCGCCGCGGCGGCCGCGCAGGCAAAGGGCAGCCCGACGGCAGCGGGCAGGTAGGCCGCGGCGACCGCAACGGCGACGGCCGCGCCGGCAGCCGACCGCCCCGCTGGCTGCACCAGCGCGGGCGCCGGCAGGGCGAGCAGGCATAGCGGTACGGCCGGGCGAGGCTGCCTCCGGCGCCACGCGTGCGGGGTTGCGTTCTCCTGGCGCCGCTTTCCGAGGGTCGGGCCGCTGGCGATCACGGTGGGCAGTGGTGCTCCGCACGAATCCGGCCTCGTCGCCGCGGGCACGAGACCTGAAGCGACCGAGCAACCGGGCAAGAACGCGCTGAGGCTCTGATCCGCCTGCGGTAGCGTCGGTCCGCGTGAGGGTGACCGCTGAGGCAGCGCGCCGCTTCCTGGTCGCCCGGCATTTCTTTGCGCCGGCGCGACCGCTCGAGGGAGGCCCCGACGCCGTGCTCGAGGTCTTCGGCAAGCTCGGGTCGATCCAGTTCGATCCGCTCGCGGGTCGCCGGCCGCAGCCACGACCTCGTGCTGCACGCGCCGGTCGGCGACTACGACCCCGACTGGTGCGACGCACTCTACGCGCGCCGCGAGATCTTCGAGGCCTACAACAAGAGCCTCGCCCGTCCCCTCGAGCGGGTTCCCGTGGTTCCGCGCGAGGTTGAGCCAGGATAGACCAACTCAACCTGCTCGCGGTGGGTGGGCGATGTTTGGGTAGTGGCGACGGGCGGCCGGGCAGCCGGATCGCTTTGAGGAGCGTCACTCGCGTCGCGTAGAGGACGGCCGGCACCTTTGTCAGTATCGAAAGTTCGTGACTCCAGGTCAGGCTGGCATCCGGCCATACTTTCCGCAGCAGCTACAGGAATGTCGAACCACTCGCGCGGCAGTTGGTGCGCCCGCACGCAGTGAAGAATGACTTCGGCCTTAAGGCGGTTGCCTTTGACCACCGCTCGGACGGCGGCCGTAGCGCCCTTCTGGGCCAGGTAGCTTACGACGGGGAGCACTTCCGAACTCATCTTGGGTGTTAGCTGCCCAACTCGGCGACCGTCTATGCGTACCTCCGCGACCATGCGAGAAGTACGCGTAGTCGGGAGAACAAGTTCGTGAAGCGTGGCGAAGACTAAGCACTCCTGCTCGGTCTGAAGCAGGGGTGCCAGATCTGGCAGGTATCGATCCTCCCCAGTAACTTGGATCGTCGGTCCGCAAGGGATTAGGACATACGGCGCCGCCGGAGGACTATTAGTTGGCCCGAGCATGTGGGGTTCAGGCAAACATAGGCGTACGTTGCCGATCAGGCGCTCAACGTATCGCTCTTCCTCGTCTACCCATTGCTCCCGTCGGCCCGTCCAGATTCGGGCTCGCGCATATGGCATGAGCCCAGATGCAGATAGCCTGGTGATGTACAGAGCGTAGCGCACCGCGTCTTGACGGGGAAGGTAGCCGACCCGTTCACCCTGACAGATGACAGCCACGGCGTTCGGATCGTGCCGATTAGTTGGCTCGGGAACGAGCGCTGCCCATGTCCATAATTCGCGTTCCTCCGCCTCCGACGGGCCATCCAGAACGCGGCGTATTTCCGCCATACGGTAGGACTCACCGGCTACCTCCTGGTTGGCCCAGGGGTTCGTCTGATAGTCGAGGGTCCATACTGCGAATGGTAGACCTTCCTTAGACTCGTGATCTCCAGTCTTCACGACGGTCCTCTTCTCGTTCTCCACTCGTGGACTTCTCATCTAGCAGTCGTGAGGCGCGCCAAGTGACCTTATAGCATACGTTGTCCGGGGCTGCTGCCGAACGCCCCATCACCGCCGACACCTACACCTCCGTCCTGCCCCAGGTCGCCCGCGACGCTGCCGAGAAGGCCGCCGCGCTGGTCCCCCGGGCACGAGCCCGCACCCTCGGGCTCCGTCCGGCGCACAACAGACCACAAGGGACACTCCCGCCACCACAGAACGATCTTCCGAAACGACGAAAGACCAGGTCAACGGCGTGTCGGCCCGACCATCCAAGATGGAGCCAACGTGCCACAATACGAACCGCTTCGTCCTGGTCGAAGGTCCTGAGATCAGCATCCGTCCGGTGGCAAGGCGCCAGGTCAGGGCAGATGGGTTGCGATGATGCGTGCGCCGTCACCGGCCGCAGCCGCCCGGCGAAGACGTCCTCGATGTCGTCGGGCATGTCGCTGGCGAAAACTCGCCCTTGCCGGACGCGATGAGCCCGATCCGGGTCCGGTGCGGTCGGGCCCGGAGGCCTGCAGGAGCGGGACGAGCGGCTTCGGCGGCTGCCGTCACGTGTCGGCGTAGGCAGACCGGGATGCGTTCCGGGCGTGAGTGCCGCGGCCGCCGGGAGCCGATGTCGGCGACGGTGTCGGGCGGCGTACGGGTCTTCCGGGCTGGAGTGGTCGCGTTCGACGATCCGGAGGATCGGCGCGACCTGGCCCCCGGTGGAGGAGGTGACCCGGCAGCGGCTGCGGATCGTGTAGATCACCGCAGAGCGCGGCGACACGTTCACCGGATCTTCGAGTCGTTGAACAACGCCGGGCTGAAGTTGTCGCAGGCCGACGTGCTCCACAACCAGTCCTGGCCGTGTGACCAGCACTGACCCCGGCGGCCGGGCAGTCGCCGGGGTGGCGGTAACGGATCCGACCGACCGCGCGCAATCGTGACGTCGCAGGTCTGCTTCATAGCCCGGGCCGCCAGCGATGGCGTGGTGCAGTCACCCCGGCTGGTTGAGAGGAGCCGTGGAACGAAGGGTGTACTGCCCGCGGCCGGAAGCTAGTCTCGGTGCATGGCCGGTGGTCTCGCCGTGCCGATTACGCCATTGCGCGGTAGATCGCGCGAGACAGCGGCGATCGACGCGACGCTCTCAGATGCTCTCGGCGGCCGCGGTGGTGTCGTCGTCATTGAGGGTCGGGCGGGGTTCGGCAAGACCCGGCTGCTGGAAGAGGCCCTGAGCTTGGCTGAGCGTGCGGGCCTGCGCAGCGGGTTAGGGCGTGCCGATGTCGATGATGCCGCGGTGTCGATGTCGCCGCTGATCTCGGCGTGTTTCGGGGGGGCCTCCCCGTTGCTGCGCCGCGACGACCTCGCGGTGCTTCGGGCCGTCGGCGCGGACCGTTACTGGTTGTTGCTCGAGCTCGAAGAGCTCCTTGAGCGGGCCGCGATCGAACACCCGATGCTGATCTGTCTGGATGACCTGCAGTGGGCGGATGCGGGGACGGTTGACGCGTTGCGTTCCTTGCCGATGCGGTTGGCTGGCGTCCCGATCGTCTGGGTCGCCGCGTACCGGGCCGGGCAGGCGTCCTCGACGCTGATGCGCGCCGTGCGCGACCTCGAGGAGGCGAAGGCGACCCGCCTCGTCCTGGATCCGCTGGACAGGGAGGCGGTCGGGCTGGTGATCACCGACCTGACGCGGGCGCAGGCCGACGTCGGGTTGCTGGGGATCACGGACAGCGCGCACGGCGTGCCGTTCTTCCTGATCGAGTTGCTTCGGGGGCTGCTCGATGAAGGTCTGGTTCGGATCGACGGATCCCGCGCTGTTCTCGTCGAGGATCGGCTTCCCTCCCGCGTCCGTGACAGCATGCGGGCGCGGCTGGAGCGGGTCAGCGGGCAGGCACGACAGGCCGCGATCGCGGCATCGGTGCTCGGTCGCTCGTTCCGTTTCGATGATCTGGCCGCCATGCTGGCGACCACGCCGGGGGCGTTGCTTGGGCCGGTGGAAGAACTCACGCGGGCTGAGATCCTCACCGATTCCGAGGACCTTCTCGGGTTTCGCCACGACATCATCCGGCAGGCCGTCCTCGACAGCGTGCCGGCCGCTGCCCGGCGGGCGCTGACCCGGCAGGCGGCCGGCATTCTTCTGTCGGCCGGGGCGTTGCCGCTGGAGATCGCGACGCGGCTTGCGGCGAGCGCCGAGCCCGGCGACGAAGCCGCCATCGTGACATTGCAGGCGGCTGCACGCGCCCTGGCGGCAACCGACCCCGGCACCGCGAGCGCGTTCTCGAGGAAGGCCCTGGCCTTGACGACGCCGGCGGATCCGCGCCGGGCGGCGCTGGTCGCGGAAACGGCGGTGCTGCTGCATGCCGCCGGGCGTGGATCGGAAGCCAGCGAATTCGCCAATGCCGCCTTGGGCCAGGTTCTGCCGGCCGAAGCCGAGGCCCAGGTTCGGCTGAGTATCGCCCAGATGTATTCGTTGCCGGCTGATCTGCGCGTCGAGGCAGGACGGCTCGCTCTGGCGTTGACGGGTCTGTCCGCGGTATTGCGCGCTCGTCATCTGGCGGTCATGGTGCTCAGCCTGGTGGCTGCCTCCCGGCCGGCGGAGGCGCGTGCCGCAGTCGTGGAGGCGCAGGCCGCGGTCGATTCGACCAACGACGCGGTCGCAGGTCTGAATCTGGAGTTCGGCAGGCTGGCCTTGGACGAGGCGATGTTCGACTACTCGTCGATGGTCGCGCGGATTCAGACGATCCATCATCTCGGTGCCGTCACTGGTCAGGACGCGCAGGTGCAGGCCGCGGAGTGGTTTCGCGCCAACATGCTCGCCGGACTCGGCCGGTTCGACGACGCGCTGGCGGTCGTACATGCCGGACTCGCTGTCGCCCAGCGCGATCACCAGGCGTGGATCGCGCCGCGATGGGACATCTGGCGGGGCTGGCTGCTGCTGCAGCGGGGACAACTTTCCGACGCGGGCGCCGCCCTGGAGGGGGCGTTCGCGTCGGCAGGGTTCGACCTGGCGTTGGCGATCCCCGACACTGCCGGGCTGGCCGCGCTCGGACAGGTCGCTATCCACACCGGTGATCAGCAGCTGACCGGCAGGTGCGCCCAGAGCGCCAGAGCAAGCCTGGCTGCCGGGGCATTCGATGACGGTCGCCGGCACCTGGTGTGGCTGCTCGCGCTTCAGGGGATGGCACGCGGCGATGCGGCAGCCGCGCGAGACGTACTCCGCCCGGCGAAGGACGAGCCGCCGGGATCACTGCTTCCCGTCCTCGCGCGTACGGTCTGCACCGAGCCGCACCTGGTCCGCCTCGCCCGCGCGGCGGGAGACCAACCGCTGGCCGACACCGCGGTAAACGACGCGGTGCAACGCGCAACGCGCAACCCCGGGGTGGCAGCGATCGCCGCGACGGCCTCACACGCTCGCGGTCTGCGCGACGATGATCTGCGTGAGCTGCTGACCGCCGTCGATCTTCTCGACGGTCAGTCTCGCCCGCTGGCGTTGGCGTCGGCGCTGGAGGACCTCGGGCGCGCCTTCGTCGTTCGAGTCCGAAACGACGACGGCGTCCGCGCTCTGGAGCGGGCGCTGACGCTCTACCAGACAGCTGGCGCGACCTGGGACGCGCGCCGCGCACGGGGACGGTTGCGGGCGCTTGGAGTTCGGCGACGGTCCGTCTCGGTCGAGCGGCCCGTCGCCGGGTGGGAAGCACTGACCGATTCCGAGTTGGAGGTCGTGCAGCTCGTCGCCACCGGGCTGACGAACGCGAAAGCCGCGGAGCGGCTGTTCGTCTCGCCGCACACCATCGGCACCCATCTGCGTCATATCTTCACGAAACTCGACGTCAGATCCCGCGTCGAACTGGCGCGTGTTGCCCTGCAGCACGGCCAACGAGCCTGACCGCAACGCCCAGCCGCGAGGCCCCGAGCACTTTGGGCGTACCGCGTTCACGCGATGTGCCCGCACCGGGCAGCCGCCACGCTCGGCACACCGAGCGCCGCCACCAAGGCCGCCGGCGTCGCCCGGGCGGCCGGCGACATGCCTGCCGCCATACGAAAGGAGAGAGCATGTCCGAGACCCCACGACAGCTACCGGCCGCCGCAGAAGAGCAGATCGACCGGGCCAACGCGACCGGCCGCACCCCGGTCGTGTTCATCCACGGCCTGTGGCTGTTGCCGAGCAGCTGGGACCGGTGGGCAGCCGTGTTCGAGGATGCCGGCTACGTCCCGCTGACCCCGGGCTGGCCCGACGATCCGGATACCGTCGAGGAGGCCAACGCGCACCCGGAGGTCTTCGCTCACAAGACCGTCGGGCAGGTCGCCGACCACTATTCGGCGATCATCGAAAAGCTCGACAAGAAACCGGCCGTCCTCGGGCATTCCTTCGGTGGGCTGCTGGTGCAGATCGTGGCCGGCCGTGGGCTGTCGGCGGCCACCGTCGCGATCGACGCCGCCCCCTTCCGGGGCGTGCTGCCCCTTCCGGTGTCGGCGCTGCGCGCTGCCGCGCCGGTGCTCGGCAACCCGGCCAACCACCATCGTGCCGTTCCGCTGACCTACGAGCAGTTCCGGTACGCCTTCGCCAACGCCGTCGAGGAGGACGAGGCTCGGCAGCTGTACGCGGAGTTCGCCGTACCGGCGTCGGGCACGCCACTGTTCCAGGCCGCCACCGCGAACTTCAACCCCTGGACCCAGGCCAAGGCCAACTACAAGAACCCCGACCGCGGACCGATGCTGATCGTCTCCGGCGAAAAGGACAACACCGCCCCGCCGGCGATCACCAACGCCATCTTCAAGAAGCAAAGCAAGAATCCCGGCGTGACCGAGACAGTCACCATGCCCAACCGCGGGCACGGTCTGGTCATCGACCACGGCTGGCGCGAGGTCTGCGACGTCTCCCTCAACTTCATCAAGCGCTGGGTCCAGTAGCACCACCCGGTCGCCCACATCGGCTGCCGAGCAGCCAGCACACTCCAGCGGCGTCACACCACTGTTCGCCTGCCGACGCACAGCTTCGGTTGAACCGGGTGAAGCTGGCCGCTGCTGGCCGCCGCCCGCACACCCACGCCCCAACAGATGCGGCGGGACCTGCGTCGCCGCCCGGCTGCGCCGCGACCGGCAACCCGAACGTCCAGGCCCTGGTCTACATCGCCGCGTTCGCACCCGACGACGGCGAGACTTCCGGCCTACTCGCGACCAAATTCCCCGGCACCGGGCTCACACCGGCGAACCTGGTGTTCAGGCCATACCCGCTCGCCGACAGCACGACCGGTACCGACGGCTACATCAACCCCACCGTGTTCCACGACGTGTTCTGCGCCGACGTCCCAGCCAACACCGCAGCCACCATGGCCGCCTCACAGCGACCGGCAGAGGTCGCCACGCTCAGCGAACCGTCCGGCGTCCCCGCCTGGAGGACGATCGCCTCCTGGTACTTGGTCGCCAACCAGGATCACGCGATACCGCCCGCTGTCGAGCGCTTCATGGCTCACCGCATGCGAGCCCACACCGTCGAAGTCAACTCCTCGCATGTCGCGATGATCAGTCACCCAAAGGCAGTCACCGACCTCATCGAAGCGGCGGCCAACAGCCACTGACTGGTCGCATCCGACCCAAATCGGGCGTCGAGACGACACCCACGGAACCGTCTCGACGCCCGACCTACTTCACAACACAAGTGTCCCTGGTCGCGAACATCGCCGCCGCCCCCGTCCTGGGGTGGCAGCCGGTCCTGGTCGCCGGCTGGCCACCAGTCGCCCTGCTGCTCGCCGTTGTCGGCTTCGACCTTGTCCCAGAAGCGGACGCAGCCGTGCAGCGGTCCGGGGCGCTGGTCGACGAAGATGCCGCCGCCGGTGCCGTCCTGGCCGATGTAGACGTAGCTGGCCGGCCAGGTGTGGGCGGTGGTGCCGGCCGGCTGCCGCTCGGCGGCGGCCCGGTCGACGTGCTCGTGCCGCCACCAGATGCTGCGGGACAGCCGCGTCGCCTCGACCGCGTCGGGCAGGCTGAGCACAGTATTGAACGGCAGAAGCTGACCGTCGAAGAACGGCGTGGCGCCGGCGTGCAGCCCGAACCACTCGCTCACCTCGCCGTTCAGCTCGATGTCCAGCCGCCCGGCCACCGCCGGATCGGCCGGAGCCGGCGGCCGCAGCGCGGCCCTCGTGCCCGGCGCACGGGAAGCCAGCGCGTCGATCAGCCGCAGCCACGCCACCTCGACGCTGCTCATCCCACCCCCCTACAGCCGCTTTCCGCGACCGGCCGAGTATGACCGCACGGCCCAGCCGGTGAGCCCCACGCAGCGAAACCCGCAACGCCAACCGCAACCTGGACGCGACAGGCTCACGGCCGCACGGAACGCGGCACGGGCGGACGTTCGGGGGTGGGCTCGGTGAGCTGAATCGCCGGCATGCCAGTATCTACCCGTGACCATCGACCGGTTCATCGGGCTGGATCTGGCCTGGCGGAACAGCCACGCCGGGATGGCTGCGAATGAGACCGGCGTGGCGGTGATAAATCGGCATGGTCGGGTGCTGGACGCCGGCTGGACCCGGGGCCTGGACGAGACAGCCGAGTGGGTGGCCGCAGTGGTGGAGGGCTCGGCGCTGCTGTTCATTGACGCTCCTCTCGTCGTGGACAACCCGGGCGGTCAGCGGTTGTGTGAGACCCAGGTAGGCAATCGGTACGGGCGTTGGAATGTCAGCGCCAACACGACGAACCTGCGATCTCCGCGGCAGGCTGGCGTCGCGCTCCGGCGTCGCCTTGAGGAGCAAGGCTGGCGGTATGCCGACGGCTACGACGGACCGGCAGCAGACGGGCGTTGGTGTTCTGAGTGCTACCCGTACACCACCCTGGTCGGCGCCCCCGAGCTCGGCTATGACATCGAACGACCACGGTACAAGCGCAAGCCCTCAGCTGTGCGCATCGCGCAGTGGCGGTCCATGCCCTCTTTGCCGACGATGCCGATACGATGCCGATGAGTTTCGGGTGGATCTTGGGTCAGGAGGAGTAGTGGATCCAAGCCGATGGGAAGGAACAACAATGAGCACGATGACCTCCGTGCGGGCGAACGGCGTCGAACTCGGCGTCGAGACCTTCGGCCGCGATGACGATCCACTCGTGCTACTGGCCGGCGGACCCACGATGTTGTCGTGGCCCGACTCGGTATGTGAGCGGCTCGCGGCGGGTGGCCAGCGGGTGGTCCGCTACGACCTGCGCGACTGCGGAGCGTCGACGACCCTCGACCCGGAGGCGCCGGGGTACCATCTGCGTGATCTCGCCGCCGACGCGGCGGCGCTCGTCGGCACGCTCGGCGCCGGGACGGCTCACCTCGGCGGTGTCGGGGTCGGCGGGATGGTCGCTCAAGTCGCCGCGCTCGACCACTCGAACGCGTTCTCGGCGCTGACGCTGGTGAGCACTCGACCGGTCGCGCCCGGCCCGGTCGACGACGATCTGCCGGACCACGACGCGGCGACCATGGACGCGGTGTTCTCCCGCCCGATGCCCAACTGGACCGACCGATCTGCCGTCGCCGCGTTCGCTGCCGACGGCGCCGAGCTGCTGGGCAATGACCCGGAGCAGGCGCGCGCGACCGCGGCACGGATTTGGGACCGCACACCGTCGAGCGAGCCCTCGGTGCAGCAGGCGAATCAGCTCGGAATGGTGTTCGCCCGGCTCGACTGCGCGCCGCGGTGGCGTGAGCGCCTCGACGAGCTCACGCTGCCGACGCTCGTCGTGCACGGCCGCGCGGACCCATTCTTCCCGGTCGGCAACGGCGAGGCGCTCGCCGACGCGATCCCCGCCGCGCGGCTGCTCGTCCTCGACGACATGGGCACCGCCCTGCGGGACGCCGCGGCCGACGAGGTCACCGCCGCGATGCTCGCCCTCTGATTCCTCCGCCGGACCAGCCCGCAGCGGTCGGCACCCTACGACTCGCTGACCTGGACAGTCGTCGCCGCCGTCCGCACCATCACCGCGCCGTGTCCCTCCGTCGCGGCATTGCTCGATCTGCTCCGCGAATCCGTGTGATCACCTAGGCCCCGGACCGACCAGACCAGCTGGACAGCACCATCTCAGCAAGGAACCGTCAACGGACAGCCCGCGAGCCGGGGGGCCGGGCCCGCTGACCAGGTCCGGAGCCGTCTCATTAGGGCCGCCCGCTGATCTGTCTCACTGTCGGGGCTATCCGTACGCTCCCGGGCCGTGTCTTGTGAGGACGACGAACCCCCGTCGGCGGGCCGGCGTCGGACAGGCGACCGGGCACGGTGCGTGAGTAGTGGCTGAAGGACCTAGTTTCTGCACGAACCACTGCAACGGTCGCCCTGACCTGCGTCGACAGATCGGCCTGGACGGACGCCCGGAGTGATCAACAAGCGTTTGTGCAGGTCAGAGGCCGACTACGCTTCGTGGTGGACCCAGCGTGCCACAATACGAATCGCTTCGTCCTAGTCGATGCCCCTGAGATCACCATCCGCCCGGTGGCAAAAGCGGCAGGTCAGGGCGGGTGAGACCCGGTGACCGCGGCCGTGGAGATGATCGGCTCGGCCGGCGCCCGCCGGGACCGGCAGCTGGCCGCCGTGC
>WNGI01034147.1_pt1 | contig 10540 bp, 9 predicted proteins | sample 5400621 | NCBI WGS metagenome assembly WNGI01 (sample SAMN13153374, study PRJNA577476) | soil metagenome | isolation source: 20 cm soil or saprolite under Garry oak tree replicate 1 | place: USA:California | collected 2016-06-15 | reverse complement strand
CGTCGACGCCGTCGTCGTCGAGCCAGTCCTCGCCCTCCCAAACGCCGTCGGGCAACGCGCGGATCGCGGCACGCATCCCCGCCTCGGAGGCCGCGTGCAGCGCGTCGAAGCACGCGGCGAGCGTATCGGCGCCGTAGCGGTCGCAGAGCTCGGCGAGCCGGCGCGCGGCCACGTCGTTGGCGGCGAACTGCGCGAACATGTCGCCCTCGCGCTCGTCGCGGCCGCGCAGGTTCGCGAGCAGGAAGTCGAGCTTCTCGCGGTCCGGGCCGTCGGCCGAGAAGAGGCGCACGGGCGAGATCCGCACGCCTTCCTGGTAGGACTCGGTGGCCCACGGCACGTACGAGCCGGGCACGGCGCCGCCGATGTCGGCCCAGTGGGCGAGGTTGATGGCGAAGGCGAGGAGCCGGCCGCCCGCGAACACGGGTCGGATCGCCTTCACGTCCGGCAGGTGGTTGCCGCCGACCTCGGGCAGGTTGAGGAACCAGACGTCGCCCTCCTGCAGGCGCTCCGCCGGCACGCGCTTGAGCAGCTCCTTCACGGTGAACGCCATGACCCCGAGGTGGATCGGGATGTCCCGTCCCTGGGCGATGAGGCGCCCCCCGGCGTCGGTCAACGCGGACGAGAGGTCGCCCGCTTCCTTCAAGAGCGGTGAGCGGGCCGAGCGCATGAGGATGACGCTCATCTCCTCGGCGATGGCGTAGAGCGCGTTGCGCACGACCTCGAGGGTGACCGGATGCACGGGACGGCTCATTTGTAGCGGGGTCCGCGAGGCCGGCGTGTGCCGTGGGTGGCCCGAGTCAGGCGCGCGTCGCTCATTCTGTAGCGGGGTCCGCGAGGCCGGCGTGCACCGTGGGTGGCCTGAAACAGGCGCGCGTCGCTCATACGCCGGTCTCGATGACCAGGTGCCCAAAGCGGTCGGCCGCGCAGCGCTGGCCGGGGTACACGAGGGTCGTCGACCACTCGTCCTCGATGAGTGCCGGGCCCACGACCAGACGCTCGGGGGCGAGCGCCGCGCGAGGGTGACGTCGTAGCTCGATCTCGCCCGTCTCGGCGAACCATGCCCGCTGGACGCCCGACCCGGCGCGGTTCTCGGCGGGCTCGAAGGTCGGCAGCTCCAGGGCCGTGTCCATGACGCGCGCGACCACGCGGAGGTTGACGCACTCGACGCTCTCGCCGGTGGCGTAGCCGTAGAGCTGCCGGTGGCGCGCCTCGAAGGCCGCGCGGAGCGCGCCGGGGTCGTCGCCCCAGGCGACCGCCAGCTCGTAGTTCTGCCCTGTGTATCGGAGGTCGCAGCTCCGCTCGAGGGCGACCCGCTCGACGGCGATGCCCTCGTCGAGCAGCGGGGCGAGGCAGCGCTCCTCGAGCTCCCGGAAGCGGTCCTCGACGGGCTTCGCGTCCCAGGCGTCGAGCCGGGCCCGCCAGGTCTGCACGGCGTCGTACCGCAGCGGCGAGACGAGGCAGCCCAGCGCCGAGAAGGCGCCCGAGTGCACCGGCACCACGACGCGCGCAATCCCCGCCTGCCGGGCCAGGGCGCCCGCGTGAATGGGCCCGGCGCCGCCGTAGGCGATCAGCGCGAAGTCCCGGAGGTCGTATCCCCGCTGGACGCTGACGAGCCGGAGCGCCCGCAGCATGTTGGCGTTGGCGACCTCGACCACGCCCTGCGCCATCTCGACGAGCGAGAGGCCGAGTCGCCGCCCCAGGCTCTCGATGACCGTCACGGCCCGCGCGCGCTCGAGGTGGATCGAGCCGCCATAGACGCGCTCGGGATTGAGGTAGCCCAGGACGAGGTTGGCGTCGGTGACCGTCGGCTCCGTCCCGCCGATCCCGTAGCAGGCGGGACCCGGGAGGGCGCCGGCGCTCCGGGGTCCGACCTTGAGCGCGTTCGCCACGTCGACGTGGGCGATGGAGCCGCCGCCGGCGCCGATCGATTCGACGGCCACCATCGGCAGTCGCACCGGGTAGCCGGCGAGCCTCCGTTGCGCGGCGGTTTCGGCGACGCCGTCCGTGATCAGGCACACGTCGGTCGTCGTCCCGCCCATGTCGAACGCGAGGGCGCGCCCGAGCCCCAGACGGAGAGCCACGTAGGTCGCGGCCGCGACGCCGGCGGCCGGGCCGGAGGCCGCCATGGCCAGCGGCCGGGCGCGCGCGGCCTCGACCGACATCATGCCGCCCGCCGAGTGCAGGAGGTGCAGCGCGGCGCCCGAGGCCCGGCGCCCGAGGGCGTCGACGAGCTCCCCGACGTAGCGATTCGCCAGCGGCATGACGGCGGCGTTGAGGGCCGTGGTGGACGTGCGCTCGTACTCCCGGAACTCCGCGTTGATGTCGCTCGAGACGGAGACGTGGGCGAAGTGATGGGCGAGCGCGGCCTTGAGGGCCCGCTCGTGGGCGGGGTTCGCGTAGCCGTGGAGCAGGCAGACGGCCACGCTCTCCACGCCCTCCTGCCCGAAGGTCTTCACGATGGCGGCGAGCTCGTTCACGTCGAGCGGGATCAGGATGGAGCCGTCGGGGCCGACGCGCTCGGCCACCTCCAGCCGGAGGCGCCGCGGCACCAGCGGCTCGGGCTTCGCCGGAAGCCGGCTGTCGTAGAGATGGAGCCGGCTCTGGCGGCCGATCTCGAGCACGTCGCGGAACCCACGCGTGGTGATGAGCCCCACGCGTGCGCCGCGGCCCTCGACGATCGCGTTCGTGACGACGGTGGTCCCGTGGGCGACCGAGGCGAGGGGGCCGCCGCCCGGGCCCACCGCGGTCAGGCCGTTCAGGACGCCCTGGGCGAGCTCGGCGGGCGTCGTCGGAACCTTGCAGGCGGAGAGCCGCCCGGAGGCCTCCCGCGCGACGAGATCGGTGAAGGTCCCGCCGACGTCGACGCCGACGCTACTTCGCGACGATGTTGGCGTTGAACCACTCCTTCGGGAGCTGGAAGTTCTCGGGCGGCGCGCGCCGACCGGCTGCGCGAGTGTACCGGAAGTGCGGGGTGGATGGAAACCGGGCACTCTTGACAGAACGGCGCCGAACGCAGTCTCATGGCCTGCACCCGGAGGTGCCTATGCGATCCGATCGCGTGCTCGGGACGATCGACTTCCACACGGCGGGGATCGGGATGGGGCTCCTGACAAGCGGCCTCGGGCGGCTGCCGGGGAGCACCATCGGTGAAAAGCGTCGCTGGTTCCAGGAGCGTCTCGACCACCTCCGGACCGGTCTGTGCCTCGAGCCCCGCGGGCACCGGAGCCTCTTGATCGCGGTGATGACCGAGCCGGTCACACCCGGCGCCAGCTTCGGGCTTTTCTTCATCTACCCCGGCGGCTACTACGTCTCGTGCGGCGAGGGCACGATCGGCGCGGCGACCGTGGCGATCGAGACCGGCATGGTGCCGCGCCAGGGCGCGGAGACGCCGGTCCTCATCGATACGGAGGCGGGCGTCGTGGAGACGATCGCGCGGGCGGAGGGCGATCGCGTCCGCGAGGTCACCCTCCGGTGGACGCCGTCCTTCGTCGTCCTGCCGGGGCAGACCGTCGAGGTGGAGGGCGTGGGCGAGGTACCGCTCGACGTCGCGGTCGGCGTCGGGAACGTCTTCGCGATCGTGGAGGCCCGGCACCTCGGGCTCGCCGTGCGGCCGGAGCTCGCCAAGAGGATCGCCCAGCGCGGCATGGCGGTCCGCGAGGCCGTCAACGCCCAGCTCCACGTGGACGTGCCGGGCGTCGGCAAGACGAGCGTCGACAACGTCCTGGTCCACGAGCTACCGGACGCCGACCGCGTGTCGCCGAACGCGCTCGTCTGGGGCCCGGGGCAGGTCGACGCCGCGCCGTGCGGCTCCGGCACGTGCGCGCGCATGGCGCTGTTCCATCACCGGGGCGTGATGGCCGTCGGCTCGACGTTCGTCAGCCGGGGCTTGCTCGGGCTCGACTTCACCGGTCGGATCGCGGGGGAGACCGTCGTCGAAGGGCGCCGGGCGATCCTGCCGGAGATCACGGGGACCTCCTATCTCACCGGCTTCAGCCAGTTCCTGTTCGATCCGGACGACCCGCTGCGGGCCGGCTACCTCCTCGAGGCGTGAGCGCGCCGTGAAGACCCTCGTCCTCGGCGGCGGCGTCGTCGGCGTGACCACGGCCTACTTCCTGGCGAAGGCGGGCCACGAGGTCACCGTCGTCGAGGAGAAGGACGCGCTCGGGCTCGAGGCCACCGCCTCCAACGCCGGGATCATCGCCCCCGGCCACTCGTTCGCCTGGGCCTCGCCGCGCGCGCCGCGCATGCTGCTGCAGTCGCTGCGCGGCGAGGAGACGGCCATCCGCGTGAGGCTCGGCCCGGACCTCCGGCTCTACACGTGGGGGCTGCGCTTCCTCCGCGAGTGCACGGCCGAGCGCGCCCGGCGCAACACGCTCGTCAAGCTCCGCCTCTGCCAGTACAGCCAGGCGGTGATGAACGAGCTGGTCGCCGCCGAGCAGCTCCAGTACGACGCCATCACCAAGGGCGCGCTCTACCTCTATCGCGACGCGGCCGAGCTCGAGGCGGGGGTGAAGAAGATGGCGCTGCTCGCCGAGCACGGGCAGAAGCAGGAGATCCTCGGCGCGGCCGAGGTGGCCCGGCTCGACCCGGTCTTCGAGCCGGTCCAGGGCAAGATCGCCGGCGCGATCCGGGACGTCGGCGACTCGAGCGGCGACGGGCGCCTCTTCGTGGAGAACCTCGCGCGCGTCTGCCGTGAGGCACTCGGGGTCACGGTACCGCGGACAACTACGTGCTCGCGCTCGGCGTCGGCAGCCCGAGCGTCGCGCGCACCGCGGGCGTGAGTCTCCCGATCTACCCCGCGAAGGGGTACTCCTCGACCTTTCCGCTGAAGCCGGGCGGGCTCGCGCCGACGGTCCCCGGCGTCGACGAGCGCTGGCTCGTCGGCTGGTCGCGGCTGGGCGACCGGCTCCGCCTGACGTCCACCGCCGAGTTCGCCGGATACGACTGGGGCTGGACGCCGCGCGACTTCAACAACATCCTGCGCCTCGCCCGCGACCTGTTCCCCGACGCCGCCGACTACGACCAGGGCCAGTACCGCGCGTGCCTCAGGCCCATGACGCCCGACGGGCCGCCCATCCTCGGGCTCGGCCGCCATCGCAACCTCTTCTTGAACTGCGGCCACGGCCACATGGGCTGGACGATGGCGTGCGGCACCGCCCGGATCGTCGCCGACCTCATGACCTCCCGCATGCCCGAGCTCGATCTCGCGGGCCTGACGCTCCGGCGCTGAGCGCCTACTTCTCGCCGAGGTAGCTCCGGCGCACGACGTCGGAGCGCAGCAGCTCGGCGGCGGCGTCCTGCAGCACGATGCGCCCGGTCTGGATGACGTAGCCCCGGTGCGCCACGCGGAGCGCCATCCGCGCGTTCTGCTCCACCAGCAGGATCGTCGTCCCCTGGCGGTTGATGTCCCGGATGATCTGGAAGATCGTGTCCACGAGGATGGGCGACAAGCCCATCGACGGCTCGTCGAGCAGGAGCAGCGTCGGGCGCGCCATGAGCGCGCGCCCGATCGCCAGCATCTGCTGCTCGCCCCCGGACAGGGTTCCGCCCTTCTGCGCCGTGCGCTCGCGCAGGCGGGGAAAGAGGGTCAGCACACGCTCGAGGTCGGGCGCGATCGCCGCGCGGTCGGCCCGCGCGAAGGCGCCGAGCTCGAGGTTCTCGAGCACCGTCATCCGCGGGAAGATGCGGCGGCCTTCCGGCGACTGGGCGATGCCTAGGCGCACGATGCGATCGGTCGCGAGCGTGTCGAGGCGATGACCGTCGAAGCTCACGGTGCCCCGGCGGGGTCGCACGGTGCCGAGGATCGTCCGGAGTGTCGTGGTCTTCCCGGCGCCGTTGGCCCCGATCAGTGTCACGATCTCGCTGGTCGAGACGCCGAGCGAGACGCCGCGGAGCGCCCGGATGTTGCCGTAGTACGTGTGGACGTCGGCGAGCTCCAGCACGCCGGCTACCGTGAGCGGTCGCGGGCCGCGAGGTCCTGCTCCCCGCCGGTGCCCAGGTAGGCTTCGATCACCTTGGGGTGACGCTGAATCTCCGCGGGCGTGCCCTCGGCGATGCGCGTGCCGTAGTCGAGCACGGTGATCCGGTCGGAGATCCCCATGACCACCTCCATGTCGTGCTCGATCAGCAGCACCGACAGCGAGAGCTCCCGCCGCAAGAGCCCGATCAGCTCGGTGAGCGCCTCGGTCTCGCGCGGGTTCATGCCCGCCGTGGGCTCGTCGAGCAGGAGGAGCCGCGGCTCGGTCGCGAGCGCGCGCCCGATCTCGAGCCGCCGCTGGTCGCCGTACGGCAGGTTCCGCGCGAGCTCGTCGGCCTTGTCGCCGAGGCCGGTGAAGGCCAGCAGCTCGTGCGCCCGCGCGCGCGCCCGGCTCTCTTCCGCACGCACCGCCGGCGGCCGGAGCACGGCGCCGGCGACGGTGGCGGCGAGCCGGCAATGCTCACCGACGAGCACGTTCTCGAGCACGGTCATCTGGGGGAAGAGACGGATCGACTGGAAGGTGCGGGCGACGCCGAGGGCGACGATGGCATTCGGGCGCAGCCCGGCCAGGCTCGCGCCGGCGAGCATGATGCGGCCGCCGTCGGGCCGGATCAGCCCGGTGACCACGTTGAAGAACGTCGTCTTGCCCGCTCCGTTGGGGCCGATCAGTCCGATGATCGCGCCGTACGGGACGACCAGATCGACCTCGTTCAGGGCGATCACGCCGCCGAACCGCTTGACCACGCCCCGCACCTCGAGGATGGGCGCCCGCGGGTCCGCGGCCGCTCCACCCGTCGCGCGGTCGCGCAGCCAGCGCGGGATGGCGTCGGCGCGGGCCGCCGCCGGCTGCTCGAGGACCATCGGGTCGTCGCCGACGTCCTCGGGCACGGCGACCGGGCGCACCCGGCGCCCGGCGAGGCCCTCGGGCCGCAGGAGCATGACGAGGACGAGCCCGAGGCCGAAGAAGAACCAGCGCCAGAGCGTGAGGTCGGCCGTCGTGAGCGCGGCGACGCCGGCCGCGCGTCCGACCGCGCGCACCATGAACGTGGTCTGCGTGAGCACGACACGGTCGAAGACGGTGATGAGCATCCCGCCCAATATCACGCCCTTGAGAGCTTCGTCGAGATCGGGTTGACCCCGGTGCAGTCGGCGGCCGTCTCGTCCTCGCGGATGGCCATCCAGGCGCGGCCCAGGCGCGAGTCGCGGAGCCGGTTCATCGACCACAGCGACGCGGCGCCGATGATCAGGATCAGGAAATACCAGGGGACGGGATCCGTCTCGAAGGGGACACCCGGCAGGTACGGACGGCCGATCGGGTTCACGCCGTTCTCGCCGCCAGTGAGGTTCAGCCGCTCGATCGGTCGCCACCCGCCGATGTCCACGGTGATGTCGCCGAGGTTGCGGATCGCCACCGGTATGATCTCGCCGAACCCGAGCGTGATGATCGCCAAGTAGTCGCCGCGCACGCGCAGGGTCGGCGCGCCGATCACCACGCCGAGGAGCGCCGACACGGCCGCTGCCAGCCAGATGCACAGCCAGAAGCTCCAGGCGTGCCCGTAGAGCGGCGAGCCGAGGACCGGGGAGTTCAGGAGCCCCATGGCATAGGCGCCGATGGCGAAGAACGCCGCGTAGCCGAGGTCGAGGAGGCCCGCGTAGCCGACGACGATGTTGAGCCCCAGCGCGAGGAGCACGTAGATCATCCCGTCGGAGACCGCGTGCACCGTCTGGAACCCGAGCGCCTTGTCGACGAACGGGTAGGCGAGCAGCGCGGCGACGAGGGCGGCCGCGCGCACGCCCGGGCCCGTCATATCTTCTCGGCGGACCGCTCGCCCATGAGGCCCTGGGGCCGGAAGACGAGGACGAGGATCAGGATCGCGAAGACGAGCGCGTTGGTCCAGCGGGCGGAGATGTACTGATCGCTCCACGCCGACAGAAATCCGATGAAGAGGCCGCCGAGCGCGGCGCCCGGCATGCTTCCGATGCCGCCGAGCACCGCGGCGGTGAAGGCGCGCAGGCCCGCCTGGTAGCCCATCCACCACATGCCGATGTTGTAGTACATGCCCTGGATCAGCCCGGCCGCGCCCGCCAGCGCTCCCCCGACGAAGAACGTCACCAAGATGGTCCGCTCGACGTTGATGCCCATCGCCTGGGCGGTCTCGCGGTCCTGGGCCGTCGCCCGCATCGCCTTGCCCCACCGCGTCCGGCTCACGAAGTAATGGAGGGCGAGCATGAGCGGGACCGTCGCGCCCACGACGAGCAGGTCCTTGGTGGTGAAGAAGATCGCCGAGTCCACGCCGAACCACTCGCGCAGGATGTCCACGGACGGGAACACGTCGGGGTAGGCGATCGGCGCCGGCCCCTTCCAGAGGAGCGCCACGTTCTCCAGCATGAACGACACGCCGATGGCGGTGATGAGCGGGGCGAGCCGCGTCGATCGCCGGAGCGGCCGGTAGGCCACGCGATCGATGGCGACGTTGAGGGCCGCGGTCGTGAGCATCGTGAGCACGAACACGAGCGGCAGCAGCGTGAGGAGCTGCCAGCCGGTCAGCGTGGTCGTCACGCCGAGCAGGGCGAACCAGGCGAGCGAGATGAAGAGCCCCAGCATGAAGACGTCGCCGTGGGCGAAGTTGATGAGCTCGATGATGCCGTACACCATGGTGTAGCCCAGGGCGATCAACGCGAAGACGGCCCCGCGGGTGAGGCCGTTGATCGTCTGCTGGACGAGCACTTCCCACCACGACATTTAGATGGGGGGCCCCGACATGGCCCCCCATACCCCCCGGTCTGCGTCTCGATCGAGCTGGGGGCTCGATCGCGTCAGCGGCGCTGCCACGGCCCCCATACCCCCCGGTCTGCGTCTCGATCGAGCTGGGGGCTCGATCGCGTCAGCGGCGCTGCCACGACTACTCGAGGATGGTCTCGAACTGGAACTTGCAGCCGATCGGTCCGTCCGCCTTCACCACCTTGAAGCCGGACATCGTGTCGTAGTCGACGTCGCCGTTCTCGTCGAAGCTCCACTTGCCGTTGATGCCCTCGAAGTTCTTCGTGGCCGCGATGGCCTTCCGCACGGCCTCGCGCTTCTCGGTCGCGTCCTTGGCCTGCTCGATCGCCGGCGCCGCTCGCTTGATCGCGTCGATGATGACCCGGCCGCCCTCGGCGGCGTAGAGCGCGTACGAGGTCGGCTCCTTCCCGAACTTCGCCTTGTAGGTCTCGTAGGTCTTGGCCCCGACGCCACGCATCTTCTCGAAGGGGAGACCCGCGAACGTGATCCGCATCTCCGTCCCGAGCGCCGCGTCGCACGTCGCCCCTTTCAGCAGCTCCTCCTCGAGGAGACCGTCCGGCCCCATGAAGCGGGTCCGCGGCGCCACGAGGCCGACTTCTTTCATCTGTCTGATGATGACCTGGGCGCCCGTCTCGATGACGCCGCCCAGGTAGATGAGGTCAGCCCCGGAGGCCCGGATCTTCGTCAGCACCGGCTTCTGGTCGGGCTGCTTCCAGTCGATGCCTTCGTTGGCGACGACGGGCAACCCGATCTTCTTCGCGGTGGCCTCGAAGACGTCCGCGATGCCCTTGCCGTACAGCTCCTGGTCGTTGAGGACGTAGACCTTCTTGACGCCCAGGTGCTTCGCCCACTTCGCGCCGACCGCGCCCTGGATGTCGTCGGCCGGGATCGGCCGGAAGTAGTTGACGAACCCGCCCGGACGATAGATATCCGGCTCGCCGGGGGCCGCGCCGCGCTTCTTCGTGAGCCCAGGATAGGTGTTGGCCGGCGTGACCTGCGCCATGTGGGCGCGATTGGTGATGGGGATCGAGACTTTGGCGGCGCCCGAGTTGTAGGTGCCGATGTACACGATCGCCAGCGGGTCGCCGATGGCCTTGTTCGCGTTCTCGGCCTCGACCGCGCCGTCCCACTTGCCGGTCTGCGGTGAGGCGTCGTCCAGGCCGACGACCTCGAGGCAATAACCCGCCACGACGCCGCCGACCTCGGACACCGCGAGGTCGACGCCGTTCTTCATACCCGTGCCCTCAGGGATCATCGCCCCCTGCATCGGCCACGAGGTGTAGAGCCGGAGCTTCCCCTTCGGGCACTGTTGGGCGTCGGCACCCGCGAGATAGAGGACGCTGAGAAGCGCGACGGCGAGCACCGCGATCCGCGAGAGTCTCATGGCCGGCCCTCCCTGATGAGCGTTATGATGCTGAGCCTGGTCGGATTTCGCGGGTATGAGACTATGGGCGCTCGCGCTTGTCAACCGTGGCGCGACGAGGTGAGGACATGCCACGACCACGCGTGATCTACGCGGCCAAGCCGGGCTCGCCCCTCGAGGTCGACCGCGAGCTCTACGGGCGTCTCGCGGGCGAGGCCGGCAGGCGCACGCTCGTCGAGCGGTTCGTCGTCCCCAGGCGCTCGGGCCGGGCGTGGCCCGTGCGGGCCGGTCAGCTCTTCCGCATCCTCGCCGTCGAGGGGCCGCAGGTGGCGGACCTCAACGTCTGGAACCTGGGAAATCCACGAGAGCGCTTCTGGGCCGCGCGCACGCGCCAGCTCCACCAGACGCATCTTACGAC
>WNGI01011553.1_pt1 | contig 10541 bp, 9 predicted proteins | sample 5400621 | NCBI WGS metagenome assembly WNGI01 (sample SAMN13153374, study PRJNA577476) | soil metagenome | isolation source: 20 cm soil or saprolite under Garry oak tree replicate 1 | place: USA:California | collected 2016-06-15 | reverse complement strand
TGTGCGCGAAATCGAATGACGTCGAACTGACCAATATCGGACTGGAATTGAAGACCGTAGTCGAGCAATTCCGCGAGCAGGTGCAGAACCTGGAATGAGCCAGAGCCCGGAGATCGCCCGCCGCGGCATCATGCTGGTCGTTTCCTCGCCGTCCGGCGCGGGCAAGACCACGCTGACCCGCAACCTGCTGGATCAGGAGGAAAACGTCAGCCTTTCCATTTCGGTGACGACCCGCCCGCGCCGCGCCAGCGAAATTGACGGTGTGCACTATCACTTCATCAGCAAGCGCCGCTTTGAGAGCATGCGCGATGCCGACGAACTGCTCGAATGGGCCGAGGTCCACGGAAACTACTACGGAACGCCACGCGAGCCGGTGGAGGCGGCGCTCGCGGCTGGACGCGACATGCTGTTCGACATCGACTGGCAAGGTACGCAGCAGCTCTATGCCAAGATGCGTGCCGACGTGGTCAGCGTCTTCGTTCTGCCGCCCTCGGCAAGCGAACTGAAGGTGCGGCTCGAACGGCGTGCGGAGGATTCCGGCACGGTGATCACGCGACGCCTGCGCAATGCCGCGCAGGAAATCCCGCACTGGAATGAATATGATTACGTGCTGGTCAACCGCGATCTCGACCGGAGCTTTACGCGGCTGCGCGCTATCCTGACCGCCGAACGGCTCAAGCGGGTGCAGAAATCCGATATCGAAAGATTCGTGAACGAACTGCTCAGCGATCTGCGCAAAATCGACCGGTAGAGCATGATCCCGAAAAGTGGGCACCGGTTTTCGGAAAAGATCATTCTCAACGAAAATTTATGGCACCAGCACGACGCGGCCGATGATCTTGCCTGCACGCAAATCGTCGAGCGAGGCCTGCGCCGCCGAGAGCGGGCGCTCGACGATCGGCACCGGCGAGATTTTTCCTGTGCGTGCCAGTGTCATCATCTCGCGCGCTTCGTCGAGGGTGCCGGTCATCGTGCCTTCGATCGTCATCGCCTTGAGCGGAAACATCGCGATCGGCGTCGTAAAGCTGCCGCCGATCAAGCCAGTGATGACGACCTTGCCGCCTTTCGCGATGCTTCCCGTCGCGAATGCGAGCGAGCCATTGGTGCCGGCGAAATCGACCGCGCCCGGCACGCCGCCGGTTGCGCGCATCAGCGCCTTACGCGCCGCCGGATCGGCCGAATCATAAGCCGCTGCTGCACCCGCTTTCAGCGCCGCCTCGCGCTTTGCGGGATCGATATCGGCGACGATCGGCTTGTGCGGAAATAGTGCCAGCGCAAACACAAGCCCCATCATGCCCACGCCACCAAGCCCGATGAGCAGGATCGGTCCACGCTTGGCATGCTCGGTCAGGCGCTTCAGCGCGGCAAACGCGGTCAGTCCCGAGCACATGTACGCGCCGGCGAGCGACGCGGGCAGGGAGCCGTGCTCGATCAGATAGCGTGGATGCGGCACGAGCACATGGGTAGCGAATCCGCCGTCGACCTGGATGCCGAGATGACGCGGCGCCGCGCAGAGATTTTCCTCGCCGCCCCTGCACGCCGCGCATTCGCCGCAACCGATCCACGGAAACACCGCCGCCGGTATGCCGATTTTGACGGCGGCATCCGGACCGGCCTTCTCGACCACACCCGCGATCTCGTGGCCGAGCGTGAACGGGAGCGAGCGGAATGCCGTGACGTCGAGCTTCTTGTCGCCTCCGAGGCTGAAATAGCCATCGTAGAGATGCAGATCCGAGTGACACACGCCGCAACGGCTGATGCGCACCAGCACTTCGCTGCCGCGCGGTTCGGGTGCCTCGACCACCGTTTCGCACAGGGGCGTCGCGTAGGCGCTCATGGATTGGCGGATCATGCGGGTCATGACAGTCCCCTAGCGAGCGCAACGAAGCCTTCGACTGGAATATCCTCCGCCCGCGCCGTCGGATCGAGACCCGCACGTTCGAGCAACGAAATGGGATCGACGCCGAGCTGCTTCAAACTTTGCCGCAGCATCTTGCGGCGCTGGCCGAATGCGGCCTCGGTCACCCGTTCGAGCGCGCGCCGATCGCACGCCAGCGGAGCAGCGCGAGGGACAAGCTGCACCAGCGAAGACGTGATCTTCGGCGGCGGCACGAAAGCCGAGGGCGCAATGTCGAACAGGATCTTCGCCTCGGTGCGCCAGCCCGCAAGCACCGATAGCCGACCGTAGCTCTTCGAGCCGGGCTTTGCGCCGATACGCTCGGCCACCTCGCGCTGGAACATCAACACCAAACGATCGTACCACGGCGGCCACGGCTCGACGGTGAGCCAAGAGATCAGCAGAGCAGTTGCGACATTATAGGGCAGGTTTGCGACAATTCGGACTGGATTGTCGCCCAAGTAGGGTCGAACATCGAACTTCAGTGCATCGCCGCCAATCACGCGCAGGCGATCCGGATAATGCTCCGCAATCTCGCCCAGCGCAGCGATCGCGCGTTCGTCACGCTCGACCGCGATCACCTGCTTTGCGCCTTCGGCGAGAAGCGCGCGCGTCAGTCCTCCCGGTCCGGGGCCGACCTCCAACACCGTGACGCCATCGATTGGACCGGCAGCGCGCGCAATGCGTCCGGTGAGATTGAGGTCGAGCAGGAAATTCTGACCGAGCGACTTGCGGGCGGAAAGTTCGTGGCGACGGATGACTTCGCGCAGCGGCGGCAGAGCATCGGCCGCACTCATTTCGCCGCGGCCAATGTGGGCGCGGCAACGAGCCGTGCCGCGAGCTTGAGCGCGGCAATGAGACTTGCCGGGTTTGCCCGCCCGGTGCCCGCGATATCGAACGCGGTGCCATGATCCGGCGAGGTACGCACGAACGGCAGGCCCAGCGTTACGTTAACGGCATGATCGAACGCCAGCGTCTTGATCGGGATCAACGCTTGGTCGTGATACATCGCGAGCGCCGCGTCGTAAGTTTGCCGCGCGGCGGCGTGAAACATCGTGTCGGCGGGCAGGGGACCGCGTGCGTCGATGCCCTCGGCGCGGAGCTGTTCGACCGCGGGCGCGACCACGGAGCGGTCCTCTTCGCCCAATGCGCCTTCCTCACCGGCATGGGGGTTCAATCCGGCGAGCGCAAGGCGCGGCCGCGCGATGCCGAAACGCTCGCGCAGATCACGCGCGACGATGCGACCCGTGTTCAGCACCAGTTCGGTCGTGAGTTGCCACGGCACATCGCGCACTGGCAGGTGAATGGTGACCGGCACGACCGCAAGCTCGGGCGACCACAGCATCATCACGGGGTGTGCGGCACGCCCTGTGTGTTCCTGTGAAAGCTTGGCGAGAAATTCGGTGTGCCCCGGCTCGGCAAAGCCGGTGCGGTAGAGTACCGCCTTGGCGACCGGGTTGGTGACGACCGCGTGCGCCCGTCCGGCGAAAACGTCAGCCACCGCGCGACGGATCGACGCAATCGCGGCCGGCGCGCTGGATGCATCCGGATGCCCCGGTTTCGCTGTGACATTTTCAGCGAGCGCGACGATCGGCAGCGCCGTTGCAAAGGCCTCAGCCGCAGGTTCGGACTCAACGACACAGACCGGAATGTTCAGTCCGAGCAGCCGCGCGCGCCGCTCGACGAACTCCGGATGCGCCAGGAGATAGAAAGGCGGCAGCGCGAGTTCCGCGCGCCGTTGCCAGACTGCGAATGTGATGTCCGGACCGATCCCAGCCGGCTCGCCAAGCGTCAGCGCCAGCGGTCGCGTCATCGCCTATTTGTACTCGATCAGTGCCTGGCTGCGCAGCTCTTTCAGGAACTTCTTCGACAGTGCCTGATAGCGCTCGTTGAACATCTCGTCGCGTACTTGCCGTCGTGCAGGCGAGTCGGTGGCGGGAGCGGGCGCCTTGCTACACACCGCGAACACCTCGACACCCTGCGGCGTGATATCGGGCGGCGTGAGCCGCCCGACGGGCGTGTTGTCGAGCAGCTCGCGCTGCTGCTGAGCGAGATCAGCCGATTGACGCGTAATCGTCTCGCGCACCACCACATCGGGGAGTGCCATCGCGGTACGCAGGCCCTCCTCGCAACTGGTGAAGCGGCCGCGTAGCGCCTCGGCATCGCGCTTGCGCGCTTCGAATACCGCCGCTGCCGCGCCTTTCGGAACAAGGAACAGCACCGGACGCAGTTTGAACTCGTATCCGGTGGGTCCCTGCTTATTGCTCGCCTGCATTTTCACTTCGACGTCCTTCTCGCCGACCTGCAGACTGCCCTGGAACTTGCCACGCACGATCTGCCCCCAGACATAATCGGCATGGATGCGGCCCTTCAGTGAATCGGCGCTGATGCCGTTCGACTCGATCATCTTGGTGAATTGCACGGACGTCATGCCGGCGCGGCGTGCCATGGAAGCGTAAGCGTTCTCGATTTCGCGTTTGGGCACCTCGGCGATGTAGCGCTTCGAGAGCTGGACCTTCAGCTTGTCGTCGATCAATTCATCCAACACTTCCTGGCGCGGCGGGCTCTTCTGCGTCGACAGCTGAATGAGCTTGGTGCGCTGTGCGATGTCGACCGCGGTAATAGGCTCTCCCCCGACGACGGCGACGACTTGGGCGTGGGCGGCGGGCTGATGTGCCAGCAGTAACGCTCCGGCGGTCAATAGCGTCGCAGCGACACCACGCACTGAGGCTATTGTCGTCCTCGAAACTTGCCGGACGTTGAGCGCGCGAACTCCGGTCGCAAGCAAGGGCATCATCCCAGACCTTCTCTCCATCGCCCCACTTTCAATTTGGCGACCCTGCAATCGGCTAGAACAACCCGCTGGTACTCGTCGACGGGTTGGTACTCTGGCTGAAACTCGAGCCGCCGATGGTACGCAGATTGATCACCAGCAAGACCTTGTTATCGGTCGTCGTGGTGCCGCTGTAAGCATAGTCCGTCAAGTAGTTGAGCGAAATGGCGAAGCAGTCGTCGATGTAGCCGAGCCCGATCCGGGTCTGGTTGATCTGATGGGCCTGAAGATCGTAGCGAGCCGAGGCGAGGATGCTCCAGTTCTGCGTGAACTTGAACGTGACCTGACCGGTCACGCCCTGGCGGCGTTCGAGAAATCCGATTTCGGGCTGGGCGTCGTAGTTGCCATACAGCGCGGCGAGTTGCCACCGATCGAACGTTGCACGTCCCTCGACCTCAATGCGGCGAATCTTGAAAGTTTCCTCGTCCAGCAGGAACCGGGAAATGACCGTGTAAACGTTGTCCGGCTGGTATGCGACGCGCGCGACGTAATCGGAGCGAGGCTTGGCAAGCCCGCTCGAAAGCCCGGTATTGACCGTGTCCGCGATGGCGAACGAGTTCTGCCCGAACAGCTGATAGGACTGCCCCACCAACGCGTTGACGGTGCCTGCCTGATTGAACTGCGCGGTGTACTGAACGCCGGCGTTCAGCCGCGTGCCGCCCTCGATGCGATCCCAGCCGGAGAACTTGTTGACGCTGAACAGATTGCTGTCGTCGAAGATCAGGCTTTGCGCATCTTCGTTCGGCAGCTTGCCGATCTGCGATTCATTGGGACGCACGACAAGCTGGGCAATCGGCTCGATCGTCTGTGTGCCCCAAGACTGCACGCTGATGAAGGGATAGCGGTATTCGACGCCGACGGCCGGCATGACGCGTCCGACGCTGCTGTCCCCGGTCGGGAGATAGTTGCTGACGCCGGTCTCGCCTTTGACCGAGAGCGCCGCAACGTCGCCGCGCAGTGAGATGAACGGCGTCCATTTCTCGCCATACGGGTCGATGAACGTGCGCCGCCACGTCGCCTCCGCGGAAGCGCGCGAATACGTGCCGGGGAAGCCGCGCAGGATACAGTCGGTCGGAGTTTTGACTGTCGGATCCGCGGTCAGCCGGTCGCACTGTCCCGTGATGAACGCGTTCTGCGTGATCGGATCGAAATCGGCGGATTCACGCGTAAGACTTGTGATGTTGGCGCGATAGGTGAGTTCGCCGCCTAACAGCGGCTGCGCAAGCCGGTTCCGGTAATCGACGACCGGATGAACGATCGGAAGCTGGCTCTGCACGTCACTCGCCGACAGACCGTAGAAATACATCGCGCGCGCATCGAAATAACTCCGCTCGCCGCGTCCGGTCAGATAAAGCTGCGTGACCGTCTCCAGACCGCCGGATTTGAACGGATCCATTATCGCGAAATACGAGCGCAGGCCGTAGTCCTGAATGACCATGCGGTCGGTGACGAGCGTTCCGTCCCAGCCCCACACCCAGTTGTTGTTCAAGGCAAACTGGCCGGTCGTGTCGATGCTGCCGCGAAACAACCGGTCGCCCGGATCCTTGTCTCCCGGATAGAGCGGCGTGAAGCGCCTCTCGAAGGCGCCCGGATCCAATTGGAAGATGCCTGCCGCCTTGATTGAATAGGACCCATTGATCAGCCGGTGGCGCCACTCCGCCTGCATCAGCAGGCCTTGCTTGGAGGAGAGTGTCGGCGTGACCGTCAGATCGTAGTTTGGTGCGAGGGCCCAGAAATATGGCGTCTGGGCGTAGAAGCCGAATACCGACGAGTAGCCGAATTTCGGGATGAGCAGGCCGGTCTTACGCTTCACCGTCGGATCGGGCGTTGACAAATACGGCCAATAGAACATCGGGAAGCCGAGCGCCTCGAGCCGGGCGTCCTCGAAATAGATCATCTTTTCGGTGGCATCATGGATGATGCGCGTCGCGCGCACCTGCCAGCGCGGCGGCTTGCTGGGATCGTCCTTGCACGGCTCACACGCCGTATAGACGCCGCTCTCGAATACCGTGTAGCGGCCTTCCTTGCGTTGCATGCGCGGTGCGGCAAAGCGGGTCCTGTCGGCGCTTTCGAGCTGAAGCGAGTCGACAAAGCCGTCGCGGAATTGGTCGGTCAGATCGATGATCTCGCCACGCACGATCTTGCCGTCGGCTTCGGTCAAACGCGCGTTGCCTTCGGCGCGCATGCGCTTGGTGGTCTGCTCGTAGATGACCTTGTCGGCCTCAAGCGTGGAGCCCTTGTAGTAAATCTGGACGTTGCCGATCGCGAGAATGCGGTTGTTGGTGTTGTCGTATTGCAGCTCGTCCGCGCGCACGAGCATTTGCGCATTCGGGTCGTTCTGGCCGTACTCCAAGCTCGATGACGCGGTCGGGACCTTCGGCACCGGAGGAATGCCGACCCACGGAGGATTGGCCTCCGAAAACTGGGCTGCGGCCGGACGCATATCGGCCAAGCAAAAGCCCGCGGCTGCGGTGAACGCCCAAAGCGCCACCACCAAGCCGCGTTTACACGCATACTCTGGCCGAGCGTCCCGCCCCCCGGCCATTTACCCGTCCTCCTGGTACAGAAGCACGACGAAACCCGTGAGCCCCCCCGCGAACACAGGCAGCCACGCCGCCGCCGCCGGGTGCATCAGCTCGGCCTTGCTCAAGTCTTCAGTTACTTTCGACAAGACATAAAGCAGAAAGCCCGCCGTGACGCCACTCAAAACCATTCGCGGCACACCGCCAAAGCGAAAGAATCTTAAGCTGACAGAACAGGCCAGTAATACCATAGCTGTCAGCAGGAACGGGCGAGCTATCAGGATTTGATATTGTAATTTATAGCCTGCTGCGACCAGTCCGGATCGTTCCGCTATTTCGATATACGCTGGAAGGTCCCAAAAAGGCACCGTTTCGGGCGTTGAAAAGCTTTCCCGCACCTGCGCGGACGTGAGGTTGGTCTTGACCAGAAACGTCTCGTGATCCCTCGGAGGCACGTCGGTCGCGTAAACCCGCGCCTGTTCGAGCCGCCAGTGGCCGGGCTCGAGCAGGGCGCGCTTTGCTTCGATGCGCTCCAGCGCCTTGCCGGCATGATCGAATGTGAAAACGCTGACGCCGTCGAGCCGCACCCCCTGTTCCTGGCTCGAGGCGGCATAGACGATCGACTGCCCGTCGGGACTACGCTGGCGTACCCAGAACCCAAGCGCGTTCTGCTGCTGCATCATGTTGGTCTGCTCGCCGAACATGTCGGCTTCGAGCTTCTTCGACCATTCGCGCATGGCGGCAGAGAGCGGGTTGTAGATTGCTGTCGCCGCGATCCCGAGCGCGAAGGCGACGATCAGCGCCGGCGCCACAAATTGCCAGGCGGACATGCCACACGCCATCGCGCCGACGAGGACGGAGAAGGGAAGCAGCCTCTAGGTCAGAGCGGGGACGCGAAAGAACGAGGCCTTCGCGACCATCCAAGCGGAAAGATTGGGGATATCGGCCGCACGCCGCATCAGCTCGATGTAGTCGACGAGCACGATTAGGACGAAGATGCCGAGGAAGACAGACATCACCGCGCCGAGAAAGCGCATGCCGAAATAGCGGATGAGCGTGCGTGAGACCATCGCGCGGCGCACCTTAGGTCGGTTGCAGGCGCTGTGACATGCGCTCGAAAACAGTCGCCAATTGGGTAAGGAATGCCGGTGGCTCGATCACCGCGCCGCGCGCGATCACATAAAGGCCGATGCCAAATGTGAGCAGTAGCGAGCCCCACAGGATATAGACGGCCGCCGCGGATTGCGCCGCAACCACGTTGCAGGCAAATCCGATCATGCGCAACGCGCCAATCGCCAGCACAGTCATGACGATCGATACTTCGCGGCTTTGTCGGCTGGTGCGCGGCGCGCCAAGAATGGCGAAGCACAGGATCGTAAATGCGATTGGGTAAATCGGCGCGGCGAGCCGATCATGCAGTTCGGCGCGGAAATGCGTCGGCACCTGCTTGTAGGTTGAATCGTTCGGATCGGGGAATGCGACATCCCACAAATTGCGCTCGCGCACGCCCAGTGCGCCGAGCTGTGGGCCGCCGGTAAAGCGCGACAGATCGAACGCGTAGCGCTCGAACTTGACGATGGTGGGGTCGGGCCGCGCGCTTTCCACCCGCTGTACGCTACCATTGACCAGCACCAGGAACGTCCCGCGTCCTGTTTCGACGATCTCGCCATATTCTGCCAAGGAAGTTGCCCGTTCGTTGGGATCGCGCCGGTCATCGATGAAAATTCCGAGCAGCTGCCCGTCGGAGCGGCGCTCGCGGATATGCAGGGTGAGGCCGCGCTCGATATTGATGAAGCGGCCGGGCTGAACGATGTTGACGACGAAATCCGCCTTCACCTTGGTGGCCCAGTCGCGTAGCTCGCGCAGACCCAAGGGCGCCACATAGGCGCTGACCCAGAGCACCAGGGCGGATACAACGAGGGTCGTGGTCAGAAACGGACGGAAGATGCGCCATGGCGACATGCCGGACGCGTTCATGACCACGATTTCCGAATCCGTATTGAGCCGGTTGAGGGTGTGGCCGACCGCGACCACGAGCGCGAGCGGCGCGATCACGAGAATCAGCATGGGGATAAGCAACCCCGTGATGCCGATGAACGTCAGGACGGTCTGACGTTGATTCGTCATCAGGTCGATCTCACGCAACGCATGCGTGAGCCAGATGACCGCCGTCAGGCTGATCAAAACCAGCAGAAACGCGCCGAACGTGGTACGGAAAATGTAGCGGTCAAACGCACTCATTGGCTGGCGGCATCCCCCATTTCCCCCGCGACGTATGTCCCCGATGCACCGCAACCGCGTTCCTAGCCGGAATCGATGGCAAGAGCGGGGCAATCACCTCGCAAGTAGCCGGACAATGGGGTATTGGAGGCCCGATTTGACCCATTTTGGTGCAGGAACCGTTTTTTCCTGCTCAGTGTGGCATGAAAGGACCAGTTCCCATGGCGGATGCCCCGAAACTCGGCTTTGGGCCCATCGCGGCGCCAGCAAGCGGCGTTCTGATCGTCTTCGCCGACGACAACCTGCAGATCGGTCCGCGGACGCGCTCGGCGCTCGGGTCCGCCGCCGATTTGGTCGCCCGGGCCGCCAAAGCGGAGCGGTTCAAGGGAAAAAGCGGGAGCGTGCTCGACATCGTGGCGCCGGCCGGCCTCAAGGCGGCGCGGTTGATCGTGATCGGAACGGGGAAGGCCGGAGAACGCAAGCCGCACGACGCGGTCAAGCTCGGTGGCGTCGCGATGGGGCGGATCCCATCCGCGGCGTCGGAGGCTACCGTTTTGCTGGAACTCGCCGACCGACCGCTCAAGCCTGACGCGGCCGCCGACGTTGCGCTCGGGGCGACGCTGCGCGCCTATTCGTTCGACCGCTACAAGACCAAGCGCAAGGAGGGCGAGGAGGCGCCGGCGAAGGCGCGCGTCACCCTCGGCGTTGCAGATGTGGCCGGCGCGCGGAAGGCCTGGAGCGGGCGTGAGGCCGTGGCGGGCGGCGTCGTGCTCGCGCGCGATCTGGTCAATGAACCGCCTAACGTCCTTTATCCGATCGAGTTCGCGCGGCGCGCGACGGAACTGCGCAAGCTCGGCGTCGGCGTCGAGATTCTTGACGTCAAGGCGATGCGCAAGCTCGGCATGGGTGCGCTGCTCGGCGTCGGGCAGGGATCCGAGCACGAAAGCCGCCTCGTCGTGATGCGCTGGAACGGTGGCAAGAAGGGCACGCCGCCGGTTGCCTTCATCGGCAAGGGCGTGTGCTTCGACACCGGCGGCATCTCGATCAAGCCGGCCGCCAGCATGGAGGA
>WNGI01009712.1_pt1 | contig 10541 bp, 8 predicted proteins | sample 5400621 | NCBI WGS metagenome assembly WNGI01 (sample SAMN13153374, study PRJNA577476) | soil metagenome | isolation source: 20 cm soil or saprolite under Garry oak tree replicate 1 | place: USA:California | collected 2016-06-15 | reverse complement strand
CCTTTCCCACGCGATCGAGCTGCACGACATGCGAGAGCGAAGGCGTCGGCGAAAGCTGGCGCGCCACGTACACCGTCTCCCATGCGGCCATGCCACCGATCACTGAGTACGCCTCGTAGCCGCGCTCGCGCAGGAATGCGGTTGCCTTCTTGCTGGAGTTCCCGTGGCCACAGATGACGGCGATCGGCCGCGCGTTGTCGAGCTGAAGCTCGCGGACGTCGGGCACCGCGAGGAGCTTCGAGTTGGGATGCGCGTGGAAATCGAGCTCGGCGCCGAACGCGATGTGACCGCGCGCGACTTTGTCGGGCGCGCGCACGTCCAGCACCTGCAGCGCTTCGCCGCGATCGAGGCGCTCAGCGAGCTCCTGGGGCGGAATCTGGGACAGGGAAGAATCAGGCACCGCGGTAGTGTCGTCCCGGTCCGACCAAAACGCAACGGCCCCCGTTCGCGGGGGCCGGGGCGTTCTGGAGTTGCTCTCCCGCTTTACTTGACGGGCAGCGTCACGCCAAACATCAGACCAAATATGTTGACCGCTGGCAGGGCGTACGTGCTGTTGTGGGCGAACATCGTGTAGTTCGCTTCGAAGCGGCCGCCGACTTCGTGGGTGAGCGGGAAGCGATAGCCCCACCCCAGATTCACACCGGTGCGTGTCGCGGCATCGATCCCCGTACTCTTGATGTAATGGAGATTCCCGCCCAGCGCTCCGTACCAGCCGCCATGCACCGCATAGTCCAGGCGGACGGACAGGTTCCCCGAAAAGTCGGTTTGTCCGCTGTTCTGGAAGCGGTGAATGTCGAGGGCCGGCTCGATTGCTACTTTGTTTCCGATAGGGAAGATCGCGAACACAGTCGGTGGAAGAGTTACCGACTGCAGTCCGATGCTCCCGAGGGCATTGCCGAGCGCACCACCATATCCTGGGAGTGACAGTGCGGTCACCGAACCCGCGCCGATCAAGTGGACATCGGCATAGCCCCCCGCGATACCGACTTGCGTCGTCCAGCGACGCGATGCGGGAGCGGCGGCAGTTCGGGTGGTCGTGCGGCCGCGGCTCGTCACTTTCGACAGGCCGAACAGCACCGAATACACATCAGCGGGTGGAAAGTTATCTGCCTTGCCGAAGAACGCGACGCGGCCCTCGAAGCGCGCGCCGAGACCGCGCGTGAGCCCAAACCTGAACCCGAGAGCGCCTTGCACGCCGAGCTGTGTCTCGTTGGTCGCGCCATTGTTGTAGACGAGTGAGGCGCCCGCGGCTGCGTAGAGTTTTTTCGTTAATGCATAGTCGCCGCGGAGTCCCGCGCTCAAAAAGGTCAGTGTTGAGCCGACGGAGAACTGCGAGAACGCAAAATCTGTCTCCATGGCGATCTTGTTCGACGCGGGAATGATGAGGTAGAGCCCGGCCGTGGAGGGGAGCGCGTTCCCGAGGTTGAAGCCGGGGATGCTGATGGCGTCGAACGGACTGGCGCCACTGCCGGCCTCGACGAGTCGCGTGAACCCACCCTGAATGCCGAACTCGGTCTGCCACGATCTCTGCGCCTGGGCACTCGTTGACAGAGTCGTCAACAAGGCGAGGCCAGCGAGGACTGTGCGCACGGGGTCCTCCAGGTAAGAGAGGCGTGAAAAAGGCGCCCCAATATTGGAGTTACGAGTGGAAACGCAATGGACCGAAGCCTGGTACCTTGGAGGACTAGCCCACGTCCGGAGGATTTCCGCAATGCGCTTCGCTTTGCTCACGACCGTAGTCGCCATCGGCGCGCTCGCCTGTGGTAAGAAGGGCAACGATCAGACCCAGACCCAGACGCCGAACGCGCCGCCGGCGGCACCGGCCGCCGCCGCGGCCACCGGTCCCGTCGTCGAGGTGAAGATGACGGGTAACGGCAGCACTCGCGCCGCGTACGACCCCAGCTCGATCACGATTCCCGCCGGCGCGACGGTGCGATTCATCAACGTGTCGGGCGGACCGCACAACATCACGTTCTGGTCCGATTCACTTCCCGCGGGCGGCGCGGCTACCCTCCAGGCCGGCATGAAGAACACGGTCGACAACCTTTCGGGACCGTTCCTTACGCAGCCCAACGAGAGCTATGAGGTGTCGTTTGCAAATGCCCCCAAGGGGACGTACAAGGGGTACTGCACGCCGCACCTGACGCTCGGCATGAAGCTCACGATCAAGGTCGAGTAGTGGCGTTGGCGGAATCGCAGTCGGGCGGCCCCGGCAGATGGCGGGGCCGCTTTCTTGTCGTAGATTCGGCCACTGCATGAGTGCGATGAGAGCAGTCCTCGTCCTGATCGATGGCGCCCGCACCGACGTGCTGCGCGACCTCCTGAAGCGCGGCGATCTGCCGAACCTCGCGCGCTGGGTGATCGAGCGCGGCGGCCTCACGACTGGAACGACGGTGTTCCCATCGACGACGGGGGTGGCGTACATCCCCTTCCTGTTCGGCCGCTATCCCGGGAGCATGGGGATTCCGGGCATCCGTTGGCTCGATCGCCACGGCGCGGCGGCCGGGCAGGGATGGCGCGAGCAGTGGCGCGCGGCGCGCAGCTATTGCGGCGTGCAGGGAGGCTGGTTGAACCACGATCTCGCTCCGGCTCCGTCGCTCTTCGATCTCGTGCCGGACAGTATCGCGATCTGTACGCCCGTCACGCGGGGCCTCGGCCCAGGTGCCAACCGCATCGCGCTCCGGCGCGCCATCCTCGGGTCCGCGGCCCACTACCTGGGGACTTACCGGTCGTTGGATCGGGCCGTCGCCCGTGCCTGGGTCGCCGCGGCGGCGGATCCCTGGCGTTTCCTCTTTGTCGTATTCCCCGGGATCGATGGGATCTCCCATCTTAAGGATCCGTTCCACCCTGCGGTCGTCGAGAGCTATCGGTTGGTCGATCGGGCGCTGGGTGCATTCGTCAAACGCCTCCGCCAAGAGGGACGAGAACTGCCGGCGATATTCGTGGTGTCGGATCACGGTATGACCGAGATGCGCGAGCATCACGACATCGCCGAGCTGCTCGAACAAAGCGGGATCCGGACGCTCCGGCATCCCGCGCATGTCTGGCGCGAGGGCGCTGCCGCCGCCACAATGGTGTCGGGCAACGCCAGCGTGCAGCTCTACTTCGAGCCCCGTTCCGGCCGCGTGGCGCCGCAACGGGAGTCCGAGATCCCGGCGGCGATTCTCGAGCGGCTGTTGGCGCTACCATCGGTGCGGCTGGCGGCGCATCGCGCGGACGGGGACGGGGAAGGGGACGGCGTCATCGTACGAACTTCCGCGGGGCGGGCGCTGTTGACAGAAACCGATGGCATCATTCGCTACGAACCCGAGGATGGCGATCCGCTCGGGCTCGACGGGTACGTAGAACTCGACGATCGGGAGCTGCTGGCGCGCACCCGGAAGACCGACATGCCCGATGCCCCACGACAACTGCTCCAGCTGTTTCAGACCCCGCGAAGCGGCGATGTCGTCCTGGCTGCCGAGCCAGGCTTCGATTTCCGGGGGCCCTGGGAAATCCCAGAACATCGGGCTGGACATGGTAGTCTCATCGCGGAACATATGGAGGTCCCAATTGCGGCCAGCGTGCCTCTTCCGGACGCTCCGCTTCGTACAGTAGATCTGATGCCGACGGTGTTAGAGCGCCTCGACGTCACCCTGCCGCACGGTGTCGCTCTCGATGGCGCGCCATTCTCCAAGATTGCAGTAACGGAACCGCTGACTCGGTGAGGGGATTCCAGATGCCTTCACGCCTCTTGGTGATCGTAGCCGCGCTCCGCCTGGCAGCCTCGGTGTATACCGCCAGAGCCGTTCCGATCCCGCGCGCTGACTCGTCACGCGACTGGAGCGCTCTCGAGCGCACCACCATCAGCAAAGACCCGCAGCGCAATGAGCTGATCATGGAGCTGCCGGCCGTTGACCTCCCGGCCGGAACGATGGTCGATCAGGCTGCCTCGGTGGGGGAGTTCCCCGTCAACGGCTCGATCTACGCGTTCCATGCCGAGATCGTGGATGAGCATGGCCGGCGGCTTTCCAACGATTTTCTGCACCACATGAATGTCATGGATCCGAACGAGCGTGAGCTGTTCTTGCCGATCTCACGGCGGATTCTCGCGTCCGGCAGCGAGACCGGCGAGATCCGCTTCCCCTGGCTGCTCTTTGGCGCCCGGGTTCGCGCGGGCGAGCGCATCCTCGCGAATGCCATGCTGCACAATTCCACGATGATGAGTTATCACGGCGTCAGGGTCAGGCTCGTGCTTAGCTACGTGCCTGAGAAGCGCCCGTGGCCGTTGTTCTCCGTGCTCCCCTGGCAGCTCGACGTCGCATTCCCGGTGGGCGACAAGACGTTCGATCTGCCGGCCGGCCACAGCGAACGCGCGTATGAAGGAAGCCCCGCTGTTCCCGGCAAGCTCATCGTGATCGGCGGGCACGTGCATGACTACGCGACCACGATCGAGTTCTGGGATGCAACGGCAGGGAAAATGTTGTGGCATGGGGAACCCGCGGCCCCAACGCCCGGGCAGCCCGCTTCTGTACCGATGGGCAAGCTGTACAGCTTGATGCGGATCGGCGTGTCGGTTCTGCCGTCGCACCGGTACCGCGTGCGCGTGATTTACGACAATCCTACGGGGCATACGATCCCCGATGGCGGGATGGGCGTCGTGGGCGGGTTGTTCATGCCGGACCGGAAGGCTGCGTGGCCGTCGACGAATCCCGACGACTCGCTATATCAGAAGGACCTGCGGCACTTCATGGGTCCAGTCGAGCAGGTGGCCGTGACCGTTCCCCTCGAACACATGCACATGGACCACTAGAGGCTGCGGGATTCCACTCCGTAATTGGCGACGGCGAGCCGTTGTGGCTCCGTCGCCTCCGCGGTCTGCATGATCCCCAGCATCATCGCAGCCACCATCAGGCCGGCGAGCGCATCGACCGCGTAGTGGAACTGGCCGTACACCACGGCCAGAATCAAACCCGCCGTAAAGGGCAGCAAGATCAGACCGAGAGGCCGCCAGAACCGGAGTGCCATCCCGGTGGCGACGACGGATGCGGCGACGTGCGAGGAAGGAAACGCCGCGCCCCACGAATCACCCCGGTCCAGCAGCCAGGCGGCTAGACGCGCCGGCCCCACCTCCGTCGCGACGTTGTGCGCGCCGTCGAACGCATAGCGAGGCCCGGCGACGGGGAAGAAGAGGAACACGATGTAACAGAGGTAGAACGTCGCCATGACCGCAAAGATCGTGTGCTGCGACGCGTCCCGGCGGCCGGCGAACCAGAGCCCGAACGGCGCCGCGTAGAGGATCGGATAGTAGGCGAGGTAGCAGGCGTGCAGCACCCACGACAGCACCACGTTGGGTGACTCCCGAATCCAGCGATAGGAGACTTGAGACCCAAACACCCACGTCTCGAGCCGCTGGATCAGCAGGTCGTTCTGAAAGCCGGCGCTCAGGGTGAGAATCCCGATCTCGCCGTAGAGCGCGGGCAGGAGCAGCATCGGATACCAGTCACCCAGGAATCGGCCAACCGGTCCCGAGTTGCGGGCGCGAGGGGCGAGCAGCACGAGCGCAAGGATCAGGGTGTGCGCGCTCAGCAGCCAGGGCCAGCCCGGAATCCCGTCGCCGCGAAACGACAGCAGAACGGCGCCGGTCGCGATTGCGACGTACACGCCGGTCGCGACATCGACCGCCGTAAACCCTCGCCACACCGTCTTTACAGCCATCCCACCTCCCGATACCAGTTCGCGGCGCGCTTCAGACCGGTTTGGAGCCCGATCGCCGCCCGCCACCCCGTGTCGCGGGTCAAGGCGTCGCTGCGGCACGTCCAGGCGGGGGCCAGGTACTCGTCGCTCTTGTCGGCCGACAGCAAGGTGGCGCGTCCCGCCAGATGCGCAAGCGTCCCGGTGGCCCAGAGCACGCCGCGCACCACAGGGCCAGGCACCGGAATAATACGCGGCTTCCGGCCAAGAGCCGTCCCGGCACCGATCGCGAACTCCCGGCTGGTCGTCCGGACCGGATGCGAGGCGTAGTAGATGTGACGCGATGTGGCTGGCGATTCCGCGGCCGCGATCAATGCCTGGGCCAAGTCCTCGCCGTGAATGACCGATAGTTCCTGGGATCCGTCACCGAATACCGGGACGACTCCGCGACGGGCAAGCTGGAAGACCGTCAGTGTTCCCCGGTCCCACTCTCCATACACCACCGGGGGCCGCACGATCGTCCAATCCAGTGGCATTGCCTGTACGAGGATTTCGGCGGCAAGCTTCGACCGGCCGTAGTGTGTGATGGGGGCCGGCGGCCTCGCCTCGTCGATGGGCTGGCCCGGGACCGTCGGACCACCCACGGCGAGCGAGGAAACGTGAACGAATCGTCGCACGCCGGCGTGTCGCGCCGCCTCGAGCACGTTGGCGGTGCCGTCGCGATTGGTGGCCATGAACTCGGTCTGCGAGCGCGCCACGATCTTGCCGGCGACGTGGAACACCACCTCCGCGCTGGTGCATCCGTTCCGAAGCGCGTCCTCGTCCCCCAGGTCGCCGCGAACCTGCCGCACGTCGCTCCCCCAGCCCAGTTCGTCGGCCAGCGCCGGACGGCGTACCAGGGCTGCGACACGATCACCGCGGGCGCGGAGCAACTTGACCAGGTGTGCACCGACGAACCCGGTGCCACCAGTCACGAAGACGTTCACAGCGGCTTGTCGTAGACCCGGTACGTCTTGGTGACGCGGAAGCCGAGCTCGGTCGCGGCCTTTTTCATCAGGGCGTTGTCCTCGAGGATCCAGCCCGCCTCGCCCCGCGGCATCCCGTGCTTGACCGAGTTTTCCCACGTGCGGTGGTACAGCACGGCGTCGATTGCCCGGCCGCGAAACTCCGGAATCACGCCGAGCAACATGACACGAGAGCGGTGAATCTTGCGCGCGTACCACAGCACTTTGAGAATGCCCGGAAACATCCGACCGGAGCGGTTGTGCAGAAGTGCGAGATTGAAATCCGGGAGACTCACGGCGAATCCCACGACCTCGGCGCCCCGCTCGGCGAAAATTACGAGATCAGGGACGACGATGGGCTTCAATTGTTTGGCGAGGTGGTCGATCTCCGCCTCGGTCAGCGGCACGAAGCCCCAGTTCTTTTCCCAGGCGCTGTTGTACAGCTTCTTGATCAGCTCGACCTCGGCGTCAAAGCGTTTCATGTCGAGCGTGCGCAGCGTGATGCCGTTCCGCTCCAGGGCGCGCCGGCCGATCCGCAGGATGCGCTCCGGTGCCGCCTCCCCACCGCCGCCATCATAGGCCAGCAAGTCTTTCGCCTTCGTGAATCCGTACCGCACGTGCAGCTGCTCGTAATACGAAAAGTTGTACGGCATCATGAGCGATGGTGGTGTGCCATCGTTCTTGATCAGCAGACCGCATTCATCGTTGACCGACGGGCTCATCGGCCCGCGCATCGTGTCGAAGCCGCGCTGTTTGAGCCACGCGCGCGCGGTGTCCCAGAGCGCGTTCGCTACGCCTTGATCGTTGATGGACTCGAAGAACCCGTAGAAACCAACGCGGTCGTTGTGCTCCTTATTGTGCATGTCATTCTTGATCGCACCGATCCGACCGACCGTCTGGCCGTCGGGCCGTCGGGCCGTCCAATACTGCGCCTCGGCGTGCTGAAAAAACGGATTCTTCGCAGGCGAGAGCAGCGTCTGCATGTCGCGACGCAGCTGTGGCACCCACAACGGATCGTCACGGTAGTGGTCGTACGGGAAGGCGATGAAGCGATCGAGACCGCGCCCGTCGGAGACGGGCACGATCTCCACTGCGGTCAGATGACCCCCAGCTCTTTTCCGAGGCGGCCGAAGACCTCGAGGGCGAGGTCGATCTGTTCAGCCGTGTGGGTCGCCATGAGGCTGGTGCGCAGGCGGCACTGCGACGGCGGCACAGCGGGCGGCACCACCGGATTCGTGAACACGCCATCGTCGAATAGCTTCCGCCAGAAGACGAAGGTCTTGTCGAGCGGGCCGATCAGGACCGGGATGATGGGTGTCTCGGTCGGACCGATGTCGAACCCCAGAGCGCGCATCCCCTCCTGGAGCCGGCGGGTGTTGCGCCAGAGCTGTTCGCGCCGCTCGGGCTCGCGCTGCATCACGTGCAGCGCGGCCAGCACACCGGCGGTGTTGGACGGCGGCAGGGCGGCCGTGAAGATCAGGGGCCGCGAGTGATGGCGGAGGTAGTGGATGACGTTCTCCGACCCCGCGGCGAACCCGCCGATGGAGGCCAGAGACTTCGAGAACGTGCCGACGATCAGGTCGACTTCCTCGATGAGATCGAAATGGGCCGCGGTGCCGTCGCCGTTCGGACCCAGCACGCCGACTGAGTGGGCGTCGTCGACCGCGAGCGCGGCACCGTACTTCTGGCAGATCTTGAGCAACCCTGGGACGTCGGCGATGTCGCCTTCCATCGAATAGATGCCGTCCACGATCACCATGCTGCCCGTGCCCTCGGGCAGCTTCTGCAGCTTGCGCTCGAGGCCCGCCAGGTCGCCGTGGTTGAAGCGCATGGTCTCACCGTGCGACATCTTGGCGCCATCCACGATGGAGGCGTGGTCGAGCTTGTCGAGGAACACGACGTCGCTGCGGCCGACCAGGCCCGAAATGACCCCCAGGTTCGCTTGATAGCCCGTTGAAAAGACGAGGCAAGATTCCTTGCCGAAGAACTCCGCGAGCTCGAGTTCGAGCTGCTCGTGGAGATCGAGGGTGCCATTGAGGAAGCGGCTGCCGGTGCAGCCGGAGCCGTAGCGCTCGAGCGCCGAGCGTGCGGCGGCCAGGACTTCGGGGTGGTGCGTGAGGCCGAGGTAGTTGTTCGACCCCATCATGATCCGCTCTTGGCCTTCGATGACGACGACCGTGTCTTCGGAGCGGGTGATGGGCTTGAAGTACGGATACAGCCCCGCAGCTTGGACTTCGCGCGCCCGGGTGAAGTTCTTACACTTGTCGAACAGCGCGATATGCTGCAGGGTCTCTGTGCGCACGAAGCCTCAGTTTCTCTATGAGTAAGCGGTGCTACAGCTTAGCCCGACCGACCCGAAATCGCAAGGCTTCGTGTGAGACCAGCCACAGCCTTTCGTGGCTCGGGAATAATAGCCTAGATTGCGCCGACTGCGTGAATTAGGCCGCTCCCTTTGGAGGTCATGGTGGGTTCAAACGTCGTCCGAATGCTGGGCCTTGTCGTTCTGTCGTGCACGTTGTTCCCACATGTCTCTCTGGCACAGGATCAGCGCCACCCGCGGTGGGAAATTCCGGGGTTTGACTTCCGCCGCGACGGGGTGTGGCGCAAGAAGGGGCGGGAAGTCCGTGCCATGCGCGCGCACCTGCGCGCCGCGGGACGGTTTGCCGAGCTCTCGGCTCCGATTGGTGGCGCCGCGCAGCTCAGTCAGACCGGCGGACCCGGCGCCTCGACGACGCAGGTCACCGGGCGGCTGAAGGTCCCCGCCATTCTGTTCCGCTACAAGGACTCGCCGCCGCCGAGCTTCAACGCCGCCGCTTATAACGACGTGTTGTTCGGCGCCACACCAACGGGGGCCGCCGCCGGTCGACCGTATACGTATCGCTCGTTCTACAACCAGATGTCGAATGGCGTGTTCGATATCCAAGGCGCCACCTACGGCTACGCCACGCTCGACAGCAACGAGGTCTACTATACCGGTGGTACGAGTCTGGGATGTCAGGTACAAAACCCCTACAACTCGACCAACTGCAACGGACTGTTCAGCGACACCGCCATCGCACGTATGCAGCGTGGACTGAGGGAGGCGCTCGCCAAGCTCGACGCACAGATTGACTTCTCGCAGTACGTCGATCCGGCGAGCGGCTTCGTGCCGCTGGTGCTGTTCATGCACGAGGCGGCGGGCGGCGAATGCGGCCCGACTGCCGCGCCGCAGAACCACCTCTGGGCTCACCGCTTCTCGCTCGGTACCAGCTACGTGACGCAAGATGACTGGACCGGCCACCCGGGCAAAAAGGTCAGAGTCAGCGACTACATCCTGCAGCCCGGTGTCGGTGGCTCCACCTCGTGCAACACCTCTCAGATCATGCCGATTGGGACCGTAGCCCATGAGACTGGCCACGGCTTCGGCCTTCCCGACTTGTACGACACGCAGGACTCGACCGAGGGTGTCGGCCAGTGGAGCCTCATGAGCTCCGGGAACTTCGTGTCGCCATTCAGTCCGGCGCGCATGGATGCGTGGTCGTTGAACGAGCTCGGCTGGATCACACTCGCTCCGCTGACCACGAGCGGGACGTACGCCTTCGATGCCGCGCCGCTGTCGGACACCGCCTTTTACGTGAACGTCCCGGGGGCGAACCCGCGCGGCGAGTATTTCCTCATCGAGAATCGCCAACGACAGCAGTCGGACAGTGCCATGATTCGCTTTCACTGCCTCAAGTGGGGCAGTTCGGCCACATGTCCGGGCGGCTTGCTCATTTGGCACGTCGATTTGCAGCAGCTAAACGAGGGCGCACCATTCAATACCGTGAATTCGGGGCCCATCCACGGACTCGAGCTCGTGCAGGCGGACGCGTTCGGGAATCTCGA
>WNGI01012180.1_pt1 | contig 10542 bp, 5 predicted proteins | sample 5400621 | NCBI WGS metagenome assembly WNGI01 (sample SAMN13153374, study PRJNA577476) | soil metagenome | isolation source: 20 cm soil or saprolite under Garry oak tree replicate 1 | place: USA:California | collected 2016-06-15 | reverse complement strand
CGGACGTGCTGCTGCTCGACGTGGGGCTGCGCGATCAGGACAGCCTGCGGGTAGCCACCACACTCCGGCAGGAGAATCCGAACGCGAAGATCGTCGTCATGGATCTCCTCCCGGTGAACGAGGAAATCATGGAGTATGTGAACGCGGGGGTGTCCGGGTTCGTCCTCAAGGATGCCAGCTTCGACGAGTTCATCGCGACGATTCGGTCGGTCGCCACGGGCAAGAAGGTGTTGCCCCCTCGCATGACGGAATCGCTCTTTTCCCAGATCGCGAAGGAGGTGGACGGACAGGAACCCGCCCGGGTCCTCGAAGCCGTCCGCATGACGCCGCGCGAGCGCGAGGTGATCGACCTCATTGGCGAGGGGCTGAGCAACAAGGAGATCGCTCAACGTCTCAACATCGCGACCCATACCGTCAAGAGTCACGTGCGGAACGTCATGGAGAAGCTGGCGTTGCACACGCGGCTGCAGATCGCCGCGTACTCCCACCGCGAGGAGTAACTCAACCAGCGTACTTACTTTTTCACCCCTTCGTGCGATGGGGGTTCACTGCGATTAGGCCTATCCTCTGTGCAGTGATTCGTTGTCCTACTGTCCCTCAACGCACGGAACACCATACCATGTTCTCATACAATCGTCTTGCCATCGTCACCTTGGCGTTGCTGTCCGCAGCTTGCAGCGACACCTCGTCCCGCTTGACCGCGCCCTCGTTCACCACAGCGGTCGCCGGCTCGAATTTCGTCGTGCTCGCCAACGCAGGCGTGACCTGCACCGACGGCACCATCATCGGGGACGTGGGCACGTTCAGCGCCACTGGCGCGATCACCCGCACCAATTGCCCCATCACGGGGACGTTGCACGTGGGAGACGGCGTCGCCACGCAGGCCTACAATGACTTCCTCAACACCTACGCCGTGCTCGCCCCCCAGGCAGGGGACGTCTGCACGATGTTGACGGGCACCCTCGCCGGCGTGATTCTGGCGCCCGGTGTCTACTGTTTCAACGCCGCGGCTACAGTCACGGGCGTATTGACGCTCGACGGACCCGCGGACGGGATCTGGGTTTTGAAGATCGGCACCAGCGGGACGGGCGCCCTCACGGGTACCGGCTTCTCGGTGGTGATGGCCGGCGACGGCCAGGCGTCCAACGTCACGTGGCGGGTCGCTGACGCCGTGACCATGACGACCTCCAACATCCAAGGCAACATCCTGGCCGGGGCGGGCATCACCCTGACCGGTGGCAGCTTGCACGGAAATGTCTCGTCGAAAGCCGACGTAACGATCACGGGCACCGCGGTCAGCAAGTAAGGACGGTTCTCGCGAATCGTGAGGCGGAGGGGCGCAGTCCGGCCCCTCCGTTTTCGCGTCCAGCCTCGCCGCCCACCGTCACCATAGTCTTCCGCTCAAGGGGTCGCAGATTCGAGTCCTGCCTCGGGAGCTCCGTAGTATCCGACCGCCGTGACCTTGAACGTGGTACCGGCTCCACAATTTGTTCGTGGCAACCGCGCAACGGTGACACACGCAGATCGCTGACGATTTGTTTTCGGTATTCTCTTCACATACGTTGTTTGCTAGATGGACACTCTTCGCCAAGGCTCGCAAGCGGGTCATGCGCGAACTGCTTTCCCGACGCGATTCATCCCAAGGACTCCAGCGCGCCCGCAGTGAACGTGAACTCCAGGCGAAGCCCATGAGCCGCGCATCCCCGAGCGGGCCCGGGCAGCGACGGCAGGAGACCGGTGCGCAAACGCTGCTCGCCGCGATCGCGGATCAGGTGCCCGCGATTCTCTGGACGACCGACACCGCGTTGCGCGTCACGTCGCGGTCCGGGGCGGGGCCAGACTCGCTGGACGTTCTGCCCACCCGCGTCGTGGGCTCATCGCTGCTTGAGCAATACGATCGGGGCGAAGTGACCGCCGAGTCGGTCGACGCGCACCGGCAGGCGCTCGCGGGCAAGTCACTCTCCTACCAGATCCACCTAGCCGACCGCTTCTATGATGCGCGCGTGAAGCCTTTGTTGAACCCAGAGGGCGCGATCGTCGGAGTCGTCGGCCTCGCGGTAGACGTAAGCGATCGCGAGCGGGCTTTCGCGCAGGCGCACCGCCGGGCGCTGGAGCTTGAGGACTTCGTCGAGCACACGCCCGTCGGGATTCGGTGGACGGGGCCGGACGGCACGATTCTTCGCGCCAACCAGGCCGAGCTCGAGATGCTGGGCTACCGGAGCGAGGAGTACGTGGGGAAAGACGTCGCCGCGTTCCACGTCGATCCGGAAGTCGCGGCGGACACGTTGCGGCGCCTGCGGGCGGGGGAGCCATTGCGAGACGTCGAGACCCTCCTGCGCCGCCGCGACGGCTCGATCTGTTATGGTCTCGTCAGTGCGAGCGCACGGTTTGAGGGCGCGGAGTTCGTCCACGCGCGCTGCGTCACGCGCGACATCACGGAGCGCAAGCTCCAAGAGCTTACCCTGGCCCAGTTCAAGGCGATGGTGGAGTCCGCAGACGACGCCGTCATCGGCAAGACAGTAGACGGCATCATCACCAGCTGGAACCCGGCCGCGACGCGTCTCTACGGGTACGCCCCCGAGGAGGCGATCGGGAAGTCGGTGACTCTGCTCGCTCCCCCCGATCGCGGTGACGAGTTTCGCGGCATCCTCGAGCGTGTACAGCGCGGGGAGCGCGTCCAGCGCGAAGAGACGACCCGGCTGCGCAAGGACGGCACGCGCGTGGAGGTCGCGCTCGCCGTCTCGCCGATTCTCGACCCGCGCGGCCAGGTCATCGGCGCCACGTCGATCGCTCACGATATCACGGAGCGCAAGCGGATCGAGCAACAGTTGCTTCACGCGGCGCTGCACGACGCGCTGACCGACCTGCCGAACCGTGCCTACCTCGTCGAGCGGGTGTCGCAAGCCCAGGCGCGCGTGCGGCGGGATCCGAATTACCGGTTCGCGGTGCTCTTCATCGACTGCGACCACTTCAAAGCGGTCAACGACAACCTGGGCCACGCGGCCGGCGATCGTCTGTTGACGGAGATCGCGGGACGTCTGCGGACGTGCGTGCGGCCGGGCGACGTAGTGGCGCGGCTCGGGGGCGACGAGTTCGCCGTGCTGCTCGAGGAGATCGTTGGCCGGCCCGACGCGGAGCACGCCGCGCGCCGCATCCAGCACGCGCTCGCCACGCCGGTGTCGTTCGAAGGCCGTGACATCGTCACGACGGCCAGCGTCGGCGTGGCCTTGAGCCAGCCCGGCTACACACCGTCGCAGGACCTGCTGCATGACGCGGACCTTGCCATGTATTACGTCAAGCAGCAGGGAGGCGCACGCTTCCAGGTGTTCGACGTCACCATGCGCGAGTCGGCGCAGGCTCGCGCCAGCATCGAGGCGGACCTGCGGAACGCTCTCGAACGCCAGGAATTCCGGCTGGTCTTCCATCCGATCGTGGAGCTCCATACGGGGCGGGTGCAGGGGTTCGAGGCGCTGCTACGCTGGCACCACCCCGAGCGCGGCGTGATCCCGCCGCTTGACTTTGTGCCGCTAGCGGAGGAGACCGGTCTCATCCTCCCGATTGGCGCCTGGGTCATCTCCGAGGCGTGTCGGTACGCGCGCCGCTGGCAGGATGCGTTCCCGGCCGCCGGCCCGCTCCGGATCAGCGTGAACGTTTCCGCCAAGCAGCTCGAGCGCGAGAGCCTCGTGGATGAAGTGCGGGAGGCCCTCCAGGAGGCGGGCGTTGCCCCGTCCCGCCTCGTCCTCGAGATCACCGAGAGCATGCTCATGAAGAACGTGGAATCGTCGACGGCGCTGCTGCAACAGGTGCGGGCGCTGGGCGTCGAGCTGCACATGGACGACTTCGGAACCGGATACTCCTCGCTCGGCCAGTTGCCGCGCTTGCCCATCCAGGGCATCAAGATCCACCACATGTTCGTCCATCGGATGGGGGGGCGGCGCACGGACTTGGAGATCGTGCGCTCCGTGGTTGACCTGGCGCGGACGCTTCGTTTGGATGTGATCGCGGAGGGTGTTGACACGGTCGCACAGCGAGAGCGTCTCATCGGGCTCGGCTGCGAGCTTGGGCAGGGCTCGCTCTTCGCCGAGCCGTTGGAGCCGGCGGCGGCGAGCGCATTCCTCGCCGCCTCCCGTGGCGAGGAGACGTTGTCATCTCTGCCAGGTGCCCGGCGCGCTTGATATCGGTACGCGCGACGGAACTGAACCAGCTCTATGATGGCGAAGCGTCGGCCCGTCAGTTCCAGGTCGGCGGGGTGGCCGAGCCCGGTCCAAGCCGAGAGAGAAACCGCTCGAGCCGGCGCTCGGCGCTATGGGTGTCCCGGCCCAGGTAGTCACGCCGCGCTTCCGCCAGCGCGGCGCGCAGCGCCTCCGCCTCATCGGCCGCGCGAGCGCACCAGGAACCCACGGGCCCGCGCGGCGCCAGGATGCGCGCGGCGAGGGCGAGCGCCTGGCCGGCGAAGGTGACGTACGCGCGGACCATCCCCCGGCCCGCCGCGCGCCGTGTGACCCACTCGGGGAAGCACCCCGCCCACCACAGCGCCAGCGCCGCGACGTCAGCCGCGCCCTCCGCTTGCGCCACGGTGCCGTCGGGGAGCGATGCCACGTAGCGCCACCACACGCCGACCCCCGTCTCGCCCCGCGCCACGGTGCGCACGGCGCGCCAGGTGGCGAAGACCACGGGCACGGTTGCGGCGTAGTCGGCGAGCTCGACGTCCGACACTCCGCGCGCGCGCAGGGCCGCGCGCACCGGAACGTACCAGAGGATGGTCAGGGGGACCGCCGCGGGCGCGCCGCCCCGACCGCGCACCGCCTCCAGCGCAGCCGGTGAGTCGAGCACGGCGTCCACGTCGCCCGCCTGGATGGCCTCCTCGGCAGCGCGGGCCTCGGCTTGGTCGACCCGTCCGATCTCGGCGACGAGTCGGGCCAGGTCCTCGCGCGTCAGCACGCGATGGATGATCGGTGCGATCATGGCTCCTCTCAGTGCAAACCCGATGCCCAGCCGCATCCGCCGGAATCACAGCGCATCGCGCCCGGCGGTCCAGCGGCGCCGTAGCACAACCTGTAGCACATGTGCGGCATCTCGTCCTGTGACGTTGGTCACCAAGCAGCTCGGCCGTACTTAGCTTTCGGGGGCGTGTGGCGCGCGGAACAGCTTCGCCACCTCCGGCTTCACCACCTTGCCGAGCGCGTTCCGGGGAAGCGCCCGCACCACCGAGAGGGCGCGCGGCACCTTGTAGGGCGCCAGTCGTTCCTTCACCCACTCCTGGAGCTGGGGCAGGGTGAGATCGCATGCCGGCGCCAGCTCCACCGCCGCGCACACTCGCTCGCCCCATTCCGCATCCTCGACCCCCACGACGGCGCACTCGGCCACGGCCGGGTGCGTGCGTAGCACCTCTTCGATCTCGAGCGCCGAAATCTTGTAGCCGCCCGTCTTGATGATGTCCACGCTCGAGCGGCCCAGAATCCGGTACGAGCCGCGCTCGATCGCCGCGATGTCCCCGGTGCGGAACCACCCGTTCTGGAACGCGGCGGCGGTCGCATCGGGGCGCCGCCAGTACTCGACGAACACGCCCGGCCCGCGGACCTGGAGCTCTCCCGGCGTGCCCGCAACCACCGGCGCCCCGCGCTCATCCACCAGCCGCACCTCGACGCCCGGCAGCGGCGTGCCCACGAACCCCGGGCGACGCTCGCCGCGCAGCGGATTCGACAGCGCCATGCCGATCTCGGTCATGCCGTAGCGCTCGAGCAGCGTGTGGCCGCTGATCTCCCGCCACCGCTCGAGCGTCCGCACCGGCAGGGCCGCCGACCCCGACACCATGAGGCGCATCCGGCTGCATCCGGCCGACCACTCGCGCCGGCGCCCGGGCGGGGCCGCCTCCCAGGCCGCGATCAGTTTGTGGTAGATGGTCGGAACGGCCATGAACAGCGTGAGGTCGCCCCGTGCGATCCATGCCCACGTCTCGAGCGCGTCGAACTGCGGCAGCATGTGGCAGCGCGCGCCGCTCCACAACGCGCAGGTGAGCACATTCACGATTGCGTGCACATGGTGGAGCGGCAGCACGAGGAGAATGCGATCGTCCGCGCTCCACTCCCAGGCCGTCACGAGCGACGTCACCTGGGCCTGCAGGCTCGCGTGCGTCGCGACCACGCCCTTGGGCTTGCCGGTGGTCCCGCTCGTGTACAGGATCATGGCCCGGCGAGCGTCGGAGACGTCGGGCAGCGAAGACCGCGGCTCGGCCGCCAGCGCCGCGGCTGTGCGCAGGGAGCGCACCGCGGATGCCGCCGCCACCCCCTCGAGCCGCGGTGCGAGCTCCGCCTCGGCAAGGACCACTGCCGCGTCGGCGTCCCGGATCACGTACTCGAGCTCGGGCGGCGGGTGCGACGTGGCGAGGGGAACGGCGACTCCGCCGGCGCGCCAGATCCCCCACTGCGTCGCCACGTAGGGGAAGCCCGGCGACGCGAGGAACGCGACCCGGGCCTCGCACAGATCGTCGTGCGCACCGAGCAGGCACGCCGCGACGCGGGCGGAGGCGTCGAGCAGGTCCCGATAGCTGTAGACGGCCTCCGCTGCGGTGATCGCGGTCCGCTCGGCGTAACCGGAGGCGCGGGTGACGAGCATGAGCTCGCCGGTGCTCAGTCGTCGATGGCCTGCCGGTGCGTCTCGCGCGTCAGCAAAACCGACACGACCGTGATGACGACGAGCGCCACCATGTAGAGCGAGATGGGCCAGGACTTCCCGCCGGTGCGGGCCAGCAGGGCGGTCGCGATGAGCGGCGACAACCCGCCCGAGAACACCGACCCGATCTGCGATGCGAGCGAGGCCCCGCTATAGCGCACCCGCGTGGGGAACAGCTCCGCGAAGAAGCTCGATTGCGCCGCGTACATCGGGTCGTGTGCGATCGTGATCGTGAGGACCAGGGCGAGCCACATCAGCGCCGGCCGTCCGGTCTGGAGCAGCCAGAAGAACGGGAACGCGAGGATCCCCCCTGCCACCGCGCCCCAGAGATAGACCGGCCGCCGCCCGATGCGATCCGAGATAGCGCCCCACGCGGGCACGGTGAGGAGGCTGCATGCCGAGGCGACCAACAGGCCGTTCAGCGCGATGTTTCTGTCCAGCTTGAGCTGGGTTGCGACATACGTCAGGGAGAACGTCGTGAAGATGTAGAACAACCCGTTTTCGGCGAGCCGCGCGCCCGTGGCCAGGAGCATGGGCTTCATGTGCCGGCGGAACACCTCGATCACGGGCATGCGCGCGTCGGCCCCGCGGCGTTTCAACGCCTCGAACACCGGCGACTCGGCCAGGCGATGGCGAATCCACAGCCCGACGACGGCGAGGATGAAGCTCAGGAGGAACGGCACGCGCCACCCCACCGCCAGGAAGGTGGCCTCGGGGTAGCTGGAGAAGTGACGGAACGCGAGGGTCGAGAGCAGCAACCCGATCGCCACACCCATCTGCGGCCAGCTCCCGTAAAACCCGCGGCGGTGCGCCGGCGCATGCTCGATCGCCATCAGCACGGCGCCGCCCCATTCCCCGCCGACCCCGAGCCCTTGGAGCAGCCTCATAGCCACCAGCAGGATCGGCGCCCATATCCCGATGGTGGCGTAGGTGGGGAGCAGGCCAATCGCCGTCGTCGCCAGCCCCATGATCAGGAGCGTCAGGTACAGCATCGTCTTGCGGCCGAGCCTGTCCCCGTAATGGCCGAAGATGATGCCGCCGATGGGGCGCGCGACGAAGCCCACCGCGTAGGTCGCGAACGCCGCGATGGTCCCGGCGAGGGGCGCAAACGTCGGGAAAAACAGCTTGTTGAAAACGAGCGCCGCGGCGGTACCATAGAGGAAGAAGTCGTACCACTCGATCGACGTTCCGATGAGGCTGGCGGTGGCGACCTTCAGGATTTCCGAACGGCTCTCCAGGTCGCTGCGACGCGGGGCGGCGGGGGCGGTCATCATGCCTCTGAAAAAGGGGGGGGAGGGGGACGCGTGCCGGCTCAGATCATGGCACACGGGCGCCAGGATGGCAACCGAGCCTCCGGTGGGCGGAGCCGTCCCGAAAAGCCCCGCGCAGGGTTAACATCACCGGGGAGTCGTTCGGGGCATTGCCTGGAGTCGGCGGTAGGAGGGGAGCGGCACATGACACGGTCGGGTCGAGCACTTCCCCGTGACGCGTAAGCGCCCGGCCAAGCGCGCCTCCCGTCCGGAACCGGCGCGTGGCGCCCGGTCTGCCACTCCCCGCCTCACACCGGCGTTGCTGCGCTCCCTGATCGAGCACGGCCCGGACGCTATCGCGCTGCTGGACGCGGCGGGCACCACCCTCTACACCAACCAGACGGCCACGCGGCTGCTCGGGTACCCGGTACATGAGCTGATCGGGCGCGCCCCGTTCGACCTCGTCCATCCCGACGACCTCCCCCAGGCGCAGCAGGTGTTCGCGCGCCTGCTCACGCACCCCGCGGAGCCGGTCACGACGCAAATGCGCTATCGTGGCAGCGACGGCCGGTACCGGGACCTCGAGGTCGTGGCGATGAATCGTCTGGAGGATCCGGCCGTGGGCGCGATCGTGGCGAACTACCGCGACGTCAGCGATCACGCGGGTGCCGAGGCACAGCAGCGGGTGCTTGTCGAGTCGGTACAGGCCGTCTTGTGGCGCAGCGACGCGCGCACGTTCCAGTTCGACTTCGTCAGTCACGAGGCGGAGACCCTGCTCGGCTACCCGGTCGCGCGCTGGACTGAGGACGCGAACTTCTGGATGGAGCACGTCCACCCGGACGACCGCGAGTGGGCAGCGGGATACCGCCGCCACGAGACGATGCTGCTGCGGCCGCACGAGATGGAGTACCGCATGCTCGCGGCGGACGGGCGCGTCATCTGGCTGCGGGACGTGATCCGCGTGCTCGCCGAGGGCGGCGAGGCCCGCTGGCTCGTGGGCGTGATGCTGGACATCACCGCTCCCAAGCGGGCCGAGCAGGTGCAGGAAGCAACGTACCGGATCGCCGACGCGGCCAACACGGCCGCCGACCTGCCTACGTTGCTGGGCCGCATCCACGAGATCGTCGGCGAGCTGATGCCGGCCAAAAACTTCTACATCGCGGTCATCGATCCCGCGACCGACACCCTGAGCTTCCCGTACTTCGTGGACGAGGTAGATTGGCAGGACGCGCCCCGCACCCTCCGCAAGGGCCTCACCGAATACGTGCTCCGCACCGGTCAGCCACTGCTCGCCACACCGGACGTGTACGAGAGCCTGGTGGCGCGTGGGGAGGTCGAGCTGATCGGCGCCCCCTCGATCGACTGGCTCGGCGTGCCGTTGAAGGTGCAGGATCGCACGATCGGCGTCGCGGTGGCCCAGAGCTACACCGAGGGAGTGCGCTACGGCGAGCCGGAGCGCGACCTCCTGGAGTTCGTCTCCACCCAGGTGGCCCCGGCGATCGAGCGCAAGCGCACCGAAGACGCCTTACGCCGCGCCGAGGAGCGCTACCGGGCGTTCATCGCCCAGTCGACCGAAGGTATCTGGCGGTACGAGATGGACCCGCCGCTCCCCCTGGACGGCCCCGCGGACGAGATGATCGAGCGCTTCTTCCGAGATAGCTACCTGGCCGAGTGCAACGATGCCATGGCGCAGATGTACGGCTTCGGCTCAGCGTCCGAGATCGTGGGGAAGCGGCTCGGCGAGTTCCTCATCCGCTCCGATCCCAGGAATGTCGAGCTGCTGCGCGCCTTCCAGGCCTCGGGGTTCCGGCTCACGGACGTCGAGTCCCACGAGGTGGACCGCGAGGGTCGCCCCAAGGTCTTCCTGAACAACCTCGTCGGCGTGATCGAAGACGGCCACATGGTGCGCACGTGGGGGTCGCAGCGCGACATCACCGAGCGCCGCCGTCTCGAGGACCAGGTGCGCCAGGCACAGAAAGTCGAAGCGGTCGGGCGGCTCGCGGGCGGGATCGCCCACGACTTCAACAACATTCTCACCGCGATCCTGGGAACCGCGCAGCTGCTCCAGGCAGAGCTCAAGCCCGACAGCCCGCACTACACCGAGGTGGAGGAGATCCGGCGGGCCGCGGAACGCGCGGCGGATCTCACGCGCCAGCTGCTCGCCTACAGTCGCCGCCAGGTGCTCGCACCGCGCGTGCTGGACGTGAACGTCGTCGTGGCCGGCCTCGAGCCCATGCTGCGGCGCCTGATCGGCGAGGACGTGCAGCTGGTCACGCGGCTCACGCCCGGCGTGGCCCCGCTCGAAGCCGATCCCGGCCAGCTCGGCCAGGTGATCGTGAACCTGGCCATCAACGCCCGCGATGCCATGCCGCAGGGCGGCAAGCTCGTCATCGACACCGCGAACACGACGCTCGACGCGGCGTTCGTCCGTGGCCACGCGGGCGCGGTGTCCGGCGCCTACGTGCGCCTGAGCGTGAGTGATACGGGGACCGGGATGGACGAGGAAACCCGGTCTCACTTGTTCGAGCCCTTCTTCACCACCAAAGAGGTGGGGAAAGGCACGGGGCTCGGGCTCGCGACCGTGTACGGTATCGTGAAGCAGAGCAACGGCTACATCTGG
>WNGI01006629.1_pt1 | contig 10542 bp, 9 predicted proteins | sample 5400621 | NCBI WGS metagenome assembly WNGI01 (sample SAMN13153374, study PRJNA577476) | soil metagenome | isolation source: 20 cm soil or saprolite under Garry oak tree replicate 1 | place: USA:California | collected 2016-06-15 | reverse complement strand
CGAAGGCATCGAAAGGCGAAAGAACCAGAGGCGGGGGTCAAATACCCACGAGTGGTAAAGACAATTGGTCCGAATCCGGAGCAGTATCCGAACTACGAGGAGTGATGAGAACGGCCAACAACTGGCTCCTGTGAATATCAATCATGACGTGAGTCTAGCATCTGGCAGTAATGACAGAAAAAGGAGGCTTCGGAATTTTGCGATATGGAGGGCCAGTTGGCATGATTCTAGATTGTTGTCTTTCCCTTCTTCCAGAGTTCGTCAAAAAAAAGACTGCAATGAGCGCTTCTCCCTCGAGCTAAGTTCAACCACCAGTGCGGGCGAGTTTGAGGCGGCATCCTTAATCGATGGGCCGAGAACATATCCGCGTCTGGAATTTTTCGGGAGAGATAAACCGCTCCCCAAGACCATCGAATGTTTCGCTCAATACATTTTCGATGCCAACAACACGAATGCCAGATCTGACGAGATCGCACTTCTTCAGTTGGCTGCCAAAAGGGCCAATCTTTATCGCCCTTTTTGTTGGACTTCGGCGAACGTCTCGAAAGGAACTGTTTCCCACCCATGCTTCATAGCAGCGGCTTGATGTTCTCCAGGACTTCCCCGCTCTCGGCGTCCAGTGCGGCAATCTCATCCATTATCTTCTTCGGGCTGCGGTGTGCAATTTCCTCGACGGGGAGTGCTGCGGAACGCTAGGATTCCGGAGTCACAAAATCATCCACACTGCTAGGCGAACAGTCTCAGCAACGTTGGTGTTGGTGCGGCAAGTAGAAAAAAGAGCGATTGGCACTGCGCCCGCGAATTTTGGATGAAATATTTCGCGGAAGCGGGCGCCAATCTGCGCGAGTACTCCCTATTGCGGGAAACAACTACAAACTTTACCTAACCGAGGGAGAACTTTTGAGGACGGCGCGAACGCCGCAAGATCAATGGCTGATGCCGAAGAGCAAGATCTCTGCTTGCAGAATGGGGCGGGCTCGGAAACAATCTTGGAGAGAGAAAAGCAGAGTCAGCGGCGCTGGAAGACACCAAGGCTTTACCGCGTCTCTCTTGATGAAATTATTTCGTTATGCATCGCATAGTGAATAAGCTCGGCCAGAGAATGGAGGCCAAGCTTGAGCATGATCTTAGCTCGGTGTGTCTCAACGGTTCTGACGGTGATTCCCAGCTGCGCTGCGATCTCCTTGTTCGTTTTCCCCTCGGCCAGGAGATGCATGATTTCACTCTCGCGAGGAGTTATGCGCGGGCCTGCTCGTTCCCCTTGTTGATGCTTGCTACTTGTGCTGAGAAATCCTTCCAGCACGATTTCGGATACCTTAGGCGTGAGGAACCGCTTGCCCTCAGAAACGGCTTTCACGGCTCTTACGAGGCAGAGTGTGAGATCGGATTTCAGAAGGTACCCGCGAGCGCCGGCGTCCAGTGCCCGGCGTACCATCTGGTCTGACTCGTGCATTGTGAGCACAAGAACCTTGGTATCCGGAACTGCCTCTCTAATCTGACGTGCCACCTCGACTCCATCCAGTTCGGGCATGCCGATATCGACCACCGCCAAGTCGGGTCTCAGTTCTATTGCCTTTTGTACCGCCTCACGGCCATTCGCTGCCTCGCCAACGACTCTCCACCCCGGTCGGGAGTGGAGGACCGCCCGCGCACCGCGCCGCACCAGCCCGTGGTCGTCAGCTATCAGGATGCGAAGTTTTTTCACGTTCGTTCTCCCGGAGAGGTATCGCTACGCGTACCGTTGTGCCGTGACTGGTGGAATCAATCTCAAACCGGCCTCCGATTAGGTTCACTCGCTCCTGCATGCTTGGGACGCCGACGCCAATCCCCAACCGGGGCTCCTCTTTCCTTCTCTGCCTACTGACAGAGGTTCCGTGGCCACGGTCGCTGATTTCCAGTGTGAGATCAGAACTGCGATCGATCCGTATTTTGGCTCGCTGACTTCCCGAATGGCGCTGGATGTTGGTGAGGGCCTCTTGCACTACTCGAAATAATGCCAACTCCACATCTTGCGGCATCCGGCCCACACGTGGTGACAGCTCCAATTCCACGCGGATTCCACTTCGCTTGGTGAATCCGTTCACATAGTCACGAATCGCATCACCTAAACCAGCCGCATCCAGCACCGGCGGGTGTAACACGTAAGAAAGCGTACGGACATCACGGATGCACCTGTCCGTCAACTTCTCGCATTTGGAAACAAGCCTACGTGATTTTCGCTCAACCGAAGGAATTGATGCACGGAGTTGACCTAGCATTGTTGCCAGAGCGACGAGGTCTTGGCCCGTAGAGTCGTGCAAGTCCCGCGCGATCCCTCTTCGCTCTTCGTCCTGCAACCGTAAAAGCTGTCCGGAGAGGCGTCGCAGCTCCTCTTCGGCCTGCCTTCGATCCTCAATATCGGTGTTCGTCCCGTACCACCTTACGATGCGTCCTTCCGCATTGCGCAGTGGTAGGCCACGTGCCAAAAACCAACGGTACGTCCCGTCGGCTCCGCGGTGTCGTTCTTCTTGTTCGTAAGGCGTTCCCATTGCCACTGATTCGTGCCAAGCGTTAAGTACCCGTTCCCGGTCGTCGGGATGAAGCATGGTCTGCCAGCCATCGCCTCGCAGGCCTTGCAACTCTAGTCCTGTGTAAGAGCGCCAGCGGTCGTTGCAATAGTCAAGTGTGCCGTCAGGCGGGCCGCTCCAGATCTGCTGCGGGATCGCATCAATTAGCGCCCGCGATTCCGTTTCTGCCCGCTTGCGCTCCGTGATATCGCGTCCGATTCCAATGGTCGTTCCATCTGCGAGGTGGACGTTTGCCCAGGATGTGTCGATCACGCGCCCATCTCTTACTCTGGTTCTGAAATCAGCCCATTCAGCATTTGATTCGAACACGAATTTCAGAACCTCCTGGCGGTACTTGGGGTCAGGATACAATTCGGCAAATACGTCCAGGTCTTGTCCGAGCACTTCTTCCAGGGGCCATCCCAAAGTGCGCTCCCATTCCTGGTTGGCGAGCTTGATCTTACCGTCCGGACTGACAAACCCGACCATAACAGGAACGTTATCAAATATCCTTTGCAGGATTTCCTTCTGCCTCCTTAAGTCATCCTCCGCCCTCCTGCGATCCTCGATATCGATCGATAATCCGTACCACTTAACGAGATTTCCCTGCTCGTCGCGCAGCGGCGCGGTGCGAACCAGGAACCAACGATATTCCCCGTCGGCCCGCCGCAACCGCATCTCATCTTCGGACGGTTTTCCAGCGGCCATGTCCGCGAGCCACTTTTCCATGACACTTGGCAGGTCTTCGGGATGAACTGCGCGCGTCGGCTCTTCAATTTCCTCCTCCAAAGAAAGGCCCGTATAGTCCAGCCAACGCTGATTGACGAAATCAAGGGCGCCATCAGGTTGAAGGGTCCAGACCATCGTCGGAATTGTGTTGATAACAAGCCGAATACGATCTTCGACCCTTTTCAGATCTTCGATGTCGATGGACGTTCCATACCAATTGATAATGTTTCCCGGCTCGTCTCGCAGCGGCACGGCGCGAATTAGGAACCAGCGATACTGCCCGTCTGCCCGGCGGAGACGCGCCTGCTTCTGAAAGGGTTTCCCAGCCGCCACAGCCCCGCGCCATTCCTCCATCAAACGGTCGTCAGGATGAAACGCGTTCATCCAGCCCCACCCCAGCCCGTGCTCTAAGGAAAGACCCGTATATTCCCGAAAATGCTGGTTGAGGAAATCAGCTGAGCCATCAGGCAACTTGCGCCAGACTATTGCGGGAATGGCGTCAATGATGAGCTGCAGGCGCTCTTCGAGATTCGACGTGCCGTCAGCATCGCTGTTGTAGGTATTACTCTCTATCTGGCTCATAGCCTCCTCCTGCCGACGTTGCACCGGAGCGCACATCGACCGGTCACCGCAACTAAGACATAGGGGGAAACGATTCCTTTTCGCTGGATAACCAGGATAATGAGGATCTGGCAGCCACCGTTATACCCGGTTTTACGTACATAGTGTTACGTACGGGCAACACGCCATGTACTGAGGCGGTTCCGTAGTGAATCGCATGAGGCATTCCACGGTATTGAACTGATATTACAAATCAATTAGCAATGGATATCGTGCCAGATATCTGTGAAGTAGGAAAGCTGGAAAGGATGGAAGACCCCGCAAAACGTGACTCAAACGTCTGGGAGGCGAGATGAGACTCCTTGTCAATGCAAAGCTACGGAAGGAGCTCTCTAGCGCCATCAAGACTTTGCGGGATCAGGATATCCAGGTTACGGGTCCGTACCGGAGGCCAAACGGAATGTTGGTCTTCAGTGTCGGCAATTCCGTGGTGACCGAGATCGAGCTCCTGCAGCTTCAACGCAAGGGAGATCTCAAGGGCGATACTACCACCTTCAGTACGAAAGTCTACTGATTAACTCTTTTGGTAACTTACGTAAGATCGAAAAAAATGGCCAGGCGCTGATGCCACGAGTTTTATGAAAGTGCGTTGCGGCTCTTAGTGTCTCAACCGTCGCGAGCGTCGAGTGCATCTGTTGAAGTCACCGCCCCCTCTAAGCCCGAACAGGCGCACTCTCATTTGGTTTGTGTCAGGTGTGAAGACCAGGTGACGTATGCGGTGCACATACCTCGTCTGTGCTTGGCTCTCTTATTCGAGGTGAGGTACTCGAGTCGATGACTTGAATGGTTTTGATGAAGAGAACAATTCTTGACGGGGAGCGAGGAGATGCCGTCTGACTCCCCCCAGTCCCCCTGCAGCTCGGCTTGTACTGGCTGATTCTCAACGAGGCTCCGCCGGTTAGGAGATCATGATGGGCGTTGCCCTTCGCGTAATGATCGTTGAGGACTCGGAAGACGATACCGCGCTGCTCCTCCGAGAATTACAACGCGGTGGCTACGACGTAAGTTATGAACGGGTGGATTCTCTCGCCGCCATGAACTCTGCTCTCAGCAAGCAGGAGTGGGACATCGTTATTTCCGATCATTCGATTCCCCATTTCTCCGGAACAAACGCCCTGAATCTTTTGAGAACAAAAGGGTCCGAGGTGCCTTTCATTTTCGTCTCAGGAAGCATGGGCGAGGAAGCCGCAGTGGCTGCACTGAAACAGGGCGCGCAGGACTACGTCATGAAGAGCAATTTGAAGCGGCTGGTTCCCGCGGTTCAGCGTGAACTCCGAGACGTAGAGCAGCGCCGAGAACACAAGCAGTTGGAACGGCAGGTGCAGCAGTTGCAGAAATTCGAAGCCATCGGACGGCTGGCCGGTGGCATAGCCCATGATTTCAATAACGTAATCTGTGCAATTCTGGGCTGGGCCGAACTGGAGTATAAGGACGCACAAACCGGTACGCGTCTCCAGGAACGTCTCCGGAAGATTTGCGACCAAGCTCAGCGGGCTGCGGGATTGACTTCCCAGCTCCTAGCGTTCGCGCGCCGGCAAGTTCTGCAACCTCGAAGGATCGACCTCAACAACCTGGTCGAGGAAGGAACAAGCCTCCTGCGAAAAGTGATTGGAGAGGACATAGAGGTCTGTTTTCTTCCTGCAGCGAACCTTCGCGTCGCGCTGGCGGACCCTGTCCAGATCGACCAAGTGCTCATGAACCTCTGTCTGAATGCGCGAGATGCTATGCCGAAAGGCGGACGACTTGTAATCGAGACCCAAAACGTTGACATCGACGAAGACTATTGCCGGCTTCATACCTACTACATACGGCCGGGAAGCTATGTGTGGCTCACGGTATCCGACACGGGCATTGGGATGGACGCCGCAACGATCGATCGCATCTTCGAGCCTTTTTTCACTACCAAGGAGATTGGCAAGGGCACGGGGCTCGGGTTGGCAACTGTGTTTGGAATCGTGAAACAGCATGGCGGGTTCATCAATGTATACAGCGAGCCAGGAAAAGGGACAACGTTTCGAGTTTATCTCCCCGGCGACGGCGGTGCCCCGGAACCGCCTAAGGCCGAGCCTGACGAAGAGCCTCAGAAGGGCACCGAAACAATCCTGTTAGCCGAAGATCACGAGAGCCTTCGCGAATTGGCCCAGGAAACGTTGGGCGCCCTTGGATATCACGTCATTCTCGCGTCCAACGGTATAGAGGCCGTCCAACTTTTCAAGGATAATTCCGATCGAATCGATCTGGTTGTTATGGACGTGGTGATGCCTGGCATGAGCGGCCCCGATGCGTACTTGAAAATGTCGGCTATTCGACCCGATCTTGGAGTGGTTTTTACCAGCGGCTACACGGCCGAGGCAACATCTCTGACTTCTTTGGTGGAAAAGGGCGCATCGGTTTTGCAAAAACCGTATGGTGCAAAGGGCCTCAGCCGCGCGATCCGAATTGTACTGGAAAGCAAACGCTCGAACGATTCAGATTAGGAGAGATGCGAAGCAAGAGGTATCCACTGATATGTTAAAAAGAAAACTGTATACCGCACCTCGCGTTACCCGACACGAATCCGGGGCTGACTCATCTCCTTTTACACTCGGAAACCGGCAGTTAGTGTAGATGATTTTGTAGCTGAAGAAGCACCTCAAGTCCAACCGCTTCACTCAAGTTCAACACGCGAGACTCAACAGGTTCATTATCAGGGCTTCGGAGCCACAGAATTTCATAGATTTCTATAAGGCGCGGAATCTGGTTCGGGACCAGGAGGTCGATGGTTCAAATCCATTCGCCCCGACCATTTTATTCGGGGGTCCGGCCCGGAAACATGGGTTACGCGACGTACCGATCACATAGGTAACAAATGATTCGTTGCCTCAGGATTCGAAGATCTCAATTCGCAACTTGAGCGTCGAATCGTGTCTGTTTTCGTTTGCGAGGTACAGAGGGCAATTCCTTTTCGTATCTATTACGAAGAATTTTGGAATTCAGCTTCATCGTCTTAAACAAATAGTCGGCGTCGTCTCGATCTTTAGTAGTGTTACGCTCCAACTTGTGCCAAAGGACATCAAGCCTGACGAACGCCGGCCAGTCGTTGTATGGAGTGGGAAATGCCCTATTTCAACATGGGGAATACCTTTGACTATGCTGAAATGGCCTATCTGATTTTCCCGCGCCCCTTCATGGTAGAACGCGGACATCACGACCACGTCAGCGAGGACCGCTTGGTTGCATATGAATACGCAAAGGTACGATGGCTGTACGTGCAATTTGGCCTCTCGGATAGAACGCAAATGGAATACTTCAACGGAGGCCACACAATCAACGGCCAGGGCACCTTTGGGTTTCTCTGTAAGCACTTAGACTGGCCTTGCCCTTCGGAGCACGACGGAAAAGACGATCGCGAAAGCGAAATCGAACAAGTAGCCGAAGCCCGTCCGGAGATACAAGCCCGCGATGACCACGCACACGGCCGCTACGCCAAGCGTTCTCCAAAAAAAAGACAAGCGGTGACCTTTACGAAGAGCTGGAACACAACTTGTCAAAACTTGTCCATCTTAGAGCGGTCCAAAAACCAATAAGTGACGCCAGGACAGCGACTTATGTGATTTTATCCACTGGTTCGGGACCAGGAGGTCGATGGTTCAAATCCATTCGCCCCGACCATTTCTTTTAGAACCAGTAATTTACAGACAGACTTATAGCCGCTGACCGCCCGGTGTCGGACCAGGAGGTCAGCGGTTCAAATCGAATCGCTCCGACTACGCTATTTCCCGTTCTCTCATAGACTTACATTGCGATTGCGTGATGTTTAGCAACAGGTGGAAATTGTCTAACTTGTCTAACACTTATCCGCACGAACTAACCAGGAGTACTTTCGGTGTAAGCTCCTTCTCAGTGAGGGAATTGTTTGTGCTAGGCAGCTTTTTCGATGAAGGAATGTCCCATCTGTGAATTGGCGAGCCCAGATAACGCTGAGCGTTGCGATTGCTTGCGGTTTCAGCAGAACAGCAACACCGGGGAGCCACTGAGCTTCTTTCAACGATACAAGTCCATGTTCGCCGACGAATCGCGAATCAGGTCCCGTTTGAGTGTCCACGGCCGTCACGAAATACTTTCTGCGTGCCAGATAGCGCACGTCGAAAGTTCCGTCAGAATTGACGTTCTGAGTGGCCGCCATGTGAGCCTCGCGCCTTCCTTTCTCGTCAACGTCCCATACCGTCAAGAAGACCCCGCTGACAGTTCCACCGCCGGAGCGACGCACAGACCCTGACAACGTTAGCACCGCGTTTCGGCAAAGATGGATCACTGTACAGACGCAGCCTTTCACCCCGGGGGACTAAGGTCCTCGGGAGCTGGCTGTACCCCTCGCGCAAAACGGAGGTCTGCCGCAGCTTGCTCTAGTCCGGCGGATCTAATGCAGGCTTGGAGATAGATCTTCCCGTCTTTCCCGGTGAATCCGTAAACAAAGAGTTTCTCGCCGGGCCTTGCGCCAAATCCGCAATCTGTCTCAGCAGCACCGTCATAGAGCACCATGGAATCCGCTCGGCTGCCTTTATAAGAACGGATCACGCGTACGGTAATCTCGGAGACTCCCGCGCCAGAACCCGATCCCCCCTCTGCGAGTCAGCATACTGACTGAGACTACTTCGCCCTCGAAAACGACCGCCACCGCTTGAAACTGTTGCGCCGCAGCCTCCCTGTCATTCACGATTTGCGAAGAGCAAACACACGCGCGGACGACCTATCAGAACCTAATCAAAACGGCCCGGAAATGTTGCAACATGCTTTACACACTCCGGCGTCATTCAGAATCATTTTGTTCACGAGGCGTCTTAGTTTCGAGCCTACAGGAGACTTGTAGGAATGTGATTTCTCCATCTCGGGCTTGTACCCTTGTTGGTGGCAGACTGCGCACTGGTGAACCCATTTACGCATCCAGGGAGCGTCCTCCAAGAATTTCTCCAAATCCCTGTCCTGTCTCATGACGGGATTCTAGCACCGTGCTGGGTCAAAACTCGTGCGGTGCTCGCTCAGAAATATGCTCAAGTCCTTCCTGGTTAGCCGAGCCGTCATTACTTTATCTGCCCCCTTCTCGTTCTTTTATAGATACTTGAACGATTCAAGCGGTACATTCTTTGTTGAACACAAAAATGCCGAACATCGACCCAGTCGCCGCACCAAAGCTTCAGGCCGAACTGCTTTCCGGGGAGTCCATTTACTGGGCGGGCATGCCGAATCCTCGAAGGATTTTTCATTCCGACGACTGGGCTTTGATTCCTTTTAGTCTGCTGTGGGGCGGTTTCGCGATTTTCTGGGAAGCCAGCGTGCTCGGCTATCTCAATTTCGGTTTGAAGTCATCTGCTCATTCGGCTCCTTCTTTCTTTGTGCTTTGGGGCATTCCCTTCGTCCTGTATGGTCAATATATGATTTGGGGCCGATTCATCGTGGACGGCTGGCTGAAGCGCCGGACGTTCTACGCGGTCACGAACCGGCGCGTTCTGCTTTTTCAGGAAGGCTGGAAGCCCAAGAGGAGACTCATTTTCCTTGAATTCCTGCCGGAAATCTCGCGAGAAGGAACTACTATCGGCACCCTGTGGCTCGGCCCAAAACTACCGACCTTCGGAAGTCGTGGCTCGCGACTGCGCGGCATCAGTCGGTTCTATGTTGGGGACTCCGTCCCGGTTCTTGCCGACATTGCTGACGCCGACGGTGTTGAACGGCTTATTCTCGACCTTAGGGAAAAGTCTCGATCCGCATTCGTGCAAAATTCATAGCTCCAACGAACCGGAAATTCCCAGAGAAGCACTGGCCGTCTAACTCTGGTAAAGCCGTTACCGGTAAAGTGGTCCCAAGACTAACTTTCATCGTGAGCCTACTCGCCAGTATTCGGTGACGGCTTGTCCCGACTTGTCCATCAGAGAGCGGCCCGAAAACCAATAAGTGACGCCAGGACAGCGACTTATGTGATTTTGTCCACTGGTTCGGGACCAGGAGGTCGATGGTTCAAATCCATTCGCCCCGACCTTTTCTTCTAGAACCAACGACTTACAGCATACGAAAAAACCGAAGACATCCTGGTTGTGGGCTAGTGTCTTACGGTGAGAAGTGCCAAGTACTTGCGACAGATCGGTTCGACCTGCGCGTTGTGAAGTTGGCTGGAATCTGGAATGTCCGCTTCGCTGTATTTACTTATCTCGACCGGGCCCGGATCTTTCCGAGTAGCGCAGGTGACTCCGTTGCCGGCTCCCATCTGATGAAATGATCATGCGTTTAGCGCCGAAGATTTTAGCACTGGAGTCCAAACTTGCATTGGAGTCGCTTGCCGATTTGCCCACGCGTAGTAGGGAATGAAGGTCAGCGGAACCCGCCGGGTCATTACCGGCTCCCCCTTGTAGCGAGAGTAGAGAGAGTCACTCGAGCTTGGTTTGTCGTAAACCGCGCCCATGTGACGCAGCACATACACCCCGCCGAGCAAATCGCTCTTGAGCTCGCTGTGGAACACTGCCCCTGCCTTCTGGTCCAAATCCACAGCCACATCGGTAAGCGCCACTCCATTCGGCTGGTCGAGTTCTTCCATGCAGTAAACGAGAGGGCCGCGCTGGATGGCAACGCGTCCCGTGTCGTCGACGAGACGAGGATTTGCTTGGATCATTTGCGG
>WNGI01031148.1_pt1 | contig 10543 bp, 8 predicted proteins | sample 5400621 | NCBI WGS metagenome assembly WNGI01 (sample SAMN13153374, study PRJNA577476) | soil metagenome | isolation source: 20 cm soil or saprolite under Garry oak tree replicate 1 | place: USA:California | collected 2016-06-15 | reverse complement strand
CGACGTAGCGCCACACTTCACTGATTCGCGCGCCGACGGCGCCGCACACCAGCGCGCCGGCGAGGATCCACAGCATCCGCTCGTCGAGCATCCCGCGGCGGCGCGATTCATGGAGACAGACAGCAACCCCGGCGAGGGTGCCGAGGAGCACGAAGCCGTCGTGCACCTGCACGGGCTGCATCGGCGCAACCTACAAATTCAACCGCGCCGGCGCAAACCCACCGTCACGCACCCGCTTCGAGGTACCGCAGTGCCGCACGCGTCAGCAGCTCCGCCCCGATCACCAGCGATTCTTCGTCGATGTCGAACGTGGGACTGTGATGCGGCGACGCCTTACCCTGCTTGGGCGCCGAGCCGACGAACGCGAAACAGCCGGGCACCTTGGCGAGGAAGAAGCTCATGTCCTCTCCGCCCATAGTGCGCACGTCGGTCTTGATGTTCGCGGCACCCACGAGATCTGCGGCAATCTCGCGCATCAGCGCGGTCATCGCCGGGTCGTTCACCAGCGGACCAGTGAGGCGCTTGTAGTTCACCGTGGCCGTGGCGCCCAGCGCGGACGCGACCCCGGTGGCGGTGCGCTCCAGCAGCTCGGGGGCCTCCTGCCAGAATCGCCCGCCGAACGTGCGCACGGTACCGCGCAGCGTGGCCCGCTCGGGGATCACGTTGAACGCGTGCCCCGCTTGCACCTGGGTCACCGACACAACGCCCTCTTCGAACGGATCGCGCCGCCGCGACACCAGCGTCTGCAACGCCGTAATCACGTGCGCGGCGGCGACGACGGGATCGATGGCGCGGTGGGGGATGGCGGCGTGGCCGCCCGCGCCGGTGATGACGATCTCGAACTCGTCGACTGACGCCATCACCGGTCCTGCCGCGATGCCGATCATCCCGACCGGCAGCTCGTTCCACAGATGCAGGCCCAGTGCCGCGTGCACGGTGGGATTGTCGAGCACGCCGTCGGCGATCATCGCGTTGGCGCCGTTGGAGACCTCCTCGGCCGGTTGAAAGGCGAACTTCACGGCACCGGGCAGCTGCAGCCCGGCGAGCCGTCGCGCCACCTCGAGCCCGATGGCGACGTGCCCGTCGTGACCGCACGCGTGCATCTTGCCGGCGTGGCGCGAGCGGTACGGGGCGTCGTTCGCCTCCTGGACCGGCAGCGCGTCCATGTCGGCGCGCAGCAGCACGCAGCGCGCCCCGCTGCCTTGTGCCGCGGCGACGCCGGTCTTGCCGACGCCGGTCCGGACCCGGTAGCCCAACGCCATCAGTCGCTCCGCTACCAACGTGGCGGTGCGCGTTTCCTCGAACCCCAGCTCGGGGTGCTGGTGGATGTCGCGCCGGGTGGCGACGAGGGCGGCGCGGTCGACGGGGGAGAGCGTGGCGGTCATACGCGCGAGCTCGGGCACAAGTCATTGATCACGCATTCTTCGCACTTGGGCCGCCGCGCGATGCACACACGGCGGCCGTGATGAATCACCAGATGGCTGAAGCGGTCCCACTTGGGCCGCGGTATCAACTCCATCAGGTCGCGTTCGATCTTCACGGGATCGTCCTGACGCGTGAGCTTGAGCAACCGGCTGATGCGATGCACGTGCGTGTCCACCACGACGCCTTCAGGCCTCTGGAACCAGACGCCGCTCCACCAGCGCCTGCGCCATGCCGAGGATCGACTTCGTCTTGTTCCGAAAGAAGCCCGTGCTGTGGATTTCGTTCTCGAACACGCGCGGATTCGCAGTCGCATAATCGTTGGCGGTGCGATACTTCGCGAACAGGGCCGGTGTCACGATGTTCACCCGCACGTCGGTGGACTGCGCCGACAGAATCGTAGCGACCAGCAGCTCGAGAGCGCTCGTATGATCGAGCGCGCACTTGGCGTCGGGGTAGGCCTTCTCGAGGCGCGCCACGATCTTCTTGGCGCGCGCCTTTTTCTCCGCCGCGGTCTCCGTCCGCCGTTTTTTCACGCCGTCGTCCGGCGCCGTCGCGCGGCGGCGAGAAACGCAGCCGCGTCGAGCGTGTTGAGCACCTGCCTGGCTTCGAGCCAGCCTTTGCGCGCGATGCCGACGCCGATTCCGACGTGCGCCATGCCGCTCACCGAATGCGCATCCGCGCCGATGGAGATCATCACCCCAAGGTCGCGTGCGCGTCGTACCATGCGCCAGTCGAGGTCGAGCCGGTGCGGATCGGCGTTGACCTCCACGGCGATGCCGCGCTCGGCCGCCTTGGCGAGCACGCGCTCCATATCGAGCGGGTAGGGATCGCGCGACAACAGCAGGCGGCCCGTGGGGTGGCCGAGGATCGTGAGGTGCGGGTCGTCCATGGCGCGTAGCACCCGCGCCGCCATCTCGTCGGCGCTCATACCGAAGCGCGAGTGGATCGAGCCGATCACGAAGTCGAAGCGCTCGAGGACGGCCGGGCCGTAGTCGAGCGTGCCGTCGGCGAGAATATCGGCCTCCACGCCCTTCAGGACCCGGAAGCCCTGCAGCTGGGCGTTCGCGGCGTCGATCTCGGCGTGCTGCTTCGGGATGTCGTCGGCGCGCAGACCGCCCGCGTACGCCGCCGACTGACTGTGGTCCGTAATGCCGATCCACTGATAGCCGGCGTCGCGGCACGCCTGTGCCCACTCCATGACCGTGACGGTGCCGTCCGAGTAATTGGTGTGGCAGTGGAGCAGGCCGCGCAGGTCGCGCTGCTCCACCAACACCGGCAGGGTGCCGTTCGCCGCCGCGGCGCACTCGCCCATCCCCTCGCGCAGCTCCGGCGGAATCCAGGCCAGGCCGAGCGCGCGGTAGACGCTCTCCTCGTTCGGGAAATGTCCCGTATGATCGAGCGTCACGCGCTTGGCGGCGGCGAGGGCCCGCAGCTCGTCCAGGTGCAGAGCGGCGCCGGTCGCCAAGACCCACGCCAGCCCGAAGTCGTCCGGCCCCGCGAGGAAGACGTCCACCACCGTCCCCGACGCGAAGCGCAGCGTGACGGTGCCCTCTTTGCCTGCGAATTCGGTGACGCCCGGTGCCTGGCCCAGCTGCTTGATCAGCGCCTCGCGCGCGGCGCCGCCGGCGTGCTGCACCACGAGGTCCAGGTCGCGAATGATCTCGCGCCGCCGCCGCACGCTGCCGGCGAGCTCCACGCGGCGCACGCCGTCCAGCGCCTGCAGCGCGCGCTGCACGCCGGTGGCCTCGTCCAGGGCGTGGTGGAACAGGCGGAATTCGCTCGACCGCTTCAGGAAGGCGATGCCCTTCTTCACGTTCTCGGCGGTCTTCTTGCCGAAGCGCGGCAGCTCGGCCAGGCGGCCGTCGCCCGCCGCCTCGTCAAGCTCGGCGAGCGAGTCGATGTGCAGTTGATCGTGGATCTGGCGGATCTTGGCGACGCCCAGCCCGGGGATCTTGAGCATTTCAACCAGGCCGGGCGGCACCTGCTCGCGCAGCTCGTCGAGGGCGGACGACCGGCCCGTCACCACCAACTCGCGCACCAGCTCGAGTGTGCCCTTGCCGATGCCCTCCACCTCGGCCAAGGCACCCGAGCGTGCGGCGTCGGCGACGTCGCCGGGGTAGCCCGCAATCGCCCGCGCCGCCTTCTGGAAAGCGCGAATGCGAAACGGGTTCTCGCCCTTCAGCTCGAGGAACGCGGCGAGCTGCTCCAACGTCTGACGCACCGCTTGTTTGTCCATCGGGTGAGAAACATAGGCGGGGACAGAAGACCCCGCTTCTCCCGTGCGCTGAAGCGCCGGCTCGGCCTGCCGGCGCGTCCTGAAGGACGGCGCGGATTCTCCGCCGGCCGCATATTGCCCGATGCTCGTGCCGCGCGCTGTCCGTTGGCTCTGCTGCGTCCTCGTGTGCGCCGCCCCGCTCGCGGCGCAGGCCCGCGCGCCTTACCGCGATCCCCGGCTGCCGATCGCGGTCCGCGTCCACGACCTGCTCGGCCGCATGACGCTGGAAGAGAAGTTCTGGCAGTTGTTCATGATTCCCGGCGACCGCGACGACCCGACGCACGATTACTCGCACGGCGTCTTCGGTCTGCAGATCGGCACGCGCGATTCGGGCGACGCCGCCACCATCGCCCGAGCCCACGCCGAGCGCATCAACGCGATCCAGCGCTACTTCGTCGAGCGCACGCGCCTCGGTATCCCGATCATCCCGTTCGACGAAGCGGTGCACGGACTGGCGCGTCCGGGCGCCACCGTGTTTCCCCAGGCCGTGGCACTCGCCGCGACTTGGGACACCGGGCTCGTGAGCCGTGTCGCCAGTGCCATCGCGCGCGAGGTCGGCAGCCGCGGCGTACGGCAGGTGCTCTCACCGGTATTGAACATTGCGAGCGACGTGCGGTGGGGCCGGGTCGAAGAGACATACGGCGAGGATCCGTATCTGGCGGCCCAGATGGGGCGTGCGTTCGTCGCGGCGTTCGAACGGGCGGGCATCGTCGCCACGCCCAAGCATTTCGTCGCCAATGTGGGTGAGGGTGGGCGCGACAGTTATCCCGCCGAGTTCAACCAGCGCACCCTGGAGGAGCGCTTCTTCCCGCCGTTTCGCGCGGCGATCACGGTCGCGCACGCCCGGTCGATCATGACGGCGTACAACTCCGTCAGCGGCATTCCCGCGACACAGAACCGCGCGCTGCTCACAGGCGTCCTGAAGCGCGATTGGGGCTTTTCGGGTTTCGTGATCTCGGACGCGGCGGCGACGGCGGGCCCGACCGTGCTGCAGCACACCGAGGCGAGCACGGCGACATCGGTTACCGATGCGCTCGACGCCGGCCTCGACGTGGTCTTTCAATCGTCCTACGAGCAGCATCGGCCGTACCTCGACGCCTTCCGCCGCGGGCTCATCCGCCGCGCCGTGATCGACAGCGCGGTGGCGCGCGTGCTGCGCGTAAAGTTCGCGCTTGGCTTGTTCGAGCACCCCTACGTCGACGCCGACAGCGCCGCCTACTGGAACGGCAGCGCAACGCATCGCGCGCTCGCGCGCGACGCGGCCCGGGCGGCGATCGTGCTCCTCAAGAACGCGCGCGGCGTGCTGCCGCTGTCGCGGACCGTCAGATCTATCGCGGTGATCGGCGGCGATGCGGTCGCGGCGCGCCTCGGCGGATACAGCGGGCCGGGCGTGGCGCCGGTCTCGATCCTCGATGGGATCCGAGCGGCCGTGGGCTCCGCCGTGACTGTGCGCTACGCACCGGGTCCCGGCCGCACCAGCCTGGAATACGCGGTCGTGCCGCCCCAGTCGTTCCGAGGCGGACTGCGCGGCGAGTATTTCGACAATAATGCGCTCGCCGGCACGCCGCGCGTGACCCGGACCGACTCCCTGATCGATTTTCGCTGGACGCTCAACGCGCCCGCGCGCGGCATCCCATACGACTGGTACTCGGCGCGCTGGACCGGCACGCTGGTGGTGCCGCCAGGCGGCCTGTCGCGCATCGGCGTGGAAGGGAACGACGGCTACCGGTTGTACCTCGACGGCAACCTCGTGATCGACGACTGGACCAAGCGCTCGTACGGTGCACGGCTGGTCGACGTCACGCTCGTTTCGCGATCGCGCCGTGCTCGAGCTGCCGGGCCATCAGGAAGAGCTCATCGCGGCGGTCGCGGCGACGGGCACGCCGGTCGCGGTCGTCCTCGTGGGCGGCAGCGCCGTCACGATGTCGCATTGGCTCGAGCAAGTCGACGCGGTGCTCGACGTGTGGTATCCCGGCGAGCAGGGCGGCAACGCCCTGGCCGACGTGCTGTTCGGCGATGCCAACCCCGCCGGCCGCCTCCCGATCACGTTCCCGCTGGCGGCGGGTCAGTTGCCGCTGACCTACGACCACGAGCCCACGGGCCGGGGTGACGACTACGTCGATCTCACCGGCCAGCCGCTCTTTCCCTTCGGCTACGGGTTGAGCTACACGACGTTCGCCTACTCGGCGCTTGCGATCGCCCCCGACACGATCAGCCCGACCGACACGGCGGTCGTAACCTGTCGCGTGAGAAACACCGGCAACCGAGCGGGTGACGAGGTGGTGCAGCTCTATATCCACGACGAGCTGGCCTCGGTGGCGCGGCCGGTGATGGCCCTCGCGGGGTTCGCGCGGGTGCATCTGGATGCGGGTGAAGAACGGGAGGTGCGGTTCACTCTGCCGCCCGAACGGCTGCAGTTGTTCGATCGGGCGGGGCGCTGGTTGGTGGAGCCGGGCGACTTCCGGGTGATGATCGGTGCGTCCTCGAAGGACATCCGCTTGCGCGGATTCCTCACCGTCAGGAGCGCGGCAGGAATCCGTCCAGCGCCCTGACGAACTGCTGCGTCGCTTCGACGTGCGGGCAGTGCCCGCAATCGAGCTCGACCAGGTCCGCGCCCAACAGGCCGGCCAGCTCGCGGGACCCGGCGACGGGGATGGGGTCGGAAGAGCCGTGAACGACCAGTGAGCGATGAGCGGTGAGAGGTTGCTTCAGCTGGGCCAATGAGCCGCGCAAATCGTAGTCGCCCAGGCTCTCCCACACGGCTTGCTGGGTCCGCGCGGTCACCCGGAATGGCGTGAGCTTTTTGGCGTCGTGGAAGTCCTTGAAATAGCCCGCCACGGACAACTCGAACGCGCGTCGCCGGTACGCGTCCGGATCGGACTCGCGCAGCCCGCTCACCCGCAGCGCCTCGCGCTCCCGTACCACCTCGGGGGCCGCCATGCGGCGGGCGAACTCCGCCTCGAACTGCCGGCGGTAGGCGACGGTAGGAGACGCGGGGGAGACGAGCCCGAGCCGCTCCACGCGGTCCGGATGCTCTAAGAGGTAAAGCACGGCCAACAGGCCGCCCCAGGAGTACCCGCACAGGGTCAGCCGCTCGAGACCCAGGGCTGCGCGGATCTCCTCCAGGTCCGCCACCTGCTCCCGCCAGCCGACGGGGGTCTCGCGCGGCACCGGGGACTGGCCGCCGCCGCGCTGATCATAGTAGAAGAGCTCGCGACCCCGGGCGAGGCCGTCGTACTGGGGGAGCAGGTAGTCGTGATGCGCGCCGGGCCCGCCGTGCAGTACCACGACGAGGGGGCCCGACCCGACGCGCCGGGTGAACAGGGTGACGCCGTTGACGGTGAGCGGCATGGGTGCGAGGCAAAAGATAGGCGTGCGGGCTAGATTGAGGCGCGCGCCCATGCAGAACGCACTCCTCGAATTCCTGACGCGCCGGCGCGGGCTGTCGCTCGCCGACGTGCTCGTGCTGGGGCTGCTCGCCGCCGCTATCGGCGCAATGGTGGCGTTTGCGCGGCAGGCGGGCGCGCCGTTCGCCCAAGCCGTGCAGATCGATCTTTCTCCCGCCGCGCTGCCGCGTTACACGCTCTTCTCGTTGATGCGCGGCGTGGTGGCGCTCGCCATCTCGTACGTCTTCGCGCTGGTGTTCGGCCTCGCCGCGGCGTCGTCGCGCGCGGCCGAGCGCGTGTTGCTGCCGATGCTCGACATCCTGCAGAGCATTCCGGTGCTGGGGTTCCTGCCCGGGTTTGTGCTCGGCCTGGTCGCGTTGATTCCCGGACGCAACCTGGGGCTCGAGCTCGCGGCGATCCTGATGATCTTCACCGCGCAAGCGTGGAACCTCGCCCTTTCCTTTTATAACTCCCTGAAGACGGTGCCGGAGCCGTTGCGCGAGGCGTGCGCCATCGCGGGCTGGCCGCGCCCGACGGTGTTCCGGCGGCTCGAGGTGCCGGCGGCGGCGCCCGGCCTGGTGTGGAACGGCATGCTCTCGATGGCCGGCGGCTGGTTCTTCCTGATGGTGAACGAGGCATTCCAGCTGGGGGACAAGGACTTCCGGCTGCCCGGCATCGGCGCGTACATGAGCGTCGCCGTGGAGCACGGCGACCGCCGGGCGGTGGCACTCGCGCTCATCGCGATGGTGGTGATGATCGTCGCCGTCGATCGTCTGTTCTGGCGCCCGGTGGTCGTATGGGCGCAGCGATTCCGGTTGGACGATTCCGCCGGCGACGCGCCGGCGACATCGTGGATTCTCGAGCTGCTGCGCCGCTCGCGCCTGCGCGCCCACGCCCGCGCGGTGCGGCGGCGGGCGCTGCGTACCGTGCGCATCGCGCACCAGCCGCTGCGCCGCGGCCTGCGTCGCGCCAACCGCGTCCTGCGCCGCATGCCCCGCCCGCTGCCGCCGACCAGCTGGCTCGTGCCCATCATCGGCTGGGCATTGCTCGCGGGGGCCGCGGTGGCGGCGGTGTGGGGTGCGTGGCGGGTGGCCGAGCTGATCACCCGGATCGATCGCGCCTCCTGGGGCACGCTCGGCGTCGCGGCGGGACTGACCTTCGCGCGCGTATTGTTGGCCGTGGGACTCTCCACTGTATGGGCGGTTCCCGTCGGCGTGCTGATCGGGCGTTCGCCCGCCGCGTCGCGCGTGCTGCAGCCGGTGATTCAGGTGATCGCGTCGTTCCCGGCGCCGATGCTGTTTCCGCTCGTCGTCCTGGGGTTCGCGCAGCTGGGCGTCGGGTTGGGCGTCGGTGCCGTCGCCCTGATGATCCTGTCGGCGCAGTGGTACATCCTGTTCAACGTGATCAGCGCGGTGGCCGCGCTGCCGCCGCAGCTCGCCGAAGCGACCGCCGTCTTCCAGGTCACGGGCTGGCGCCGCTGGCGCACGTTGTACCTGCCGGCGGCGTTCCCGGCGCTCGTGACGGGCTGGGTGACGGCGGCGGGCGGCGCGTGGAACGGCTCGATCGTGGCCGAGTACGTGCAGGCAGGCGGCACGCTGCGGACGGCGACGGGACTCGGCAGTCTCATTTCGGTGGCGACCGCGCAGGCCAACTTCCCGCTGCTCACGGGCGGCATCGTGATCATGAGCGCGATCGTGGTGGGCTGGAATCGCTTCGTGTGGCGGCCGCTCGCCATCCACGCGCAGTCGCGCTACGGAGTGACCCAGTGAACGCCGGCATGGCCCCGCCCGTCGGCGGCGCGTTGCTCGAAGCGCGCGGCGTGTCGCAACGCTACCGTCTGCCCGACGGCCAGGACTTCCAGGCGTTGCGCGACGTGTCGCTGACGGTGCGCGAGCGCGAGGTCGTGGCGCTCGTGGGACCGTCGGGCTGCGGCAAGAGTACGCTGCTGCGCATGCTGTCGGGCCTCGCCAAGCCGGCGGCGGGGCAGGTGCTGTACCGCGGCAAGCCGGTGGAGGGCGTGCTGTCGTCGGCGGCGATGGTGTTCCAATCGTTCGCGCTCTTGCCGTGGCTCACCGTGCAACAGAACGTGGCGATGGGCCTGGCGCCCGACGGCACGCTGCGCTCGGGCGACACCGCGGCCGCGGCGCGCGCTATCGAGCTGGTGGGTCTCGCGGGCTTCGAGCAGGCGTATCCGCGCGAGCTGTCGGGCGGCATGAAGCAGCGCGTCGGTTTCGCGCGGGCGCTCGCCGTCGAGCCGGAAATCCTCTTCATGGATGAGCCGTTCGGCGCGCTCGACGCCCTCACGTCCGAAAACCTCCGCGCGCAGGTCGTGGACCTGTGGCTCGACCCGGCCACGGGCGTCAGCACGCTCGTGGTCGTTACGCACAGCGTGGAAGAGGCGGTCTTCCTGGCGGGGCGGATCGTGGTCTTCGGCACCAATCCCGGCCACATCCGCGAGGTCCTCGAGAACACGCTGCCCTATCCGCGCGACGCGCGGGTGCCGGCGTTCACCCGCATGGTGGAGCGGCTGCACGCGATTCTCACGGCCACCTTGCTGCCGGAAGCCGAACGGCCGGCGGCCGGCCCGGGGCGTCTCCTGCCGTTCCCGCGCGTGCACGTGTCCGAGGTGATGGGACTGCTCGACCACCTCGTGAGCCGCTCCGACGGCAGCGCGTCGGTGTTCGATCTGGCCGAGACGCTGGGTGTGGATTACGACCGCATGACGTCGGTGGTGCGGGCGGCGGAGCAGCTGGGGTGGGTGGTGACGCCGGGTGAAATCGTGCGGCTCACGCCCGCGGGCCGCACGCTGGTCGCGGCCGACGAAGCGGATCGCAAGAGTCTGGTGCGCGCCCGCGTGCAGGACCACTCGCTGTTCGCGCGCATCATCACGATGCTGAAGGAGGGCGAGGGCGCGGTCGAGGACGACGAGATCCTTGCGGACCTCACGATTCTCTTTCCGTTCACGCGCCCGCAGGGATTGTATCGGACCGTGGTCGAGTGGGGCCGCTTCGCGGAATTGTTCGACCACTCGGCGCGCGACCGGCGCCTGGTGCTGCCGGCGGACGAGATGCCGGCCGAGGTGCCGGGGGAGACGGCCTAGAGCGTCTGATTCGCCATGGACGCTACGGCCCCGCCTCCCCCCAGCAATAGCTGGGGAGCGTGTGGAGCGTGATCGAACGCGTGCCTGCTCCAACGGTGATCATCGCCGTCAAGGTGTTGGTGTCGGCGGGACTGGGGCCAAGCGTCCAGCTCGTCCACGCAAAGCCGCTGCTGTCGGTCGTCGCAGAATCGGGGGAGACGCTGCCACCGCCCTGGTGGATGGCGAACGAGACCGTCACGTTATGCATGTGATTGTAGTACTGATCCAAGACCCCCACCGCCGGCCGGATGGTGCTACCCGGCACCGGGACGCGACCGGGACCAAAGCAGCCGTTGTCCATCAGTTGGATGCTCGTGG
>WNGI01006625.1_pt1 | contig 10544 bp, 8 predicted proteins | sample 5400621 | NCBI WGS metagenome assembly WNGI01 (sample SAMN13153374, study PRJNA577476) | soil metagenome | isolation source: 20 cm soil or saprolite under Garry oak tree replicate 1 | place: USA:California | collected 2016-06-15 | reverse complement strand
GGCGAGTTCAGCGTTCCCGCGACACCGGCTCGCACCCGACGCCGGCTCTCTTGGTCGAGGGGCTACGCCTACTGGTCCCGTTCGTAGCCGTTCAGATGAAAAGTATAGGGACTAGGGTCCCTCGGGCTCGCGCCGCATCGAGACCGACTGCAGCACCCCGAGCGCGAAACAGATCGACACGAGCGAGCTGCCGCCGTGCGAGATGAACGGCAATGGGATGCCGGTGACCGGCATGAGCGAGATCGCCATGCCTACGTTCACGAGGATCTGGAAGAGCAGCATCGTCGCGATGCCACCGCCGATGAGCATCCCGAAGGGATCTCGCGCGCGGAAGGCGACCCGCAGCGCGGCGAATAGCAGGACGATGTAGAGGGCAAAGAGGATGATCGCGCCGGCGAACCCGAGGTCCTCCGCAAGGCCTGCGAAGACGAAGTCCGATTCGGCGATCGGAAGATACCCCAGAGGCGACTGCGTTCCTGCGGTGAGCCCCTTTCCCGTCGCGCCACCCGACCCGACCGCGATGAGCGATTGGATGATGTTCCAGCCTGCGCCCTGCGGATCGGAATACGGATCGAGAAAGGCGGAGAGGCGACCCCGCTGGTAGTCCTTGAGGAGAGCCCAGATCACTGGGAAGGACGCGCCGGCGATCGCCACGAGGCTCACCAGCTGCCACATGCGGGCGCCGGCGAGGAACGCGATGCCGAAGAAGATCGCGATGAACACAAGGCTCGTGCCGAGATCCGGCTGGCGGTAGACGAGAAACACCGCTGGCGCGAGCAAGGCGAGGCCGAAGAGCATGACGAGAGGCGATCCGATTCGCGCTCGGCGATCGGCGAAGTACTTGGCGAGGACCACGATCATGAGGACCTTCGCGACCTCGCTGAACTGGAACGTGAGACCGGCGATGTACACCGAACGCTGCGCCCCGAGGCTCGCAGTCCCGAGCTGCAGGACGACGGCGAGCAGACCGAGCGTTAGAAGGTACAGGACCGGAGCGAATGTTCCGAGCCACGCGTAGTCGAACATCGCGACGACGGCCATCGCCGCCAGTCCTACCCCGGCCCAGACGGCCCCGCGGACAACGAACTGCATCGGATCGCCGGTGAACGTGCGGGTCTCCGCCGTGGTCGAGTAGGTCATCACGAGGCCGTACGCGATGAGAAGCAGCGTGACGATGAGCAGGATCGGGTCGATCTCCGTCAAGCGCCGGGCGACGGGCCGGTCGTGCAGCGGCGTCGCTGGACGCGGGATGGCGAGCGGACGGACGCTCACTTGGTGTCCAACAGATAGCTCTCGAGGATGCGCTGCGTCATACCAACGGCCGGGTTGAAGCAGTTGTCGCAAAGTGACTTCGACGAGTCATATGTGAAGAGAACCATCGCGATCTGCGCGGTGGGGTCGGGGTTGTCGGCTTGCGGGACGAACGAGACGAACCAGTTGTGGAAACCGAGCTTGTTCCGGCCCGCGCTGTCTTTCCCGGTCGCGGCACCGAACTCGGCCGTGCCCGTCTTGCCGGCGATCGGGAGGCGGGCATTCGGCATATACGCGTGACCGATCGTCACGACGCGACGCGCCGACTCGCGTACCAGCCGAAGGTTCTCTTGGGTCATGTCCAATTTCCGAATCGGCTTGGGCTGTGCGATCGGGAGGATGGCCCCGGTCGGGGATGTGACCTGTTTCAGCAGATGTGGCTGCTGAAGCGTGCCGCCGTTCGCGACCGCCGCGTACGCGTTGAGCAGCTGAAGCGGGGTGACCGCGACGAAGCCCTGCCCGATCGCTTCCTGATAGGTGTTGCCGATCGTCCACGGCTCGTCCTGGGTGGTGAGCTTCCATTCTGGGTCCGGCATGATCCCCGCCGCTTCGTTGGGCAGATCGATGCCCGTCGGAGCGCCGAAGCCGAGCATCTTGCCGTACTTGGCGATCGCTTCAGGGCCGACGCCGCGCACGCCCGGCGCGAACGGCGTGCCACCGGCGAGTGTGTAGAAGTAGATGTCGCTTGAGTGCGCGAAACCGTTGACGAAATCGACCACCCCGTGCGCTCGCCAGTCGTAGAAGGTCGTGCCTGAGACGCTGAAGGACATCGCAGACACGTTCACCGTGGTGCTGCGCGTGGCGGTGCCCTCGGACAGCGCCGACAGGCCGGTGACCATCTTGAATGTCGATCCCGCCGGGTACTGGTCCCCCACCGCCTTGTTCACGAGAGGGTGCCGGTCGTCACCGTTCAGCGCCGCGAGCTCGGCCGTGGTGATCCCGCGGGCGAACATGTTGTTGTCGTAACCCGGGATCGAGACCATCGCGAGAATCTCGCCGTTCTGCGGGTTCATCGCGATGCCGACAGCCTGCGTGAAACGATCCTCTTCGACGCCTTTGCGCAACTCGGCGTCGATCAGCTTTTGCAGGCGGTCGTCGATCGTCAGGACGACGGTGTTGCCGACGACGGGCTGCTGAAGCGCCAGGGTCTTGATCTCCCGCTGCGCGGCATCACGCTCGATCTCGCGCCACCCGTAGGTGCCGCGGAGGTAGCGCTCGTACATGCTCTCGATGCCGGTCCGGCCGATGTCGTCGTCACCGAGATACCCCTGGTCGCGCAGCCTCTGGAGCTCGTCCTCCGTGATGGGACCGGTGTAGCCCATGACCGGCGAGTAGAGCGTCCCGTCAACGTAAAGCCGGATGCTCTCCGGATCGACCCGTACGCCCGGGAAGAGCTCGGCCCGCTCGCTGATCGCGAACGCGATCTCGCGCGGGACGGGGGTCTTGGAGATGCGCACCGGTTCGTACGGGTTGCGCTGCCGCTGCGTCCGGACGGCCTCGGCTACGGCGTCGGTCGGCAAGCCGAGGACGGCGCCGAGGCGCTGAAACAGCTCGGTCTCTCGGGCCCGCGGCAAGTCAACGGGGATCACGCTCACCGCGAACCCGGGCACGTTGCGCGCGAGGACGTAGCCGCGCCGGTCGGTGATGCCGCCACGCTCGGCCGCCACGGGCAGCCGGAGGATGCGGTTTTGCTCCGAAAGCTGGTGGTAGTAGTCACCGCGCACGATCTCAAGGTCGTACAGGCGCGCGGTGAGCGCCGAGAAGACCACCGCGACCACCACGCCGAAGGCGATGAAGCGCCGGGGGTGGACGAACGCGCGCGGCTCCTCTCTCACCACACCCCTAACGCCCCCTGTTTCTCGGTGGCGCGGCGCAGAAGTCTCGCCACCGGATAGATCGCGAGCGCGAGGAGGCCGGTATAGATCGCACTCGCGACGGCGGTGCCCGCGGCAAGTGGCACGGAGGCGACAGGCTGGGCGGTGGCGAGAAGGATCCCCAGGTAGAGAAGCGCCGCTACGAGCGCCGCGACGCCCACAAGGACCGCGGCGAGGACGATCGGCGTGGGCCTGGTGCTCCCTCCCTCGCGGATCCCGATCGCCGCCACCGGCGGCAACGACGCCAAGGCGAAGGCACCCAGCGGGCCGCCCGAGAGCAGATCAGACGCAAGCCCGCCCAGGAAAGCCCACCAGACCGCCTCGCGGGCGCCGGCGGCGACCGCCCACGATCCCGCAACCAATATTGGTAGCAAGGGGCGGGCTCCGCCGATCGCCACAAGCGGCGCGACGGTCCCTTGGAGAAGCGCGGCCACCACAGGGATCAGGACCGCGAGGGCGAAGCGCACCGTCCCTCCTTCGCGGGACCAAGCTGTCGTAGCCACCTTCCCTCCGTTCCGCTCGTCCGATCAGGAGTGCGCGCGGCGACCGACGGGACGTGGGGGCACATGCGCCGGGGCGGGTTGCGGAACCTCAAGCTCCTCCTCCAGCACGGGGAACGGGTCCTCGTCGCGCAGCTTCGCCCCCACGTAGATGAGCACGAGCCGCAGCGTGGCCGCAACAGGGACCGCGACCAAGACCCCGAGCAGACCGAACAGCGCACCCCCGGTAAGGAGAGAAAAGATCACCACGGCCGGATGGAGCTTCACGATCCGGCCGATGACGAACGGGATCACCAGATAGTCCTCCGCGTGTCGGAGGACCGTGTACATGATGGCCACGATCACCACGTACCAGATCTGCGAAAGGCCCCACGGTGCCGGGTGACCGAGCGCCACGAGGCAGGCGATCGCGCCGGCCGTGATCGGGCCCACGATCGGGATCACCTCTAGGACGCCGGTCATGATCGCGAGCAGGAGAACGAACGGCACCTGCAGTATCGAAAGACCTATGAACGTCGCGGTGGCCATCACACCGATCAGGAACATCTGCCCGCGGACGTAGCGGCCAAGCAGCGTGTTGACCTGCGCGAACAAGGGGACCAGCTCGCTCCGCTGCTTCGTCGGCACCAGACGGCGAAGCCATTGAAAGAGTCGAGGCGCGTCCCGCAAGAGGAAGAACGTCGCGATCAAGAACACGAGCAGCTCCAGCAGGAAGTGACCGAAGCCGACGACGAAGGGGACCGCGGTGCGCGCGATCATCTGGCTCAGGTCGGTGATGCCGGCGAAGTTGACGATCAGCGCATCGAGATCCGCAAGGCCTAGCTGATCGGCCGTCTCCGCCAAAGTGTTCTGCGCATTCGCGACGAGCGATGGAAGAGAGCGCTGAAGATCGCGTAGCTGGTCCAGGGCGAGCGGCACAAGGATCCGACCGCCACCGATTATGGTCGCGAGCAGCGCCACGAAGACGATCAGGGCGGCGATCGTGCGAGGCATCGAGAATCGCCGCTCGAGGAGCGCCACGAGCGGCAAGAGCACGTACGCCAGGACCCCTGCCCAGACGAACGGTCGGACGATGTCGCCCGCGCGATAGACGATGTAGAGCGCGGCGAGTGCGAACATGACGACGACCACCCGCTTGGTCGTGCCGCTCCAACGTGCTCCCATGTCCGTCTCGGATTATCAGGCCGATCTTGTAGGCCGACGAGGTCGGAACCGTTGCGACCTCGCTACCGTAAAAGGTAGCGATGAGCAACGGTCATTGGTACGCCGCGGCATCGCGCGATCGAGGCTCGTCGGCTAGAATGAGGAGTACGAAAGCACTCCTGCCGCTCCCTACTTTTACCCCATTTCCGTCACGTCCTCTGCGACCCCTCTTAGACGATGTTTCACGTGTGACAAGAGGGACCTGGTGACGGTCTTGGTGATCAGCAACCAGAAGGGTGGAGTGGGGAAGACGACGACCGCCATCAGCCTCGGAGCCGCCTTAGCGGCCAGCGGTCAACGGGTTCTGGTGGTCGATCTGGATCCACAGGCCAATGCGACTAGCGGGCTTGGCGTCAGCAAGGATCTGCCGAACGCCATCTACGGAGTGCTGTTGAAGGAGCGACCGCTGGGCGACTCGATTGTGCCGACAGCTGTGGAAGGCCTTGACCTCGTCCCCTCCGGTCTGGATATGGCCAGCGCCGAAGTCGAGCTCGTTCCGCTGATGGCCAGGGAATACCGTCTGCGGGAGGCTTTGCGTGGCGTCCACGGCTACGACACGGTCCTCATCGACTGCCCGCCCTCTCTGGGGCTCCTGACCGTGAATGCGCTGGCGGCAGGCGATGCCGTGCTCATACCAGTCCAGTGCGAGTACTACGCCCTCGAGGGTCTTGCCCAGTTGCTCCGGACAATCGAAGCGGTTCGGGACCGCTTGAACGACCATCTCGAGGTTCTGGCGATCGTTCTCACCATGGAGGATCGGCGGAACCGCCTTTCGCTCCAGGTGATCGATGAAGTTCAGCGGCACTTTCCGAAGCTGTTGGCCAACGCGCGCATCCCCAGGACGGTCCGGCTCGCTGAGGCGCCGAGCCACGGCCTACCGATCTCCGTCTACGACCCAAAATCCGCCGCCGCCCAGGCTTACGACGATCTCGCTCGTGAGCTCTCCTCCCGCCTCCGTGCCCGCGCCCCGATCGCGTTGGGCGGAGCGATCGCCTGATGGCGCGCACTAGTCTGGGGCGCGGCCTCGACGTCCTCCTTGGTCAGGGTCCAGCCCCGGCCAACGCCACCCCACAGCCGGTGGCATCGGAGATCCCGCTCGAGCGCGTCACCCCCAACCGCCAACAGCCCAGGACATCGTTTGATCCCGAGGGCCTTTCCGAACTCGCCGCCTCCATACGGCGGCACGGCGTCTTGCAACCAATAGTGGTATCTCGGACCGCCGATGGCTACGAGCTCGTCGCGGGCCACCGTCGCGTCCTCGCCGCGCGACTGGCCGGCAAGACCAGCATCCCGGCCGTCGTCCGGCACGAGGTGAGCGACCGCCTCGAGCTCGCGCTCATCGAGAACCTCCAGCGAACGGACCTCAACGCCATCGAGGCCGCTCGTGCCTACAAGCTCTTGATGGAGACCTACGAACTGACGCAGGAGCAGCTCGCGGAGCGCCTCGGCAAATCACGCTCCGCTGTGGCCAACACCCTGCGCACGCTGAGCGCGCCGCAGCCGCTCCAGGACGCGGTCCTCGAGGGCAAGATCGGCGAGGGACACCTGCGTGCGCTTCTCTCGCTACCTCTTTCGGACGCACTTCATGCGCTAGCCACGGTCGTGGCGAAGGGTCTGTCTGTTCGCGAAGCCGAGGCTCTTGCGCGAAAGATGGTCCATCCAACGCGACGCGGGCGGGCGCGCGCTCGACTCCGCGGCGGCGATCCCGACCTGGCCCAGGTCACGACCGAGCTGCGCGCGGCGCTCGGGACGAAGGTGGAGGTTCTTCGCGGTCGCCGCGGTGGACGGATCGCGATCCAGTTCTATTCGGACGAGGATTTCGAACGGCTTTATGAGCTCCTCCTCCGAGCAGGAAAGGCGTGAGCGTGGCCGTACGGAAGGAACCACCCAAGGTGACGACGAAACGCGGCTCGTATGGCGCGAGCGACATCCAGGTCCTCGAGGGCCTCGAGGCCGTGCGCCGTCGTCCCGGCATGTACATCGGTACGACCGATCTGCGTGGACTGCACCACCTGGTACGCGAGGTCCTCGACAACTCGATCGACGAAGCGATGAACGGCACGTGCGATCGGATCGACATGTGGATCGGCAAGTCCAACGAAATCACCGTCGCCGACAACGGCCGGGGCATCCCCGTTGGTCCACACCCTACGCAAAAGGATCCGCGCGGCCGTCCGATGGACGCCCTCGAGGTGGTCATGACCATCCTCCACGCCGGTGGCAAGTTCGGCGGCGCCGGATACAAGGTCTCTGGCGGACTGCATGGGGTCGGTGTGTCGGTCGTGAATGCTCTCGCGTCCAGCACCGTGGTCGAGGTCCATCGCGACGGGAAGATCCACACGCAGTCCTTCGAACGGGGGAAGCCGACGTCGGCCGTTCGCACCATCACCAAGCCGCAGCTCCCGACGCCGCCGGTCGTCCCCTGGAAGGAAGCCGGCCGCGTGACCGGAACCGTCACGCGCTTCGCGGCCGACAAGGAGATGTTCCCGGTGATCGAGTGGGATGCCGGGATCATCACGCAGTGGCTCCGCGAGACCGCCTATCTGAACAAGAGCCTGTGGCTGACCCTTCACGACGAGCGGAACGGCACCGAGGACAACTATTACTTCGACGGCGGTGTGATCAGCTTCGTCCGCCACCTAAATAGGTCTCACCAGAACCTGCACCCGAAGCCGGTTTATGTCGAGCGCACGTTCGACAACGCGACGGTCGTCGAGGTCGCGCTGCAATACAACGACAGCTTCGCTGAGAAGGTCTATACGTTCGCCAACAACATCAACACCATCGACGGTGGGGCGCACCTCACCGGCTTCCGGACCGCTTTGACACGGACGATCAATGCGTATGCGCGCAAGAGCGGTGCACTCAAAGAGTCCGACCCGAACCTCACCTCCGACGACGTTCGCGAAGGCCTCACCGCGGTGATCAGCGTGAAGATCCGCGAGCCTCAGTTCGAGGGCCAGACCAAGACACGTCTGGGAAACGCCGAGGTCGCCGGTCAGGTCTCGACCGCCGTGAACGACGCGCTCGGCCAGTACCTGGAGGAGAACCCCCCGGACGGGCGGCGGATCGTCGAGAAATGCCTCACCGCGTTCCGTGCTCGCGAGGCGGCACGGAAGGCGCGCGATCTGGTGCTCCGCAAGGGCGCGCTCGACGGCTTCTCGCTGCCGGGCAAGCTCGCGGACTGCTCCGAGCGCGACCCCGAGAAGTGCGAGCTCTTCATCGTCGAGGGCCCTTCGGCGGGCGGCAGCGCGAAGGGGGGCCGCGACCGGCGGACCCAGGCCATCCTGCCGCTCAAGGGCAAGATCCTGAACGTCGAGAAGGCCCGGGCCGACAAGATGCTCGGCAACGAAGAGATCAAGGCGCTCATCACCGCGTTCGGGACCGGGATCGGCGACTACTTCGACATCAAGAAGCTCCGCTACGGACGCACGATCCTGCTCTGCGACGCGGACGTCGACGGGTCGCACATCCGAACGCTGCTGCTCACGCTCCTCTACCGGCACTTCCGGCCCCTCGTCGAGGACGGTCGCATCTACATCGGCCAGCCGCCGCTCTATCGCCTGCAACTGGGCAAAGAGGTGCGCTGGGCGTACTCGGACAACGAGCGCGACAAGGCGATCAAGGAGCTCAAGAGCGCGGCGAAGACCAAGCGCGATGACCGCAAGAAGGCCGCGGGCGACAAGGCTGCCGCAGATGGTGACAAGGCGACGGCTCGCTCGCGACGGCGCGCGGCCGAAGAGACCGCGGAAGAGACAGAGGCGGCGACCGCGTCGACGAACACCGACGAAGGCACCGATGACGGGAAGGGCGGGCGGGAACCGGCGATCGCGCGCTACAAGGGCCTGGGTGAGATGAACGCGGAGCAGCTCTGGGACACGACGCTCAACCCGGCGACCCGAACGCTCAAACGCGTGACCCTCGAGGACGCCGAACAGGCCGACCTGGTGTTCGACGAGCTCATGGGGAACGAGGTCGAGGGCCGGAAGAAATGGATCATGGCCAACGCTGACAAAGCGGCCCTCGATATCTAGTGGCGAGGCTCTCCGAGTTGGGCGTGGACTTCCAGCACTGGTGCTTCGCGTGCGGGCAACTAAACGACGGCGGCATGCACCTCGATTTCGAGGTGTCGCGGGATCGCGCCGAGGCCCGCTATACCGCGCTCCAACGCCACCAGGGCTACGACGGGGTCCTGCACGGCGGAGTGGTGACCGCGCTCCTCGATGAGGCCATGGGCTGGGCGATCTTTCATCAGGGGATCTGGGGCGTGACCGCGCGTATCAACGTGAGCTTCCGGTTGCCGGTGCCAGTCGGCGAAGAGCTTCGGGTCGTCGGTGAGGTGACGCGCGACCGTGGCCGACTCATCGAGACGCACGCCACCGTCTCGCGGGTGCGCGACGGCGAGATGCTCGCGGAGGCCGAGGCCACCTTCCTCAAGATGCCGGAGGAACGCCGTCGCCAGCTCGAGCGGCGTTACTCCAAGACCGACGAAGCCTTCGCGCGCGTGCGCGCGGCGATCGAAGCCGAAGAGTCCGTGCATGCGGTCGAGCACGGCCGGACGTGATGGGGGAGCGACGGTGATCGAGGAGCCCCGCAACGACCGCGTGATCGGCGTCGAGCTCGAGCAGGAGATGCGCCAGGCGTACCTCGACTACTCGATGAGCGTCATCGTCGCGCGCGCGCTGCCCGACGTGCGCGACGGGCTCAAGCCGGTGCAGCGCCGCATCCTCTACACGATGCACGAGATGGGCTTACGGAACGATCGCCCGTTCCGCAAGTCCGCCGCGATCGTCGGCGACGTCATGGGCAAGTACCACCCGCATGGCGACGTGCCGATCTACGACGCGCTGGTGCGGCTCGCCCAGGACTTCGCGGCGCGGTACCCCCTGATCCAGGGTCAGGGCAATTTCGGGTGCTTCACGGCCGACACGAAGGTGGAGCTCTACAGCGGCGATCAAAAGACCTTCACCGAGCTGGTCGAGATGGCTCATAAGGGAATGCGCGCCGAGATCTTCACCGTCGACGCGCACCGCAACGTCCGCATCAAGCCGCTCCGGGCGCCCAGGCTGGTGCGCCGGAACGACCCCGTCGTGAAGCTCACACTCGAATCGGGAGCGGAGATCGTCTGCACGCCCGATCATCGCTTCATGCTTCGCGACGGGACATACCGGGAAGCGCAGCAGCTCAAGGCCAAGGACCAGCTCATGCCGTTCGCGCGCACGGCGATCCCCGAGCGCCTCCATCGGACCGGCGCGTTCCCGATCCCGGCAAGCCTGTCCGCGAAGGTCGCGAAGGTCGAGCCCGCAGGCCGCGCCGACGTCTACGACCTCACCGTCGACGTCACGCAGAACTTCGCGCTGGCTGCCGGCATCTTCGTCCACAACTCGATCGACGACGACCCGCCCGCGCACATGCGCTATACGGAGGCGCGCCTCGCCGCGATCGCGAACGAGATGCTGGCGGACATCGAAAAGGAGACCGTCGACTGGATGCCGAACTACGACAACCGGCATCAGCAGCCGACGGTGCTCCCTGCGCCCCTCCCGAACCTCATCGTCAACGGCTCGGCGGGCATCGCCGTGGGTATGGCGACCAACATCCCGCCGCACAACCTGCGCGAGATCGTCGAGGCGACCAAGCGCCTCATCGACGATCC
>WNGI01007397.1_pt1 | contig 10547 bp, 8 predicted proteins | sample 5400621 | NCBI WGS metagenome assembly WNGI01 (sample SAMN13153374, study PRJNA577476) | soil metagenome | isolation source: 20 cm soil or saprolite under Garry oak tree replicate 1 | place: USA:California | collected 2016-06-15 | reverse complement strand
CGAGCACGGTCAGAAGCCTCGATTTGCACTTCGCACACTCCGGATGATCGGGCATTTCCCCGATCCGGACCTCCTCGTGAAAGTGTCCACACTCGAAGCAGAGCAGGTGGACCGGCTCCGACGAGAGGTGAAGGCGCATTCGATTGAGGATTTCCTCGCGTTCTGCCTCCGGCGAAAAGAGTTCGGGCGCCTCCACGTAACGACGAAGAATAGGATACGCGAGGGGGGTGGGTGTCTCCACCGAGCGATGGATGACGACCTCGATTTGCCCGGAACGAATCTTGTGAACGATCTCGCGGACTCGGTCAAAGTCTGCATGGAGCAGGAGAGCCTCCCGGACCGCCTCGTCGTAGATCGGCGTGTTCGCGAAGCGAATCTCTAGGGACCGGAGGTCTCCTTCGCCGACGGTCAGGCCGCGACGGATTGCCCCGAACCGTTCCGCGATCCCCTTCATGTAATATCCCAGAGGGAGATGGTTCTCCAGCAACGCCTGTCCACCAGAACCGGACGAGGTGCTTCCGGGCGAGCAGCTCCTCGATCAGGTCGCCGAGGGTGACGTTGACGACCTCGCCGAAGGATGAATGGACGATCAGGAAGCGGTCGAACGCTTCCACGAGGATGCGATCGTCCGTGGGGACCGGCGCGCCGGCCTTCCGGTGATTTGCATGTTCCTCGACGAGGCGCTTCACCGCGGTCTTGTTCATCGGCCACGCCTTCTCGAAGTGGGCGACCGCTTTGGGGACCCCGTCCTCCTCGATACAACGGTCGATTTCTTTCCGGATCCGTCCCACGCGCTGGGCGAGGCCGAAAGGCACCGGGAGCATTTCGCCGTCCCAGCCAGGGATCAGGGCGTTCGGGTCCGCGACCGGGGTCACGTACACCATGCCATCCTTGCCGATCCGCTCGATCTTCCAAGGACGGCCGCGGACGATGAAATGCAGGCCCTCCCGCGCCTGGATCATCATGAATTCCTCCCCGAGGATGCCGACCTGCTTCTGGGTCGTGAGGTCCATGACCTGGTACCGGCGCTCGTCGCGGATCGTGGAGAGGTTCTCGAAGTAGTATCGGCGTCCCTTCGGGGTCACGCGGACCTTGTCCCCCTGTTGGCGCAGGACGCCGAGGTGGTCGAGGAACTCCGCGACGCGATCCGCCGTCGCGTCCTCGAGTTCGCGATACGGTTCGGCGGCCCGGATGGTCGCCAGGATCTCCGACCACGGGGCCGTGCCGCCCTGGTCGAGAGCGCACCCGACGATCTGGTGGGCCAGGACATCGAGCGCGAGACGATGGATGTGCAGCGGCTCGAGATCGCCATCCTGGGCCGCCTGAACGGCGGCGAGGGATTCGATCGCGTCGTCGGAGGAAACGGCCAGGATCAGGCCGCGAGAGGTGCGGTCCAGTTTGTGCCCCGAACGCCCGACGCGCTGGATCAGGGACGTGACCTGGCGCGGCGAGTTGTACTGGACGACCTTGTCGACGGTCCCGATGTCGATCCCGAGTTCGAGGGTCGAGGTGGAGACGAGCCCTTTCATCTCCCCCGACTTGAAAGCCGCCTCGACGCGCTCGCGCTCCTCCCGTGGGAGGGAGCCATGGTGGACGGCCACGTCCTGGCGCACCATGGAGAGCCGGGAACCGAGGAGCTCGGCGAGCGGGCGGGCATTGACGAAGACCAGGGTCGACCGGCTTTCGTCAAGCGTGTCATCGATTGCAGAGAGGCCCGCGGCGGCTTCCGGAGTGATGTAAAGGTCGCGGGCGGACTCGAAGTCCTTGTCGATCGGCCGAGGCCATTCGACTCGGTAATCGTACGATTTCGCTAGAGAAGCCAGAAGTACTTTCACCGGCTTTTCGCCCCCAAAAACGGACGCAATCGTGTCCGGGTGGCCGATGGTTGCGGAAAGTCCGATGCGCTGGAAATTCTGGTCCGTCAGCCGTCGGAGTCGTTGAAGGGCGACTGTGAGTTGGATGCCGCGACGATCGTGAGCGAACTGGTGGATCTCATCCACAATGACATGGCGGATGTTCTTCAGATGACGTTGCATGACCTTGCCAGGCAGAATTGCCTGTAGCGTCTCAGGCGTCGTAATCAACAGGTCGGGGGGAGTTGCTGCCTGCCTCCTCCGTTCGGATTGGACAGTGTCGCCGTGGCGAACCCCGACTGTCAGCTTTGTTTGCGCAACTACCCGTTGAACGCGCTCGACCATGTTGCGATTCAGCGCGCGCAAAGGGGTTACATAGAGGGCCCTGATGCCCTGACTGTCGCTCTTGTTGAGCGATGCAAGTACCGGGAGCAATGCGGCCTCGGTCTTGCCCGAACCGGTTGGTGCGACCACAATAACATCCAATCCCGCTTGTACGAGGGGAACGGCCATTGCCTGCATCGAATTTAGTTCGGTAATCCCGATCTGGCGGAGTAAGTGATACAGAATCCCGTCTACTGTTTCTCCGACTGGGTTCGAGGGCAAGGCATTGAGGAACACGATGGCCGCTAATAAACCAACTTGAGGGCGTAAGGAATAGGGAAAACTCAACTGCAATTCGAGAATTGCTATCTAGTCAAACGGCTCTTTCTAGTGCCGAACTGCTTCTCAGGTAGTGGAAATCAGCGCGCGAAGCGAGCTTTAATTGCCGGGAACAGAGACGTATCTGCAGCCTCGACATAGATTACTACCCGATACCTCCTTTGACTCGTCGTCGTGAGGTACAGAAACAGCATGCTTCGATTTTCTCTAGAACGTGATAGCGTAACCAATTGTTGTTGAATTTCGCAGTACTGTCTTGCTCCCCGGGATTTTAAATCCTTGAGTCTTGCCTCCTTTTCGGCGGCGGTGGGGAGTCCCAGAGGGGTAAGTAGGGGTTTAACCTCCTTCCAAACGTCCACATCTCTTATGAGGACAAGCCGTCGGTCCGTAAGATAGAGTTTCCCTGTTACTTTTCCCGGTATAGCTGAAAAGAGAGTCTTAGCGAAGAAACTGCGCCAAGACTCGCTCGCATGCAGGTCACATCCATCTTGTGTTGCCAAAAGCTCTTCGTCGGAGAACAGGACCAGAGCGCCGGTTGCGGAATATACTCTTCCGAGTCCGTCGAGGTCCCCTGAGCAAATAGGTGGGGTGCTCAAAGGATCAGTTGCCATGCTACGGAACCAGGAGCAGAGTAGGCTGGGGAGGATTAAGAGAATTGAGATACCTCGCTGTTTCCGCCAGGAAGCTTAGCAATTGTACCAAAGCGTCATTCGCTATGTCAGAGGGGATGTCGGTGGCAAAGACATACTCAAACAGAAACACGATTGTGCTGCCGGGACTGCTGACAATCTTCAACGCCAATGAATTGGGTAGCGCACCGGTAATCGCCTGTAAGCCTACGACAACGACAAGGCCCAACTGCCAACCTAGCATCGCCGCCGTTCCGTAGAGCGGAACCACGCCGACGAGCGTGTCCACGACGACCCCGCCGGCGCTCTCGTAGTGCGATAGCTTGCTGATCGAGTTCCGACTTTGGTCCGCTAAAACAAGTTCGTAGGCGGCAAGCGTCGCAGCCACTCCAATTGCAGCAGCGGTTCCTAGTTTAATCGATTTGCCTCGGAGAATTCTTGTCGTCGCAAAGACATCTTCGAACAGAGAAACGTCGGCCTTCACGATTCCAAAAACGGCAATCGCACCCGCTGCGGCATAGAAAACCCCCTTGATCGTGTTGCCCGAGCGGAATGCCACAACGGCCTGACCCCCAAATATGGCCAGAGTCGCACCAACCGCCGCTCCGCGAAGGGCAGATCTCAACTGTGAGTATCGTACCCCCGTCAACAATCTCGAGTCGTCCAAGTCATCGACGATTTCGCTCCGCAACTCTCGTTCGATCGTCCGCACCTCTGTAAGCATGACGCTCGGGTTTTCGGGATGCGGGACACGTATCTTGATGGTCTCTACCCCGATCTCACCGACGACGTATAGTGGTCGCCCCGACTCGATATCCGTTAGCTTCGCAACCACGAATGTAGTTCGACCGAATGTCATCTGTTCGCTAGCTCCACCAGGCACCGAAACTAGAGGCACCAGAAGCCTCCCAACAACCTGACTTGTCACCGAGATACCGCTTCGGATCATTTTGAAGACTCTAAGGAAGACCCCAAAGCTGTCTTCAGACTTTCGAGACCATTCTGCCTCGGGCGCCCAATCAATCGTGTGTTGGAAGGTGGCAACTTCCTCCGACGACTGGCCGAGGATGTACACGGCGTCAACGATCTGGGGGGCATTGCTATCGAAAGGGTCTCCGATGTGGTACAGATAGACCGAGTACACACCGAATGCATGATATCCGGTGGCAAGTCCTTCCGCCGACGAGGGGAAGGAGGCTCCGAGGTGGTCGACATCGGTTCCGAGGCGAGTGACCACTACTTCAGCTGATTCAGAAACTCTGGAGACTATCGATCCAATCGTTATGCTGCTCACATCCAAAGCAGATCGCGCGATTTCCGAGAATCCGCTCGTGAGCCAAACGGGCATGAGGAAGAGAGTTGCGAGTGGCACCCCAGTTCTCAGGTCGACATTATCATCGGTTGCGACTTCGGCCGGAATGCGAAGTTGGAATTCATAGACATGATCATCCAAAGGTGCGCCCACCGCTAGGTTCCGATAGAAGGGAGCCGTCTCCGTGAAATCGGTGCCTTGAGTCAGAGAGTACACAAACGCGGGAACAACGTTCTCTCCACCACGATCCACCTCAGGCCCAATCGACAACTGAAGGACGATGCTCTGCGGTTTCGCAATCCGAATCGGTACTTCCAAAGTCGCCTGATAGAACACGTCGCCGGTCTCGTCGTGGAGGACCGATTCCTTGGTGTTCACGAAATCGATGTCGAAGCTGTTGCTGTCGTACAGATATTCGAAGCGATACTGCCGCGGATGGCCAAGATCGCAAGCACCGTATGCCGAGGAAGCGAACCCTTGACTTTCTTGCTGGATGTGCCTCGCGGTCGTCGCAACAAAATCGTGCTCCCCTCCCTCGGCCAGAACTCGATTCAGAGTGGCGACGACATTGGCGGCCGACTCGTCGCTGCTCCGAGTGGCCGTCGACGTGTGGTCCGACAGGAAGACGCAGGTGTTGTCGACGATATCGTACGTCCAGATCTGCGCGGACAAGCCTTGCACACCGCGGGCGTCGAACCGCTGGGTGAATCGGATCATCCCGGGGTGGAACGTCCCCTGCCATTGTACGTCCCAGAGTTCCGTCGGCGAGAGATCGAGGCCGTCGATCAGGCCATCGCCGTCCGTGTCGGATTCAAGGGGATTCGTGGGTCTCCGATTCAGCCCCGCGAGCTCGTCGGCATCGGAGAGCCCGTCCCGGTCCGTGTCGGGGTCCGAAGGATCCGTCTGGAATCCGTATTGCGACAGTCCATCCCACTCTAAATCATCCCGGAGGCCGTCGAAGTCCGTATCCTGGGAGGCGGGGGAGGTCGCGACCGATCGGACCTCAAGGAGGCCATCGATCTCGAGCTTCAACGGCCGAGGGGTCACCTCCATCGGGTCGGACAGGGTGTCGTCGTCGGTGTCCGTGCGAGTCGGATCGGAGCCGAACACGGTTCGCTCAGCGCCGTCGGAAAGGCCGTCCCGATCCGTGTCGGGGATCGTTGGGTCGGAAGGATTTTGAGAGTCCCTCGGGAACAGCTCCGCGCCGTCGGGAAGACCGTCACGATCCGTATCGAAATCGAGCGGATTCGTCCGAATCGTCCGGACGGAAGGGATGCCGTCCACGATGAACGAGATCGCGCGGGCCGCGATTTCCTCGCCGTCCGTCAGGAGATCGGCGTCGACGTCGCGCAGGACCGGGATGGTGCCGGTGGAAGATCGCTCCGCGCCATCTTTCAGTGCATCCGCATCGGTATCGGGATTCGCGGGAGAGGTGCGAGCCGCCAGGAGAAGCCGTGCCACGCGCACGAGGCCGTCTTGGCCCGCGCCGAAGTCGCGCACGACGATTCGCCATTGCGGAACGTTCGTGAAATCCGCCGACGTGAACGTCGAAGCGACAAGCCCGTCGAGGACCGGCGACGATGGATCGCGCGTCGCGTCCAGGATTAGCGAGACGCCACGGTCCGATCGGACGACCTGTGCGACCCATGGAGCCCGGAACCCTTCGACGATCTCCAGTCGATCTCCCGACGGCAGCGAGAGGGCCAGTGGCGCCCGAGGAGCCGCAGGCGAAGGCAAGTTCCCGGAGGTCGCGGCCGCCCGGCTGCAGACAGGCGCGCAGGGAAGGGGCACACCTTCCAACGTGGGGCCGACGCGGACATCGACCTGGCGAACCGCCTCGTTCCCCGCGCGATCGAGAGCGCGAACTCGGAAGGTGTGCGCGCCCGGCACGAGGTTCGTGGTCTCGTAGAAGAATGTGAACGGCGGCTCGCGGCGGACGTCCGCGGGGATCCCGTCGACCTCCAAGGCGACCTCCGCGAGGTCGTGATCGTCATGGGCCCCGGCCTCGATGGCGGTGAGGCCGCGGACGACGGCTCCCTGGGCGGGACGGGTGAGTTCCAGGAGGGGCGGTGTCCGGTCCACCGTCACGGCGATCTCCTCGCTCGTGCGCGAGACGAAGTCCCCTCCCTTCATCGCCTGGGCGATGACTCGAAGCCGATGACCGCCTTCCGGCCAACTCTCGGAGGACCATGGGATCAGGAAACTGCCGTCCTCGAGGCCCCGCACGTCCGCGATCCAGACGCCGTCGACGTAGAGGTCCACAAATGGATCGGCATGCCAGGCCCTTCCATGGACCTCGACGGTCCCTCGGACCGCGGCGCCGTTCGTCGGCTCCAGAATCGCGACCCCGCGCGCGTGGAACCCAGGGTCCCACAACAGCTGCGTGCCGGACTTGCCGGGAATCGCGAGTTCCACGGACAGGTCGTCCGGCCGAGGATGCTCGATCTCCAGACCCACCCCGGCCCACTGGACGATCCCGTCGACGGGCGGCGTCTGGATCTCAATGGTAGCGATGTCGGAAGATGGAATCGACACCGGCGTCGACCCGGACGTGACCGATATCGAGTAAACCCGCGCCTCCTCGTCCAGGTCGCTCAAACCGTCGGCGTCCGCATCCCGCCCGTCCGTGTCGAACATGAAATCGTCGAAGTAGAGCGAATACGAGGCGCCTTGGAGGCCCGCGGTGCACAGGAAGCCGATCGCGATGCGGACGAACTTCGCAGACTGCCAGTGGGCGGCGGGGAAGTCCGCCGCAGGGTTCCGGGCGAGATCCGTCCACACCCCGAGGCCACTCGGAGGCGCCAGGACCACGTCCGCCTTGGTCGGACCGCACAGGGAGAGTTTTCGACTCGCCTGGTACGCCGTGACATAGCGGACGCGGTCGAGGTTGCGGAAGTCCTTGTCCAATAAGTCGAGGGCGACCCCCGCCGCGTAGGCGTCCCAGTTCGATGCGGTGGTATCCTGGAGGTGATCGTACAAGATGGAAACGCGCAGTTCGGTCATCGCGGCCCCCTGGGTTGGAAAGACCGCGTATCCGTAAGCGGACCCGAAGTCGAGGATTGAGTAGCCCGAGATGTCCACGTGGAACGACCGCGTACCGGACCGCGCAAAGGTGGAGGCGTAGCCCGCCGACGCCTTGTCCCCGAGCAGGAAATCCGTGTAAGGCAGCCAGAAGTCGGTCTCGAAATCGTCCACGAGCGCGAAGGCTCCCGTAGACGAACCGGTCAAAAGTGCGAGCACACCAATGGCAAGCAAAACTCCGCGACGGCCGTGCATCTGTCCCTCCCCCTCGTCGAGGCGCGACGGCCCTCGCACCCCTCCGGGAGGGCCATCGTCGAGTGGGGTAATAAACCCGGGCGGACAGCTCGCCGGATCGTGCCAGCGTATCAAGCCGAATTCCTATAGGAGTGCTCACATACTCGCAGAAATGCGCATCGGAATAGACTTTCCCGCAACTAATATAACACCGTATTACTTCGGACCGCCCGAGGAACATCGCATGGCCGCATACGCGCATCCTGAAGTGTTGGTCGACACGAGCTTCGTGAAAGGCACCCTTGGGAATCAGAACGTCAAGGTCGTCGAGGTGGACTACGATCCCACGGCGAACTACAACCTGGGCCACATCCCCGGTTCCGCGCTGATCGACTGGCGCAAGGACATCAACGATCCCGTGACCCGGGACATCGTCTCGAAGGAGGGGCTCGAGGCGCTCTTTGGACGCCTGGGCATCTCCAATGAGGACCAGATCGTCCTCTACGGGGACTTCAACAACTGGTTCGCGGCGTTCGCCTTCTGGGTCTTCAAGTATTACGGCGTGGACAACGTCGTCCTCCTGAACGGCGGTCGCCGGAAGTGGATCGAGGAGGACCTGCCCGTGACGAAGGACGTGCCTTCGTTCCCCGAGGCCACCTTCCGGGCGAAGGAACCGGACGAGAGACTCCGAGTCTACCTGCCCTACGTCCGAGAGGCGTACCGGCAAGCGGGCAAAGTTCTGGTCGACGTGCGATCGCCAAAGGAATTCAGCGGGGAGATCTTGGCCCCGCCGGAATATCCGACGGAACATGCGCAGCGCGGCGGGCACATCCCGGGCGCGAAGAACATCCCGTGGGGGCAAGCCGTCAACGAGGACGGGACCTTCAAAACGCCGGAGCAGCTGAAGGCCCTGTACGAGCCGAAGGGAGTGACGCCGGACAAGGAGGTCATCGCCTACTGCCGGATCGGCGAGCGGTCGTCCCACACGTGGTTCGTGTTGAAGTACCTGCTCGGCTACCCGAACGTCCGCAACTACGACGGGTCCTGGACGGAGTGGGGCAACCTCGTTCGGACGCCGATCGAGAAGCCCTAAAGCGGAGGCCAGACACGGCGGAGGCCGGAAACCCGGTCAAAGACGCGGTCCTCGCTCAAGATCTCCCGCTCTCCCGCTTCGAGTGCGGCCGCTGCATGGATCGCATCCCGCGGACGCATCGGGAGGGACTGATAGAGGTCCGCCGCGCGGCGCAGCACCGCCAGATCCACCCGGAGCCATGTAAGATTCGGGAACGCCAGCAGGCCCGCGCCTTTCGCAATCGAATCTTCGACCCCCAGGAGTCGCCGGACGACATATACAACCTCGTCCCACGTCAGAGTCGAGGTGGATACCTTCCGATTCCCCCTCGCAACGGATTCGAGCAGCCGCGCAGCCGAAGCGGCTGCGGGGACGCGGACGTCATACAGCATCGGCACGAGAAACAGACCTGCGTCCGCGTACATTAGCGACCGGGAGCCTTGTATTCCTCATCGAGGACCGATTTCCAATCCACCCGCCTTCCAGGCTTTTTTCTCTTCACGGAGAGGAAACGCTCGACGAAATCCTCGGGGCTCGGCTCGGGTCGAACCAAGATCGCGTCGTCCAAGACCTCGAACGTCAGGTTCGCTCCCTCCGCGAGACGGAGTTTCTCGCGAATGTCCTTCGGGATCACGACTTGACCCTTGGGGCCCAACTTGCGCTTCATTCCTACCTTCTAGTAGGAATTCCTACCGCATATACTTTCTGCCATTCACGCCAAGCGGGCGGATCCGGCATGGCAGGGATGAAAAGGTCATCGCCTACGGCCGGATCCGCGACCGGTCGTTTCACACGTGGTTCGTCCTGAAGTATCTCCTCGGCTACCCCAACGTCCGTAATCACGACGGCTCCTGGACGGAATGGGGGAACCTCGTGCGGACGCCGATCAAGAAGCCCTAGGCGACCTACCCAGCCCGGAGTCGGAACCTCCCCGCGCCGAAGGCGACGCAAAATGGAACCGCTGCCAGTCGGCTTAAATAGCCGGTGAATCCTTCGCGGTCGACAGAGGGGGAGGGAGCTTGCCGTTCGAGGACCGGTGGACCCCGGAGGTTTACTACGATATCCTCCGCGGAATCCATCGCCTCGGCAAGACCGGCAAGCGTATCACGGTGTCAAGCATCGGGCAAGAGGCTCTCTTGCCGAACAACCGCTTAAGGAACCGGCTCGCCGAGCTTCAGACGCTCGGCCTCGTTGATACAAACATGTTGGTCACGACGGCCGGATACGACTTTTGTGGTGACTACACTCAGTTCGTCGACCATTTCCTTCGGAAGTATGGCCTCCGATGAGGGACACAGGTCCCGCTGTTGCGTGGACCGTAGATGTTGCTTCTTGACAAGATTTCTTCAGCGAACGTCCTGACGCTGAGTCGGGAACGAACGTCCCGACGCTGGGTCCGGAACGCCTTTGACGCTGAACGAAAATACAGGATTTTGTGAATTGCGCTTGAGCTCCACATCACCCGCCAAAGTGGAAGCTGGAAAAGGGGAGGAGACTGCGCGCATCGACCGGCGCAGGACGATCGTGAAGGGGCTTGCGGGGCTCGGGGTTGTTGCCGCAGGAGCCGTGGGTCTGTCGGCGCTCGGCGGTCGATCAACCGCGGCAATCCAGGATGCCACCTTTCTAGTCCAGGATCCAAGCGCGGATCTTACCGCGGAGAAGGTTGTTGGGACCGACCTCGCCCTCACCGGTTGGGACTACGTCGTCTGGACCAATGGGACCACCGTTTATGGCCAGAATGGCCGGACGAGCAAGATCGATTT
>WNGI01006619.1_pt1 | contig 10547 bp, 8 predicted proteins | sample 5400621 | NCBI WGS metagenome assembly WNGI01 (sample SAMN13153374, study PRJNA577476) | soil metagenome | isolation source: 20 cm soil or saprolite under Garry oak tree replicate 1 | place: USA:California | collected 2016-06-15 | reverse complement strand
ACGAGCACCGTCAGTGTCGTCAGGGTGTGCCGGAAGAACGAGGCGACCGCAAGTGCGACGATCACGACGAGCACGAGCAGCATCGCCGCGATTCCGACGGTCATGGCAGCTCCGTGCCGGGGGCGTTCTCGAACGACCAGCGCGAATCGAGCGACTCGCGCCCGCATTCCTGGCAGCGCATCGTTCCAGCAGGAGACATCCCTTGAATGGTCCCGCGCGGACCGGACGACGCGCGTGCCGAGACCCGCTGCTCTAGGCAGCACAGCCCGCCGGTGCGAAACTCGAACCCCTGGTGGCTGAGCTCCCGCATGGAACGATCACCTTTCTCTTCACGGACATCGAGGGATCGACGCGCCTGCTGAAGCAGCTCGGTGAGCGCTACGCGGCAGCTCGAGCCGACCACCACCGCATTCTGCGCGCTGCATTCGCGGAGCACGACGGCCAGGAGATCGACACGCAGGGAGACGCGTTCTTCGTCGCGTTCCGGCGTGCGAAGGACGCTGTTGCCGCGGCGGCGGAAGCACAGCGGGCGCTTGCCGCCAACGAGTGGCCGGACGGGACGGAGCTGCGTGTGCGGATGGGAATGCACACCGGCGAACCTTCGGTCTCCGAGGAGGGGTACCTCGGCCTCGGGGTGCACCGAGCCGCACGAATCTGCTCCGCAGGACACGGAGGACAGGTGCTGCTCTCGGAGGCCACGGTCGCGCTACTCGGCGATGACGAGCTGCCCGGCATCGAGCTGCGAGACCTCGGCCGGCACCAGCTCAAGGACATCGACCGGCCCGAGCGCATCCATCAGCTCGTCCTGTCCGGCCTGCCCGACTCGTTCCCTCCGCTCAAGGCGCCGCAGAGCCAGCCTGACGCGGCGACGCCGTTCGAGGGGCGAGAAGGTGAGTTGGCCGAAGCAGCACAGGCGGCGGTTACCGCTCCGCCCTGGTACCGACGACGCGTCGGGATGGCCGCGATCGCAGGGGTCGTCCTCGCTGTGTTGCTCGGCGGCGGCGCTCTCCTCTTTGCCGGTGGATCGAACGCGCTCGCCCGAATCGACACCGACTCGGCGGGATTGATCGATGCGAAGACGAACGAGATCAAGAAGCAGGTGGCGGTTGGCGCGGGACCCGGCCCAATTGCCGTCGGAGCCGGATCGATCTGGGTTGCAGCGGGCGACGGAACGATCTCGCGGATCGATCCGAAGGCAAACCTGGTCACGCAGACCTTCCCGCTCGATCGCACACCGAGCGGGATCGCTTTCGGTAACGGAGCGATCTGGGTGACCACGAACGAAGACCGCAGCGTCCGGAGAATCAGCGCGACCGGAAATAGGATCGGCGAGGGCATTCCCGTCGGCAACGGTCCCAGCGGGGTGGCCGTCGGCAGCGGCGCCGTCTGGGTCACCAATCGCTTCGACGACACCGTCACGAAGATTCCTCAGGGCGAAGGTGCGACGAAGGTCTTCAGGGCCGGGCTCACTCCGAGTGGAGTCGCGGTGGGCGAGGGCGCCGTGTGGATCAGCAACGAGGCAGCCGGGACCGTCTCCCGCCTCGACACGAAGAGTGGAGCGCTGCAGACGATCGGCGTTGGCAACGGTCCCGAAGGAATCGCTGTCGGAGAAGGGAGCGTCTGGGTCGCGAACACCATCGACGGGACGCTCTCCCGCATCGACCCTGCCGACAACGCCGTTGTTGCAACGTCGGTCGGACAAGGACCGAGCGCGGTCGCGGTCGGCGGCGGGTCCGTCTGGGTCACGAACCGCTACGACGGCACCGTCTCCCGCATCGATGCGAAGACCAATCGCGTGACTGACACCGTCAGCGTCGGCGAGAGCCCGGGCGGGGTCGCTGCGACCGACACCGGCATCTGGGTGAGCGCCCGAGCACCCCTCACGTCCCATCGCGGCGGCACGTTGAAACTGCTCGGCGTCAACGAGGACGTCGACACGATCGACCCGGCCGCCGCGTACGCCTACGCCTCCTGGGCCACGGTGATCATGACGAACGACGGACTGCTCACGTTCAAGCGCGTTGCGGGGTCGGACGGGAATCAGCTCGTTCCCGACCTGGCCACATCGATCCCCCGTGCAACCGACGGCGGCAAGACCTATACGTTCCAGCTTCGGGACGGGATCAGCTACTCGAACGGGGTCGATCTGAAGGCGAGCGACTTCCGCCGCGCGCTCGAGCGCTTCTTTCGGATTCACCTGGTGCCCCCGTTCTTCCAGAGCGTCGTGGGCGCCCCTGCGTGCGTTCGCACTCCGAGGCGATGCGATCTCTCGCGCGGAGTGGTGGCGGATGACGGCGCCGGCACCGTGACGTTTCATCTCACCGAATCAGACCCGGAGCTCCTGTACCAGCTCGCGCTCCCCTTTGCGGATGCCGTGCCGCCGCAGACGCCGGCGCACCTCGTGACGACGCATCCGGTCCCCGCGACCGGGCCGTACATGATCGCCCGTTACGTTCCCAAGAAGAGCATGGAGATCGTCCGCAATCCGCACTTCCGCGAGTGGTCGCGAGCTGCGCAGCCGGACGGGTTCCCCGATCGCATCGTCTGGAGCCTTGGCACCAAGCCCGACGCCCAGGTGACGGCGATCGAACGCGGGAAGGCCGACTGGACCGTCTCGATGGTGCCGCCGAACCGTCTCGACGAACTGACGACGAAGTACACGGAGCAACTGCACGTCGAAACTCGGCCGGGGACGATCTACATGTTTCTCAACACGCGGGTGCCGCCGTTCGATCGCCTTGCGGTGCGCCAGGCGCTCAACTACGCGGTCGACCGTGACGCAGTGATCCGACTCGCGTTGGGACCGCGATACCTGCAGCCCACCTGTCAGATCTTGCCGTCCAACTTCCCCGGCTACCGGCCGTACTGCCCGTACACCCTGAACGCGAGTAAGAGCGGTACGTGGACCGCGCCTGATCTCGCCAAGGCACAGCGGCTGGTCGCCAGCTCGCACACCCGCGGCACGAAGATCATGGTCTGGGCCTTCCCCGGCGCCTCCGGTAACAAGTTTCCGGTCCGGGTGGGCGACTACTTCGTCTCGCTTCTCAAACGGCTCGGCTATCGGGCCTCCCTGAAGATGATCCCAGCCGGAGCGTCGTCCTACTTCGGAGCGGTCAGCGATTCCCGCAACCGTGCCCAGATCGGATTCGCCGCTTGGGCGGCGGACTATCCCGCGGCCTCGGCGTTCATCAACGTCCTGCTCACCTGCAAGTCGTTCCGGCCGGGCACCGGGGCTCAGGTGAATATCGCCGAGTTCTGCGATCGAGACATCGATGCGAAGATCAAGCGCGCCCTGGCGCTGCAGGCAAACGACCCCGCCGCCGCAGGACCACTGTGGGCCGACATCGACCACAGCATCGTCGACAAGGCGCCATGGGTGCCCACCCACACATCGAAGGGTCTCTCGTTCGTCTCGAAGCGCGTCGGGAACTACCAGTACAACCCCCAGTGGGGCGTTCTGCTCAACCAGCTCTGGGTGAGGTAGAAGCCGCGGTCACGGAGTCGGCTCCGATCCGCGACAGACCTGTCACGGGTTGCTTGCTTGGATGTGTTCATGTTCGCCCGGGAGCTCACATGACTCGCGCTGAGGCCGTTGCGCTCGCCGCCGAACTCGACCTCGACGTCGACGACCTCGCTATCTGTCACGCGTGTCTGAGCTTTGTCTCGTTTGCGATCGACGCGGGCGACGAGCGAAAGGTCGCGGGCTCGATCACGCAGATGGCGCCGGATCTGTGGGCTGAGGGCCTCTCGCAACCCGTGCGGTTGGCGCTCGAGCGCGCGCGGAGCCTCGGCGTCGCGAACGCCGAAGAGGCGATCGCCGCAATCGCCGAGTCCGGCCCGCGGAGCCCGGTGGTCCGTGCGATCGTCAGGCGTCTGGCGGCTGACCTCTCGGCCCGCGCCCAAGGCGACCTGTTCCGAATGGGGTGGGAGCCTTGGCCTCCGCGTGGCCTCGGTGTATGACAAATGTGATACAAGCATGGAGGTGGCAGAACGGGCTATCTCACTTCGGCTAGACGAAGAGGCCACGCGCGCCCTGGAGCTGCTCATGCGCGACGGGAAGAGCCGGTCGGAGGCCATCCGGGAAGCAGTCGTCGACACGGCGCGGCGGCGGCTGTACGAGATCGCCGCCGCTGACGCTGCCCGGGTGGGCGCCGACGAGGACGATCGGCGCGAGGTTGCGGCCGTGCAAGCACTGATGGAAGCGTTGAGTGAGGAGAGGTGATGTCCATGCACTCGCTCCGCCATCTCGCTCGAGAGGGAAGGAGCAGCGAGGCCGGCGGTACGCGGTCGTGGTGCAGACCGACTTGCTGAACAAGCTGTCGACAGTCGTGGTTGCACCGACTTCGACGAGTGCGCTACCGACCGTCTTTCGCCCCGAGGTCGAAGTCGCCGGCCGGCGAACGAAGGTCCTCACGGAACAGATCCGCGCTCTCGATCGATCCCGCCTCGGTCGGCGCGTCGCCACTTTGGCGCAGGCCGAGCTCCGTGCGGTCGACGATGCCTTGAAGGTCGTGCTCGGGCTGTTCTGAGCCGACGCGCTCGGGCGTTTAGTCGAGGCTTCCGCGTCGCGACAGCCACTCCATCGGCTGGCCGGTCACGCGTGCGATCGCGTCGAAGTGCCGGTCGTAATGAAGGACCGTCGCGCCGTTCACCTCGGCGATCGCTGCGATGAGCAGATCCATCGGCGTCGGGCCGCGATGTTGGCTCCGCTCCGCGAGAGCCTCCTGAATACGCGCTGCGGCGCGTTCGCAGCGATCGTCAAGGCGCAAATGCCTGACGTGGGCGAGGTCTGAGGAGAGAGCGCGATAGTCGGCCGGGCCGCGTGCTGAGAGAAGAAGCTCGAGGCGAACCGGCGTGCAGAGAGCGATTTCGTCCGTCTCGAGGAGCGGCTCCCAGCGATCGACGACTCGACCGCTGCGGTGCCAGGCGCTGGTATCAGCGAGGTACAGGGGGCATCCGTGGTGCACGCAAGCGGCGGACTTCCTCAGGCGAGGGACCGATACCGCCATCTCGCCGGATTCGATCCAGCAGGCGTCTGCGCGCATCGAGACTGATGACCTCGTCGAAGGCCGCATCGACGGTGGCGGCCAGCGTTTTCGTGCCGAGCAGCTTCCTTACCCGTGCCGCCTTCGCGCGGTCGATGACCATTGAGGTCTTGTCCGGTTTGGATATCTTCTTGGCCATCTCTAGATATCTTAGTCGGCGCAGACGAGGTCGTCCACTGGCCTGCCGCCTGACACCGGGTGGGACGGCGGACCGCCTTCCGGCGGCTCGGATCGTGGAGGGCTAGTCTGGAGGCGAATCAGGGACTTTGGTCCGATTACCACCTCAGGAGGGGAGGAACATGACCAAGCCGATTCCCGAGGGATATCACGCCCTCACCCCGTCTCTCGCCGTCGACAACGCCGCGAAGGCGATCGAGTTCTACAAGCGGGCGTTCGGCGCGAAGGAGCGCATGCGCATGACCGGCCCGGGGGACATGATCGGTCACGCCGAGCTCGAGATCGGGGATTCCGTGCTCATGCTCGCCGATCCGATGCCACAGTCGACCGTGAAGCCACCGAAGGCTCTTGGCGGCACCAGCGTTGGCATCTTCCTGTACGTCGAAGACGTCGATGAGGTCGTCCAGCAAGCGATCGACGCGGGCGCAACCGTGACGATGCCGGTCGAAGACCAGTTCTGGGGCGACCGCTTCGGCGTTGTTGCCGACCCGTTCGGGCACCAGTGGCAGATCGCCACGCACAAGGAGGACCTCACGCCCGAGGAGATCTTGGAGCGCGGCAAGACGGCTATGGCCGCGATGAGCTAAGGCCAGTTGAGGGCCGCCGGCATCCCGCCGGCGGCCCTTTCACTCGGTCAACCCGGGAGAACGGAACCAGTACCGGTGACGCTCGTCTTGATGTGCTGCGGGTTCCCGTGGTAGGTGACGCTGCCGGTGCCGGACACGGATGCATCGAGCGACTTCGTCGCAACGACGGTCGCGCTTCCTGTGCCCGAGACGACGACGTGCATGTCGCTGCTCAGCAGGCGTCCGAGCCGCGCGGCGCCGACGCCGGTGAGCGAAGCACCTCCGCGGTGCTAGGCGGCCGGACGCTGCCCTTCGAGCAGCTTCCGGATGCGTTGAAGAGCCGCTTCGACGTCAGGCGGGGTCCGCTCGAGGTCCCTTCGGAAGTCGTTCAGGAGGTCAGAAAGGGCAGCGGCGTAGAAGTGCTGCGTGCTATACGCCTCGTCGCGCGCTTGCATCCGAGTCTTGTCGAGCGCGGCCTGCAGTTGACGTTGTCGCCGTTCATGAGCTGCCTTCGCCCGCTTGTGCCGAACCTCGAGCGACTTCAAGCGTCCCCGCAGTTCACCTATCACCTGGCGCCGTGTTTCTGCGAGGGCGAGAGCCTCCTCCCGGGCGGCGGCAAGATCCGACCGTCGGCCGAAGTACAGATAGAGGAAGAGACTGCCCAAGGCCGCGAAGGCCGATAGTGCAGCGATGACGGTTGTTACGACGGCGGACATCCTGCCAGGGCACGTGATTTCGACTGGTGAGGCTCGGACCCCCTATTGGTACAAGACCCGGGAGGCCCAGCGCAGATAGCCCTGGGCGAAGGCTCGCTCGCCGCCGAGCGCGTTCAGCCCACGCCTGTTTCGTCGGCCTGATCGCGGTCCTGCTCCCACCTCCCTCATTGCGACTGCCGCGCAATAGGCAGACGCAGCCGAATGTCAAAACTCCCTGCAAATTGAAGCCTCAGTGGAGTGCCTGAGATGTAAAGCCTCGGCCGGCCTAGGCACCTTGCGCGCTCCGGCGTGCGCACTCTCCCGAGAGTGGGATTGGGCATACTCGGGACGTGGTCTACGACGAATCCAAAGCGGACGAGACGGAGAAGCACCCGTCCGCGCCTGAGGGCCGAGAGCAGGAGCAGAGTTTCGGCGAGCTTCGGTTTTACGTGCCTCAGGACCTCCTCGATGTCTCCTTCCCGGTCTCGGTCCGTGGCTACGACCGCCGGGCGGTCGATGCCTACATCGAACGTGTCAATCAGGTGCTTGCGGAGCTCAAAGTGAGGAGTTCGCCGCCGGCCGCAGTCAGGCATGCGCTTGAACAGGCCGAGGAGAAGACGCAGGGGCTACTTAGGGCCGCGCGCGAGGCCGGGGAGGAGATCACGACAAGCGCGCAACGCGAAGCGGAACAGAACACGGCCAACGCAAAAGCGGAAGCGGCGGAACTCCTCGTCAACACGAGTGCCGACGCGGACCGCATCAAGGCCGAGGCAGACCAACTCATTGCCGACGCGAGGACGGAGGCGGACGCTGCCGTCGCGAAGGCGCAGTCGGAGGCGGATGAATTGCGCTCGGAGGCGAAAGCCGAGGCGCAGAACACCCTCGCGCGCGCGCAGGCGGAGGCGGACGAGCGCCTGCGGCGGCTGAAGGAAGAGCTTGCTGCGCTGCGGGAGGAGGCGGAGACGCGACGGGGCGAGATTCAGGCTGACACGGAGGCTGTCTGGAAGGAACGTCACGAGTTGCTGGAAGACGTGCGCAGGATGGCGAGCGGACTCGTCGATCTGGCCAATGCGGCGGCTGCGCGCAGTCACGGCAGCGAGCCTGCCGGGTCGGACGAAGAGTCGTTGGAGGAACGCCGGGACGACGAGTCTCGCAAGGAGTCAGAGGAGAAAACACCCGCCGGGCCGGACTCCTGACTTAAACCCTGCGCTAGCGGACCGCCTCACTAGGATGGGCTTCCCGTGCCCGAAGCGCCGTTCGTCCACCTTCACGTCCACTCCGAGTACTCCATCCTCGATGGGGCCTGCCGGATCCCAGCCCTCGCGGCCCGCGCTGCCGAGTTAGAGATGCCTGCGGTCGGGCTCACCGACCACGGCTCGCTTGCCGGGGCCGTCGAGCTCTACCGCGAGGCCGGAAAGCACGGGGTCAAGCCGATTCTCGGCTGCGAGATCTACGTCTGCGACGACCGCCGCGCCCAGACCAAGGGGAACGCTCACCTCACGCTGCTTGCCGAGGACAACGCCGGCTACTCCAACCTGATCAAGCTCGCCTCCGCCGGCTACCTCGAGGGTTACTACTACAAGCCGCGCGTCGACTGGGAGCTCCTCCAGTCGCACTCCAAAGGACTGATCGCCCTCTCCGGCTGCCTCTCCGGACGCGTCTGCAAGGCGCTCGAGGAGTCGCGGCCCGCCGACGCGGCTGCAGAGCTCGACCGGCTCGTCCAGATCTTCGGCCAGGACTCGACCTATGTCGAGATGCAGAACGCGCACCTCGAGCCGCAGCAACGAATTAACCCGCTACTTGCGAAGATGGCGGAAGGCACCGGGCTCGGGTTGGTCGCGACCGGCGACGTCCACTACCTGAAACACGAGGACGCGCGCGCGCACGAGGCGTTGCTCTGCATCCAGTCGGGCGACTCGCTCAAGAACCCGCAGCGCTGGAAGTTCGATACCGATCACTTCTACTTCAAGTCGCCGGAGGAGATGGCGCTCGACTTCCCCGGCTACGACCACGCCCTCCGCCGCACGCTCGAGGTGGCCGAACGCTGCAACGTCACGATGGAGCTCGGCGGGATCCTGCTGCCGAAGTTCCCGACGCCCGACGAGCGCGACAGCTTCGACTACCTCGTCGAGCTGACCGAGAAAGGTCTGCAAAAGCGCTACGACAACTCGACCGACGAGCTCAGCGACCGGCTCAAGTTCGAGCTCAAGACGATCCGCGAGATGGGCTTCGCCGATTACTTCCTGATCGTGTGGGACTTCATCGCGTTCGCGAAGCGCAACGGGATCCAGGTCGGGCCGGGGCGCGGATCGGCGGCGGGAAGTCTCGTTGCCTACTGCCTCGATATCACCGACATCGATCCGATCAAGTACGACCTGCTGTTCGAGCGTTTCCTGAACCCGGGTCGCAAGTCGATGCCGGACATGGACATCGACTTCGCCGTCGAGGGACGCGACCGCGTCATCAACTACGTCGCCGAGAAGTACGGGCGTGACCGCGTCGCACAGATCATCACGTTCTCCACGATGGCCGCACGTGCGGCGGTGCGCGACGCGGGACGCGTGCTCGAGGTTCCTTACGGCGTGGTCGACAAGATCGCAAAGTCGATCCCAGAGGGACCGGGGCAGACACTCGACGCGTGCCTCAAGCCGGGGCAGGAGCTGAAGACGCACTACGACGCCGATCCCGTCGCGCGCGAGATCGTCGACCTGGCACAGCCTTTGGAAGGGCTTGTGCGCGCGGATTCGATCCACGCCGCCGGCGTCGTGATCGGTGACAAGCCGCTGACGGAGTACGTCCCCCTGCAGCAGAAGGGCGTCGACCAGGAAGTGGTGACGCAGTTCGCGATGGGTGACGTCGAGGCGCTCGGGCTGCTCAAGATCGACTTCCTCGGTCTCCGCAACCTCGACGTGCTCGACAAAGCAAAGAACCTCGTCGGCAACGGGCTCGATTACGGAAAGCTAACGCTCGACGACAAGAAGGTCTACGGGATGCTCGCGAAGGGCGAGGCAACGGGCGTGTTCCAGTTCGAGTCGTCAGGGATGCGCGAAGCGCTTCGCCAGGTGAAGCCGACGGTGTTCGAGGACCTGATCGCGCTCGTCGCGCTCTACCGGCCGGGGCCAATGCAGTACATCCCGGTCTACGCGCGACGCAAGAACGGCCAGGAGCAGGTCTCGTTCATCGACCCGCGGCTGAAGCCAATCACCGGCATGACCTACGGGATCGCGATCTACCAGGAGCAGTACATGGAGATCGCGAAGCAGCTCGCGGGCTTCACGCCGGCCGAGGCCGACGATCTGCGCAAGGCGATCGGCAAGAAGATTCACAAGCTGATGGCGTCCCTCAAGGACAAGTTCCTCGAGGGGTGCGCACAGAACGGCGTCGCGGCAGGTGTCGCGCAGCAGCTCTGGAAGGACACGGAGGCGTCGCAGGACTACTCCTTCAACAAGTCCCACGCGGCCTGCTACGCGCTGATCGCCTACCGCACCGCATACATGCGCGCACACCATCCGCGCGAGTACATGGCGTCGCTGATCTCCTCCGTGATGAGCACGAAGGATCGCGTGCCCTTCTACGTCAATGCGTGCGACGAGATGGGCATCGAGGTGCTGCCGCCCGACGTGAACGAGTCGCAGCTGGACTTTGCGGTCGTCGAAGGGAAGATCCGCTTTGGGCTGTCGGCCGTGAAGAACGTGGGGGAGCCTGCGGCGCGCGCGATCATCCGGGCGCGGGAGGAGAGCGGCGGCTTCGGCTCGATCTGGGAGTTCTGCGAGCGCGTCGATCCGCAGGCCTCGAACAAGCGCGCGCTCGAGTCGTTGGTGAAGTGCGGTGCGCTGGATTCGACCGGTGCGACGCGGAAGGGAATGCTCGATGCGCTGGAGTCGGCCTTGTCGCGCGGGGCGCGTGCACAGTCTGACCGTCTGCTCGGGCAGAGCTCGCTCTTCGGCGAGGAGGAGAAGCTCGAGGACGTGCCGATCGGCACGGAGGAATTTGAGAAGGGCGAGCTGCTGCGGCTGGAGAAGGAAGTCCTGGGTCTGTACGTGTCGGAGCACCCGCTGCACTCG
>WNGI01006616.1_pt1 | contig 10547 bp, 11 predicted proteins | sample 5400621 | NCBI WGS metagenome assembly WNGI01 (sample SAMN13153374, study PRJNA577476) | soil metagenome | isolation source: 20 cm soil or saprolite under Garry oak tree replicate 1 | place: USA:California | collected 2016-06-15 | reverse complement strand
CGGACACGAATCCGGACGATTCGGGCGCGCGCCTGATGCGCGCCCTCTCCGGGTCGTTCGGGGTCGCTGTGAATCCGTCGAGCACGGTCACCCTGTACGCCAACGCCGGATCATCGTTCGAGACGCCAACGACCACCGAGCTCGCGAACTCGCCATCGGGCGAAGGGGGGTTCAACACCGGTCTCAAGCCGCAGCAGGCGTGGAATTACGAAATCGGCGCCCGTGGGTCGGCCAGCCGGCGCTTCGGATATACGCTCGCCGTGTTTCAGGCCGACGTGCGCGACGCGCTCATTCCTTATGAAATCGCCGCGCCGCGGTTCTATTATCGGAATGCCGGCAGCACGCGACACCGCGGCGTGGAGCTCAGCGCCGACATGTCCGTGGCGCCGGGCATGAGCGTAAACGTCGCATGGACGTATTCGGACTATCGATACAGGCACTACACGTTCACCGACACGATCCCCCACGTGCTGGACGGCCGCGCCCTGCCGGGGATCCCGAAGCATTGGGTGAATCTGTTGACGCGGGTGCAACCCGCGGCATTCCGTGGCGCGTGGGGGGAAATCCAGCAGACGTATTCGTCGGGATATCCCGTGAGCGATACAGGGAGCATCACGACGGTACCGTGGTGGGCGACGAACGTGCGCGTCGGCTGGGAAGGGAAAGGCGCCGGGGTGCGGCTCGGGCCATTCTTGGGTATCAACAATGCGTTCAACCATCGGTACGTCAGCTCGGTGGTGATTAACGCCGCGCGTGGTCGTTTCTACGAGCCGGCTCCGGGCCGCAATTTTTATCTGGGCCTTTCGGTCGGAGCTGGTCGATAGGTAGCTTGAACCCATGACCAAACTTTCAAGCTTCTTCGTCGTGTTCCTGCTCGCGGCGCCGGTTTGCCTAGCCCAAACCCCCACCACGCAGATCGACCGCACCTGGCTCACGGTCGATACGACAGCCAAAACCGCAACCTTCCAGTTGACCGCGGGCCTGACGCAGTTGAACGGCGGCCTGAACTTCAACGGGTTCAACGACGGCAAGCTGACGTTGACAGTGCCCACGAACTGGACCGTCGTCCTGCGCTTTGCGAACCATGACGCGAATCTCCCGCATTCCGCCGAAGTCGTCGATACTACAAAGCCAATGCCCGCCGGCCCGGTCGACCCACCGGCCTTCGCGCGCGCCACGACGGTGGCGGCGCGGCTGCTTCAGGGTCTCGGCTCCGGCGAAACGGACTCGGTGCGATTTGTGGCGAACAAGGCGGGATCCTATATGATCTTTTGCGCGGTGCCGGGCCATGGCCTGGCGGGGATGTGGATCCGGCTGACGGTCTCGGCGACCGAGAAGCGGCCGACGCTGACGAGCTCGAGTAGCTGATCTATCGGTGGCTGAAACACATCGAGGCCGGGATTGCTCCCGGCCTCGATTGTTTTCCGGGTGCCGAGTTTACTGGACCTCGACCGTCCCGTGCATCTGCGGATGGATGTGGCACGTGTACGTGTACGTGCCGGCGGCCGCAAACGTCCGCTCGACCGCGACGTTCGCATTGTTGCCGCCGATATCCGCCGGGACACCGGCCTGAGCGGCGAAGAAAACATTGTGGGCCACGGATCCGAACGTGAACCTGACAATGTCGCCGGCGCTCACCCGGAGCGTTCCGGGCGTGAACGTGAGCGCGTCGGTTGCCGCGACAGTGTTGGCCGGCGGAGGAGGCGCCGCCGTCGAACCGTAACCACTGCTGCAGCCAACGAGTACACTTGCCAACGTAACGACGGTGAAGCGAGTCTTGAGCGTAAACATTCTTCCGCCTGGTATGTGGTGCAATCAAGTTCGAATGGAAGCGGTGCGCCGTATTGAGCGGAACCGGCGCGCAGTTTTGAATGTTCGTGCTGCATGTCCGGATCCGTCCTCCTCGAGTCCATCGTGACGCGCGGCCGCGTCACACGGCGCGACAGTCACTCCGCGATTGTGACCAGTCAGGCGCTGGACTGGCCTGGCGTGCGCGTGGAGGCCGGGCGCAACGACGTATCGGCGGTCGACGATCTGGTCGGCGATCAGCACTACCTGTCGCTCAACCTCGACAAAGCACCGCTCAAGCTCGAGGTCCAGGAGTCCCACGGATTCAAGCGCTTCACGGTTCCGCCGGAGAGTCTCTGGATCAGCCCGAGTACGATGCCCATCACGCTGCGGCTCAACAGCACGCTGCGATATCTGCGCGTGGCGCTCGATCCACTGTATCTCGCGCGCCTGGTGACTCCGTCCCTCGATACCGTCGAGCCCATGCGCCTGCGGCGCACCTACGCGGTGCAGTCGCCGCAGATCCGGCACCTCATGCTGACGCTCAGAGACGAAGCGGACAGTCGCAATGCGGGTGGGCTGGCGCTGGTCGAGGCCGTGACGGCCGGGCTTGGTCACCTCCTGCTGCGTCACGCCGGCGTGGAACAGCCTCGCCCGCTGCGCGCGCGCGGTGGCCTGGCGGCGGCCGCCAAGCGGCGCGTGCTCGAGATGATCGATGCCGCGCTGAATACACGCCTGACGATCGAGATGCTGGCGCGCGAAGTCGGCCTTTCGCCGGCGCACTTCGCGCGCGCGTTCCGGGAATCACTCGGCCGCGCGCCCCATCAATACCTGCTGGCGCGCCGCCTGGAGCGCGCGCGCAGGCTGCTCGAGACGACCGGTGCAAGCCTCTCGGACATCGCCCAGCGCGCCGGGTTTGCAGATCAAGCGCATTTGACGAGACTGTTCAAGCGCGCCTTTGGCACGACGCCCGGTGCGCTGCCGCGCACCCTCCACTAAGCCTGCTACGGCGTCAGCACGTCAGAAATGAAGGCGGCTCGCTGAGTCGCTCCATCAAACGGCACGACGTCGAAGCCCAAGTCGAGCGTTCCCCCCGCGCGAACCGCGGACCATCGCAGCGAGCTGCCTTGAGAGAGCGCCCAGCGAGGCTGAAATCCCGCGACATCGGTCAGCTCGGGAATCACAAGGTCGTAGACGCCGCCAACCTGGAGTGCGTAATCCTGTGTCATCGACACACTGACCAGCCGCGTGCTGTCTTCCTGGTACGTCACCGACGTCCGGAGGTCATACTCGGTCTGATTCACGAGGCGCGCGCGCAGCCGGAGCGTGGGTAACGTCGCGATCGTGCTGAACGTCGGCGGGATCACGTCCGCGCCGAGCCCGAGCGTGTAGTTCTGCACGGCATGGAAGTAGCGACCGGCGCTCCGCACGCTGTTCGGAACTTCCCCGTGACCTGAGGCAAACAGCACCTGCAGATCGCCTGGAAGTAACAGCGCCTCCGGCACGGCGAAGTACGGCCGAGTTGCTCCAATGTCCTGGCCGGTGACGACGCCAAACGTACTGTTGAAGCTGCTCGTGATCAGGCGCGTGGAGATGGCGGCACCGCCGTTACCGATTCCCGACAGCGTGACGTTTTGCACCGCGGGCGCAAACGCTTCCGGCGCGCGGAAATCGAAGACTGGCAGCGTCGCGCCGTCGGGAAGATCGATGCCGCGTCGCAGAATCATCTGGGGAATCGTGTCAATGCCGTTGGTTCTCACGACTCGCGTCGCGAGGATATCGAGTGGTCCAGGAGGAAGGACCTGGAGCAGAAACTCGCCGCCGGTGGCGCTGTGCGCGATCGCCTCCGCATCGAAGCCTCCCCGGATGATCGCGAACTCGTTGGTATCAAGTCCTACCACGCTGCCGCGTAACGTTTTCAGCGCGGCGTCGCTGCAGAACCGTGGATTGGTGAACCCCACGCTCTCGAGCTCCTCCGGCGCGCCAAACAGGACTTGCAGGCTCGTAAGTCCCACGCCACCCTGAAAGACGGTCGCGATGCCGCCACGCGTCGAGGCGATGGTCGCTTGGAAAACGACGTTGCCATTGGAGGTGGTCGGTAGCGCCCGAGTCCACGCGCCGTCGCCGTCTTGGAACGCCACCCACATGGGCTCCAGTCCAGCGCAGTAGGTCACCGAAACGTTGGCGGGCGGGGGGGGCGGGGGCGGGGGAGGCGCCGAGATTGTCTTGTCCGTGCAGGCGTTTAGGATCAGCAGGAGCGGTACCAACACGGCCAGCGAAAGGCGATTCATCGGACCGTACTCGCGGTATAGGACGGCCGAAGGATGCGGCAATAGCTTGTCGCAGTATTGGACAAAGCTCCGATGTGGTTTTGAACGTTCCTGAGGAGTTCAGCCGCCGCCTGGCCGACTCGGGTTTCCCTCCATATTGTCCCGTCGTGCCTGACACGCTCGCTCTTCTCCGCGCCGTCCTCGCCAACCATTACACGATCGAGCGCGAAATCGGCCGTGGCGGCATGGCCACGGTCTATCAGGCTGAGGACCTCAAGCATCAGCGAAAGGTGGCCCTCAAGGTCCTTCGACCGGAGTTGTCGGCAGTCCTCGGGGGCGAGCGGTTCCTCGCGGAGATCCGCGTTACCGCCGGTCTGCAGCACCCACATCTCCTGCCGCTCTTCGACTCCGGAGCGGCGGGCGAACTCCTCTACTACGTGATGCCCTTCGTGGACGGCCCGTCCCTTCGGAGTAAGCTCGAGCGCGAGAAGCAGCTCTCCATGGACGAAGCCATTCGGATTGCGACGCAGGTGGCGAGCGCGTTGGACCACGCGCACCGTCACGGGATCATCCATCGCGACATCAAACCGGAAAACATTCTGCTGCAGGAAGGACAAGCATTGGTGGCGGACTTCGGGATCGCTCTGGCTCTGGAGAGCGCCGGCGCGGATCGCCTCACGGGAACGGGCCTTTCGGTGGGCACCCCCCAATACATGAGCCCGGAGCAAGTGGGAGGCGAACGGGGACTCGACGCACGCACGGACGTGTACTCCCTCGCATGCGTGGTCTACGAAATGCTGGCCGGCCAGCCGCCCCACACAGGGCCGACGGTCCAGGCCGTGATGGCGAGGGTGGTGAGCGAGGAGCCACGACCGATTACGGACTTTCGGAAGAGGGTCCCAGGGCACATCGCCGCGACGCTCGAGCAGGCCTTGGCGAAGCTGCCTGCGGACCGGTTCGCGACCGTCGGCGAATTTGCCGAAAGCCTGGCGGGCCGGCTCGAGGCTCGGCCGCGGCAACCGGCCGCGCTCGTGTTCCCCCGCTGGACGGTGTGGGCCGCGGTGGCGGTGCTTGCGGGTCTCGCCGCTGCGGAGGCGGTGAAATGGCTTCCCCATGGAAACACGGCTGCGGCAAATGTCACGCGACTCAGCCTGCCGGTCCCGACCGGTTACACAATGTTGTACGGCGAGAAACCGGACCTGGCCATTTCGCCGGATGGGCACGAAGTCGTCTACCGGGCGAGCGGAGGGCTGTACGTGCGTGCACTGGACAGCTTCGACGCCCAACCGATCCCCGGCACCGATGGCGCACACACTCCGTTCTTCTCGCCTGACGGGGCCTGGCTCGGCTTCGTGCGTGGCCCCTCTCTCATGAAGATGCCGGCCGCCGGCGGCCCGGCAGTCAAGATCGCGGACGCATTTGTCGGCGGTGGCGCAACGTGGGGGCGCGACGGACGCGTGATCTTCGCAGGCGCGCTGGGCAGCGACGGGCTGTGGTCGGTTCCCGCGGCGGGGGGAACGCCGCAGCAAATCACCAGCGTGAACGACTCCGCCGGGGAGACCACCGACATGTGGCCGGATCTGCTCCCCGACGGCGCGGTGCTCTACACCGCCCTCGGGCCGAGCGGGCACGCGCGGGACGCGCGGCTGATCGTACAGGACCTCGCGCGCGGGCAACGCACGGTTGTGCTGGAGGGAATGACCTGCGGGCATTACGTCGCTCCGGGCTATCTGGTGTATGCGGACGCAAACGGCACGCTGCTCCTCCAGCGGTTCGACTGGCGCGCTCGGCGCACCACCGGACCGGCCCGCGCGGTGTTACAGGGCCTGCGCATAAGCGCCTGGGGCGGGGGCGTTCCGTACGCGCTGTCGGAGACTGGGACCTTGGCCTACGTCACGGGGACCGAGCTGGAACGGACCGTGCTGATGCAGGTTGATCTCCGTGGTAGGGAGCTGCGTCGGTTCGGCGCCCCGCGCACCCTGGGCGGCCTGGCACTGTCCCCCGACGGACGCAGCCTCGCGATGGGCACGCAGATGGCCAACAACTCCGACATCTGGTTGATGGATGTGGCCAGTGGGCGGTTCGACCGCTTCACCTTTGAAATTACCGAAGACGAAACGCCGGTCTGGTCGCCGGACGGGCGCCGGATCGCTTACAGTTCAGCGTGGGTCGGGCAGCAGCGGCGCGTCTTCGTGAAAACGCTCGGCAGCGCGGAGCCCGCCCGGCTGGTGTACACTGGCAAGCGACACCTGCACCTCACGTCGTGGTCACCAGACAGCCGCTGGCTCGCGTTGCAGGTGTACAGCCCGCGCTCGACCGACGTCTGGCTGCTTGATCTCGCGGACACAACCCGGCTCGTCCCTGTAGCGACAACGGCCGCGGCTGAGGAGCAAGCCGTGTTCTCGCCAGACGGCCGCTGGCTGGCGTACAGCTCCGACGAATCGGGTCGACGGGAAGTGTACGTCGTCTCGCTTCCTGGTCTCGGCCGGACGCAACAGGTGTCGCGCGAGGGCGGAGTGCTACCGCGGTGGTCCGGTACCGGTGGCGAGTTGTTCTTCTTCGATCGCTACTACGGCGAGAACGGGCGCATGATGGTAGCCCGTCGCGCGGGAGCCGGTGGCGGCACGTGGCAGGAGCCGGTTCCGTTGTTCGAGATAGCGCGAGCCCAAGACTTCGACGTCGCGCGCGACGGGCGCAGCATGTACTTCGCGGCCCCGAACCCGAAGGCGCCCGCGCGCGAAATCTTCGTAGTGGTGAACTGGCTTCGGGAAGTCGTGCCGCGTTGAGTATGCCTGCACACCGCTCGCCCGTGCTCCGCGCGCATCTGCAGCCCCGCCACAAACTCTGGCTCAACTGGAACGGCGCGTTCCTGATGGGGCCGCGCTATCTGCGGTTCCTCGAGGCGGTCGAGGACAAGGGGACGATTCGCGCCGCCGGCCGTGCGGTCGGCTGGAGCTACCGCACCTGCCTCAACCGGATCCGTGCGATGGAGCGCGTCCTCGGCGCGAAGGTGCTGGTCACGTCTCGCGGCGGCGCGACCCGCGGCGGCGCGCGCCTCAGCGCGGAAGCCCGACGCCTGGTCAGGCTCTTCGCACGGTGGCGGCACGACGCGCTCCGTCTGAGCGACGTCGCATTTCGGAAACTCATGCGCCGATAGGCACGGTGTTGCCTATCGTGAGACAGGGCGCTAGAATTTTTCCTCATGCGCCATGTCCACGTCTCCATCGTGGTGCTTGCCGTCATCGCGCCGACGGTTGTGCGCGCGCAGGGCACCACCGTTTCCACGACTCCTCGCCTTACCGGTTACCTCCAGCCCCGCTTCCAAGCCGTCGGCGATTCGGCGTCCTTTTTTCTGCGCCGCGCCCGATTCGCCGTCGAGGGCAACATCACGCCGTGGGCTTCGTATCGCGCCCAGGTGGAGATGCGCACCATCGGAGCGCCGGCCACGCCACCCGCCTCGCCGCTCACGCTTTCGGCCACGGATCTGTGGGTCAGGATGACTCATCACCGTTGGACCGGGACCGTGGGCCAGTTCCGCGTCCCTTTTTCCCTCGAGTCGCTGCTCAGCTCGACGACTCTCGAGACAACCGAGCGCTCGCGTATCGTCAACGCCGCCAAGCGTGACATCGGCGCCCAGGCGGAGTGGCGTCTCCCGGATCGACTGCTCGTCCAAGCCGCGGTCGCGAACGGCGAGGGACCAAATCGCGCAACCAACCCCGACAACCGGATGGCCTATTACGTTCGGGCCGTCGTCACGCCGGTCAAAGGCCTCGACGTCGGTGGTGCCTTCGAGGGCTACAGCGACAGCACGGGTGTGGATGGCCAGGTGATCTACAAAGGAAAGCGCTGGTCCGCGCGCGCCGAGTACATCGGCGAGAAAAACCGCAGAACCGGCGTCCGCACCACGGGTTGGTACGCGCTCGCAACCTTCCGCGCCACACCGCAGCGCGTCCAGCTCATCGGGCGCGTGCAGCTCTTCGACCCGAGTGATCAGGTCACCACGGACCGCTTCACCGGTTACCTGCTCGGCGTGCAGTACTTCATCCGTGGCGACGACTTCAAGCTGCTGGGCGACTACGAGGTCGTCCGCGAGCAGTCCGTCCAGCTCAAGAACGACCGGGGAGTGATCCAGATGCAGGTGCGGTGGTAAATGAGGGGGTGGGGACTAGGGGTCTGGCTCGCACTCATCGGTGCCTCCGCAGCACCGAGCCAGTCTCGCGACGTCATTCTCGCGACCACGACATCGACCCGTGACGCCGGTTTGCTCGATACCCTGGTCCCGCTGTTCGAGCGACAGACTGGCTACAAAGTCAAGGTGATTGCCGTGGGCAGCGGTCAGGCGCTGGAGATGGGGCGACGCGGTGACGCAGATGTCGTCCTCGCGCATGCGCCGGACGCCGAACGGGTCCTCGCGGACTCAGGCTACTTCGTCAGTCGCCGTCTGGTGATGCACAACGACTTCCTCATCGTCGGCCCACCGGGCGATCCCGCCGGCCTTCGCGGCATGAACGACGCGGTCGCGGCGCTGCGGCGCATTGCCGAGCGTACGCAGCCGTTCGTCTCGCGCGGCGACCGGTCTGGAACCCACCAGATGGAGCTGAAGCTGTGGCGCACCGCGGCGATTCAGCCGCCCGCCGCAGGGAGCTGGTACGTCGAGGCGGGACACGGAATGGGCGAGACGCTCCAGATGGCCGACGAGAAGCGCGCCTACACGCTCACCGATCGCGCGACATATCTGGCGTGGCGGGATCGACTGCAGCTCGTGCCGACGGTCGAAGGAGATCCGCTCCTCTACAACGTCTACCACGTCCTCGAGCTGAACTCCCGCAACGCGCCGCGCATCAATGCGGCCGGCGGAAAAGCGTTCGCCGACTTCATGGTGGCACCGGCGACCCAGGCATTGATCGGCGAGTTTGGAAAGGCGCGGTTTGGTCAGAGCCTCTTTATTCCCGACGCGGGGAAGCCGGACCGCTGGTAGGCGCCTGTTTGGCGAGATTGACGGGCGGGGAATAGATGATCCGGTAGGGACTCTCGTCACCCTTCAGCACGCGCACAGCCTCCGAATTCGCCAGCTCGGCGTATGATGGCGGAGCGGGGCGTTTGCAGCCCGCTGCCGCACTCGCTACAGCGACGGCAACAAGCAGTCCGTTATGTCTCAGTGCGCGCGTCATCCGAAGGGGCTCCTTGCGCCAGCCAGTCCCGGAACGAATCCGCATCGTGTGCCAAGCGCCACTCCTCAAAGATCGAAAGCGCCATCGCGCGCACACCGCCTTCGAGCCCTCCGGCGGCTTGGCATTGTTCGAGCAGCCACGCCTCGAACTCCATGGGTTCGGGATCGGCAGCGATCGCCCGCTCGAGCAAATCGCGCTTGACGGCGAGGCCGATCGCATCGGGCGTCGTGTCGCGTTTGCGGCGCTTGCGACGCCCCTCCGAAGCCTCGATCGCGTTCAGCAGCTCGCGACAGACCGCCGCAGGTCGCGGAAGGTTGTCAAGGTTAGTGGAGGTTCTGGAGGATGGTGGAGGACTCTTCATGAAGACCTCCACCACCCTCCACCACTTTCACCAACCTCCACAACCTCCGCTTCCAGCGCCCAGCCCGGCCGCTCGGGTCGATGATAGCCGCGGTCCAACGCCGCCACCTCGAGTGGGACGGTCGCGAGATCGTCCAGCACGATCTCCCACGGTGCGAGATGCTTCACGGTGGGCTCCGCCTTCACGTAGCCCTTGCAGGTGTCGCAGACCTCGACCTTGCGTGTAGTCTCCCCCTCTTCAGGCGCGAGATAGCCGAGGTTCGTGTGCTGCGTTTCGTCGCAGAAGGGACAGCGGAGCCAGGGCACTTCCCAACCGGTGGCGCAGCGGCCGCAGCGCAACCACCGCTTCCGCTCGAGCCCCCGGAACTCCGCCAGCGTTGGCCACGCCCCGCACACGGGACAATAGCCTTCCCACCAGGACGAAGGCACCTGCGCCGCCAGGGCGCGACCACAGGTCTGGAGCAAGGGAAGCGCGGCCATTTGAGCTACCACGCGCAACTCGGGCGTTTCGAGACGGGAGTCATCCTGACAGAGCGCCGCCTCGAGCAGCTCGACAGGCTCGAGCGAGCCATCAGCGTCGGCGAGGTCGAGTACTTCGCGCACCCAGCGGTGCAGGACACGCCGGCGCACCGCGATCTGTGACTGGTGGAGCAGGGGAGCGCGAATTGGACGCTCGTTCGCGACGGTGAGCACGGCGTCCGCCCACGCCTGATTCTCATCGGCCTCGGCGAACGCAGCTTCCACCAGCATCAGCCAACGCTCAGACTCCGGGTTCTGGTTGCGAACCGCGTCGATGCGCTGAGCGAGCTGCGGGTTGGTTACGTGCCGGCGTCTGGTAAGGGGCCAGAGCATTTGACCTTGACGGTGCGGCAAGGGGTTTTGTGGTAGATCTTCGCGCCCGCATGGAGCTGCACAACCGCGCCGTGATTACCGGGATCGGCGCCGGGCCCGCCGCCGC
>WNGI01013146.1_pt1 | contig 10548 bp, 7 predicted proteins | sample 5400621 | NCBI WGS metagenome assembly WNGI01 (sample SAMN13153374, study PRJNA577476) | soil metagenome | isolation source: 20 cm soil or saprolite under Garry oak tree replicate 1 | place: USA:California | collected 2016-06-15 | reverse complement strand
CGGAACCGCGAACGGATTCGCGCTGGCAATCTCGTCGAGCAAGTGCTGTCGAACCGTCGCATCCGCCTCGCGTTTAGCGCTTTCCTCCAAGTCTCGGCGCACCGTGGATTGAAGTGTATCGAGTGACTCGAAGTCTCCAACCTCACGCGCGAATGCGTCGTCCAAGACCGGCAGTTCCTTACGCTTTACGTCTTGCAGCGTGATGCGCACGTTCTTGCTCTTGCCGCGCTGCGGCTCGTCCGGAAAATCGTCGGGCCAACGCACGGCGCGCTCAATGGTCTCGCCGGGAGAAAGCTCCATCGCACGCCGGGTGCTGGCTTGGTCTCCACCGGATGCCAGCTCGCGCGCTGCTCGCGCATCTGCTCGACCTGGTCACGCACTTGCTCGTCGGTGACCTGCCCAGCGGGACGTGCGACGCGGAATCCTTGCGTGCGGGCCAACGCAATCTCAGGGCGAACCTCTACGTGCAACTCGAACGTGAGTGGCTCGCCCTCGTTGAACTTGAGATCATGAACGTGGGGTTGCGACGCGACCTTCAGATGCTCGCGATCGACAACCTCCTGAAACGCTTCCTGCACCAATGATTCAATGACCTGCTGGCGGATAGCGTCCTTGAATCGCTTCTTGACCAGCTGCGGGGGCGCCTTGCCGGGGCGAAAGCCGGGAAGCCGCACGCTGGATGCATAACGCCGCGCGGTCTTCTCCTCCGCCTCACGAATGGCTTCGACCGGCACTTGGACTTCAAGCAGCCGTTCGACTCCCTCGCTCTTCTTCGTGGTGATCTGGATATCCATGCGACAAAGCTAATGCCGTTTGTCATCCCAAGGAGCGCAGCGCGCACACCGTGAGCACAGTGCGGGAGCCGGGACTCGAACCCGGAAGCCTTGCGGCACTGGATCCTAAGTCCAGCGCGTCTGCCAGTTCCGCCACTGTTTGAATAGGGCGGTGTGCCCTAGTGGTGCCTTCGTTGTCATCCGAGAAAAAAAAGCCGGCCCGGCGAAATCGCCGGGCCGGCTGAACTATCATCTCTGATCCTACTGAGCCTTCAACGTCACCGAGGTCGTGGTTTGTGCGCGCACCTCGTACACGAGAAGGGTGATCAGATCGCCGTGTTTGAGGCCCGATACAGCCTCCTCCAGATCCGCGGGCGATCGGATCTCTCGCTTCTGCGGGTAAAGCACACGAACGATGATCGAGCTGTTCTCGTTCAGCTCACGATAGGCCGGTCCACTCGGCGCAACGTCGGTGACGAGAAGACCGCGCCGCCATTGATCGTTCAGTCGCGCTTGCGTCGCCAGCTCGGTCGGAACGGCTTGCACCGAGATGCCGAGCTTGTCGTAGCTCCGTTCATTGCTGCGCGCCGCGGGTTGCCGGCCGTCGTCGTTGGCCGACGCGATGTCCGGGGACTTATCAGCGGGCGGCTCGCCCAGCTTGACGTTTAGCGTTTTCTTATCGCCGAAGCGCATGACATCGAGCGCGACCGTCTGGCCCGGCTTGAAGTTCCGGATCACCCGCTGAAGCGTGCTCACCCGATCAATCGCCTGGCCATTCACGCCGACAATCACGTCACCTACTTCGACACCGGCACGCTTGGCCGGGCTCGTTTCCGGATCATCCGCCGGATCGAAACCGCTCACCTTCACGCCGTGAATGTCCTTCAGACCCGCCACCTGCGCGTCGTTAGGATCAACCTCGCCGATGTTGATGCCCAACACGGCCCGCCGCACCTTGCCATACTGCACGATGTCGTCCATTACCTGCTTCGCGAGCGTAATCGGAATCGCGAAGCCATAGCCGGCATAGAAGCCCGTGTTGCTCGCGATCGCGCTGTTGATGCCGATCACCTCGCCGCGGATGTTCACGAGTGGGCCGCCAGAGTTCCCCGGATTGATCGCGGCGTCCGTCTGGATGTAGTCCTGGATCGCGTAGCGCGTGTTGAGCAACGCGCCGAGTGAACGGCCGCGCGCGCTCACGATGCCGGCGGTGACGGTAAAGTCGAGGCCTAACGGGTTGCCTATCGCGACGACCCACTGTCCGACGCGGGCGATCGCATCGTCCCCTATCGCGACCGTCGGAAGGTCGTTCGCGTCGACCTTGATCACCGCCACGTCAGTCGTCGGATCGCGGCCCGTGATGAAGCCGGACCCACTCGCCTCACTCGGCTGATCGGTTTGCGGATCGAATTGCCGGAAGAAGTCTTCGATCCCGCCGGGAAGTCGCTGTTGTCCACGCTGCCGCGTGCTCGCGCGTGTGCGTGCAAAGCGCTCGGTCTGAATGGAAACGACAGCGGGTGTAACGTGATCCGCGATCGCTTCGAACGCGTTCTGCGACTCCACTAGTGGCTGCACCTGCTGCAGCGTAGGCTTTGGCGCCGTCTTGGACTGCGCCCAACCCGGGTGTATCAGGTTCGAGCTCGATGCGAAGACAAGGCCGCAAAGGAATGCCACGATCACCGCTGCGGTGAGTCGCGCACGAGGGTACTTGGTCATACGCTGCCTTCCCACGTCAAGTGAGTTTGGGGTCCGTACACGAATCAATAGTGCCAAGTTCCGCTGAAGTGCTAGATGCTAAGGTGCTGGGCGCTAGCACCTCGCTCTGGAATGACACGATTCGACCCCTGAAAGGTTGCAGGTGTTCAGCACGGAGTGAAGTGAAGAACTGGTAAGGAATTCTCGCGGAACGCGGAGAGCGCCGGAGGCTTTCGTCTCCGGCGCCCTAGCCCTAGCACCTAAAAACCTAGCACCTGCCTCTTCACTTTTTTCCTTCGTCCACGATCTCGTAGTCGGCTTCCACTACATCTTCCTTCTGGCCGCCCGGGCCCGGAGGGGCATTGGTCCCGGCACCCGTGCCCGCCGTTTCGCCACCTGGGGGCGTTCCCGGCTGCGACTGTGACTGCGCATAGAAGCTTTGGCCAGCCTCGCTGTAGACGCGATTCAGCTCTTCCTGTGCGGCCTTGATCTCGTTCATGTCGTCGCCTCGGAGCGCCTTTCGCGCCCGCTCGATCCCCGCGTCGAGTTTCGTTTTCGCCTCGGCCGGCAGGCGATCACCCCACTCCTTCACATTCTTCTCGACCTCGTACGTCATACTGTCGAGCCGGTTGCGCGTATCGATCTCCTCGCGGCGCTTTTTATCCTCTGTCGCGTGCGATTCCGCATCCTTGACCATCCGCTGGATGTCGTTTTCGGACAGCCCGCTCGACGCCTCGATGCGGATCTTCTGCTCTTTGCCTGTCGCTTTGTCTTTGGCCGAGACATGGAGGATGCCGTTAGCGTCGATGTCGAAGGTCACCTCGATCTGCGGCATGCCCCGCGGAGCCGGTGGAATTCCGGTGAGCTGGAATTTGCCGATCGTGCGGTTGTCGCGCGCCATCTCACGCTCGCCCTGCAGCACGTGGATCTCGACCGTCGTCTGGTTATCGTCCGCGGTGGAAAAGGTCTCGCTCTTCTTCGTTGGAATGGTCGTGTTCCGCGCAATGAGCACCGTGGTCACGCCGCCTAACGTCTCAATGCCAAGCGAGAGTGGTGTGACGTCGAGCAGCAGCACGTCCTTCTGCTCGCCGGTGAGCACCGCGCCCTGAATCGCCGCGCCGATCGCAACCACCTCATCTGGATTGACGCCCTTGTGCGGGTCTTTTTTGAAAAAGTTCTTAACTATGTCTTGTACTTTTGGAATTCGCGTCGAGCCGCCGACGAGAATGACTTCGTCTACCTCCTCAGGCTTCATCCCGGCGTCCTTCAGTGCCTGCTGCATCGGCGGGATCGTCCGCTGAATCAGATCGTCGACGAGCTGCTCGAACTTGGCGCGAGACAGCGTGTAGTTCAGGTGCTTGGGGCCGGACTGATCCGCGGTGATGAAGGGCAGATTGATGTCGGTCGACGTCGTGCCTGACAGCTCCATCTTCGCTTTTTCCGCGGCTTCCTTGAGACGCTGTAGCGCCATGGGATCCTTGGAGAGATCGATCCCCTGATCGCGCTTGAACTCGGCGACGATCCAATCGATCACCCGCTGATCGAAGTCGTCGCCACCGAGGTGCGTGTCGCCGTTGGTCGACTTGACCTCGAACTGTCGTGAGCCCTCGACATCGTACAGCTCCAGCACCGAGATGTCATAGGTCCCACCGCCAAGGTCAAAAACTGCAACCTTTTCGTCCTTCTTCTTGTCGAGTCCGTAGGCGAGCGCGGCCGCAGTGGGCTCATTGATGATGCGCAACACGTCCAAGCCGGCGATCTTTCCGGCGTCCTTCGTTGCCTGGCGTTGCGAATCGTTGAAATAAGCAGGGACAGTGACGACCGCCTTGGTCACGGAATGGCCGAGATAGTCCTCCGCCGTCTGCTTCATTTTCTGGAGAATCATCGCCGAGATCTCGGGGGGCGAGTACCGCTTGCCCTGCACCTCGACCGTCGCGACATCATTCGGACCGGACACAACCTTGTACGGAACTCGCTTAATCTCCTCCGGCACTTCCGACATCTTGCGGCCCATGAAGCGCTTGATGGAGAAGATCGTATTCTGCGGATTGGTGACCGCCTGACGCTTGGCGACCTGCCCGACAAGCCTTTCGCCGTCTTTGGTGAAGCCGACCACGGAGGGCGTGGTGCGTCCCCCTTCCGAGTTCGGGATGACGACGGGGTCGCCGCCCTCCATCACCGCGACCACTGAATTGGTCGTGCCCAGGTCGATGCCGATGACTTTATCCGCCATTGCTACCTCGAGTATGAAGTCGGGCGGAGCGCGTACTTCGACACCCGCTCGCTCCGCCGATGTCGGTGAGGCGAGGCAAGTCGGAGACCGGACGTCTGCGCCAAGATGGCAGCGGCCGGAATGAGAGCCGTTACATTTGTGACGCAAGCGCGCCAGCAAGGCCAATGATTCCACTCAGCGACGAGAATCCGACGCTGCACACGCCAGTAATGACGTGGGCCCTTCTCGGCGCGATGTTCGCCGTCTGGCTCGCGGTGCAGGGCGCCGGATTCGACGAACTGCAGCTCGCCAAGAGCATCTGCAACTACGGAATGGTGCCAGGCGAGCTCACCCACCGTGCGGCACTTGGCCTGCGAGTGCCCATTACACGCGGGCTGTACTGCGTGGTCGACAACGATCCCATCAACAAGTTTACGCCGCTGACGTCGATGTTCTTGCATGGCGGCTGGAGTCACATCCTCGGCAACGCTCTCTTTTTCTGGGTGTTCGGAAACAACATCGAAGACAGCATGGGATCGACGCGTTTTCTCGCGTTCTATCTCATCTGCGGCTTCGCGGCCGCCGCGGCTCACGTCCTGATGCAGCCCGGGTCGCCCGTGCCAACCGTCGGGGCATCCGGCGCGATCTCCGGCGTGCTGGGCGCCTATCTCGTGTTGTATCCTAGGGTACGCGTCAACATGCTCTTCATCTTCATCATCATCATTCGCGTGATCCCCGTGCCGGCGTGGCTCGTGTTGATATGGTGGTTCGTCGTGCAAGTGATTACGGCCTTGCCGTCGCTCTCACAGGTGAACCCGGACGTGTCCAGTGGCGTCGCGGTATGGGCACACATTGGCGGATTCATAACGGGCGCGCTCTTGATCAAGGTGTTCGAGAAGCCAGACCGCGTCGCCGAGCGAGAAGCAGCAGGGCGCGCGCAGCTCTGGCAACAACAGCGCTGACGCTCGGACTTTGCCGGTGCATCGTGCGCGGGTATCTTCCGGCGCCAACATTGGGAGGCCGGAGTGAGCATGCTCGCGAGATTGATCCCGCGCGACGAACAGTTCTTCGATCTCTTCGATCAGCTCACGGCGCACCTGACGCAGACCGCGCGCATGCTGGCGGCGCTCTTTGACGATCCGCAGCACGTCGCCGATCACGTGCGCGCAATCAAGGCCGTGGAGCACAAAGCCGACGTTCTGACGAGCACGATCAATCAGCGCATCGACAAGAGCTTTGTCACGCCGATCGACCGCGAGGACATTCACATGCTCGCATCCCGACTCGATGACGTCATCGACCTGCTGGACGGGACGTCACGCCGCTTTGAGATGCTGCACATCAACGTGGTGAAGGCGCCCGCCCGACAGCTTGCACAAGTGCTCATTCACGCTTCGGAGCACATTCAAACCGGTGTCTCGTCGATCCGTCAACCGAAGCTCGTCAGCGAGCAGGCGACGCATATCAAGAAGTTGGAGGAAGAGGCGGACGCGATCTACCACGAAGCCGTTGGCGCTCTGTTCGCCGGGCACCCGGACCCGCTCGACGTCCTCAAATGGAAAGAGATGTACGACACGCTCGAGCGCGCGACCGACAGCTGCATGGGCGTCGCCCAGGTGCTCCAGAGCATTTCTCTGAAGAACGCGTGAGGCATCGCGCCGCGTGATTCCGTACGTCATCGCGATTGTCTTCATCGCGTTCATCTTCGATTTCATCAACGGCTTTCACGATTCCGCGAACTCGATCGCGACGATCGTCGGCACCCGAGTCCTGAATCCATTTACTGCCGTTCTCTGGGCCGCCACGTTCAACTTCGTCGCCCTGTTCACGGTGGGTACGGCGGTCGCGAGCACGATCGGTAAGGGAATGATCGACGTCTCGTTCGTCGATGCCAATGTCATCCTCGGCGGATTGCTCGGCGCCATCACATGGAACCTGATTACATGGTTCTTCGGGTTGCCCTCGAGCTCGTCGCACGCTTTGATCGGCGGTTACGCCGGCAGCGCGATCGCGAAGGCGGGATTGGCGGCAATAGTCTGGGGCCGGAAGTGGATCGAAACGCTGGAGTTCACGGTGCTCTCTCCGATCATCGGTCTAATGGCTGGCTTCGGCTTGATGATCGCCGTCTACTGGACGTTCCGGCGCGTGTCGCCTCATCGCGTCGATCGGGTGTTTCGCGTCGCCCAGCTCGGAAGCTCCGCGCTCTTCTCGTTCTCACATGGAGCGAACGACGCCCAAAAGACGATGGGGATCATCGCCGGACTCCTTGTTTCGACGAGGGAGTTCTTTCGCCTGGAGCCTGGACTCTTACACCACTTTTACCTGCAATCCGCCGATCGTATCCCGCTATGGGTGGAGGTCGCGGCGTACGTGATGATTTCGCTGGGCACGCTGTTCGGCGGGTGGCGCATCGTTCACACGATGGGCTCGAGGATCACGCGGCTCCGCCCCGTCGGCGGATTCTGCGCGGAAACGGGGGGTGCGTTTGCCATCCTCTTGGCGACACGACTCGGGATCCCTGTGAGTACGACGCATACGATTACGGGCGCTATCGTCGGCGTCGGTGCGACTCACCGCTTGTCGGCGGTACGCTGGGGGATCGCCGGACGCATCGTCTGGGCATGGATCCTCACGATTCCGGCCGCGGGAATCATGGCGGCGATCGCATATCAAGTATTGAGCAGGGTTGTGCGCTTATAGCGCCACTTAACTGGGCGAATTGTCCGAGTTCTGGGGCTGAAGCCGAGTGTCCGTGACTAACCCGTGACAACAGACCCGTCTGGGCGCTATACCTTCGGTAGCTCCTTTCCGGGATCGTCCCTCGATGCAAGAAGTGGCAACACAAAGCTCGCTGTTCATCAACCGCGAGTTGAGCTGGCTCGCGTTCAACGGGCGCGTGTTGCAGGAGGCTGTGGATACGCGTACGCCATTGCTCGAGCGAGTGAAGTTTCTCTCCATCTTCAGCACGAACCTGGACGAGTTCTACATGGTGCGCGTCGCCGGCCTGCGTCGACAGGTCGCAGCGAACGTTCAGCCAGCACCTGTCGACGGTTTGACGCCACAAGAGCAGCTCGACGCGATCGACGGCGTTGTGCGCGAACAGCTCGCGGTGCAGCGACGCTGCTTCGAGGAATTGCTCGAGGAGCTCGCCGCGCATGGCATTCGCCTCATTGGCGTATCAGACCTGTCGGCGCGGGAGTGGGGCACGGTCGACGAATACTTCGAGTCGCAGGTGTTTCCGGTGCTCACCCCGCTCGCCGTCGATCCGGGGCATCCGTTCCCGTACATCTCGAACCTCTCGCTTTCGCTTGCCGTCGAGATTCGCGATCCAGAAACCGGCGAGGATCACTTCGCACGTGTGAAGGTGCCAAAGAGCCTTCCGCGATGGGTGCCGGTTGTCGGTCGTCCGATGCATTTCGTTCCGCTCGAAGAGGTCATCGGCGCGAATCTGGGTGCGCTCTTTCCGGGGATGGAAGTCCTTCGATGGCATCCGTTTCGAATCACGCGATACTCGGATCTGGAGTTGCCGGTCGAAGAGCCGGAGGACCTGCTGGCGACGATCGAGGAGCAAGTCTTCAAGCGTCGCTTCGGTGAAGTCGTTAGGCTCGAGGTCGAAGACGCAATGCCGGCGCATCTGCGCACCCTCTTGCTCGAGGAGCTTCACGCCGAGGATGTGCCGCAGAGCGCGGCGCTCACGGGGCGCGACGTCTTCGAGGCGGGACGCCTCTTGGGACTCGGTGATTTGCTGGCTCTCCACGGCCTGGATTGCCCCACGCTCAAGGACGCGCCGTGCACGCCGTCCATCCCGCCCGAGCTGCGGGATCCCCGTCGTTCGATCTTCGAGGTGATTCGCGAACGCGATCTACTGGTTCACCACCCATTCGATTCGTTCACGGCGAGCGTTGAGCGGTTCCTCGAAACCGCCGCAGAGGACGACAACGTCCTCGCCATCAAGCTCACACTGTACCGCACGTCGGGCGATACGGCGATCGTCGATGCATTGATCGAAGCGGCGCAACGCGGTAAGCAGGTCGCGGTGCTCGTCGAGCTCAAGGCGCGCTTCGACGAGGCGAACAACATCAGCTGGGCGCGCCGCCTCGAGAGTTTCGGCGTGCACGTCGCCTATGGTTCGGCGACGTTGAAGACCCACACGAAGCTTGCGCTCGTCGTGCGGCGCGAGGCCGACGGCATTCGCCGGTATGTGCATCTTGGCAGCGGCAATTACAACTCCCGAACGGCGCGGCTATACACCGACATCGGTCTGTTTACCTGTAGCCGTTCGATTGCGGCCGACGTTACGGATTTGTTCAACTCACTCACCGGGTACTCGCGGCAGCGACTCTATCGCAAGCTCCTCGTGGCGCCGGCGAACATGCGGGCTCGCGTGCTAGACCTGATCGACCGCGAGGCTGAACACGCCCGCGCGGGACGTCCGGCTCGCATCGTCGCGAAGATGAATGCTCTCGTGGACCCTGAGGTGATCGATGCACTGTATCGAGCGTCTCGAGCCGGCGTCGATATCGATCTGATCGTGCGAGGTATCTGCTGTCTGCGTCCCGGCGTCCCGGGTTTGAGTGAGCACATCCGAGTCATCAGCATCGTCGGACGATTTCTCGAGCACTCGAGGGTGTTCTACTTCGCGAACGGCGGTAGCGAGGAGTTCTACATCGGCTCCGCGGATTGGATGCAGCGGAATTTCGACCGGCGGGTGGAAGCCGTCACGCCAGTCGAGGATTCGACGCTCCACGTGCGACTGCGCAGCCTGCTCCGCACGAACCTCGAGGACAATCGTCAGGCATGGGAGCTCGGAGCGGACGGCACCTGGACGCAGCGCACGCCTAACGGCATCGTCCACGCGACGCACGACATTCTCCTTCGGGAGTCGTGGGGCTTGCCGACGACCGATCACCGGCTGTCGGGAGAGACGCGGGCAATTACGGCCCTCGTCTAAGGCCGCGCCTCGCTCACTCGGCGTTGGTCTCGGTGTCCTGCGACGCAGGCACGGAGGTCGCGGTCGAGCGCGCCGAAGTTGCGATGCTTCCTCTTCGGCGGTGCGCCCCGGTGATACCGCGCGACATTGGCGATTACGACTTGCTCGGCCGGCGGGACGCCGAGTAGCTCGGCGTGCACGATGATGTGATAAGAATGCTTGTGGTGCCGGTCGTAGCTTATGTGGTAACCGACATCGTGTAGGAGCGCGGCGTCCGCGAGGAGGGAGCGCTCGACCGGACTCGCCCGGAGTCGCGACCCGAACGAGTCGAAGAGACGAAGCGCGAGTCGCTGCACGCTCGTCGCGTGCGGCACTTCGTAATGGCAGCGCTCGGCGAGCTCGCGCACCGATCGCTCTCGCGCTTCACCCGGATCGGCGACGACGGGCCGCACCCGCGCCGCCTCGAGCAGAATCCCTTCACGGATGCCGTAGCGGGAGACCTGCACTTCACGCGCCTCGAGCCGCGCCATCACCTCGGCGACGACCGCCAATCCGGCGACGATGATGTCGGCGCGATCGGCGTTGAGTCCCTCGATACCGCGACGCTCCGCGGGACTCATCGCGTGCAGCATCTCGAGCAGGTGTTCGACGTCGCCGCGCGGAACGCGAGCGGCATGAACGCTTCGTGCCGTGAAGATGCCCTGCCTCGTTAGGTAGAGTCCGGCAAGGTTCGTGAAGGTGCCGCCGGAGCCGATCATCGGCGCGCCGCGCCAGTCGCGCACGGGAAGGTGCGGCCGGAGCTGCGCGCGAACGTCGCGACGCAAGGCCTTCAGCGCTTTCGGGCTCGTCGAGCCATCCGGCAGAAAGCGTTCGGTGAGACGCACCGCACCGAGGGGGAGCGAGGCGAGGCGCTCGATGACGCCGTCGACACTGAGCAC
>WNGI01006615.1_pt1 | contig 10548 bp, 10 predicted proteins | sample 5400621 | NCBI WGS metagenome assembly WNGI01 (sample SAMN13153374, study PRJNA577476) | soil metagenome | isolation source: 20 cm soil or saprolite under Garry oak tree replicate 1 | place: USA:California | collected 2016-06-15 | reverse complement strand
GTCGTAAATTTAGAAGTAAATTCAGCGTCCGTGAAAATACGGTCAGGGGCGTTTACGTAACCCCCGAAGAGGGACCACTGACGATGCGGCGGATGGCGCATCGGTGGTTCAGGTTCGTCGTCTCGGACGACTTCCTCGAAAAAATTCTCAATTTGCGGCGCGCAGGGCGCTCACAACGCCTTGCAGCAAGCCAGCCTGTCCAGGCGCGGGGTTGCTACTGGCCAACCAGTTTCTTCCAATAGGCCGCTCCGTCGCTTACGACATCGCGTCCCTTCCAGGCCAAGTGGGTCAGGCGTCCGGCCAGGGATTGATGGCTGCGCAGGCTGCGCGATGCCAGAACGTGGTCGACTTCATCGGGAAAGCGGTTCACCTCCGCTTCCACCAGAGCACTGACCGCGCTCATCAAATTCTGCAGCCGCGTTCCCCAATCGGATTCGTCGAACCGATCGATGCGGACTTGTAGTGCGTATTCGGTGTCGTACATCTCCGTCAGAATACTCTTGGCGACCAGGATCCGCTCGTTCCTCAAGCTGACGCGCAAAGCCGATCGGTTGTCGTCCATGCGGTCCAGCACCATCGAGACCGTGATCGCATAGGGCGTCGCAGCGATATCAGCAGCGTTCTTGCTCGGCGCAGCCTTGGTGGCGAGACGGATCAATTGCCAGGGAGTCTTGAGCCGTATAGCCACCAACGCCAGCGCGAAGGGCAGCGCATCGGCGTGTTTCTTCCCGAACGCGTCCAGCAATTCCGATATCTTGGTAACCTGCGCGTCGTCGAATTTGCGGATCGAGGCTGGCAGCGCGTCGCTGAACTTCGCCAGGGCGTCGCGTGCACGCAGCACGCATAGCATCTTGGTCACATCGTCATAGACCGTGCGCGAAGCCGTATAGATCGCCAGTTTGGCCCGGGCCAGATCCGCGCCATCCGACGAGGCGAGCGTGCCTTCGAGAGATTTGACGACCTTGGTCTGGAACGTGGCGCTAACCCGTCCGGCTTCGCGCAGGTTGTCGGCGGCGATCAGCCGGTTCATCTCGTTGACATAGTCGCGCGCCATCGTCGGCAACAGATTTCGGCTGATCCATTCCCAGATTGGAGCCAGCGAGCCGCGCAGTATCCGGCCGGAATTGGCATGCTCGGGAGCGCCATCGACGAGTAACGGTTCCAGCGGCGCAAAAAAATGGCGCGAGGGATTGTCGCGATTCTGGATCTGTCCGTCCTTGCGAAATTCCGCGCGCAGTTTTTCCACGACTATCGCAAAGCCAGACCAGGCGGCGTCACAGACCTCCAACCGTTCGAGTTCGGTGAGAAGGTTATTGCGCGACAGCGGCGTCAACCGCCGCAGATAATCCTGAATCCGATCGGGCTCTGGCATGGAACGCAACTTCCACAATTAAATCCGCGTCAACGATTGGCCGGTCGCGCGCTGGCCGTCGCGCGTATGGAACAGAGAAAAACAGATTGCCGTAAATTAAGAGTGTTACTGAGCCCGTGGAATTACGGGGACGGGGCGTTAGCCCAGGGCCGCTTTGAGGTCAGTAGAACTACGGAGATTTGATCTCTCATCGCAAAACTTGCGGCGATGTGCGGGCAATTCGGGCCAATTCGAGGTAGTTGCGCCACTTTTGCGTCGAGAAGGCGACTTGAAATCACCGTAGTCTTACTAGGTAAAAAATTAACCCTCGTGGAGGTCAGGAACGTTAAACAAATTACATGTCACACCAAGAAAACCGAATCAGCGATTCGCATTTCTCGAAGTGGGTCGAAGGCAGTGCGCCTCCGGAAGACGCTCTTGAAATTGCCCGGCTGTCAGCTACGCGCACACTGGCGATGGATGAAGCCGGGGCTGCGATTGCGCGTCAGCTCAACGGGCCTTTGACGGCGCTGCTGCTCTATATGGGTGAGATCAAGCAACACAGCCATCAGTTTTCGCAGTCTGCGGGCGAACGGGTTTACCTGCAGCAGGTGGTGGAAAATGCGCTTCAGCAAACCGAGCGCGTCTGCGCCATGATGAAGCAGCTCGCAGAAAATCACGACGGCTCCGCTGCCGCGCCAAGCCGCAAGGGAGTTTATAAGACGCGAGCCGGCCAGGCCGGCGATGGTGTTCGCACGCCGGGCGTCATGTTTGCATCGAATTCCGGCCAGAAGCCTTTGACGAAGCGCGAGCGCGAGGTCCTGAACCTCATCAGCGAAGGGTGCTCCAATAAACAAGGCGCCTTGCGGATGCGGATCAGCCCAAGGACCTTCGAAAGCCATCGCGCCGAGGCTATGCGAAAGCTCGGGGCACGAAACACCGCGGACCTTGTTCGCAAGGCGCTGCTGCACCCGGGTGCCGTCTAGATTCAACTGAGCGGAATCAGACTTTAGCGTTACTTTTTGGTTTAAGCATGATCTCCAGGCAGACGCCTCGCGTTTGTCACAAGGAAAATAAGTTTTCACCCTCGGCTCAAGCCCCGGGGGGCTTGTCCGGATTACGCTTGGGCTCGCGGCGGGCGCGTCAGGCGTCGACGGCACGCTATCGTCCGGACGCGGCTTCGCGCCGGCCAGTTCAGATTCGGATTTGCCGATTGATGTGCGAAGCCCGGCGACGCCGGGCGCTCCTGCTTCTCAGTAGAAGTCTTCCGCGAAGGCGCGAACACGGGGCGTGGGCCGCAGCGTGTCGGCTTTGATCTTTGGTTCGACCGGGACGATCGTGATCGTCCATGCCGGGGTGCTCGACTTGCTTTCCAGCACCGATCGAACATGGCCCGTGACCGTCGAACCGCCCGACCTGACGGTCGCCGTTCTGCCGTTGAACTGCGCGATACGGAAACGCCGAACTTCTTTCTGGTCGGTCGTTTCAAACGTAAACATGAAGCTCTCCTCTGTTCCCGCCAACTGTCGCCGATTATTGTTATCCATCTGTGAAAATTCGGAACCGTAGAAGTACCGTTGCGACCGGGGTGCGCGGCATCGCCTGGTCCGGACACAAGACCGTCATTGCGAGCCCAGCGAAGCAATCCACAGCCGCAAACCCGGCGCTTCAACTGACCGGCCCGTCATGCGGAACAGTGAGTCTGTGTTTAAGAGACAGAAGAGGCGATGCGGCCCGGCGCGAGCGTCTTGAGCGCGACACGCTGCGGCGTGACTCGAAGCTTTGGACCTGCCGGCGCGCGGCAGCGGCGCTTTGCGAGTTCGCAATAGCTTGATTTCCGGCACTGCTCTTGAGCGAATGCGAGACGGCTTCCATTCAGAAAATCTCTGGGAGATTTGAGTTCGTTTTCCGCGCTCGCCGTCGCGGCTGCGCCTCGACCAGGCAGCGTCGGGCAATGGCGGATGCGTGCCGCTCAGTTGCTCACGGCACGGAAAAGATCGTTCGGATCGCTCGCGAATGCTAGCCGGCCGACCCCGGAAACACCGCTTCCATCTTGGTCTTCAAGGTGGCGGCGTTGAACGGCTTGACGATGTAGTTGCTGACCCCGGCCTTCTTCGCGGCGATGACGTTTTCGGTCTTTGACTCCGCGGTAATCATGATGAAGGGTGTCTGCGAAAGTTCCGGGCTGGCGCGGACTTCCCTGAGCAGATCGTAACCCGTCATCGGCTCCATGTTCCAGTCGGAAATCACCAGGCCGTATTTCTTGCCTTGCATCTTGGCGAGCGCGGCCGATCCATCGCTGGCGTCGTCGACGTTTTCGAAGCCGATCTGCTTGAGGAGGTTGCGGATGATCCGGATCATGGTGTTGTAGTCGTCGACCACCAGGATCGGCATCGACAAATCAAAGGCCATGTCTCTCACTCCGCGCTGCTCGAAAAAGATTACCGAACGCGGGAGAGATACTCGTGGCATGCGAAAATCTTCGATGCTTCTGCGTACTCGTGCCCGTCGGCTCTGTGACAAATATCAGCGGTCGTTGAACAGCCAGTTAATTCCGGGACGAATAAATTTCCCGATGCCATCGCGCCGGGTCCGTAATATTACGGATTCACGTTAATGTGCGGCTCGCGATTCATTGTAATCGACAGGCGCGAGATCCCGAATAAATGTCCGAATGCGATTTCGCAGGGTCATTTTCGCTCGCCGGAGCGGCCATGGCTCACGACAGGCAATGAAGATGAAGCAGTCGTTCGTACTGGGCCTTGACCGTCGCGTAGCATTCGCACGAGGTTCTGCTGAGGCCATCCAGGTCGGTGATCTCGATGTGTCCCCGGCTGTAGCGGATGAAATTGGCCTGCTGCAGCGTGTTGGCCACCAGCGATACGCTGTTGCGGCGCGCGCCGATCATTTGCGCCATCGATTCCTGGGTCAGAACAAGCTTGTCGCTGCCGGACAGGTCGCGAGTGTGCAGCAGACATCGCGCCAGCCGGGATTCGACCGTGTGTGTGGCGTTGCACCCGGCAGTCTGCTGGATCTGCGCACAAACGGCCAAACCGTGCCGGATCAGCATCGCCCGCAACGTCGCACTTTGGTCGGCGGCGGCCCGAAGGCGATCGAGATCAAGCGTCGAGGCAACGCCGGGCACCAGCACCACCGCGCTGTTCAGCGCGGTGGTGTCGCCGAGGGCGGAGAACGAACCGAAGATGCTGTCGCGGCCGATCAGTGCGATCTGAACGTGCTCTCCCTTGGCGAGTTTTACGACCAGGGAGACTACGCCTTTATGCGGCAGGTAGGCGCGTTTGAGCGCTTCGTCGACCTCGACCAACACGGTTTCCTGGACGAGATCGACGGTTCGCAGATGAGGCCGGATCAATTCGAAATCGTCAGCGGCCAGTGACGACAAAAATCCATTGGGTGAACGAGGAAAGGAGTCCAAAGAAGTCTCCTGCTTAACGGGAGCACAACCGGTCTCTGGGGCCGCCAGTTTTATGCACGCTGTCCGACGTCGAGGATGATCCTTGCACCCATTAATGGCAAGGAAAATTGCAAATTTGCGCGCCGCATCGCACCGTTCCCATGCGCGCTATAGCGCAGATGGAAATGGGAACTCGGTCAACCACCCGCCATTGAGTATCGCCCTTCCGAAGGCTTCAACAACCGGTCACGTCGGACCTTCACGGCCTCATAACATTCGCAGGCGGTTTCTCTCAGACCGGCCACGTTTGTAATTTCGATCTGCCCCCGGCTGTAGCTGATGATACCGGCCTTCTGAAGCGCATTGGCAACGATCGAGACCGCGTTGCGCTGCACACCGATCATCTGCGCCAGGGATTCCTGGGTCAGCGGCAAGCTTTCACTCTCGGTCAGATCGCGCGCGCACAACAGCCAGCGAGACACGCGCGCTTCGACCGAATGCGACGCATTACAGGCGGCGGCTTGCTGGGCCTGTGCGACAAGGCACTGTTCATGTCGTGCGAGCAGGGCTCGAAGGGCAGCGCTTCGCTCGGCCGCCGCTCGAAGAGCCGCAGTGTTGAGGATTGAAGCGGTCCCCGACAGAAGAATGGCGGCGTCGGTCAACGCGATCCCGCCGTCGAACGCGGCCGAGGCGCCGAAAACGCCGTCGCGGCCGACCAACGCCACCTCCACCGACTGTCCTTCCGAAAGGCGAACCGTCATTGAAATGATGGCGCTCTGTGGCAGATAGACATGCGTCAACCGGGCGCCGGCTTCAACCAGGACAGTTTCCCTGTCCAACTCTACAAGTTCGAGATGCGGACGCAGCGCCTCGAATTCTGCCGCGGGCAGGGACTGCAGCAGATGATTGATCGAACGAGGGGCTTGGGGCATAGGCTCTCCGACTGAAATGCGGGAACTCAACCGCTCTGTCTGAATTCAACCGCTCTTTCTTTCAGCGGCGATTCATGGTTTGCTGGATAGTCAACGCGAGAGGTGCTCGGCCGTTCGATGGCGCAAACCACTAAGTTGCATCATAGCCTTATACACGGTGCAGGGCAGACAGCGATCCGCATTGAGGCTGAAATAAGAATCAGGCGCTGATTCGCGGCGGCAAAATCCTAAACGCGATCAATTAGTCGAGTCGGTCAAACACGTGGCACACGGCGAGGAGCCCGTAATGCGCCGCATTCTGGTTGTGGATGACGATCCGCATATCTGCCTCGCCATTCAAGCGTGGCTCCGGCACTATGGCTTCAAGGTAGCCATCGCCGATGGCGGCACCACCGGCCTCGCCGCTCTCGACAGTTCGACGTTCGATCTGATGATCGTCGATATCTTCATGCCCGGCATGCGCGGTTTCGAATCGATCAGGGTATTTCACAATCGCGCACCCACGGTACCGCTGATCGCGATTTCCGGATACGCATTCTCCAGTCTGGAGGCGTCCAGCCCCGACTTCCTGAGAATGGCGCTCAAGCTCGGCGCGACACGTTGCCTGCGCAAGCCCTTCAGGCCAGCCACATTGCTCAGTGTGATCGACGAATGCCTGTCGGAGGCCGAACCTCACCGCAGGTATGTCGCTACTCTGGCCGCCGTTGCGAGCGCGGTGTCTGAATCCCAGGAAAAGATGCCGTTACCAGTCAGGTCAAGAGAGGGTGTTTCCAGCTAACACAAGCTTTCAGCCATCGCCGCTGTCCGACGCTGTCTGCGAGAAAACCGCCAGCTCAAGGCTCCGCAATATTCGTCTGCACTCTGCCATGCAGACATGGCCGGAGTTTTTGATTCAAATCCAGAATGGGGAGAAGCGCTTGCAATACGATTCAGTTTCAGGACCGTCGAAACCGCATACCCAAGCCCAAGGAGCGAACATGCCACGCGTTCTCGTTGTCGACGACGATCCAATGGTCTGCATGGCCATTGAGATTTATCTCGAACGGCACAGCTTTCAGGTGACCGTCGCCGACGGCGGCGAAGCCGGACTTCGCGCCCTTGAAGGCACGGCATTCGATCTGATGATCGTCGATATCTTCATGCCGCATATGCGCGGCTTCGAGTCGATCCGGATCTTTCACGAGCGCGCGCCGACCATTCCGCTGGTCGCGATGTCCGGATACGCCTTTGCTAACCTCGACTCGCCAGCGCCCGACTTTCTGAGGATGGCTCTCGAACTCGGTGCAACGCGCTGCTTGCGCAAGCCGTTCACGCCGGTGGCGCTGCTGACTGTTGTCAACGAATGTCTGGCCGAAGCCCAGTCCTGTTCCACCCGCGTCGTTCACTTGAGATAGCAATCCGAGCGGCGGCGGGCACGCTGCTCCGGCATCGTGACAGCGGCCGGCCGGTTTCCGTCATCGCGATCGACGTACACGGCCCTACACGTTGATGCCTGATCCCGGATCGGGCCTACCGGATGCTGGATATCGGCGTGGACCGATTCCCGCATTTCAGAAAAGTGACGGTTGCGATGTGGGCCTTTCTCGAGCGCCTGTTAGACTCGTCGATGTTTTCTCCCCACGGCATATGCTTGTTGTGGGAGCCCGAGTTGATTTGGCTGCACGTCGCCTCCGATGCGGTGATCGCGGTTGCATACTTCTCGATTCCCTTTGCGCTTGGCCTCCTTGTCTCGAAACGGCGCGACATCGAGTTCAACTGGATCTTCTGGGCTTTCGCTATCTTCATTATGGCGTGCGGTTTCACCCACGTATTCGCGATTTATACGCTCTGGGTGCCGGTCTACGGAATCGAAGGCCTGGTCAAGGCGCTGACCGCTGTCGCATCGATCGTCACCGCCGCATTGCTGTGGCAATTGCTGCCAAAGCTTCTTGCCATTCCCTCGCTAGCCCAACTTCGCCAGACACAGGCCGCCCTTGAAGAAGAAGGCAGGCAACGCCGCGGCGCCGAGGACAGGCTTCGGACGTTCCGTCAAGTGGAAGCGACGGAAGGGCAAATTCGTCAGGCCCAGAAGATGGAGGCGGTCGGTCAGTTGACCGGCGGCATCGCTCATGACTTCAACAATATTCTCACCGTCATTACCGGCACCATCCAGATTCTTGGCGAGGAGGTCGCAGACCGTCCGGATCTCGCCGCAATTGCCGAGCTGATCGACCAGGCCGCCGCCCGCGGCGCCGAGCTGACGGCGCACCTGCTCGCGTTCGCGCGCTTGCAACCGCTGCAACCTCGCAAAGTCGACATCAATTCGCTGCTGATCGATTCCGCCCGGCTGCTGCGGCCGACGCTGGGCGAACACGTCGAAATCGACTCGATACTGGCCGATGACGCCGCGCCCGCTCTCGTCGACCCCAGTCAGCTCGCAACCACGATCCTCAATCTCGCGCTGAACGCCCGTGATGCGATGCCGGAGGGCGGCAAACTCACTTTGGAGAGCAAAAACGTCGTGCTCGACGAGAGTTACGTCGGCTCCAACAGCGAGGTCGCCGCCGGAAACTATGTCATGATCGCGGTGAGCGACTCCGGCTGCGGGATTGCCGTTGATCATCTCGATCGGGTTTTCGAACCATTCTTCACCACCAAGGAGGTCGGGAAAGGGACCGGCCTTGGCCTCAGTATGGTCTATGGCTTCATCAGACAGTCGAACGGCCATATCAAAGTCTACAGTGAAGTCGGTCACGGGACGACAGTCAAAATTTATCTGCCCCAGGCAACAGGCGCCGCTCGGCCGCTGGCGGAAGATCCGAGCCAGGCGTGTATCGTAGGAGGCGATGAAGCCATCCTGATCGTCGAGGATGATGCGCTGGTGCGCAGATGCGTCGTCACCCAGGTTCAGAGCCTCGGTTACCGGACGCTTGCCGCGGGCAACGCCAGCGAGGCCTTGACGATCATCGATAACGGCGAAGAAATCGATCTTCTGTTCACTGACGTGGTGATGCCCGGTTCGATCAACGGGCGGCAACTGGCCATTGAAGCATTGAATCGCAGGCCGTCGCTCAAGGTGTTGTATACGTCCGGCTATACGAAAAATGCCATGATTCATCATGGGCATCTCGACACCGAGGTTCTGCTGCTCGCCAAGCCCTATCGCAAGGTCGATCTGGCGAAGATGATCCGCGCGGCTCTCGCGGTCTGACGCAAACCAGTTTCCGCTCGACGTAGCGATGTAAGTTGCGATCGTTCGGCGACGGCGCGGCATTCGCATTGTCGTGGCCGCTTCGTCACTGCGATCGCGCCCGCATGCGTATCGATCGACACTGCATTTTTCCGACGACAATGTTTTGTCAGTAGTACTACGGAGCAATCGCGCGGAGTTGCGATCATTCCCGGTATTTGTACTGACGTTCAATTTAACGAACGGTAGCGGGGACGGAACAGTGTGGCACGGTCACCAACTGAAACGTGCGGCGACGTCAGCAACCTGCTGGATGGTATCGGCAACGGCGTGCAGGCTCTGCAGAAGGCGGCAGGGGCAACCCCGCCATTTCTGTCGATCCAAGCGTTCCCAAAATGACATGGCGGCTTGGCCGCGCGTTCCTGCAAGCAATGTTTCGAAGAGATCGAGGGCGGTTGCGCCCGCGCCGTACCTGAAAGGAGACGACGACCATGCCGTTAAGAGTTGAGCTGAAGCCGTTCGAACGGATTATGATCGGCGATACCGCCATCATTAATTCCGGCACCCACACCTCGTTCCTGATTGACGGCGAGGCGCCTATAGTTCGGGAGAAGGATACCGTGACCGCGGAAACCGCCAACACCCCGGTCAAGCGTCTCTATTTCTGCATTCAGATGATGTATCTGAAAAACAACATCCCGAGATACCGGGCGTCCTATGTGGGCCTCGTGAAGGAATTACTGGATGCAAATCCCGACTCCCGAAACTTGATCGACGTCGTCAACGATCACATTTCCGGTGGCGCGCTCTACAAGGCGCTCGAGGAAATCCGCAAGATGATGAAGCAGGAAGGCGAGCCGCAGGTCGTCAACGCCTGACGCGGTTTATCGTCTGCGCGTCCGCCGCTAACCGGCCCTTTCCGTGCAAAGTTGGCGGGCAGGCGCCGTTGAAGCGCGGCACGGAAAGCGGCGGGAAGCCGCAGGATGCGGGTAGATCGGGCGAGCTCCCAACAACACGCTGCTCTTCAATCGTCAACTTTTGGTCGATCTGCGCGCGCGCAGCCGGCTTGCGCGCCGGGCCGCAGCTCTCGCTTTCATCCGTATTTGCACGGACAGCAAAATTAACGCGGTTGTCAAACCGGAAAGGTTATCAATTGCAAAGAGGCATGTCCGTTGAAATTTCAAGACCGGCTGACGGTCGACCGCAACACTAGATCTTGGAAGGCATATTCTGATGGACGATCTTTTGCGGGAGTTCTTGACGGAAACCAACGAGAGCCTCGACACGGTTGACAATCAACTGGTGCGGTTCGAGCAGGATCCGAACAACGCCAAGATCCTCGATAACATTTTTCGTCTGGTCCACACCATCAAGGGAACTTGCGGCTTCCTCGGCCTGCCGCGGCTCGAGGCGCTGGCCCATGCCGGCGAAACCCTGATGGGCAAATTCCGCGATGGAATGCCGGTGACCGCCGAGGCGGTCTCGCTGATCCTCGCCAGCATCGACCGCATCAAGGAAATTCTCGGAGGGCTTGAGGCGACCGAAGCCGAGCCGGAAGGCTCCGATCAGGATTTGATCGATCCGTTGGTCGAAATGAGCATGCAGTCTTTCGCGGAAGCTCCCGCACCGGTGAAACAGCAAGCGTCGCCGGCACAGCAGTTGGAACGCGAACTGCGTCCTG
>WNGI01006611.1_pt1 | contig 10552 bp, 4 predicted proteins | sample 5400621 | NCBI WGS metagenome assembly WNGI01 (sample SAMN13153374, study PRJNA577476) | soil metagenome | isolation source: 20 cm soil or saprolite under Garry oak tree replicate 1 | place: USA:California | collected 2016-06-15 | reverse complement strand
AGGCGCAGGAAGCGACCTTGGGGGCAGGGACTAGACTCGTGCAGGGAGCAAGGGTGGAGACTGGTCAGAAGCTCGACCTGCTCGAGCGCGATGCCGAGCTGGGAGCCCTTGAGAACCTGGTCGGAAGCGGCGACGCCGGCGGGGTGCTGATGGCGATCGAGGGGCCCCCGGGGATCGGCAAGACCGCGCTGATGGCCGAGGCGAAGTCGAGGGGCAACGAGGCCGGGATGCGCGTGCTCAGTGCGCGAGGCTCGGAGCTCGAGCGTTCGTTCTCGTTCGGCGTCGTGCGCCAGCTTTTCGAGCCGCTGCTCGCGTCGCTGTCGGAGGAGGAGCGGGCCGACGCGCTCGCTGGCGCGGCGGCGCTGGCCGAGCCACTCTTCAATCCGGAGCGGTTCAACCCCGAGACCGGAGCCGACTCGTCGCTGGCGACGCTGCACGGCCTCTACTGGCTGTCCGCGAACCTCGCCACGCGCCGACCGCTCCTGCTCACGATCGACGACCTCCACTGGTGTGATCTCCCGTCGCTGCGCTGGCTCGCCTATCTGCTGCCGCGCATGGAGGGCCTCGCCCTCGCGGTCCTCGTCGGGCTCAGGCCGGCCGAGGCCGGCGAGGATCTAGGCCTGCTAAACCAGATCGTGTCCGACCCGCTCGCGACCGTGATCCGCCCCGCTCCGCTGAGCCTCGAGGCGACGGTGCGGTTCCTGCGAGAGGCACTCTCACCCTCTGCCGAGGACGCCTTCTGCGCAGCCTGCTGGAGAGAGACGGCCGGTAATCCGCTGCTCGTGCGTGAGCTCGTGCTTGTGATCGCCGGCGAGGGTTTGGCGCCCACCGAGGCGAATGTGCCCCGCCTTCGCGAGCTCGGGGCGCGGGCCGGCTCGCGCGCCGTCGCGCTTCGCCTCTCGCGGCTTGCGCCTGAGGCGACGACGCTCGCGCAGGCTGTGGCGATCCTGGGCGACGACGCCGATCCCCGCCAGGCAGCTGCGCTGGCCGACCTGGAGGAGCAGGCGGCGTTCGAGGCGGTTGATGCGCTCGCGCGGGTCGACGTACTGCGCCCGCAGCCGCCGCTGGTGTTCGTCCATCCACTCATTCGCGCGGCGGTCTACGAGACGCTCACACCGCTCGAGCAAGACCGGGGACACGCCCGCGCCGCGCGCCTGCTCGCCAACGCCGGGGGGGAACCGGAACGGGTCGCCGCCCACCTGCTGCGCTGCCCGCCGGCCGCAGATCCGCAGGCCGTCGCGACGCTGCGCGACGCCGCGCGGCGGGCCGGCTCGCGCGGTGCCTTGGAGAGCGCCGTCGCCTACCTTCGACGCGCCCTCGAGGAGCCGCCGCCGGACGCGGAGCGCGCCGAAGTCCTCCTCGAGCTCGGCGCGGCCGAGGCGCACGTGAGCGGAGTGGCCGCAATAGAGCACCTGCGCGAGGCGCATGCGCTGGCGGCGAGCCCGGTGCGGCGCGCCGAGGCCGCGCGACTGCTCGGCGGCCAGCTGTTCGTCCTCCGCGGAGAGGAGGCGGACGCCGTGCTCCAGGAGGCGCTCGACGAGCTTGCCGGGGCCGATCCTGAGCTCGAGCGCTTGCTCGCGGCCAGCCTGATCACGAACGGCCTGTTCGCCCCGGGGCTCCACCGCAATGCGGCCCAGCGGCTCGAACGCGTCCGCGTCGAGCCCCGAGCCGGGACCGCAGGCGAGAAGCTGCTGCTCTCCGTGCTCGCCTACCACGACGCACGTGCGGGCAGGCCGGCGGCGGAGGTCGTCCCGCTCGCGCGCAAGGCCCTCGCCGACGGCACGATCCTGCGCGCCGATCACCTCCCCGAGGCCTACGTCGCGACGAGCACGGTGCTCGCGATGGCGGATCTCGACGAGGTCCTCACAGTCTACGAGGACGCGCTCGCCGAGGCCCACAGGCACGGCTCGACGCTCGCATTCGGTGCGGTGAAGGTTTTCCGCGCCTTCGCGCTGCGCTGGCGTGGCGACCTTGGCGAGGTGGAGGCCGAAGCGCGTGAGGCCCTGGCCGCAGGGGAGGTCTGGGGCGCGACGGCACGCTTCGCGCGGCACGCGGCCGCCTTCCTCGCCGACTCGCTGATGGGGCAGGGCAGGCTCGACGAAGCCGCGGCCGTTCTGGCCGGCGCCTGGCCCGGCGAAGCTCCTCCCGGCAGCACGCGCCTGCTCTTCCTCGGCGACAGCGCCAGGCGCCTGCGCCTGCTGCGCGGAGACCTCGCCGGGGGCCTCGAGGAGATGCTCGAGGCGGGACGCCTGTTCGAGGAGGTCGGCAGCCGGAACCCCGCCTTCATCGCGTGGCGCTCTCCCGCCGCGCTGGCTCTGCTTCAGCTCGGCCGGCGGGACGAGGCCGGCCCGCTTGCGGAGGAAGAGGTCGAGCTCGCGCGCACGTGGGGTGCCCCGCGGGCACTTGGCGCCTCCCTCCGCGCAGCCGGTCTGGTCGAGGGCGGCGAACGCGGGCTCGCTCTGCTCGAGGAAGCGGTGGAGGTCCTGGGCGGGTCCACGGCGAAGCTCGAGCACGCGAAGGCGCGCATGGAGCTGGGGGCGGCGCTGCGCCGAGGAAACCGCCGCGCCGACGCCCGCGATCAGCTTCGACATGCGCTCGAGCTGGCGACGATCTGCGGCGCCACGGCGCTCGCAGCGCGCGCCGAGCGCGAGCTCCTCGCCACCGGCGCCCGTCCTCGCCGCATCGCCCTGAGCGGCGTCGAGTCGCTGACCCAAAGTGAGCGCCGCGTCGCCGAGATGGCGGCCGAAGGCCCCACCAACCGCGAGATCGCGCAAGCGCTCTTCGTTACCCAGAGGACGGTCGAGGTCCACCTCACGAGCATCTACCGCAAGCTCGCGATCAGCTCGCGCTCGCAGCTCGCGGCCGCGCTCGCCGACCCAGATCGCACCTAGCTTCTTCCCCTCGCCGCGCGCTCCTCGCCCGCGGGGTGCGTCTTGGGGTCCCCTGCAACCAACCGAGAACCTGGGTTTGCGGTCGGCCGCCGCCGCGAGACCCGAACCGGTCAGACCCCTCGCCGTGAAACGTCGAAACGTAGCCGGATGCCGGCGGTCGACGAAATCGCCGTCCGACCCTCCCCCAGCGAAACGTCGAAACGTAGACCGCACCACGGCCCTCAAGATCGTTGTCGTGCTCCCGCCGCCGTCGCGTTTTGGCGGAAAGACGACAGGACTTGCAGCTTCTCCAGTCCAGGAAGTCCTCCGGCGGGCCGTGCGTTCGTCGGGACGCCACAGCCCATTCCTGCGAAAACGGACCGGCCGAATGAGCCACTCGACAACCCGGCGCAACCGGCACAGCTACATGGCTCGACCGACCCGGAGAACGAAACAGCCCATTCTGATCCCCGTCGCCGGGAACGAGCTACGACCTTTGCCCGCGAACGGCGCGGTCCGCTGAAGACGAGACGAACCCCCAGCGGGCCTTCGTCCTACTCGGCGCCGTCAGCCACAGCACCGGGGAAGAGGACGCCCTTCATCGTCTCGCCGAGGCTCGTCCAGCGTTCCTCGAGCACGGGCGGACGCTGCAGCAGCGGCAGCGGCAGGTGCAGCTCCTCGTGCATGAAGCGGCTTAGGCCGAGGCGGCGATAGGCGCCTGCCGCCTTCTGTCGCAGAACGTCGGGCAGGTGCCGGCCGTCGCTGACAAGTCCGAGCAGCAGCTCGTAGTCCTCGATGTCGAGAACGGTCAGCGCCTGCACGCGCCCGCCCCGAAGCTCGGGCGGGAGTTCCGCATCGATCCGATCCCAAAGGATCTCGGTGTGCATCAGGTCGCCACCGACGACGACCACCGGCCAGACCCGCTCAACGTGGTTGGCGTCGACGTCGGGGATCGTCGCCTCTCCGGTCAGCACCGCCGCGGCCACCCGCCCGAGCTGACGCATCTTCTTGAACAGCATCCGCTCGAGCGCCGCGGTGAGGATCTCCGGGTTGCCGTAGACGCGCACGTCGGTCGCGAATCGCGCCGACACCACCTCGATCAGCACCAGGTCGAGCCCGAGATCGATCGCGACGTCGGAGGTGCGCTTGCCGCCGTGTGGCCCGTAGCGCTGTTCGTTGTGCACGCGGCCGCCGCCGATCGGGCGCTCGCCGGCATAGACACTGCGTGCGAGGTCGAGGCAATAGGTCTCGACGAGCTTGCCGAAGAAGGTGAAGAAGCGGTTGACGACGTCACTTCCGCGGCGGCGCGCACTTTCGAGGGCGCGGTAGTAGAACCCCTCGCCGAGCCAGCTGTCGATCGTCCGCGGCGAGCCCAGGAGCCAGCGGCCGTCGGCCAGTCGCAGGAACGGTCGGCGCAAGAACGGTGAGCGCTCCCACGCGACGCTGTCGAGGTCGTCCCCGGCAGCTGCGAACTCGTCGGCGTACCACTGCCGCGGCGCGCTGACGAGGTCGGCGATCTGCTCCTGCCGATCAGCCAGCGGACCACCACCGAACGGCGGCGGAACGACGCTGGGATCGTCCGACCTCGCCTCTTCGTCCAGGGCGCCGCTGAGGACGTAGAGGGCGAAGCCGACGGCGTGCTGCTCAGCCGCGTCGAGGCCATAGTCCTCGCGGAACCAATCGTCAATCGGGCAGTAGTGGTTGTCGTCGACGAGCCGCGCGGGCAGCTCGACGAACAACTCGCGCGCGCGGGTGAGGACGTTGACGTTCGGCGAGCGAGTGTTGTAGGCGCCGTTCTTGATCAGATAGACGAGCCACTCCCCCGCTGTCGGCTCGCCCACCTGAAGATGCGCATCGGCGGCACTCGTCACGGACGCCGAGGCGAAATAAGCGCTGATGGTGGCCCGCAACTCGTCGTCGCTCGCTCCTTCGGCCAGCGTCCGCTCGCGGGCGTGCTCGACCAGCACACGCTGCAAGACGGTCAGATACTGCTCCGCGAACACGTAGCGGCGCGCGCGGCCATCCCGCACCTCGAGAACCTCCTCGAGCTTGGCGACGAGGTTCGGCATGTCGAAGCGGCGCACGAGGTCGAGCTGGCGCTCGGCGTCTTCGCGCATATGCCAGAGCTCGGCGGCAATGCGCGCGATCAGCAGGAAGGACGGCTCGAACGGCAGCGCCTGCGCTTTCTCGATCAGCTCGGCGAGATCGGCCGGCGGCTCGAGCCCGAGCTCCCGCTCGTTAATCGCCCCACCCAGCTGGTCGGCGGACACAGGCATCTGGTCGACGACGGCGAGGGGCGCCGGCGGTCCGAGGAGTTCGGGCGGCACGTCGACCGGATCCGCGGTGGCCTGCAGGCGGTCGGCGACGCTGCTCGGAACGAGCAAGCCGGACTGGAGCTCGCGCCAGGCCGGAACGACGAGTTCGTGATGTGGCAACTGCACGCGATCAATGTGCCAGCGCGCGCCAGTTGACGCGGCCGCTGGCAAATCGTGCCCCGCGCGATCGAGGCGACGAGTGCCGTCGCACCCGCCGCCTCGAACCCTCGCCATCCCTACCGCCGTTTCCGACGGGGCTTAGCGTCCGAGCGCTTCTTGCGCCAACGGCCGAGCAGCGTCCGCGAGCGGGGCTGCTTACCGCCATGTGAGGCGCGTACGTAGGGCCCGCGTCCTAGGCGTCTATCCGCCATGACCTCTCACCTCCTTGCGTCGTTGACGGGATCAATGGCAGCAGCGCGAAGCCCGGCTGCCAAAGCTCACAGCCGTCGCAGGTAGTTCTAAAATCGGCTCGATGCCGCGGCTCACATCGCAGGCCGACCATCGCTTGATCGCCGCGCTCGCCGCGCTCGGCGTCCAGGTCACCCCGCGACAGCTCGAGCGCTGGCGCCAGCATGGGCTGGTCGCGACCGTCCGCCACGGCTGCGGTCGCGGCAGCGGTTCGCAGTCGCAATACCCGGATGGCACCATCGCGCTCGTCACCGAGTTGGTTGGGTTGCTGTCCCGCCGACGCAGCTTGAACGACGCCGTGCTCGTGCTCTTCCGCCGCGGCCGCCCGCTGTCGACGGCCGTCGTCCGCTGCGCGTACCTCAACTACTTCACTGCAGCGCAGAAGGAGTTCGCGCGAATGTCCTCGCGCGCCGACGAGCCGGACGCGCTCGTCCAGGTGCGGCGCTCGAAGGAGGGTCGCGCCCTCTTGCGCGGCCTGCGCCAGGCCGGAATCGCCGAAGCGGAACTCTTCGCGATCGTCGGCGCGCTGACGACCGGCAGTGACGACGGCGCCAACTCCGTCGTCGAATTGCTCGAGGCCGGCGGCCTCATGCGCATGGCCGCCGATCTGCTCGACGACGACACGATGCAAGCTTTACGCGAATTGTTCCGCGGCTTCGGGCTCGCGGCGATGACGACGGCGGTCGTCGCGGCCGAGGACGCCGATCTCGAGCGGATGCGCGATGCGGCGGCGGTGATCGTGCCCTTCATAGCCAACTTCATCGCCCTGCTCGCTTTCTCGCACCAAGAGCGCAACGTCCCCGGCTTCGGCCAAGACCGCGACGAAGAACTCCAGGCCGCGCAGTTCGTGCCCTTCCTCCTCTTCGCCCAACAGCGTGGTGTCGACATCGCCAGCGCGGCCGAACTCGAGCAGCGCTTCGGCGCGGGCCTGGCGGCGATGGCGGCGCTACTGCAGTCGCTGAAGCGCGCCGACGGGCGCCTGTTCGGCCCGGACGCCGAACGCGAGCAAGCGCGGCTGAAGTCGTACGAGCGCGAGCGCGTGAAGGAGCGCATCCTCACCTTCGCCGACGGCAACCCAGCGGCGATCGCCGCGATCGCGGCCGTCGCCGACGAAACCGCCAGCTAAGCATCGGCTTCACGGGCTCCATGCCGCGCTCCACGCCCGACTACGGGCAAGATCGAGGGAGGCGGCTCGCCAACGCAACCAGACGGAGAAACGAAATCGACCCTGAGACCCTCGCAGCTACCCGGGATCGCTATCAGGTGCGTCCGCGCGACTGGCTTTCGCTCACGCTCACCTACGAAGGCGAAGGCACGGCGCGCTTCTCGACGAACCCCGGCACGATCAGCGGACCGACAACCACGAGCTATGCCGAAGACGGAACCCTGACCGACTTCACCATGCAAGTGACGAGCCTTGAGACGGAGCGTCCACTCGAGGGTGCCGATTCCCTGTTCATCTTCGTGCATGGGCTACCGGTCGAGGGCTCCCCCTTCACATTCACACTCGGCCCGGGTTCGAACGAGTGCAGCTCGCTCGAGCTCGTTGGCGCTGACTTCACACTCGCCCCCGAGCAGCGATCGCCAGTGATCGCGAACGCCGGTGATGCTGGCGCCACCTTCAGGCCGTACAAGACCGTCGCGCGCTACTCATCGGACGCGAAGCCGCACTACTGGGTCGCACCACTTCTCAACTTTGTCGTCGACTACCGCCTCACCGCGCCCTCTCTCCATGGACATGCGCTACGCACCCGCGAGACAGCTCCTCTCGAAGCCGCCGAGGGAGACGCCTTCTATATCCAGGAGAGTCTCTATCGCGAGGGCAACGCGCTCATCCCGTTTCTCTGCCAGGGCGAGCCAGCCTTCATCGAACCTCTTCCCGACTACAAGGAACGCCGCGCAGGAGTCGAGGCTGGGGAGAAGCTCGTAACAGCCGTGATGGTCGGTCGCGTGCCTGAGGACTTCCAGCTCGACGCCGAAGATTGGTTCCCGGCCGATCTCGTGACGCTTCTTGGACTCAGCTCGGGACGTAGCGTCGCCGTACCGTTTGTCGAAGTGCGCGGAGCGGAAGGCGAGCTTGTCGCGAGGATGCACGTCCGCATCGGCGATGCCGGCCGTAGTGCCGCGCAGCCGCTGATCGCCGAGAACTTTAGCGGCACAACCGGGGCTCTCCTCACCGCTTTCCTCGCCTCTCCACTCCACAACGAGGTCTGGTTCCGCGTTGTCCTGAAGCATCTGCTGCGAGCGCTCACGCGAGGCGGAACCTTCGAGGATCGACTCAGCCACCTCTTTCGCGCTGTCGAAGGCATGTCGGCGGGACTCGGCCTCAACAAGGCCCGGCCGATCGAGGTCGAGCCGAGGATCCGCGCTGAGATCGAGCGCAAGATCGATTCCCTAGCTGCAGAACTCGACGCGATCGCGGCCGGCGCCAAAGACGCCGATCGGCCGCGGATCCTGAAGCTGAAGAACCGCCTTCGCATCCTCACAGCGAACAGCCCATCGTTTGAGACGCAACTCCTGTCGCTTGTCGCCACGGTTGGGCTTCCGGATGCGCAGTGGCTGGCCACCTTCAGCTTCCGAGCGCGAGCAACGACGACGAGGAACCCGCTGACGTGGGCGAGCGCAGCGGGCGCCTACCGCAACCGAATCGTGCACTCCGGCTTCATCGATTTCGAGAAGTTCGATACCGATAACGCCTTCGCGTTCATCGCCCACCTCTCTGACGTTCTGGTCCGCGCTGTTTTCCGTCTGATCGACTTCGACGGCCAGTACAGGCCGCCATGCGGAAGTCACGGAGCTGCCATCTACGAGACACCGCAATGGGCGCAGCCGGAGAGCCTCTCAGCTGAGGCGTTGCGTTACACACCCTGATCGGACACGGGATCCCTTAGCGCAACGCCTATAGCGCCCCGATCTTCTGGCCGTAGCCTGACAGGAGCGTCGTCTTCGCAGGTGGCCTTCGGCTCAGCGCTGCGCTTCAGGTCTGCCCTGAAACCGAGCGATCAGCTTCGGCGCAATCCCGACGATGACGGCAACGACCGTGACGGTGGCGCCCGCGTAGAGCCCGTACCGGCTGATGGTGTCGGCGAGCGCCTTGCCGCCCGGGCGCGTCGGCTATCCCGAATACCGCCGCTACGGGGAGTACATCTGCCAGGCGGGCCGGGCCTTCCGGAACGATCCACGCTACTTCGCCTTCTACGCCAACAGCGAGGTGAAACCGGAGATCGCGGCGGTGCTCGGCCGTCGCGACCAGCTGCTCTTCACCCCCGAGACGGCGCAGCAGCTGCGCGCGCAGGGCGAAGCCGGATTAGCCGCCGTCGTCGAGCAGGCCGTCCGCGACGGCGCCCGCCCGCCCGGTCGGCCGCAGCAGTTCTACCTGCTCTCAACCCCGGACGACGAGCGCACGATCACGCTCGCACAACCGATCGCTCACGCCTCCTCCGGCCCGGGCAGCGGCTTCGTTCGCGGCCAGCGCTACACCTCGCTCGCCGCGCTCAAACAACAGCCGCACACAACAGCCGAGCTACTGCGCCACCAGCGCGAGAACTGACTGCCCCGCGTAGCTCGGGCCGCTTGAACCTGAAATCCCTGCGCGCGACCGAGCGGCCCGTCTCGACCGGGCCGCTCCTCATTCCACTCACCAAGCGGGCGCAGACGAAGATTGCTGTCGTTGTCGGTTTTGGCGGAAACGCGGCAACGACCTCGGGGTCGTGGCGCGATTCGGGCATAGCGCGGAGCTGATTCCGGTGCCGCACCCTGACGACCCTCAGCTCGATCAGGCGCGTGTCGCTGGGGTGCTCGACAGTTCGGCGGGCACTGTCTATTTGTTCGCGTCGCCGAACGCTTGCGCGGCATGCACGCTTGCAGTGCGTCGACGAGGCGTTGTTCGCAGCCCAAGTGGGGCAGACCGACCGTATTGAGCCGTAGTCCCCCCAAGAATCGTTTGTTGCTTATATAGACAACGAACAGGGCACGGATACCGCTTGTGCGAGCGCTTCTTGCGCGTCCTGCGGGAACGTTTTTGTGCCACGAGGCGGTCTCGGGCGCGGTTTCATCCGCGGGCCTCTAGGCGGAAATAATGTTTGGGTGTTGAGGGAGGTGTTAAGCGGAAAGTATAGTTGGGGTATGAGCGGCAAGTTGAGCGGCGCAGAGGCGCATGTGTACGTGATCTCCTGCAGGAGGCTTGACCTGGTCAGGATCGGGGTCGCCGGCGACGCGCGGAAGCGGCTGCGGGAGCTGCAGGTCGGCTTCCCGCTCGAGCTGACGCTCGCGCACACCTGGGCGTATGGCGAGCGGCGGGACGCAGACGCGGTCGCCGAGGAGCTGTACCGCTTTTTCGCCCGGCGGCGTGACCGCGGCAGCTGGTATCGGCTGACCGTCGCGGAGGTGCGCGAGGGGCTCGGCAGGCGCGCCACGCGCGAGGCTCCCGACCGCGCCCGCGCCGCCGCCGAGGCCGCCGCCCGCGAAAGCCCGGTCGCTCCCCGCCGGGTCGTACGGCTGCGGGCGCGGACGGAGAAGCAGCTCGCCTACGAGCGCCGCCGCCGACAGGAGCGAACCCGAAAGCAGAAGCGGGCGGCGAAGCTGCTCGCCCAGGGGCTGACCCAGCAAGCTGTCGCTGCCGAGCTGGGTGTCACCACCCGCACGCTTCGCAACTGGAAAGCCGCGCCCGCCTTCCACCGCGAGCAAGAGCGCCAGCACAAATACGCCGCCCGCCCGCCCGCGGCGGCGCCGTCCAGCAAGGCCAAGCCGCCCGCCCGCCGAGACGCGCAAGACACGCCCCGCGCCCCGCCCCGCCCGCCCGACAGGAGACGGCCGCCGAGGCTGGCGAGCAGCCGCCCAGCGGCTTCCGCCACGTCGACGATGTGCCGCTCTGGGGCGACAGCGACGGCTGGCCGCGCACACCCCAGGAACACGCCGAGCGCGACGCCCACTACACCGCCCGCCGCGACCGATCCCCCG
>WNGI01006607.1_pt1 | contig 10553 bp, 7 predicted proteins | sample 5400621 | NCBI WGS metagenome assembly WNGI01 (sample SAMN13153374, study PRJNA577476) | soil metagenome | isolation source: 20 cm soil or saprolite under Garry oak tree replicate 1 | place: USA:California | collected 2016-06-15 | reverse complement strand
CCGAATTCGCCGCGCCGCAGCGCCTGCCCGGGCCGACCGGCGAGCACAACGAGATCGGGCTTTACGGCCGCGGCGTCTTCGCCTGCATCTCGCCATGGAATTTCCCGCTGTCGATCTTCACCGGGCAGATCGCCGCCGCGCTCGCGGCCGGCAACGCCGTCATCGCCAAGCCGGCCGAGCAGACCCCGCTCGTCGCGGCGGCCGCGACGCGCCATCTGCTCGCGGCCGGCATACCGGGCGATGTGCTGCACCTGCTCCCGGGTGACGGCGAGACGGTCGGCGCCGCGCTGGTCGCCGATTCGCGAATCGGCGGGATCGCGTTCACCGGCTCGACCGAAACGGCGCGCGCGATCAACGTCGTTCTGGCGGCTCGCCCCGGCCCGATCGTGCCACTGATCGCCGAGACCGGCGGGCAGAACGCGATGATCGTCAACTCCTCGGCGCTGCCCGAACAAGTCGTGGCCGACGCCGTGGTCTCTGCCTTCGACAGCGCAGGGCAGCGCTGCTCGGCCGTGCGCCTGCTCTATATCCAGGACGACATCGCCGACCGGCTGCTGCCGATGCTCGCCGGGGCGATGGCCGAGCTGGCGATCGGCGACCCGGCGCTGCTCCGCACCGATGTCGGCCCGGTGATCGACGAGCCGGCGCGGCAGGCGCTCGAACGGCATGCCGCCCGGATGGCGCAAGACTGCCGTCTTCTCTACCAATGCAGGCTGCCGAACGGCACCGAGCACGGCACGTTTTTCGCGCCGCGCGCTTTCGAGATCGACACGGCGGGCCGGCTCGATCGCGAGGTGTTCGGCCCGATCCTGCATGTCATCCGGTGGCGCGCCGATCGGCTCGATTCGGTATGCGACGAGATCGCCGCCACTGGCTACGCCTTGACCCTCGGCATCCACAGCCGGATCGACGACACCGTGCGCCATATCCACGGGCGTATCGGGGTCGGCAACAGCTATGTCAACCGCACGACGATCGGCGCGGTGGTCGGCGTCCAGCCCTTTGGCGGCGAACGGCTCAGCGGCACCGGGCCGAAGGCCGGCGGACCGCGCTATCTCCACCGCTTCGCGACGGAGCGGACCGTGTCGATCGACACGACTGCCGCCGGGGGCAATGCGAGCCTGCTGTCGCTCGAGGAGGAGAGCTGAGCGGTTTTTGACGTGGTGGGCACAATTACCGGAACGCCGCCCCTTCACCCAACGTTGAACAGCGGCTAGAGTGGCTGCCGCAGCCGGCGCCCGGCCGGGTCGCCCTGACCCGGCCCGGGACCTCGATTTCCTGTCTGCGACCGTGCCTCAGCCGGGCGTCCAGCCCGGTCTGAGTGTTGCGCAAATGCCGCGGCCGATTGGCCGAATTTCGCTAGTTTTGCCGCCAAACTGTTGCATGAATGTCGCTAACAGCAGCGTTCTACGTGATCGGCCGCGATTGACGGGGTTGGCGAGCTAAAAACCGATTGCCAACGCATAGGTCGATGGTAAACATGGTGCAACGGTGGTGGCGTAACCATCGTCGTACGCGTATTTGCGGCCGGAGGTAAAGGTGATGAGAAAACGCTTTTTGCTAGGCGCCGGCGTTGCGATCGCCATGGCGTTCAGCTGGGCGAGCGCACAGGCCCAACTGTTCGCGATGCCGAGTGGGCCGGGCGCCCTCTATTTCGGCATTGAGGGTGGCTGGACCAGCCTGGCTGATAACACTAATAACATCAGGCTCGGCAATGTTAGCTTCACGCGGAAGTTCGATGACGGCTTCAACGTCGGTGCCCGCGCCGGCTACGAATGGGGCCCATTGCGCTTCGAAGAGGAATTCAGCTACGCCAACAACCACGGGAGCAGCGTCCGCGCTCTCGGCACCAATTTCGGCCTGTCGGGCTCGGGCGGCAGCGGGCAGCTAAACCGCTACGCGATCATGACCAATGCCATCTATGACTTCACGGTGGGATGGCCGATCACGCCGCACATCGGTGTCGGCATCGGCGCTGTGAATCTTCACAACAGTGCCAGCCTGCAGTCGGGTATCCCGGCACTTGCTGGGACAGTGTGCGCGCAAGGCTGCACGCTCGTGTCGAACAGCCAATGGGAGTTCGGCTATCAGGGAATCGCCGGCATCCGGTACAACATCAACCCGGCGTTGGCGTTCGACCTCGACTACCGCTACTTGGCGACAACCGACCCGACCTTCAAAGGGATCAACGGCGCCAAGTTCCACTCCAGTTACAGCACGCACAATGTCTTGGCGAGCCTGAGCGTTCGCTTCGGCGCACCGCCGCCGGCGCCACCCGCGCCGCCGCCGCCGCCGGTCCTCGCCCGCAAGGTGTTCCTGGTGTTCTTCGACTGGGACAAGGACACGATTACGCCGGAAGGCCGGGCGATCATCGGGCAAGCCGCCGATGCGTGGCGCGCTGGTGGCAACGTGACGATCCAGGTCACCGGCTACACCGACGCTTCGGGTTCGGCTGGCTACAACCAGCGGCTCTCCGAGCGGCGCGCCAACAACGTCGCGAACGCCTTGGCCCAAGCGGGCGTGCCCCGGCAAGCCATGGTCGTCAGCGGCCGCGGCAAGAACGACCAGCGCGTTCCGACCGCCGATGGCGTGCGCGAGCCGCAGAACCGCCGCGTCGAGATCGTCTTCCCGTAATCGATCTCAACAGAACTCGCCGGGGCCGGACAGGCCCCGGCACCCTCTCACCGCCGCGCTCCGCGCGGCGGTTTTTCTTTGCCCGCAATCAGCGCCTTCTTGTAGCGACGGTGGGGTCGAGACGCCGCTGCAACGCATCGCCCAACAGATTGCAGGCCACGACCGTCAGGAAAATCATCAGCCCGGGATAGAGCGCGAGCAGCAGTGCCGCCGTGATTAGCTCCTGGGCGTTGCTCAGCAGCATGCTACCCAATCTCGACAGCGGTGGCTGGACACCGAGCCCGAGAAAGCTCAGCACCGATTCGAACAGGATCACATCGCCGACGCTGAGCGTCGTCGCGACGATCAAGGGGCCGAGGACATTCGGCAGAATATGTAGCCACAGGATGTGCGGCACACCGGCGCCAAGGCTGCGCGCGGCGCGCACGAAATCGCGGTTGCGGGTGACGAGAGCGGCGCCGCGCACCAGGCGCGCCGCCGTGGTCCAGCCGACCAGCACGGCGAGCGCGACAATGCGAAAGACACTGACCTCGTCGGATTGGATCAGAGACGCCGGCAGACCAAGCTTGTTCAGGTCGAGCGCCGCCAGCACGATCAGCAATGGCAGCAACGGCAGCGCGATCATCGCATCGGTACCGCGCATCAGCACCCGATCGGCCCAGCCGCCGAGATAGCCGGCCGTCAGACCGATCAGCGTGCCGAGCATCGCCGCCGCCAGCGCCGCCGCGACTCCGATCACCAGCGACACCCGTCCGCCGGCGAGCAGTCGCAGCAGCACGTCCCGGCCAAGTTCATCGGTGCCGAGCGGATGTGCCAGCGACGGTGCCGCGAGCCGGTCGAGGAGATCCACCATGTTGGGGTCGATGCCGAGCATAACATTGACCAGCGACGCCGCAAACGAGGCTGCCGCGATCACCGTCAGCAGAATCAGCGGCAATTTCACCGGTAAGAGACGCGCGGGTCGAGCCAGGCGTAGGCGAGGTCGGCGGCGAGATTGGCGACCATCGTCACAGCCGTTGCGAGCAACAGCGCCGCCAGCGCCAGGTTGTAGTCGTTTCCCATGACCGCATCAAAGATCAGCTTTCCCATGCCGGGGTAGCCGAACATCGTCTCGGTGACCAGGGCTCCCGAGACCAGGCCGCCGAAGGACAGCGCCAGGATCGTCGTTACCGGAACCAGGGCGGAGCGCAGCGCATGATGAAAGATCACCCGCGCTTCCCCGGCCCCCTTGGCACGGGCGGTGCGGATATGGTCCTGCGCCAGCGCCTCGCGCATCGCGGCACGGACATAACGCGTGTAGCTTGCGGCGCTGACCAGGGTCAGTGTCGTCACCGGCAAGACCAGATGGCGCAGCCGGTCGGCGACATCGCTGGTTCCGGCGGTCGCGATGCCGCTTGCCGGCAACCAGCCGAACCCGGCGGCGAAGACCAGGATCAGCAGCAGCGCGAGCCAGAATGTCGGCATTGACACGCCGGCAAAGCAGAACAGGTTGACGGCGGCATCGAGCCGCGAATGAGGCCGTCGCGCCGCCGCGATTCCGAGCCCCAGCGCGACCGCGACGGCGAGCACAAAGCTCGGCCCCATCAGCAATAGCGTATTGCCGAGGCGCGGCAGCAGCGCTCGCCAGACCGGCGCCGCAAACAGCCGCGAATAGCCGAGATCGCCAGCGAGCGCCTGCTGCGCCCAGCCGGCGTAGCGCAGCAAGAGCGGCTGATCGAGGCCGTAGAGCGCCTTGAGCCGAGCCGCGTCGGCGGCGCTCATTCGCGGGTCGGCCGAGCGCATCAGATCGATCGGATCGCCGGGCATCAGGCCGATCAGCGCATAGATGACGAAAGACATCAGCACCAGCATCGCCAGGATCTCGACGAGCCGTGTCGCAGCAAAACGGATCATCGGATCACGGCTGAACAGACCAATCGGTAATCCACAGGGTGCTCGGCGATTGGTTTCCGGTCGGACGAACCCCGGCCAGCCATTTCGGCAGGATGAACACATCCGAGCGGAAATAGAGCGGCAAGGACGGCAGCTCGGTGGCGTAAAGCCGCTGGGCCTCGGCCCACAGCGCCTTGCGGGCGTTGGCATCGAGCTCGATTTCGAGCGCATCGATCAGGCGATCCATCTCGGGACTGGTGAAGCCCGTCGCGTTCTGCCCGACGAAACCGTTTGCCGCGCTCGGGATCTCGCTCGAGTGCAGGATCGAGCGCGGCACGTTTTCGGGCGAGCTGATCCAGGCGTACATCGCCAGGTCGAAGCGGCGATGCGGCAGCGTGTCGCCAAATAGTACGCGTGCCGGCTCATTCTTGATTCGGATATCGACGCCGATCCGGCGCCATTGGCTCTGCAGCACCTGTTCGACCAGCTCGCGGGAGCGATTGCCCGCGGTCGTCATCAGTTCGAATGACAGCTTCTGCCCTTGCGTGCCGCGACGCAGCCCGTCGGCTCCCTTGGTCCATCCGGCCGCTTCAAGCAACGCCTCGGCGCGTGCCGGGTCGTACCGATAGCGGGGAATGCCAGCGATATAGCCGAGGTCAAGCGGGTTCACGAAGCTGTCGGCCACCGGTTGGCGGCCGGCGAACAGCGATTGGCTGATGGCGGCGCGGTCTAGCCCCAGGATCAGTGCCTCGCGCACCCGCCGGTCGGCCAAGACGGGCTGAGCGAGATTGATGTCGATGTGCTCATAAACCAGACCGGGCTTGTAGACGATCCGAAACGCCTCGCCGTGCCGTTTTGCGAAGGCCAGCCCTTCATCGAGCGGCAAGCCGAGCTCACCGGCGATCATGTCGATCGTGCCCGACAGCAAATTGGCTTCGAGCGCCGCGGTGTTCTCGATCGTACGAACCGTGATGCGCCGAAAGCGGCCCGGCGGGCCTGCCCAATGCGCGTTCGGCTCCAGCAGGATGTGCGAGCCGGCGACGAATTCGGCGACACGATAAGGCCCATTGTAAAGGCCCGGATTGGTCGGATCGGTGTTGTAGCGGGTATGCAGCCGATATTCCGCGGGCGCGGCAAACGCATCCCGCTCGATATGCGCCGGCAGCAACATGAAATCGTGGATCGCCGCATAATCGAAGGTCAATTTGTCGACATGCAGCGTGAAGGTCTTGTCGTCCTTGAGGTCGATCCCGCTGATGCGGCGGTAGAGTTCCGCGTTGCTGATCCCGCTCTGCGGATTACGGCCGACCTCGTAGGTGAACTGCACATCGGCGGTCGTCACCGGCACGCCGTCTGCCCATTGTGCGTCAGGGCGGATCGTGTAGGTCAGATCGATGCCTTTCTTGCCATCCGGCAGATCCACGGGCACCGCGAGCCCATTGGCGATCGACGGCAATTCGGTGCACAGCAGGCAAGCGAGCTTCCACTCGGCGTCGTAAACGGTGAATGGCCGCAAGGCCATTCCGAGCACGTAGCTCTTGGCCGTCATCACGTCGATATTCGGGTTCAGCGTTGCCGGGAATTGCGTGATTCCGATCGACAGCGCCTCGTGCTCTGCTGCGCCTGCCGGCGGGACAGCACATGCGAGTAACCATGTCAGCACGGCACACCGGCGCCGGCGCGTCCGCTGCTTATCGCGGAACACGTTCATAAACCGCATTCAATTCATCCAAACGCTTGAAACTCCGCCGCCCGAAATCATATTATCCGGCACCGGCGAGGTCGGATATGCAACACTCGAAGTTGTGTATTCACGGGAACGAAGCAACAGGATGGTTGTTTCAGGCCCGGGGCCCGTGAGGGTCACTCTCAGGTTAGCAAGCCGTTGCAGCGTACTGTCCCAATCCGGAACTGCCACAGAGGATAGAGGCATGAAGCATCTCTTGAATGGCGTCGCGGTCGTTGCGGCCCTTGCGATCGCCGCGCCGGTCTGGGCGCAAACGAGCGCCCCGATGACTCCTTCATCTCGCGCCCCGGCCGCGCCGGCGGCATCAGCGCCAGCGCCAGCGGCGCCGATGGCAACAAAAGCGCGGTCTAAGCGAGTGGTCCACCGCAAGACAACGCGGCGTGGGATGGCCCGTCGGGCGAGCCCCGATTCGGTCGCGAGCCAGCTCAACGCACAAGAGCTGTCGCGCGTTCAGGGTGGTGGGGCACCGCCTGTTGCTGGCGGGATGGCGCCCGGCACGTTGGGCGGCGGCTATGGTCAGCCGGCCCCGACGCAGGGGATACCCGGCGGCAATCAGCCCTCCGCCAGCTCGCATCCGCCGCCGTTTCGGTAAGCCGCGGATACAGCATCTATCGCAAGGGGGCTTCGGCCCCCTTGTCGATTCTGGACGATGCCGCGTTTTGCTCGCATAATTTGTCATTACTAACGAACAACATCGCCGCAAGCGAGTTAACTGGCCTCTGTCAGTCCTTTAAACGAAGAACGCGGCCGGGACATTGAATAGCTATCAGCTGCTGCTTTTCATTTACAGTGACGAGAGGAGCGCCGCGATCAATACCAATTCACGCTTTTTTAATTCAGAAAAGGATAGAAGCGGAGCGGCCCAAAAATTACCGCTATCATGGCAACGAGCGTCAGCCGCGAGCCCGAAGCCCTTCCGTCGGACTGGGTGAGGCATTTCGTCGACGAGATTCCCTCCGGAATCGCGGTGTTCGACCACGAGCTGCGCTACATCGCGGCCAACCCTCGCTGGATCAACGCCTTTCATCTCGCCGGCACCGCGTTCGCCGGGCGGCGCCATGACGAGCTCGCTCCTCTCGGCGGAGCCGGAATGGCCGAATTGCTGACACGCGCCCTGGCCGGCGATACCGTCGAGGGCTGTGCGAACCTCGAGAACAACAGCGCCGGCCAGCAGCATCAGCGCGTCGTCGGCGTCCGCCCCCGGGTCGCGCATGATGGGATGATTATTGGCGTCGTCGCCGCGCTGCACGAGGTCGTGACCGGGAACGGCGAACAGCGGGCTGAACACGCTCCCGATCAGCTGACTGGGATCGCCGGGCGATCGAGCTTTCTCGCGCGGATTCGGTCGGTGCTCGGGTCAGGCGCAGACGCGGATCGCGGTACCGCGACGTTTCTGCTCGACATCGACAATTTCAAGGGCGTGAACGATCTCTACGGTGCCCGGGTCGGCGATGCGGTGTTGAAGACGATCGCCACGCGGCTCGTCACCAGCACCCGCTCACGCGCGCTGTTCGCCGCGGGGTCGGAAACCGAACCCGCCCCAGCGCATGTCGACCTGATCGCCCGGCTTGGCGCCGACGAGTTCGGTGTCATTCTGGACGCTGTTGCGAATCCCGCCGATGCCGAGGCATTCGCTCGGCGGCTGCTGCAGGTGGTCTCGGCCCCGATCCTCGCCGGCGACCAGCGGATCCGCCTGACGGCGAATATCGGCTATCTGATCACCGGTCCCACCCACCGCACCGAAGATGATGTGGTGCGCGACCTGGATGTGGCGCTGCAGGAAGCCAAGATGCGCGGGCCCAACAGCGCCAAGGTATGGGAACCGGCGCTGACCAGTGCGATGGGACGGCGGCTGAGCATGCTCGATCAGCTGCATCGCGCCGTCGATGAAGGCGAGTTCGTCTTGCATTACCAGCCGATCCTGAGCCTGAAGGACGGCCGCGTGGCCGGCGCCGAGGCGTTGCTGCGGTGGAACCATCCGAGCGACGGCCTTGTCCCGCCCGTCGTCTTCCTGCCGCTTCTCGAGGAGAGCGGGCTCATCGTCCCAGTCGGCTGTTGGGTGATCCGCGACGTGGTGCGCCAGATGCAGGTCTGGCACATGCTTTACGGCCGGGCCATGATCGACTGGGTCAGCGTCAATGTCTCGCCGCGGCAATTCAACGACCCAGCCCCGCTGCTCGCCACCCTCGCCGAGATCAATGAGGGGGGCTTCGCGCTCGATCGGCTCAAGATGGAGCTCACCGAATCGGCGTTCATGCGCAGCCCAGAGGTGGCGCGGGGCGTGCTCAGCGAATTGCGCGACCTGGGCATTCGAGTCGCGCTCGACGATTTCGGGACGGGCTACTCGGCGCTTGGAGCGTTGCGGCAGTACACCGTCGACACAATCAAAATCGACTGCGACTTCACCGCCCGGCTCGACACGACGGACGGCAAGGAACTGGTACTGGCACTACTGAAGATCGCCCGCATCTATGGCGCCGATGTCGTCGCCGAGGGCGTCGAAACTGTCATGCAACGCGACACGTTGCGCGAGGCCGGCTGTGGCTTTGCTCAGGGTTTTCTGTTTGCCAAGCCGATGGACGGGCGTTTTTTCGGAGCCTATGCGCTGACCCACCTCGTCGAGGCCGGCAGCGTCGCTTGCTGAGGCCCGCCTCGGCTAAGCGGCGTGGCTTTCGGTGCGGTCAGTCAACAGGGCGTAAAGCGCGTCCGCGTTGTCGGTACCCCTCAGCTTCTCGCAGATCGTACGGTCGCGCAGCAGGCGCGACACCAGGGCCAGCGCCGTCAGGTGCTCGGTCCTGGCGTTAAGCGGCGCCAGCAGAACAAAGATCAGATCGACCGGCTGGTCGTCGATCGCCTCAAACAGGATCGGGCGGTCGAGCCGCGCAAAGATCCCGCAGAACCGGGTCAGATCGGCCAGTTTGCCATGCGGAACGGCAACGCCTCTGCCGATTCCGGTGCTGCCGAGCCGCTCGCGTTCGGCGAGCACGTCGTAGATCTGCCGCTCGCTGCCGCCGGTAATCGTCGCGGCGCGGCGGGCAATTTCCTGGAGGGCCTGCTTCTTGCCCGCCGCCCTCAGCTGGGGGATGACGCTTCGCGGCGTGAGGAGGTCGGCGATCTGCATGGTTCTGCGTTCCGGCCTTCAACCTACAGCCGCAGCCCGGCTATGGTTCCCAAAGCACCGCCGGGCGCGGCCCCGGCATCGCGTCTTGTCATCGATTCTCGCGCGCGGCATTGCCGTTTCGGCCGCGACCGGCCTCGAGCGCTGGATCGATCCAGCCGACATTGCCGTCGCCGCGGCGATAGACGACGTTGAGTTGGCCATGCGAGCGGTTACGAAACAGCAAGACCGGCGCGTCGGCCAGATCCATCCGCATGACCGCCTCGCCGACCGTCAATCGGGGCAATTCGGTGCTCATCTCGGCGATGACGACCGGAGCCGTCGCGTCGCCATCGGGCGCCGTCTCAGTCTCGGCTTCGTCATCGAGGGGCGCCAAGACGAAAGCTCTCGCCGTCTCCTCCGAATTCTCGGCTTGGTTGCGCAGCCGGGCATGGTGATCGCGCAGCCGGCGCTTGTAGCGGCGCAACTGCTTGGCCAACCGCTCGGCCGCGGCGTCGAAGGCTGGGTAATAATCCGATGCCGTCGCGCCGCTCTTGATCATGATCCCGCGGCCGATATGCAAGGACAGGTCGGTGCGGATCAGATGGGCTTCGCGGGCGAAAACGGCGTGCGCCTCGATCGCGGTCCGAAAATATTTGCCGAGAAGGGCATCGAGGCTGGTTTCGACGTGACGCCGTAACGCGCCGCCGACATCAACCTGCTTTCCAGTGACGGTCAGCTGCATGGCCGGAACCACTCAATCCCTGAGTTTGCTGCATACCAGGCGCTGAAACGAAATTGGGCATCCCGACGAGCGCGGTCAAGCGCGCTCTCACGGGATGGCGAGTCATAAGCTCAGTGTCTTCTCGCGGCGACGCTGCACAGAGGACGGAATGCGCATCGCCTCGCGGTACTTGGCGACCGTGCGGCGGGCGATGTCGACGCCGTCTTGCTGCAGCAACTCGACGATACGCTCATCGGAGAGGGTACCGTCCGATGCCTCGCCATCAATCAGGCTGCGGATGCGAAACCGGACCGCCTCGGCCGAATGCGCGTCGCCACCACGCGAGGCGGCGATCGCGGAGGTAAAAAAGTATTTCAGCTCGAACAGGCCGCGCGGCGTCGCAATGTACTTGTTGGTGGTGACCCGGCTGACCGTGCTCTCATGCATCCCGATCGCATCGGCGATATCGCGCAGGATGA
>WNGI01007632.1_pt1 | contig 10554 bp, 9 predicted proteins | sample 5400621 | NCBI WGS metagenome assembly WNGI01 (sample SAMN13153374, study PRJNA577476) | soil metagenome | isolation source: 20 cm soil or saprolite under Garry oak tree replicate 1 | place: USA:California | collected 2016-06-15 | reverse complement strand
GAAGAATGTGCTACTACGCAGCGCGGACGACAATCGGAGATTGTCTGGCTCGGAGGTAGGACCAGCCATCGCGCCTGCACCCGGTTTGTCCGACGCGGAAATTCTTCCTCGCTATGGCGAGTGCAAATCCCTGACTTTCGACTCGTGCAGCCCATTGGTTTAGGAGCGCGTTGTGCGTTGCGGAGATACTCCGCATTCATTTCGCTGACGATCCTCAGTGACACCATCTGCGGACACCGTGCCGCAACTGTAGACGACACATCGTTCGTGTTCATGATCGGCTTGCAATCGTCGCTTGGTGCTTTCGCGTGCAGCTAGCCTGCATCCATATTCAGGGCGCTTGTGAGCGGCGAAACAAAAAGGCGACCGAGGTCGCCTCTTTGTTTTTCTTTCGATACTCCGCTACTTCATGACTTGAATATCGTTCTTGACCGATACGACACCCTTGGTGTTTTTCGCGATCGATGCAGCCTTGTCCGCCTCATCCTTGCTCTTGGCGTTGCCTGACAACTTCACCACGCCCTTGTCGGTGTCGACCTTGATGTTCATCGCGCTGACTTGTTTGTCACTCGCGAACTCAGACTTGATCTTGGTCGTGATCACCGAATCGGAGACAACTTCCTTGGCCGATTCCGTCTTCGAAACGGGGATGAGCAATGCGCCGGCCACAAAACATGTTGCTGCCAATTTGGCTTTCATCTCGGAAACTCTCCTTGTCGAAATTTAATGTCGGATCCCTGCACTGTGCGAAGGGATCTCTGCACCTGTCCAATAACGCCCTGGGCGATGGGGTCGTTGACGTGACGGTCGGTGTCGTTGTTATGCGACACTTGATACGGAGCGGGATGCGGGCCTTCGTAGATGATTCCTTTGATGCGTGCATGGACGTCCGCGGCCGCCTTCGTCATCGCATTCGCCTATGCCGGCGGCATGCCGCGAAACGGATATGCGGCAACGAAACCCGGTGATAGTCCGTATGCCGAGCGTTTGGGCGAGCTCGTGAACCAGTACCGCCAGCAGCGGGGTGCGCGGCCGCTGCAAGTCGATAGCGCACTCAGCGCACTCGCGCGCGAACATAGCATCGTTATGGCGAAAGCAGCGCGCTTGAGTCATGACGAGTTCCCGTCACGCGTGCGTCGATCCGGTTACCGCGTGTGCGTCGAGAACGTCGGCTGGAACTACCACACATCGGAAGCGCAATTCGACGGCTGGCGGCGATCGCCCGAACATGACCGAAATCTGCTTGACGCGCGCGTCACGCGGATGGGAATCGGCGTTGCATCGAACTACGTGACCTTCGTCGCTTGCCAATAGCGGCGCCTGGGATTCTGACAAACATGCGAAACGAGCACGACGCCGATCGCGACTCTCGACGCGAAGCAAGAAAACGATTGCGATTGTTCCTGGACGAAGCCTCAGCCGATCCGAATCAATCGCCGAAATGCGAACGCAGTCTCCGCAGGCCCTCGTCGATGTCCTCGGTCGCGATCGCCCCATAGCCGATCACGAGACCGGACCGCGGAGGCCCTCCGGCGGCAAACATCGACAGCGGATGGCACTCGACGCCGGCTCTCGACGCCCGACCGACCACCGCCGCGATCTGATCGACCGTGGCCGCCCGCGCGATCGCGCAGACGTGCAGGCCGACCGACGATGCAACGACCTCTAGATCGTTGGCGAACAGCGTCGTCAGCGATCGAACGACCCGTTCGTGACGCGCCCGATACACCCGCCGCATCTGGCGAACGTGGCGCGCGAACCACCCCTCGTCGATGAATCGGGCGAGCGCGGCCTGCGTGGGCAACGTTGTGTGCCAATCCATCAGGAACTTGGCCGCCTGGATGGCATGACCGACCGAAGCGGGGGCCAACACAAAGCCGATGCGCAGCGTCGCCAACATCGTCTTCGAGAACGAGCCGACGTAGATCACCCGGCCGGCTCTGTCGAGAGTTTGGAGGGGCTCGATCGGCCGTCCCATAAAGCGGAACTCGCTGTCGTAGTCGTCCTCGATGATGGCGGCGTCGTTTCGTTCCGCCCACGCCAGCAGCGCCATTCGACGCGCCAGGGACATCGACATGCCGAGCGGATACTGGTGTGACGGCGTCACATACACCAGTCTCGTGTCGCGCGGAATCGCATCTACGATAAGACCCTCCGTGTCCACCGGCACCCCGGCCACTCTCGCCCCCAACGTGGCGAACAGCCGCCGCGGCAGTCCATAGCCGGGATCCTCGACGGCGACGCGGTCGCCGGGCGCCAGCAGCACACGCGCCACGATGTCGACCGCCTGCTGTGTCCCGTTCGTGATAACCACGTCGTCACCCGAGGCGACGATGCCGCGCGCGACGCCGATGTGTCGGGCGATCGCCTCGCGCAGCCCACGGTGGCCGGCCGGGTCCGCGTATTCTCCGTGTCCGACCGCCGAGGCGCGAAGCTCGCGCGCCATCAACCGGCGCCACGTCTCATACGCGAACAGACGTGCATCGGGGATCCCCGGACGGAAGTCGAACTCGGCCGGCCGCCATAACGCCGTCGGAAGGATCACCTCTTCCCAGAACGATCGCGGCCGCAGGACCCCCGGCCGTCGCTTCATCCCGCCTCTGCGAAGATCGCTCTGTCGATTGACGAAGGTCCCCGCCCCGACACGAGAGGTCACGAACCCCTCGCTCACCAGCCGGTCGTAGGCAACGCTGACCGTGGTCCTCGAGACGCACAATCCCAGCGCCAGTTCGCGACTCGGCGGCAGACGCTCACCCGCGCGAAGCCTCCCATCGAGGATCGAGCCGCGCAATTGACGGTAGATTTCGCCCGCGAGGTCGTTGCGCCCAACAAGGCTCACATGGAGGTCCACACGGTGATCGTAGCCGACATCACTTGGTCTGGTCCAATACGCAGATATTGGCTCTAGGACTGGTCCGGTTTCGCTCGTATCGTTGTCGCCGTAGACCTATCACCTACGGAGGAAACATGTCTGTCATCGCCAAGGCACCCACTGTCCGCCTCGCGCTATCGGCAGCGCTTCTCACGATCTCCGCCTCAACCGCATTCGCCGCCGACCCGGTCCGGACGGCTGACGGCTGTGCGCGTGAGTTCGACGAGGCACAACGCGTGGACATGGAGTCGTTCAGAGACTTCGATGAACCGACCTGGCTTGCCGGCCACCACCCGGAGGCCATCACCATCTTCGCGAGCGGGGCACGTCGCCAAGGCATCGACGCGATCGCGGCGGCGCTCCATCCGCACTTCGTCAACCGGACCGCCGTTTGGAGCTGGATCGAGCTGTATCGGTTCGTGGACGGCTGCTCGACTGGATACATCCTGTACGACGCGACGTACGACATCCCGTCGATGGGGTTCCACCAACGTGCGCTGACGTCGGTCACCTACATCCACGAGGGCGGCAAGTGGCTGTCCATCGCCGACCAGGGCACGCTTTTGCCGTAACCCCCAAGCTGTGATGCCGTGTGGATATTCCGCGAATGTTCATTGTCGATTCTCGATCCGGTTCCTTCCCTCAAGGCTGGGCTCTATCCCGCGACGCCTAATTCTGAAAGGCCAACGGGGGCAAGCGACTCGAGACGGAGCAGTCACGATCCTGCGCGCGTGGCGCGCCGGGGTGACCTAAGAAGAAGAGAAACAATGACCGAAAGAAGCGAAGTAACGATGGCCGACCACAAGACCGGAACACGTGAAGAGTGGCTTGCGGCCCGGGTGGAGCTGCTTGAGGCCGAGAAGGAGCTGACGCGGCGTAGCGACGGGCTGGCGCGGCGTAGATGAAACTGCGACCGCGCGCCACACGGGGGCGCAATCGCCAAATCGACCTGCGGTTCGCTCGTGGACTACGCCGCCGAGTTGCTGCACAAATCTGCGCCGCGATATGTCGATTTCCCCCGCGACCGTTCGACTAGGTGGTGAAGGGCAATAGCCTTTCATCCAATCCCAACGTTGACAAAAGGAACAGCAATCATGGCGAAGACAGCAGTAAAGCCGATTCCCGATGGAATGCATTCGTTGACACCGCACTTGGTCTGCGCGGGTGCTGCCGACGCCATCGCGTTTTATAAGAAAGCTTTCAACGCCGTCGAGGAGGCCCGTCTGCCGGGGCATGACGGCAAGCTGATGCACGCGATAGTTCGAATCGGTGACTCGGCGCTCATGTTGGTCGACGAAAATCCGCAGTGGGGTCTGCTCGGACCGAATGCACTGAAAGGCTCGCCGGTCACCGTTCATCTGTACGTCGACGATGTTGATGCGGTCGTCGCGCAGGCCATGGCCGCCGGCGCAAAAATCACCATGCCCGTTGCGGACGCGTTCTGGGGTGACCGATATGGCCAGCTCGAGGACCCGTTTGGTCATCACTGGTCGGTCGCGACCCACACGCGCGACTTGACTCCGAAAGAAATTCAGGAGGGCATGGCGAAGATGGCTGGATAAGTCAGAGCGACCTAACATGACAGCCAATACGTCGCTGACGACATCGCCGATCATGCGGTGGAGCGGTCGCGTCCTGAGTCGCCAGTCCGATTTTCACGCACCTCTCTTCCCCGTTTATTTGGGCTTAGTGGCTTGGGGCGGACTGCTCCTGCGCGACGCTCCGCTGCGCGGGTTGCTTCTTCCCTGGACTACCGAAATCTGAAATCACACTGAAAGGAAATCACTCATGACCTACGTCGATGGATTCGTTGCCGCCGTACCCACAGCCAATCGCGAGCGTTACAGGAAGCACGCCGAAGCGGCCGCCGTTGTCTTCAAGGAGCATGGTGCGCTTCGCTATGTCGAGTGCTGGGGAGACGACGTTCCGCAAGGCAAGCTGACTTCGTTTCCGATGGCCGTCAAATGCCAGGACGACGAGACCGTCGTCTTCTCGTGGGTCACCTGGCCGTCTCGCAAGGTGCGCGACGAGGGCATGAAGAAGGTGATGGTCGATCCGAGATTGCAGCCGGACAAGAATCCGATGCCCTTCGATGGCAAACGGCTGATCTATGGCGGGTTCGAAATGATGGTCGACGAATGACTTCGCGTCGAACGACGATGAGAACGGAGCACGCGAAATGAAATCGGAGTCCGCTTCGAACGAAGCGTTCTCGGTTGCACACCATTGGATCTCCGAGCACGTTGCGCGCGACACGCGTCGGCCATCGGGCGAATCTAGATCCTACGCTGGCCCGTATCGAACGCTGCGGCTCACGCGGCGCTTCGATGCGCGGCCGCAGCGTGTCTTTGACGCGTGGCTCGATCCGCCGTTCGCCGCTCGATGGCTGTTCGCTACGGCGTCGCGGCCGATCGCGCACGTCGAAATCGATGCGCGTATAGGTGGAGCATTTCGTTTCGTGGATCGAGATGACGGCAACGCGCTCGAATACGCCGGCGAATACACCGAGATCGTTCCGCACCGGCGCCTCGCGTTCAGGCTCGTCATGCCGTGTGCTGAACCGATGATCACCCGAGTGACGGTGGCGAGTGGGTCCCTCAATAGGGGCAGCCGGTTGAAACTCATTCACGAAAACGTGCCCAGTGTGACTGCGCGTTACATCAACGATCGCTGGACGGGCATCCTTTATGGCCTTGGCGTTACGCTGGCATCCGACGACGACCATCACGTCGCGGAGCCATCGATCATGTAGTCGGTGAGCACGATGCGGAGCGCGTAGGGATGGAGCGCGGCAATGTCAGCGATAGCGGCCGAAGCAGTGTCCGCGTCCGACGACGGTTGCCCTTGTAGGCTCAACAAGCTCGACAGTAAGCTGGAGAATGATCGGCGAGTCCCTACCAGATGGACTCGCTGGGGGTTCTTTACTTTGGCTTTTCGAGTCACGTGGTGCTAGAACCCGTCAAGCAAAATCAAAAAGGAATGACCCGCAATGAGCGACCCATTTAAGGCCGACTTCATCCGTCGCGCGATCGAAACCCAACCGGAACTCAATGAACTGACGCGGCAACTCGGCGTTTCGCTTGCGTTGGGCGCATGCATTCTGTCAGTGACGTTCACCGCCAGCGGAGCGACTACGTCGAGTCTCGAGGGCTGGTATGCGCCGGATCAGGCGAGCAGCGGACGTGCACGCTATACGACGAATTGCGCGGTTTGCCATGGGTCTAACCTGCAAGGCGGTGCAGGTCCCGCGCTCTCCGGCGCGTCATTCAACGCGAAGTGGCGCAACCATCCTTTGCGCGACCTCTATACGGTCGTGCACGATCAGATGCCGCTGAGCACGCCAGGAACGCTTCCTCCTAAGACGTCGTTCGAGATCATCGCCTATGTTCTGAGCTTCAACGGCTTCCACGCTGGCACGACGCCCATCGCGGAATCTGATCTCGATCGATTGATCGCTCCGCCGCAAACCGGTAAGAGCGTTGCCGCGGCAAATACGTGCGCGCCGACTCCGCCCAATGTGCCGGTCAGTCAACCGACGACGCACATCGTTTCGCAAGCCGAGCTCGATGCGGCCGATACCGATTCGACGAACTGGCTCACCTACAACAAGGGCTACAAGGGCTTTCGCTATTCGGCGCTCGACCAGATCAACGCGAACAATGCGGGCCAGCTTCGCGCTGTGTGCGTCATGCAGCTTGGAGAGATCGGAACTTTTCAAACCGGGCCGCTAATCTACGACGGCATCATGTATGTGACGACATCGCACGGCGTTTATGCACTCGATGCGACGACTTGCGAGCGCCGCTGGGAATATCACTACGCGCCGTGGGCGCCGGAAGTGCAGGTAAACAACAAGGGCGTTGCGATTGCCGATGGACGCTTGATCCGCGGTACGACTGACGGCAGCCTGCTCGCGCTGGACGCCGCGACGGGGAAGGTGCTGTGGCTGCGCAAGATCATGGACGTAACCAAGGGCGAGTTTGCCGTCGCCGCGCCCCTGATCTGGAACGGCATGGTCTATATCGGGAAAGCGGGCGCCGATTGGGGCATCGCGGGCGAGATGATGGCCTTCAAGGCAACCGACGGCACCAAGGTCTGGGGCACAGCGCTCCTGCCGAAGAAGGGCGATCGCGCGTATGCCACCTGGAAGAATCCCGCGAGCGTCAAGACCGGTGGCGGCAGCACATGGAGCTCCTATAGCCTTGATACCGAGGCACGCCTTCTTCTGATTCCGGTGGGCAATGCGGCACCGGATTACAACAAGGATCCGCGACCCGGCGACAATCTCTACACGAACTCGATCATGGCGCTGGATGTAGAGACCGGCGCGATCAAATGGTGGTATCAGCTTCGCGGTTCCGACGACAAGGATCTCGACACAACCGTTGTCGCGGCGTTCGACACGCCGGACGGCCTTCATCTGGCGGCCGCCGCGGGCAAGGACGGCGTGCTCCACGTCGTCGACCGCGCGACGGGGAATCTTCGCTACAAAATTCCGGTGACCACGCAAAAGAATCTGGACGTTCCGCTCACGACAACGGGTGTGCCGTATTGTCCTGGCGGAGCGATCCTCAACAACGGTCCTGCCTATAGCCCATCGACGAATCTCATCTACATCAATTCTCAGGACTGGTGCAACGTCGGCTTCAAACGTCCTGCCAAGTACGTTGCGGGCATTCAGTACAGCGGCGGCATGGGTCGACGCGATCCGCTGGAGGACTCCTACGGTTGGACCAGCGCCGTCGATGCAACAACCGGTACGTTCAAGTGGAGGTACCGATCGCCACAGGGTATTCCGATGCTGAGCGCGATCACGCCAACGGCGGGCAACGTCGTTTTCACAGGAGACACCGCGGGCTACTTCCTGACCCTCAACGCCACGACTGGCGACGTGCTCTATCGTTTCAACACCGGGGGCGTGATGGGAGGCGGCGTTGCCACTTATGCGGTGAAAGGCAAGCAGTACGTCGCCGTCATGTCGGGCAATACATCATTTCACCCGTACAAGGCTTCGGGCGCGGCGACGGTACTTGTCTTCGGGTTGTGAGCCATCTACCTGCAATCCACTTTGACTAGACGTTCCTACAATGCTTACGGATTCCGCTTTCCGCCAAGAGCGGACATGTTCGTTATCTCCGCACCGCCATCTGCTGGAAATGGACGCGCGCGTATCGATCGCACACTGCCGCGTCGATGCCTTTCGCTTTGATCAGTGGAACACGCAACCTGACCGCTGCCCTACAACACCGGCTCGACGAACGGCAAGACGTACGTGGCATCCCCTGTGCCACACGGCATGATTGACGGACCGGGACAGCCTGGAGCGGGGTAGTACATCCGTATCATCAAACGAATGCCGGTGTTGACGTTCGAATTGCTACCGTAGATGGCGTTGTAGTAGGCACTGGACGGCGTGGGGATCCAATTGTGTGGATCCGCCTCAGCCGGAAGTTTTTCTTTGGGGGCTACCCAGACGGTGTAGGAGCCATCGCTGTTGGGTTTCAAGAGACCCGACGTGATTTGCTGCGATCCCAGCTGCGACACCGCTTGGATCGGGCGCCATTGGAACGAGCCGCTCCCTGGAAGCAGGTCGACTACTGGACCCGCGGCACCCGAGGACTGAATCGGCACATTATTCGACGACAGCTTCTGCTTCCAGATCGGGGAGACCTGGAATGTGATCGTGGGTGTAGTGCCACTCGTTCCCGGCGTCGGATCAGCGACGATGTAGTAGGGCTGCCCCGCGGTAAGGCCGTAGGAGGCGGCTGCGGATCCACTGAAGAACACCGGCGAGCTGGCCTGCATGACCGCATCGTCGGTGTTTACGACCGTGATCGTGTTAGCAGTCGGGTCGACGGAAATCACGTCGAGATTCGCGCTCGAGTAGGCCGTGTTCAGCGATGCGCTCTGCATGAGGAAGGGAGCCGCGGACTCTGAATTGTCCGGCTGGTACACGGTCAGCGACCAGAAGCCAAGCGGATTGCCCGTCGCTTGATCCAGCACGAGCGGCGGAATCGTCCCGAGGGATGGGCTATGGCCGGTTGGCGCAGCGAACGTGATTTTGTAGGCGTTGTTGCCGCTCAGCTGAATGGGCGACAGACCGATGTTGTTCGTCTGCGCGTACACCGCGTCCACGGCCAAGTTCGCGGAGCCTCCGGCCAGGACGATGGCGCCGCGAAGGGTGTAGCCGTTGCTATTCGTCGTGCTGAAAGTGTTGGCGTACGTACCGGCGTTCGTGTCGTATTTCCAGAAGCCCATCTTTAGCTCGGGGTGGGCGTTGAGCTTCCTGTCGAGGGTGAGCTTGCCGTCCTCGAGGCCGAGCTGCAGTGCGAGCATCTGCTCCCTTCCCCAGTTCCGCGGGACCGCATACCCGTTCTCCGTGAGCCCGAGTGGTCGGAACGAGTCGAGGGTTGGCTGCTGACCGTAGGAGGGATTCTCGTAGGTCGTGGTGGCGTCAGCCTGCTGAGCGACCCACGAGGGAAGATTCGCCAACGGCATGCCGCCGAAACCGACATCTCTGGTCGGCATCGGGCTGATGACGAGAGAGCAACCCGCCTGAAGGAAGAAGTCCACGGCGTCCGTCGGCTGTGTCTGCCAGCGCTCGGCTCGCCGGAGCTGCTCTTTGGTGAAGGTGAACTCGAAGCTCGACTGGTAGATCGGCTGGTTGCCGTTCTTCAGGTACTCGTCGAGGGTGTTCAGCGCAAACTTCTGGACCACGTTCTTGTAGACGTTCGCCGTCGAATTCGGCGAGCTAGAGGGCGCCAGCGTGTCGGCGCGGATGCGGATCAGCATCCAGTTCAGGTTCGTACCAGTCGGCAGGACGCGGAACTCCTTGCCGCGGATAATGACGTTCGTGTCGTGCTGGTAGACCGACTGCGGGCCCGCGATCAGGTACGTCTGCGTCTCGGTCGACAGCGTGGTGCGGGTACCGATACTGCCGACAGTGTTGATGTACTGGTCGAGGAAGTTCACGACATAGTACGGATTCTGCGTCGGATCCTGCGACGGCGGAACGGTCAGGACGAGTTCCGTCGCACCCCCCTCGGTCTGCTTGCCCGAGAGGTTGATCATCGAGTTGAGGTAGAGGACCGATGCGTCACCTGCGTTCGTGGCGGGGTTGTTCCACGCGGCAACGTCCGTGAAGCCGGCAAGCTTGTTGACGGGAGCGGTCGCGAGGGTGTTGTAGTTGAGGAAACGGTAGACGAATTCCGGCGCAAGCGCCCAGATGTAGGCTTGCGCCGCGAGGTTCCGGATCGCGTTGGAATCCGTCAGAGGCGAGATCGCCGCAGGCTGGTGGTAGCACCCGTTGCTCTGGGGCTCCGGCTCGACGCCAGGCGGGGCCGCCAAGGCGACCAGACCGTGGAAGGCGAGTGTCACGCACGCGATGAGGCCACTGGCGTTCGGCGCACACTTCTTCATGCTTTCCTCCCCGACGCCGGTCAAAGCGGCGCAGTGTAGTGAATGAAAAGTTTCATCTGGCGAGCCGCGCCGGAACATAGGAATGATATCGCGGCTCGCAATTCGCGGGAATGTGTGCCAATCGACATCGATCAAGAGCTCGGGAAGTGCGTGCATGGCGGAGACCATTCGCCTGAGATAGCAGATACAGGCGCTTCTCGGCCACGGGTAGCAGTGCCTGGGAGAGTTGCCGTCGCTCCCGAAAGAGTCATCACCCGACGTCT
>WNGI01006605.1_pt1 | contig 10555 bp, 9 predicted proteins | sample 5400621 | NCBI WGS metagenome assembly WNGI01 (sample SAMN13153374, study PRJNA577476) | soil metagenome | isolation source: 20 cm soil or saprolite under Garry oak tree replicate 1 | place: USA:California | collected 2016-06-15 | reverse complement strand
CGAGGTGGGGGGTCAGAAGTCAGAAAGGCATTTCGAAGCAAAAATGCCCAACGCCCAACGTTCAGTGGCAGCCACCTTCACTAAAGTTAGGGCGTGCCAAGGGGGAGCAAACGCCGACACCGAACATTGAATGCAGCAGGGAGCCGAAAGCAGCAAACGAGGAAATGTTTCCCAGGAAGAATCGCATCTGATTGGATCGTTGAACCATGGCCAGGCAATTTCAACCGGTGCGATTCTTCGTGATGATGGGAGTGCTGGCGTTTTTTGTCTGTGGCGTGACTGCGTTCTACACCCAGCGCGCGGCGCACGGGAGAACGCCCGAAGAGCGTGCCGCTTACGCAATCGGACTAAAGGCGGGAGAGGAGGCGGCACCCGATGCAAAGTTGCCCAACGCAGCCGAGTTGAACATGATGGCTCAAAACTATTTCAAGCGGCAAGGGACGGGCGAACAGGAAAATTGGAACCTTGCCTTCGAAAACGGTTACACGGACGGATTCAAGAAGAGGCATCGTGCGCCCTGAACGGTTGATTTCCGATTCTGGCTAACAAAAATTCTCGCCGGGTCAGCTTCCCTTAAGAGCTATTTTCGAAATGCTGAAACGCGGAAAGCTGAAACGCTGAAATTAGAAGACCTCCAAGCCGCCACTGGCCTCGCGAACGCTTTCGGATTCGCGCAGTTCGTGCAAATTGCTAATGACCTTCGCCGAGATTCCCAACAACAATAGCTCGACGTCTAAGCCTGCTGCCGTGAATCCGCCGTCGTTACCCGTTCGAAAACGATTCCCTTGGATCTTTTATTGGATCGTCCTCGCCCTGATCGCCATCGTGGCATTCGCGCCGGTGGGCTCTGTCGTGGCATGCGGTTTGATTGCCAATACGCATGGCTGCCGAGTTGACGAAGGGTCGGTGCATCCTTGCGTGATCGGCGGCAAAGATTACGGGCAACTACTTTATACCCTCGGCGTGATGGGCTGGCTTATGCTCATCACCCTTCCCGCCGGCGCGCTGGCTTTCGCGACGTGGCTGATCGTGCTTGTTCTTCATCGAAGCGCATGGTGCAGGCGCACCGCCAACCCGGCAACGTGACTGGCGGCTCGCCTAGGGGCAACTGAATCAGAAGTCAGAAGTCCCGCCTTCGCCGAGCTGACGCCGCGGCAAGCAGAGGGGCAAACGCCGAACACCGAACGTCGAACATCAAACACCGAATGGCAGACTGAATCGTAAAAAACGAGCTGGGAGGTTGCGCCTAAACCTTGACATTTACAACAGCTGATCACTTGCAGTTATTGTTATTCGTTCTCGATATCAGGTTCAAAATCAACGAGCGAATTCCGTCACCCGTTAAGTCTTAAGGCGTAGAATTAGACGTGACACAGCACCCACGGGCTAGGGTTTCACGATCTCGTGCAAGCATGGGCACGTATTAAGCTATCAGTTCATGAATTATGTCGCAGAGACAACTTCGGTTGATTGTCGTCGAGGACCACGCCAACACGGCCGAGGCGTTGAAGAAATTCCTCAAAGCTGTCGGCTACCAAGTCTTTGTCGCGACTGACCTGGCTTCCGCCCTGAGTCTCGCCTCTACCGTCGAGTTCGATCTTTTGCTTAGTGACCTTGCCTTGCCCGATGGCAACGGATGGGAGTTGCTGAAACGCTTAAGTGCGGAGCGACATATTCGCGCCATCGCATTTAGTGCCCACAATTCACCTGCCGACCTGCAACGAAGCGCGGAGGCCGGCTTCATCGAACATCTACCAAAGCCGCTGTCCCCGGAGAAACTCTGTGCCGCGATCGAACGAGCTGCCATGCCTGCGTAATCAACTCAAAGAAGGTTGAGAGTTGATAGGTGATGGTTGAGAGAACAAAAGGCGAAGACAGCGCTAGTTGAAAGCTGAAACACGGAAACGCTGAAAAGCTGAGCATCAAGGAGTCTACCCGGTCGATAAGGAAGAGGGACGGCGGCCGGAAACGTATTGGATAATCCAAGGAATGCAGAAGACGGAGAGGAACGCCTCGCGTCTTTGATTGCAGGGCGATGCGGTACCGCTAACATCCGTGGTCGTGCGATTTTTTTGTATTTGCAGCGTGCTCTTACCGCTGTTCGCCGGCGCAGCCTTGGGTGAGGGGACCTATCAGCGCACGAAAGACGGTAAGACGATTGTCTGGAACAACGATCCCAAACCAGGTGATACAGCGACGTGGTTCGGTGACCGGGACGGTGAGGGATACGCCACCAAAATTGGCACACTAACCTGGTACACGCCGAACGGCGCCCTTTACGCCCGTTACTTTGGGAACATGGTCCGCGGCAAATTTGATGGAATGGTGAATGTCCATTCTAAGGGAAAAACAGGCCACGCTATTTTCGTTGATGGCCAACGAACCACGCGCTGGGCGGCCGGGCGGGCGCCTTCGTGGAGAGTGGCACACTCGCAAGCCCGGCGGCCGGCTGAATCGGCGATGAAGATGGCGGAAGAAGAAAATGCCGAACGCCGAACCCATTCGACTTCGCTCAGGGCAGGCTCAAGCAACGTCCAACGTCCAACGGAAGACATGCCAGCGGAGGGATCGCCTTCGTCCCGCAACCGCGGGACTACGGCGCGGCAGGCGCCCAACTCTGAAAGCTTTCCCGAGCAGGCAGCCCAACCCTCAATCGAAGACACGCCAGCAAAAGAACTCTCAGAGCAGCGACTCTCGCCGGCTAAACCGGCGGCCACCGCAGAACCCGCCTCCGCCGGACCCTCCGGCTCGGCAGAGCCGGAAGCGCCAGCGGAGGGACCGCGAGTTGTTCAAACAGAAAGCGCTCTCACCACGGCGAGTTCGTCCTCAGGCGAACAACCTGTAATTTCCAGCTCCGAAAGCTTTCGCGAGCAGGCAGCCCAGCCTGCAGTGGAGGACATGCCATCAGTATTGATTCAGCCGTCGAAGGAATCTGTTCCCGCACCGCCAACCAGCAAAAAGTCTGAGGCTGAAATCGAAGATTCTTTGCAATCACTTGCCCAACCGCCCTTGTCTATCCTCGCAATTCCGGAGACAGCGGGCTCGCCGGAGGCCAGTCCGCGCCTAACGAAGGAGCAAGTCATCAGTATCGCGAACGCAAAAGCTCGCACGCACGGATACAATCGGGCCGATTATCAGCGGGCCGAGCCGGAGTATAACGCGGCTTATAAAATATGGTCGGTGTCGTATGAACAGAGCACGGCCGATGGAATGGAGGAGGCGGGCAAACATTTCAGTGTCATAGTCGATGATAAAACGAAGGGGACGGTGTTTCTGCTACGCAGGTAGCCGCGGCTGGTCGCTACGATTGACGTTCCGCCTCGCCGATGCTTCGGCGCGACGAGCAGCCTCGAAGACAACGCCAAACTTCTCGAACCCGACATCATCGCCGCTCAATGATTCTGTGTACGCGCAAGAGGCGTAGGGCCGCGCCTGATCTGGCCGAAGGTAATTGTGTTGACCCCAGTTGGGGCCTTTACCACTCTGGGCCAGACCGACTTAATAAAGAGCCGGTCAAACAATTAAGGACACAAAAGTCACATGAAAAAATACCTTATTCTTGCAGCTACCGCCGCGTTGTTCGTGGCCTGGAGCGGCCTCTGCTCGGCCCAAAGCGATGCGCCGTACACCGAAGGCCCAGTCTGGCAGATAACCATGGTCAAAACCAAATACGGCATGACCGATGATTACCTCAAAGGCCTCGCCAAGACCTTCAAAGGCACGCTCGAGGAAGCGAAGAAGCAGAATCTCATCCTCGATTACAAAATCCTGATTGGAGGTGCCGCCAATCCGCAGGATTTCGACATCCTGCTTATGACGTCCTCAAAAAACATGGCCGCGCTCGATAATGCGCGGGAGAAATTCGACCCGATCGCCCAAAAAATCGAAGGCAATCTCGATCAACAGCGCGCCACTGCGACCAAACGCCTCGAGATTCGCGAAATCTTCGGCGGCAAGTTGATGCGCGAGATCACGTTGAAGTAATTCCCTTACCTTCGGGACGCGCCGCGCTTTATTGCCGGCGCGTCTTTATTGAGGACATTCCCCAGACACCAACCAAATCCAGGCGATCTTTCATAAAAAGACGCCAGTGCGTCTCGTCAAACGAAACAACCTGTCGATGGGTCGGTAGCACGCTTTTTTGTTGAGCCATTCATTGTAGCCGGTCGTGGCGGCGGAACGACAAAACACTCAACGCGTCAGTCAGCCGACGAATTCGACTGCTGATCAAGCCGCAGCCAGACGGCAGCCTGATCATAAGTAGGAAAGACAGAGACTTCGCGAAATTGTTTGCGCGACCTAAAGCGCTGGAACTTCGGCGCTGAGACACGGGGCCGTTCTGTTGTTTGACAGCCATTTCGCCATCTCCCTCTTTTGGCGTTTTGACTTGCGCGGAGCAGCGCACGTAAGGTGCACATGAGCACTCTTGTTGCTTAATCTATTTATGGATGCGACGAAAGTCATGGCGGACGAACAAAACGACGAACAGTTCTATCGCGACACGGAAAGCGTCGCCTTTCCGAAGCTGAATGATCACCAGCTTTCTTTGCTTGAACCACTGGGGAAACGACGCGTCCTGTCGCGTGGCGAGCTCGTTTTCAAGGCGGGACAGCGCGATCTTGGCCTAACGGTCGTCTTGCGCGGTGAGATTGAAGTTTTCGAGTTGCGCGATGGCGCGGAACAAAATCTCGCCACCGCACACGAGCGCGATTTCATCGGCGACGTCGCGATGTTGCAGGGCACGTCGGCTCTGGCCAATTCCCGCGTGGCTTCGCCGCAAGTGGAAATTCTCGAAGTGCCCGCAGCCGAACTCCGGCGCGCGCTCGCCGAACTGCCGGGCGTGAGCGCCACCATCGTAAACGCGCTCATCATGCGTCGCCGACGGCTCCGGCGCGATCGGGAATTTGCCGGGTTGCGCGTTCTCGCGCCGCGCGGCGCGCGGGAAGGACGTCAGCTCGATGATTTCCTGGATAAAAATCATATCCCACATCGGCTCATCGAATTTGAAAGTGAGCCGGGACAGGCGCTCAGTAAGCGGCTGCACTTGACGATGCGCGATTTGCCGACGCTGATTACGGCGGCGGGCGCTCCTTTGCGTCGACCTTCACTGCGGGAAGTGGCACAAGTGGCCGGTCTGCTTCGTCCGCTTGCGCTCGAGCACGAGAGCGAGATTATGTCGGACCTGACGATTGTCGGCGCAGGTCCGGCGGGCCTTGCCGCGGCCGTTTATGCTGCCTCCGAAGGATTAAAAACAGTTGTGCTAGAAAGTTACGCCCCGGGCGGGCAAGCTGGTTCCTCCTCTTTGATCGAAAATTTTTTTGGTTTCCCTACTGGGATTAGTGGCGGCGATTTAACCTGGCTGGCCCAGCTACAGGCATATCGATTCGGTGCGAAATTTTCGACGCCATCGCGGGCCCTGTCACTTCAATACGGCGACGGCGCAACGGAATACCGCGCCTGTCTCCAGATCGAAGGTTGCTCGGCCGTGCTGAGAGCAAAGAGCATTTTGATTGCTACGGGCGCGGATTACCGACGACTTGATGCGGAAGGTCGGGAACAATTTGAGGGGATGGGCGTTTATTACGCCGCAACCGCGCTGGAAGGACAGATTTGCCGCGGGGAAACCGTTATTGTGGCTGGCAGCGGTAATTCAGCAGGCCAGGCCGCCATGTTCCTTGCCGATGGCGCCGCTAAAGTGTTGCTCGTGATTCGCGGTGACGATCTTTTCAAAAACATGTCGAGCTATCTTGCCCGACGGGTGGAAGCGCAAAAGAACGTCGAGATTCTCTTTCACACGCAAATCCGAAAAATGTTTGGCGGGAAAATGCTTGAAGAAGCCGAACTCGAAAATACAAAGACGGGCGAGCGACGCGTTGTCCGAACACCGGCGATTTTTTCGATGATCGGTGCGATACCGTGCACCGATTGGTTGCCGGCGGAGATTGAACGTGACGAAAAAGGATTCATCAAAACCGGACCCGCCGCTGCGAATGCGCCCGGTTGGAAAGCGAGCAAACGCCCGCCCGGCCCGCTCGAGACCAGTCTTCCCGGTATTTTCGCTGCGGGTGATGTGCGCTCCGGTTCGGTCAAGCGTTGTGCTGCCGCCGTGGGCGAAGGCGGGATGGCGATCGCGGGCGTGCAAACCGCGCTCGCGCTTTGGTCGGATCGCGGTTAAGCGGTGGTTCGCCGCCGCTCTCGCATCTTCGAAGCGTTAAGTTGTAAATCAGCTGTTGTTTCTGGGAACGCGCACGATCGGGGCTGCTCTGCGGTGTATCTACGGTTCGGAAAAGTCCGGCGAGATCCTCGATTTGGTCCGATTAAGCAAAGGTAGTTCCATGCAACGATGATTAACGATCTCTGGTATAAAAACGCAATAATCTACTGCCTTTCCGTCGGCACATACATGGATGCCAACGGCGACGGCACTGGCGATTTCCAGGGACTTATGCGGCGCCTCGATTATCTGCATGGACTTGGCGTGACCGCGATTTGGCTGATGCCTTTCCAGACTTCGCCTTGCCAAGACGACGGCTATGACGTCGCCGACTATTACAATGTCGATCCGCGATATGGCACCCTCGGCGATTTCGTCGAGTTTACCCATGGCGCAAAACAACGCGGCATTCGTGTTTTGATTGATCTAGTGGTGAACCACACCTCGGACCAGCATCCGTGGTTCAAACAGGCGCGGTCGGATCCGAGTTCAAAATTTCGGAACTGGTATGTCTGGTCGAAGAAGAAGCCGCGCCACGCCAACAAAGGAATGGTCTTCCCCGGCGTACAAAAATCAACCTGGAACTACGATCGCGAGGCGAAAGCCTGGTATTTTCACCGCTTTTACGATTTCCAGCCTGATCTCAATACATCAAACCCGGAAGTGCAGGCTGAGATACTCAAGATCATGGGCTTCTGGATCCAGTTGGGGGTCTCCGGGTTTCGCATGGATGCCGTGCCTTTTATCATTTCGACCAAGGGTCCGGCCGTTCAAAAACCGAAGCGACAGTTCGATATGCTGCGCACTTTTCGCGAGTTCCTTCAGTGGCGACAAGGCGATTGCATTGTTCTGGCGGAAGCGAATGTGCTGCCCGAAACCGATCTGGACTACTTCGGCAACGACGGGGAGCGCATGCACATGATGTTTAACTTTCAAGTTAACCAGAACCTATTCTATGCGCTTGCCGCCGCCGATACGCGTCCGCTTATTAAAGCTTTGAAAGCGACAAAACCGCGCCCGGCCACGGCACAGTGGGGGATGTTTTTGCGAAACCACGACGAGCTTGATCTCGGTCGTCTGCAAGAGAATCAGCGGCAAAAAGTGTTTCGTGCATTTGGCCCGGATGAAAGGATGCAGCTTTACGATCGCGGGATCAGGCGCCGCCTTGCCCCGATGCTTGGGGGCGATCAGCGCCGGCTCGAGCTCGCTTATAGTTTGATGTTTACACTGCCGGGAACGCCGGTCATTCGCTACGGCGATGAACTCGGCATGGGCGACGATCTCGCGCTGCCGGAACGCAATTGTGCGCGGACCGCCATGCAATGGTCGGACGAACCGCACGGCGGCTTTACAAAAAGCGTCAAACCAAACCCTGCCGTTATCGGGAAAGGGCCTTACGGTTATCAGCACATTAATGCCGCAGTCCAACGGCGCCATCCAAACTCCTTACTGAACTGGACCGAACGCATCATTCGCATGCGCAAAGAAGTTCCCGAGATTGGATGGGGCGATTTTACCGTCTTGAATGCGCGGGATCCCGCCGTGCTCGCCCTACGTTATGACTGGCGCAACAATTCGGTGCTATTTTTACACAATCTTCACGAAGAGCCGCGGGAAGTTCTCCTGGATCCGGGCGTGAGCGGCGAACCGAGCAAGCTGCTTGTCAACCTTCTGACCGACGACCACAGCCGGGCTAGCGAATCCGGCAAACACCGCATCGTGCTGGAAGGGTACGGTTACCGATGGTATCGCGTAGGTGGACTCGACTATTTGCTGCGCCGAACAGAAATCGATCAGAGTGATATCGATGCAGACTGAGTGATCGCTTGCTGCCGCGCGTTTGAGGGATCTTCAGCGGCGGTTAAGCGTTCTCAGTTCGATCGGCAAAGCGGCAACCATCAAGATCCGCAAAAGAGAAAGGCCCGTGTGCGCTTGCCAATCTCGGGCTCTAGTTTGTCTATTTCTGATTAACCTTAACGAGCGTCGCCGTCGCGGTACGCGTTAAAGGCGGAGTGCCGCCTTGGCCGGTGACGGTAAAGGGATATGTTCCGCGGTTCGTAGAAGAGCTAACGGTTACGTTTAGTGCTGAGGAGCTGGTAGCGGGATTCGGGGTAAAGCTTCCGGTAGCGCCGGCCGGAAGGCCGCTCACGGATAAATTCACGGTCGAATTGAATCCTCCTGTTCGCGTGATTGTCACGGTATAAGAGGCAGTTCCGCCACCGCGCGGCACAGTCACGGACGACGGCGTGATCGACAGCGAAAAGTTTGGTGCAGGTGTGGGGGTGGGCGTAGGCGTAGGTGTAGCGGTAGGGGTAGGGGTAGGAGTTGGAGTAGGAGTAGGTGTCGGCGTTGGTGTTGGTGTGGGCGTTGGAGTCGGCGTCGGGTTACCCGATGCTATTTTGAAACTCCCAATGCGCGTGCGCCAATTAAAGGAGCCGGTGCTGGAGTAGTATTGGTTGGTATACCAGAAAGTGGCGTCGTCCACCGGATCGATGGTCAAGGAGCTATAATCGCCCCAACGATTGCTGGTGCCGGTCTGGCCGCCGGCTCCATCAAACAGGTGGGCTTCGCCCTGCGCCAACGTATTCAAGGGATCGGTCGCGAGCCGGGCAGCGTAGCGCACCTGAGGTTTGATCGTAGAACTGGACGCGCTAAATCCAATCGCAAGATTACCTTGCCCATCCATCGCTGCACTGCCCATCCAGCGCCAGGTCGCGTCAGGCTGATAGGTGCTTTCTTGAAACACCGTAACTGGTCCGGCGGTCACGTTGCGCAGTTCGAACCAGCGCACACCTGCCACTCCACCTGCATTCACGCTATAGTTCCCAACGACTGATTCGTGGTTGCCAAAATTCCGGTAGGCCAGCCGGAACATTAGCCGGTCGCCAATGCCATCCAGGTTGCTGCTGGAGGAAATTCCCGACTGCGGGACGCAGGCGCGCGTGGTGGGACAAAGCGCGGTAAAGCCTGCAGCTGGCGGCGTAGCAAACGTAGTAAAAGTGGAGTTCGCCGGCGTGGTGAAGTCCACATGAAAATGATACGTGGTATAGTTTGGACTAGAAGCCTGACCAGGGAACCCGACAAACGTAGCCGGGGCACCGGCTGGCGGTAATGTCGGACCATCGAGGTCGGCGGGCAAAAAAGGGTCTACGCTCCCTCCGAGAGGCCCTCGAGGGCTGACGAATGTAGCCGGCAAACCAGCCAGCATTTTGGCGCGATTAAAGGCGAAGGCCTGAGGGCCGAGATATGACGTGCCTGAGGCGTTAAAGACGTTCATGCTCATATAATAGGCGTCGGGCCAAACGCTTAGATGCGGATAATCGAAAAAGTTGGAGCCGAGATGAAAGCCGTAACGGTTGTATGTGCCGGTGGCATCGGCCGTGGTGGAAACGGCAACGCACTCGTCAGTGATCGGACCGCCGGATGCGCCAGCGAACTGGCTGATGACCCAGCGATCAGCCAAGTGATCGTAGAGCATGACTGGATCGCCACTTCCGCCGGTCTCGCAGACGCCACCAAAGCCAGTCCAGACTGAAGAGATACTTCTTGGTCCCAGGACCGAGGTGCCGGTGGCTTTGTCAAAAACCTGATACCCTTCATTCACAATTTGAACGTATTGGGTTTTTCCAACCGCACCGTTGGTGTCGGGCGGGGCGCAGTTGCATCCCACGCCGGGGAAAGGGATGCCATCAAAGTTGAGAATCGCGCTGGGTAAGTTGGGTGAATTGGGTGCCCCAAGAGTATGGATGACACGGCTATTCTGGATAACCGGGTCAGCGCTGTCCTTGTGGCGATAGGGCACCTTAGGGTTTTCGTTGGCCTCGTGCTGCGGCTTTAAGTGGTCAGCCGTCAACGCCGGCATGTTGCGCATCGGAGGTGAGACGTCGTTATGATACGAAGCACCGACTTGGGCGCCGCTGGAGGCTTGATTTTGGTTTCGTCCTTGGGCCGAGGCAGATGCGCCTGAAAACAGGCCGAGCGCGAGTAGCGCGAGGAAAGCGCCCGCCAAACAAAGAACAAAACCCAACAGGACGCGTGGACGGAAGAAAGCGAATTCAGAAGCGGACTTTATTTTCATAGGAGACTGGATCTGGGAAGGTTAGAAGATGTAAAATATTAGCAGAATTGCCATAAATGTCATGCGTTTGCCGTTAAGGATTTCAGCTCCGGGGGCGAGCCTGCCTTCGGTCTTTTGAGCGAGCAAGATTGGGGCCCTAACTTCGAAGTCGGACTTAAGAGGTCAGACGTCGGATATCACCTATCAGGTGTATCGGTCTAGCGAATCTCAAACTCAGCGGGACTCCGGGTGGCGTAGATAGAGCGCCATGCCGCCAACGTCGA
>WNGI01009966.1_pt1 | contig 10556 bp, 7 predicted proteins | sample 5400621 | NCBI WGS metagenome assembly WNGI01 (sample SAMN13153374, study PRJNA577476) | soil metagenome | isolation source: 20 cm soil or saprolite under Garry oak tree replicate 1 | place: USA:California | collected 2016-06-15 | reverse complement strand
CGCACCTCCTCAAGTACGCCAAGGAGGAGGACTACAGCTTCGCGCTCGTCAATCTGGCCAACGTCGTCGATTCGGCGCTGACGCAGCTCCGCGCCAAGCTCGATTCGGCGAAGGTGGCCGTCTCGCGCAACTACATCGCGGGACCGACCGTCAAGGCCGACGCCGAGAAGCTCCGGCAGGTGTTCGCCAACGTCGTCGACAACGCGATCGACGCCCTCGCCACCATTCCCGAGGGACGGCGCATCGATCTCTTCCTCGAGAACGGCAACGGGCGCGCCACCGTGCGCGTGCGCGACAACGGCTGCGGCATCGCGCCCGAGAAGGTGGAGCGCATCTTCAACCCGTTCTTCACCACCAAGCCGCAGGGCACGGGACTCGGCATGGCGATCTCGAAGAAGATCGTCGAGGCGCATCAAGGGGGGATCGAAGTGACGAGCGACGTCGGCCGTGGGACGGAGTTCACGGTGACGCTGCCCATGCCGGCGAGGAACTGACGCATGCCCGGACGCATCCTCGTGGTCGACGACGAGAAGGCGATGCTCCTCGCCTTGAAGGGGCTGCTCTCCAAGGAAGGCTACCAGGTCGAGACCGCCGCCAACGGCGCGGAAGGGCTCCGGGCGATCGAGACCGGCAGCTTCCACGTCGTCCTCACCGACCTCAGCATGAACGGCGTCGGCGGCATGCAGGTCCTCGAGCACGCCCGGCGCTTCGATCCCGATCTCGCGGTCATCATGATCACCGCGCACGGCTCCGAGAAGATCGCCGTCCAGGCGATGAAGCTCGGGGCCGCGGACTATGTGCCGAAGCCGTTCGACAACGACGAGCTCCGGGTCATCGTCCGGCGCGTGATGGAAACGGTGCTCCTCCGCCGCGACCACCGCCGGCTCCTCGACCAGGTGAGCGACACCTTCGGCTTCGAGCAGATCGTCGGGCGGAGCCCGGCCATGCGACGCCTCTTCGAGACCATCGACAAGATCGCCGACACCGACGTCACGGTGCTCGTCCGCGGCGCGAGCGGCACGGGGAAGGAGCTCGTCGCCAACGCGCTCCACTATCGGAGCCCACGGCGCGCCAAGCCGCTCGTCAAGATGAACTGCGCCGCGCTCAGTCAGGAGCTCGTCGAGAGCGAGCTCTTCGGCCACGAGCGGGGCGCGTTCACCGGCGCGATCGCCCGGCGCGAGGGCAAGTTCGAGGCCGCGGACGGCGGCACGCTCTTCCTCGACGAGGTCGGCGACATGCCGCTCGAGACCCAACCAGGACCTGGAGGCCGGCGTCCGGGCGGGGCGCTTCCGCGAGGACCTCTACTACCGGCTGCGCGTCGTCGAGCTCGTGATCCCGCCGCTCGCCGAGCGTCGCGAGGACATCCCGCTCCTGGTCGACCGGTTCCTGAAGGACGCCGTCGGGCGTTTCGGCCGCGAGGTGAAGCCGCTCACCGGCGAGGCGCTGCGCGCGTGCCTCACGCATCCGTGGAAGGGCAACGTCCGCGAGCTCCGGTCGGCGGTCGAGCAGGCGCTGCTGCTCTCGCCGGGCCCGGAGATCACACCGGCCGATCTCTTCAACCGCCCGCCGGCCGCCGACGCGGCACCCCTCGCTGCTCCCATCGCGCCCGCCTCCTTCCGCGAGGCGAAGGAGCGTGTGGTGGAGGCGTTCGAGCGCGAGTACCTGGTGGACGCGCTGCGCCGTCACGGCGGGAACATCACGAAGGCCGCCGAGGACATCGGCATGCACCGCCAGAACCTCCAGCAGAAGATGCGCGAGCTCGGCATCAGCGCCGAGGATGCGACCAAGGATTCCGCCTGATGCGACCAAGGATTCCGCCTGAAGGAGTGCGCCATGCACGTCGTCGCGAGACTGTCGAGCCTTTTCCGCGGTGCCTTCGCCCACTGGGTGCGCCAGCGCGAGCATCGCCACCCCGACGCCGTCTACGAGGCGGCGATCGGCGAGCGCGTCGTCCAGTACGAGAAGCTCCGCCATGCCGCCGCCGGTATCCTCTACATGCGGAGCAAGCTCGGAAAGCAGCTCGCGTCCGAGTCGGCCGAGCTCGCCCGCGTCGGCCGCCAGCTCGACGTCGCCGTGGAGCACGATGACGACGTCGCCGCCGTCGCGCTGATCGGCCGTCGGGATGCGCTCGCCGCCGAGGTCGACCGTCTGACCGCCGATCTCACCGAGCTGACACGCGAGGCCGAAGGTGCCAAGGACAACCTGGTCTCCTTCCACACCGAGATTCTCCGCCTACGCGAGGAACGCGTGCGCATGCTGGCACGCCTCGCCAACGCCAAGGCGCGCCTCCGCTTCCAGGCGACGCTCAACGGCCTCTCGACGGATGCCGACATCCGCGCGCTCGACGAGGTCCGCGACCACATCAACCGGCTCGTTGCCGAGACGCAGGTGAGCCGCGAGCTCGGCGACAGCGAGCTCGAGCGCCGGCTCGGGCAGATCCGCGAGGTCGAGGCGGAGCACGCCGCGCGTGCGCAGTTGGAGGAGCTGAAGCGCGTACGCGACCAGCGGTTGGCGCTGCCGGATCAGCACGCGGCGAGCTGATCCGCGCACTCCGGAGCGGATACGCGAAACATCCGCTCGGGACCGGCCATGGGAACCTCCGCGCTCGTTTCAGGAGCGACCGGCGAGCGAGGCAACCACCGGAGTCTTTCGACCAACGGCGTCTACGGGCGGCACGTCACCGTCTGTCCGCTCGCGTCGAACCCGCAGGCGCCGGCGAGGAACGCCAGTTCGCCGCACTGCCCGGTCGCGGCGCGCGGCGCGTCGACCACGACGGTCGCGGCGAGCGGCAGGTCCGCGGCCGTGACGGTGTACGTCCGGTGCGTCACCGAAAGGCCGACGCGGAGGAAGCCCGGCATCAGGGGATCGCCCTTGACGCTCGCCTTCAGCCCCGAGGGATCGACGAATCGCCAGCCGTTCCCCCTACGGCGCCAGCCGGTCTTCGTCGCGCGAGCATAGTCGCCGTTCGGCACGCGCACGTCGGCGACCGTCCCGCCCATGGCGTCGGCGATGAGGACGCGGATCCCCTTCCCCACGGGATCGATCGGGGGGCTCGTCGGGACCGTGAGGTCGGCGGTCAACTTGAGCGTCTGTCCACCGGCGCCGGCGAGGAGCTTCCCGACCCTGAGGCGCGGCCGGGCGAGCGTCACGTGGCCGACGTTCGTACAGAGATCGAGCGCATCACAGAGACCGTCGCCGTCCCCGTCGGGCGCCCCCGCGTCGCATTGCGGCGACAGCGTCCAGAGCTCGGAGCCGGTCGCGGGTAGGAAGGCCGTGAAGAAGAGCCCGCCGCCGACGGGCGTGATCTGCGCGGGCCGCGAGCCGTCGGGGCCGGGATTCGCGTCGGCGAGCCGCACCGTTCCGCCGGCCGTGCCGTCGGAGCGCCAGAGCTCCGCGCCGCTGCCGGGCTCGCTCGCCGAGAAGTAGAGCCGCCCGTCGAGGGCGACGAGCCCGGTCGGGTTGGAGCTCCCTGGCCCGGGATCGATGTCCGCGACGCGCGTCGTCCCGCCGGCGGTGCCGTCGCTCGTCCAGAGCTCGCGCCCGCCCGCGGGCTCCGTCGCGGCGAAGTAAAGCCGGCCGACGACGACCGTCAGCCCGGCAGGGCTCGCGTCGGCGGCGCCCGGGTTCAAGTCGACGATGCGCGCCGTCCCGCCGGCGGTGCCGTCGCTCGTCCAGAGCTCGCGCCCGCCGCTCGCGTCGCTCGCGACGAAGACGAACGTGCCGCCGAGGTCGGTGAGTTCCGCCGGGTCGCTGGCCGGACCGATGTCGGCGACGAGCGTCGTGCCGGCCGCCGTCCCGTCGCTCCGCCAGAGCTCGTGATGCAACGCAGCGAAGTAGACGACCCCGTTCACCGCCCGCAGCGTCCCGAGCGGCTCGGGCACGCCGCCCGCCGTACCGAGGTTCGCGAGGCGGCTCGTGCCCGCCGGCGTCCCGTTCGTCTTCCAGAGCTCGAAGCCCGACGCCGCGTCGGCGACGAAGAGGACCTGTCCGCCGAGCGCCGTGAAGAAGCGGGGGTTCGACGGCAGGTTCGTGCAGCCGAAGGTCGAGCAGATCTGCTGCCCGAGGATCGTCGCCAGGTCGACCGTGCCGGCGGCCGTCCCATCGGTGCGTGCGACGGCGGCACCATGACCGAAATACAAGAGTCCGCCCGCTACCGTGAGGTCGTGAATGGCGGCGCCGCTCGTCAGGAGCGTCGTCTGGCCGGCGTCGAGCCGCTCGAGACCGTTGTCGCTCGCGAAGAAGAGGCGACCGTTCCAGGCGATCAGCTCGTGCGGCGAGTCGGGCGAAACGCTCGATGTCCCCGCCGCGGTGCCGTCGCTCTGCCAGAGGTACGTCTGCCCGCTCGTGGGGCCGGGTTGGAGGATGAAGTAGAGCGTCCCGCCGACGTCGACGAAATGCGAGAGGAGACTGCCCGCGCTTCCCGCGGGCGTTATGTCGACCGCCTTGACGGTGCCGGCGCCTGTGCCGTCGCTCCGCCAGAGCTCGCGCTCGCCCGTCGGCTCGCCGGCGCTGAAGAACACGTCGCCCACGAACGCCGTCAGGTCTCCCGGCAAGCTGCCGCCGGCGCCCGGGTAGACGTCGGCGGCGAGCCCGGTCCCACTCGTCGTCCCGTCGCTCTTCCAGAGCTCCGTCCCGCCGATGTTGTCGTAGCCGGCGAAGAAGAGCTCGTTGCCGACCCGGAGCGGCGTGGCATTCGCGATGACGGAGCGGACCGCGACTGTGCCGCCCGGCGTGCCGTCGCTCTTCCAGAGGGCGGAGGCGTTCACGGGATCGTAGGAGAAGAAGTAGGCGGAGCCGTTCAGGTCGGTCAGGTAGCGTGGCGACTGGCCGCCGCCGAGACGCACGGTGCCGGGCGCCGTCCCGTCCGTCTTCCAGAGGGCCTGCCCGCCGACCGGCTCGTAGGCGCTCAGGTAGACGATCCCGTTCGACACGCCGATGACGAACGCGTTCGAGCCGCCCGATCCCGGGTTGATGTCGGCGACCTCGAACGTGCCGCCGGCGGTGCCATCGGTCCGCCAGAGCTCATAGCCGGTCGCCGCATCGTTGGCCGTGAAGAAGACGAGGCCGTTCGCCGCCGTGAACAACCCCGGGTTCGAGCTGGCGGATCCCGGCGCGATGTCCGCAACCAGCATCGTGCCCGCCGCGGTCCCGTCGCTCCGCCAGAGCTCCGTCCCCGTGCTCGGCTCGGTCGCCGCGAAGTAGAGGACGCCGCCCGCCACGGTCAGCCCCCGCGGGTAGGAGCCGCCGCTCGGGTTGATGTCGGCGACGGGCACGGTCCCCACGGCCGTCCCGTCGCTCCGCCAGAGCTCGGTGCCATCGCCGTAATCGGGCGCGACGAAGACCAGCATGCCGGCGAAGCTGGTGAGCTGCGAGACCTGCGCCAGCCCGGAGAAGACGGCGATCGGCATCGTGCCCGCCGCGGTCCCGTCGCTCGTCCACAGCGCCGAGCCGCTCGCGGTCGGACCGACGAAGAAGAGCCGTCCGTTCACGTCCGTCGGCTGGTACGCCGAGTTCCGGTACGTGCCGGTGTCGCCGATCTCGGCGAGCTTGGTGGCGTTCCCGACCGTCCCGTCCGTCCGCCAGAGCCCGATCCGCCCGCCCGAGTCGGTGGCGACGAAGTAGAGCGCCCCGCCCGAGACGCGCAGCGCCTGCGCGTCCGACGAGGCGCCGAGCGGATTCAGGTCCACGACCAGATGCGGGGTCTGCCCGCGCGCGACCCCGGCGAGGAGGGCGAGCACGAGACCGCCGGCGAGCCGGCCGAGCAAGGACGCCATCCGACCCCCTTTTTGCAGTGCAGTCCGGACCCTCGCGTTAGACGACGGCGAGCGCCCGGCCGTCAAGCGCAAAAACGCTCGCGACGGGTTCACGCCTCGCGCGTGGCGGCCGCGGACGTGACCGCATCGACGAGGCGGACGCGAAACTCCGTGGCGTCGGCGTAGCGACCGCCGTGGATCACCCGCATCGCGCCTGCGCGCGTGAACTCCGTCAACGCGGACCGAGCGCGGTGCTGGTCGCGACGTAACGACGACGCCGCGTCGATTTGACACCCCTCCGGTTCTGTGGCTCCGTGCCGCCACGGATGGCGTGGTGGTTGTGGATGCTGCTCGGCTTTGCGCTGGTCGGCTGCGAAGTCATGACGCCGGGCGGCTTCTTCTTCCTCTTCTTCGGTCTCGGCGCGATCACCGTCGGTGTGCTGGCAGCGCTCGGAGCGGGCGGACCGGGATGGGTCCAGTGGCTCCTCTTCTCGCTCATCTCGATCGGGTTTCTCGTGCCGCTCCGTGGGCGGCTGCTCCGCCGGGTGGCGACGGGAGACGACGCCGCCGCGCGCGTCGATGTCCTCGTCGGCCAGGTGGCCGTGCTGCTGGACGACCTGCCGCCGGGCGAGGTCGGCAAGGCGGAGCTCCGCGGCACGGCGTGGACCGCGCGGAACGAAGGCGAGCGCGCGCTGCGGCGCGGGCAGCGCGGCAAGGTGACGCGGGTGGACGGCCTGACGCTCTGGCTCCAGCCGGAGTAGCGAAGGAGAGGCGACGATGTCCGATGCGCTGATCGTCTTCCTGGTGCTCGCGCTGCTCGCGCTCTTCGTCATCTCACGCACCGCCGTCGTCGTGCCGCAGCAGAGCGCGTTCGTCGTCGAGCGGCTCGGCCGCTACCGCGCGACGCTCGACGCGGGCTTCCACATCCTGCTGCCGTTCGTCGACGCCATCCGCTACCGCCACTCGCTCAAGGAGAACGCGCTCGATATCCCGGAGCAGGTCTGCATCACCAAGGACAACGTGCAGGTGCACGTCGACGGCGTGCTCTATCTGAAGGTCATGAATCCGGAGCGCGCCTCGTACGGCGTTTCCGACTACCTCTTCGCGATCACGCAGCTCGCGCAGACGGCGTTGCGCAGCGAGATCGGCAAGATCGAGCTCGATCGGACGTTCGAGGAGCGCACGCACATCAACCTCGAGATCGTGAACGAGCTCGACAAGGCGACCGAGCCGTGGGGCATCAAGGTGCTGCGCTACGAGATCAAGAACATCACGCCACCCGTCGACGTGCTCGCCGCCATGGAGAAGCAGATGCGGGCCGAGCGCGAGAAGCGCGCCGTCGTTCTCACCTCCGAGGGCCAGCGCGACGCCGCGATCAACAGCGCCGAGGGCGAGAAGCAGCAGGTGATCAAGGCCTCGGAGGCGAAGAAGCAGCAGCAGATCAACGAGGCCGAGGGGCAGGCAGCCGCGATCCTCGCGGTCGCCGAGGCGACGGCCGAGGGCATCCGCAAGGTCGCCGAGGCGATCAAGCTGCCCGGCGGCTACGAGGCCGTGCAGCTGCGCGTCGCCGAGCAGTACATCGGCCAGTTCGGCCAGCTCGCGAAGGAGAGCAACACGATGGTGCTGCCTGCGAGCGTCGCCGACGTCGGCTCCATGATCGCGCTCGCGATGAACGTGATCGGCCGGCGCCCGAATGGGGTGGCGGAGAGCCCGCAGGGCTGAACCGGCGCGGGGGCTCGGCCGCTGACGGGCGGCGGCGACGGTCATCGTCAGCAGTTCCGCCGGCCTCCGCGGCGCGACCTCAGCCGGTTGCATACCGCTCGCCGACGAGCCGCAGGAGCGCACGCCGTCCCGGCCGCACGCCGATCTCCCAGGTGATGCCATCCGGCGCCTCCCCTTCGGCCCGCACGCGGCCGGCGTGCACCCCACGGAGGTGATGCCAGGCGCAGAGCGTCACCCGGTTCTCGCGCCCGTTCCCGCCGCCGCGCGAGCGGAAGACGACGTGATGATCGTGCAGCTGCCGCCGCGCCGTGCAGACCGGGACCGCGCAGCGCCACCGGTCGCGGGCGAACACCGGGTCGCGATGGCGCGGCTGCGCCTCCCACTCCGCTTTCACGTACAAGAGGAGCAATTCGAGCCCCTCGATGAGCGAGGCGTGCGAGTGTGCGGCAAAGGCCAGGATGGCCGTCCGGAAAAGCGCGACGACTGACACGGGAGCGGAGAACGCGACCTCGGCATCCGGAAACTCCCATTCCGGACGCGTACACAATTGCCGGTCCTCGAGCGCGAGCGATGCTCCGGCCGGCGGCGGGGCGATCGGCGCAAGCCCGTCGCGCACGGTGAGGGCCCACTCGACCTCGTCGGCGAGCCGGCGCACGGGGACGGCGCCGGCGCGCTCGACCCAGGCGGCCGCCGTCGGCTCAGCCACGATGGGAAGGAGGGTGAGCGCCCGGACCCAGGACAGCTCGCCGGCCCGGTACGCGGTGCCGAACGCATCGGCCTGCCACGTTTTCCGCTCGAGCGCGACGAGCGCCCGCGCCTTCCGCGGCGAGAGGCCGAGCCGCTCGGTGACGTAGCGCTCCGCGGATGGAAACTCCATCAGCCGGTAGAGCCGGCGGTCGAGAAAGACGCGGAGCAGGCGGCCGAGCTGCCAGTCGGCCCGGCGCATTGCGCGGAGCACGGCGCGCATCCGGGCGTCCAGCGCGAACGGATCGAGCGTGTTGGCGTCCGCGTCGAGGCCGTCGACGTCATCGGGGAGCGCCTCGCGGATGGCGCTCCAGTCGAGCTCGGCGAACACCGCCCGGGTCTCGTCCGGATCCGCCGGTGGCGTTCTCGGGCCTTCGGTCGCGGGCCATGACTCGTCGCACGGAAGCCGCGCCGAGAGGCCTTCCGCCGCGATCGCCTCGGCCGCCTGACTCTGGGTGAGCTCGGTCCCGGCCATGCGCCGCGCGAGCTCGACGACCTGCTGCCACAGGAGACGAACGCGCCGCGGACACCGGAGGCGAAAGCGCGCCTCGTCATCGTCGCCGTCCGGCGGCGTGCGCATCACCGCGGCGAGCGCGCGCACGGTGCGCCCTTCCGCGCGCGACAGCCATTCCGCCTCGTCCTCGGGCGTGGCGACGGCAGCGAGAAGTCGGATCTGTGCCCAGCTGAGGACCCCGTCGACGAACGCCGCCCGGAGCCGCGGGAGGCGCTCGAGGTGCGCGCTCACGGTCGCGAGGCTCTGGAGCTCGCGCGCGGAGAGGCCAATCCGTTCCCGGCTGTAATCGCCGAGCCGGCCGAAGCCGAGCTCGTGATGGCCGTGCCGACGCAGGAACGCCCGCGCAAGGCGGCCGAGGACCAGCCGACCGCGCGCGTCCTGTGCCGCAAGGCGGCGGAGCCAGCCGTCGAGGACGAGCGCCGCGTCGTGCGGGCAGAAGCCGCGGCCGTAGGCTTCGGAGGGAACGAGGAGCTCCGGAGGGACGTTCATGTGCGCGAAGCGAACATTAGGCGAAGACCGCTGCCTTGTCAAGCAGGCTTTCTAACGTCGGTCAAGTGGCCGCCGTCGGGACGGAATGCAGCACGCGGTTCTGACCATCGGAGCCAACGTGCTCCGGTCGGGTAGCGGGCTGATTCTGCTCGCAACGCCGTGTTTCGCTTTCCCGCTGCGTGCCGCCGGGCAAAAGAATCGTCGCAGCGTCACTGCATGCTGGTCCGCAGCTCGATCAGCGCCCGGTCGAACGAATCGACGCGGATCAGCCCGAGCCGCGGGAACTCGATGTCGAGCGTCACGAAGGCGGCGGTGGCAATGGCGGCCGCGAAGCCGATGGCGTGGATCCAGCTCCGCGGGCGGCCCGCCATGCCGTGGCCCGCCAGCAGCGCGCTGGCGAGGGCGAGGGCAACCAGTACGGCGAAGATGACCACCGGCGGGTGATTCTCGGCCACCATCGTACGCGTCGTGGTGATGTCGATCATCGTGTTCAGCGCCGGGAGCACGAGCATCGTCGTGCTGGACGTGGGGTCGGCTCGGCAGGCGGCGCCGGCGCCGCGCCAGATGTCGCCCTGTATCTGGACGCTCCGGGCCAGGGCCTGCTTCGCCGCCACGAGGTCGGGCAGCGCGCGGTAGACCTCGAGCCGTGCGTCGAGATACCGCCGGAACGCGTCGCGCATGGCGGGCTGCGCCGCGACGGGCAGGAGATCGAGCCGCAGGTATGCGGTACCGATCGCGTTGGTCTCCTCCACGACCAGGTGCCGGCGAGCCTCGAACCGGCTGACGGCGCCGGAGAAGGTGAAGGCGATCAGCAGTCCCAGCAGACCGAACACGGCGCCGTCGAGCGTGCCGATCTCCCATGACGTGCCGGGAGGCAGCGCGGCCAGGCGCCGTGTGCCGATCCGCCGCCCGAGCTCGAGGGCGACCAGCATCGCGGCGAACAACCCGATCGCGGCAAGGGAGATGGAAAAGACCAGGTTCCCCGTCACCCGTGTCCATGTATCGTTCATGCATGTATTCCGTCACTCGGTCGCGAGACGCGGTCGAGGTCTGCTCCGCTTATACACCTGATGATGCTCGACCTTCCCCCCGATATCTTGCCATATCGCGCCACTCGATCTTGGCTAGCAGGGCGGCCGTGCCGGCGGACTACCGGGCGGGCGGCGGCCGCGATGGCAGGCCGTCGCGGATCCGGTCAGAGAACCGGGCGTCCTGATCCGCGGCCCGCGCCTTCGTCGTGATGTCGCTGCGCGCACGGAGCGCGTCGAGCGGCAGGCCGGTGTTGACGTCGCCGCGCTCGTAGAGCAGCTCGTCGGCTTTGCCGTTGACGAACA
>WNGI01006602.1_pt1 | contig 10557 bp, 8 predicted proteins | sample 5400621 | NCBI WGS metagenome assembly WNGI01 (sample SAMN13153374, study PRJNA577476) | soil metagenome | isolation source: 20 cm soil or saprolite under Garry oak tree replicate 1 | place: USA:California | collected 2016-06-15 | reverse complement strand
GAACGGGCTCAGTCCGTTCTTCAACACCAGCGTTCCGGCCGCCGTGAAGAGTCCGAGCTTCATGAGATCGCGGCGCGAGAGTCGTCCCTGCGACCACGCTTGCAGGATCTCCGCACGGTTTCGACGAGCGTTCTCGGCTTCCCTCATTCGAGCTCTCGACGCGTTCCATGGAAGGTACATTCCCGTCTCTCCTTGCCGCTTCGATCCGGCACTGCGAGGGGCCAGAGACTAACGTCAAGAACTAGTGTCCCCTGCCGGAATTCCGCTGACTGATTCCGCGGCCCTCGCGACCGCTGACTGCGTTGCTCCTCCTCGGAATAACGCTATTCCTCGTCGTCGCGCCTTCTAGCGGCGACGATGGCTCGCAAACTTAGCCCGCGAATTTGCGGTTCTGCACACTAGCTTGCGGTACCAGCAAAGGCCATGCCGTGTGGCAACCGTACGGGGAGTATCCATATACGTCGGCATCCGGTACGACGGCATCCGGCCTGCGAGGCGAATCACCCCGTGGCATGACAGTAGCGCTCAGCGGCTAGTGTCCCGGATCGGAAAATCCGCTGACTGAGTCCGCGGGCCTCGTCGTCCCACCATTCCCAGCGCCAGATTCCGGAGACTTACGCGTCAAGTGACCCGCATTGGATCCGCGCCGGGTGGGCCAGCGGAGCGCGCTGGCGACGTTGGCGCCGAGACCCACGACGGTGAGGAGCATCATCGCCCCGTTCGGCGGCTCCGTCCCGGGATGCACGAGTTGGCGCAGCGAGACGACGGCACGCGGGTCGCGGGACAAACCGTCGCACTGTGCGGCGTCCTGCGACACCGTCCGTCCCGGATCGCGCCTCGCGCTAGCGCCGGCGTCCGGTACGTCTATTGCTCCGTTCTCCGGTGACTCCAGAACCCGTCGGAGAGAAGTGCGCCATGCTTGAGGGGCTCTTTCAGCCGTTGCATCTGTTCGTGGTGTTGGTCGTCGTCCTCGTCATCTTCGGCCCAAGTAGACTTCCCGAGCTGGGCGAGAGCCTCGGCCGGTCGATCCGCGCGTTCAAGAAGGGGCTCGAAGAGCCGAAGTCGCTCGCGAGCCCGAAGGCGGACCAGCAGATCACGGACGACACGAAGGCCTGATCCCTCGGAAGATGAAGATAGGACCGATGAAAGGAGATGGTCAGAGTCGGTGAGGTCATGTCCGGGCAGCCGCTCCCCAAGGAGGCGAGTTGGTCGAGGAGATGGCGCGCCGCGAGGACCGTGTGTTGATTCGTCTCAGCCCGCAGCGGACGGTCTACAGCCCCCCGTACACCTCAATGCCGGCGACAACGATAGCAAGATGCAGCATGGTCTTGGGCAGCGCCTGCCGTGGAGGATGTAACCGCGTGCAGCGAAACTCTTAGCGGCCTAGCCCCGGTGTCTACGAAATCGGGGCAAGCTCATAGGCGGGACGTGAGGCCCGACGGCCACGTCGTCGAGGGTAGCCTCCACTACCGCTCACGGGGTGGATCGACGAAACCCTCCGACCGGGATAGCAACGGGTTACCGGCATGACATCGGTCGGCCCGCCGCACTCCACCCGGCTCTACTACCGTCCGACCCCGCTGCTGCGCGAGGTCGTGGCGGCCTGCTCGGCGCTCGCGCGCCCGTTCCGCCCCACACCCTGGGCGGTCAATCGCCATCTCCAGCTCGCGCTGCTCGCGTTCGCCGACGGGCACGATCTGCCGTTGCTCTACGATCGCTGCAACGTGCTGCGCCTCGGCGACGGCGGGTGTGTGTCCCTGGAATGGTCCGGGCTCGACGCGGACCCGGCGACGCCAACCGTTGTCGTGCTGCCGACCGTGTGCGGCGACGGCCAGTCGATGCGCCGTCTGGTGCGCGACCTCCGCGCCCACCTCGGCTGGCGCGTCGTCGTCTGCAACCGCCGCGGGCACGGCACGTTGCCGCTCACTACGCCGCGCTTCAGCGTGCTCGGATCGGTCGCCGACCTACGCGTGCAGCTCGCGGAGATACGCCGCCAGCTGCCGGGATCGCCGCTCTACGGCGTCGGGGTGTCGGCCGGCTCCGGTCTCTTGGTGCGTGCACTCGGGGAGGATGGCGACGCCACACCATTCACGGCGGCCATCGCCTCCTGCCCGGGCTACGACACGACGCGCGCATTCGGCCGCGTACACCGGCCGTACGATCGCTACCTGACGCGGATGCTCAAGGCGCACTTCCTCGAGCGGCACGCCGACGTCCTGCGCGGTCATGCCGCCTACGCAGAGGGGCTTACCAGTCGCACGGTGGAGGAGTTCCAGGACCGCTGTCACCCGCTCGCCGGCTTCGCCTCGGTGGCCGACTACCACGCCGCCACGAATCCGATGGCCGTCGCCGAGCGGATTCGCGTTCCACTCCTCGTCCTCAACGCTGCCGACGACCCGGTCTGCGTGGTCGAGAACGTCCTCGAGCACCTCGGGCTGGTCGACGTCGTGGCCGAGAGCCTGATCGCGCTCACCTCGCGCGGCAGCCACTGCGCCTTCTTCGAAGGAACGAGGCGGCCGGGGTCGTGGGCGCATCGAGTGATCGCGCAGTACCTCCGCGCCGTCGACGACGCGCTGCGGCCGCGCCCGCGCACCAGCGGCCGTCCGGAAGAGCGAGCGGCCGCCGGCACGCACCCGTCGACCTGAAGACTCGCGCGTCGCACCGTCCTACCGGAGGACCACGCACAGCGCGCCTGCTATGCCGCGCTGCACCTCCGCGACGAGATCACCCGCTACGCGACCGAGGTGAAGGGCGAGCACGGCATCGGGTTCTCGACCTGCATGGGCCTCAACTCGGGCGCGGTCGTGGTCGGCAGGATCGGCGACGATCTGGTGATCTTTCCGAAGAACGCATCCAAGTGTCGGTGCGACTCCTCCCGATGCCCAGACGGCCGCGAGCCGGGGTCCCTGGGTCACAGTAGCGATGGGCAAGCCCCAATTGGCGAGCGACCTGCAAGGCGAAAAACCCGGCCGAAGGGGGGAAAGGTCGTGAGAAATGACAGCCGGCCACGCCTCCCGACGCGAACAAGTGATGAGAACCCGCGCCGGTGGCCTACCTGGCACCCGTCCGAGCGCCCCTGCCAAGCCACCGCTCGCCGATGGCTGCGGCCAGCGTGCTGGCGGTCGCCGCCCGCGTGTTCCATTCTTTTGAACCCCATTGCGCTCAGGATCAGAAAGGGCGTATCGCTTCCGCACTCTCTGCTACGCCCGCGCACGGCTCCCACGAGCGCACCATAGAGCGGCGCACACGGTGCCCCCCGACCCTCCGAGCCTCCGAGCCAGAGGATCATGATGGACGGGTCGTAGGGAGAGCCTGCCCTTTCCTCTGCGACGTGTTGCTCGGCTGGGAGCGCGGCGTTGGGGACGCCCACGTACCGTCCTCAATCAAGCCAGATGCGCGAGTGTGAGGACCGTCGGCCGGGCGATATGTCGGAGCGGAAAGGGAAGGCGCAAGGAGTGGAAACAGGGCCACGGAGGGCCGCCGTATGGGTCGGTTGATGACGTTGGCAGAGCGGATCGAGCAGGGCATGAAGAGTTCCCAGGAGCAAGCGGGGGTCGCCGTGGCGTATCTCCGAGAAACCACTGCGCGACTCATTGCGAACGCGGCGGCGCGCGTGGGGCTCCAGGATGGCGCGAAGGGCAAGGGCGGGGACAGCTAGTCCGTCCGACTAACGGCAAGCGGAACGCTTTGCGCAGCTCGGACTGACGTTACGCTCTCGGGTGAAGGCCGCAGCAGGGCCCGTGACTCGGCGACAGCACACCGGGCCTCCGCAGGAGGGCTGAGCTGCGGAGGGCCGTCAGACCGCAAAGTGAGAAGAGGCGTGCCCACCTCAAGCCATCGCCTTCGCCGGCTGCACATCGTACGCGGCGCAGATCAGGCTCCATTCGCCCTGGACCTGCTGGCGTCGCGTGGCGATGTGGGCTCGCACGTGCCGGCGGTGCGCCGCCTGCAGATTGGCCTCCGAACAGTACCCGGCGTCGGCGGAGTCCCGGTGATCGTGATGTCGGGTTCGGACGGCCTCTTGACGCTCCTCGCGCGTCACTGCCCCGAGCGGTAGCGGATACCTTTCAACCAGCTCCGAGCAGGCGCTGCCGCCGCACGATCTGCAGGAGCTGCGGCGGCGGCACCACCAGCCATTTCTGGAGGTGCCCAAACACGTTCGACAGCGCGCCCGCGGCCTGGGCGATCAGCTCGACGACGCGGGCAAAGGGAGATGGCGCCAGTTCAAACGCCCGCCGGTTCTCTTGCCGGCCGTCGCCGAAGCGGCAAATCCACTCGTCGTTAACGTGCTCCAACAGCATGACGTGCTTGCCCGTCAGACGCTCCACCACGATCTCACCTTGCTCCATGATGATTCTCCGGGTTGTTAGCGGGTTGCCACTCATCGCCCCTCCTTCCTCACTGTCGCCCGTCCTGGTGATCCACCGTCGACCCCGTGTTCGCTCATCCGCCAGCCGCTGCATGAATGCCATGATGGCGAGTAGCACGGGTCCTCAGCGCGGCAATCCCCGAAATAGGTGAGCCCCGTCCACAGAGGGTTCTCCACATGTGGATAAGTACCAAGACAGTTTACATCTGCCGCGGGGGTTGCCCGTCATGCGCTCAGCGGTTGCAAGAGGCATCGGAGCATACGACGGCCGCGTGGCTCGGCTTCCGGCCTGCGCCCGGTTGTCGACCGCCGGGACCACGCCGCGACATGCCCTCGGTCGGGGGCTGAATCGCGGGCTCCCCGGCGCCGTCCGTACTCACCGGCCGCCATTCGACACCCCACTCGGACAGTCCCAAAGACAGTCCAAAGCAGGATTCACGCCCGTAACTGTCGACTAGCAAGCCCAAAGAAGTCCCCGTACCTATCGAACCTGGCTCAGCTTCCTCCGCAGAGGGCGAATCCCTAAAGAACCCTGAAGAGCCCAGATCCGACCCAAAAGAGCGGGAACGGTTCCCGCTCGACTAGGATCCGCGAAGATCGAGTCCATTGCGGTCAGACGATCGCTCGCCAGCGATCGAAACTACAGAGTCACGGCACGCAACCCGAAGTGCGACGCGGCGGCCACGAGGTGCCGATCGCTGCTGTACACCTCCCGCAGTCCAGCATCGACGGCGCACGCAAGGTGGAGCGCGTCGGCGGCGCGCAGGAAGACGCTCGCAGGTAGCGTAGCCATCCGACGCGCCTGTGCCTCGACGAGCGAGGACGTCACGGGCAAGGCAGTCCACAGCCCGCCGTCGAGATCGGCTTCCACTTGCGCCGCGAGCAGTCGGAACTCTCGCTGCGTGAGCCGCCGCTCACGGAAGTGCCGGTGGAACGTGGCCACCACTTCGCCGCGACCCGTAGCGCAGCAGGCGAGCCCGTCCGATGCTTCGGCACGGGCACGAACCCGGGGGCTATCAGACTCCATCAGGTAGAGTTTCGCAAGATAGCAGGAGTCGAAGTAGATCATCGCCCGTCGCGCATCCCAGAGATGATGGCCGCGCTGTCGGGCCCGCCGATTGGCCGCTCCATGAGCCGCGCCACCCCACGGAGCAACTTCCGCTTCGCGAACGCGCTGCCAGCGGGACGCCTCACCGGAGGGAGCATCCGCGCAACGGGGGTACCGCGCTCGGTTATGATGACCTCGCCTTCCGCCTGCACGCGCCGCAGCCACTGGCCGGTCTTGTCATGCAGTTCCTTGATGGAGATGGTCTTCATGGGCTAGTAAAGTGTCACTAGAGACACTTCAAGTAAAGCGTGGCCACCACGCCGGGCATTTGCCCCTTCCCGGCAGGTGCGTTCTCGTCGAGCCGACGGAGGACGAATCCCGTTGCCTCAACAGCACGCTTGATACGAGCGGGAAAAGCCCGGCGCAACTATCGAGCACCGTTGGCTCAACCGCCGCCGCGCTGCCGTGGTGGTCGAGCTGGCGAACGCCGCGTGCGCCACGGTGCACTGGATGGTCCCCCGGCCGCCACTCTGAAGGCGCGCCCTCACCGCCCCTCGGGCACCGGCTGCCGCTTCTCCTCGACACGCGGCTGACCGTGGAGCCCGGCCGGCCCGTTTGCTACTTTGCGGCACCGTGAAGAAACCACAGCCGCAGGAGACCACCGACCTCGGTCGCTGCGTCGAGCTCCTCGAATCCATCGCGCTCGATCCCACGCGCCTCGCGTCCGTCGACGAGGTCCTGCGACGCCGGCTCGTTACGGCCGCCGGGCAGGTCTCCCGACCCGACAAGCTCGCGAAGCGGGCGTTCGCGAGCGCCCTCTGGCGGCGCGAGCGCGACGACCGGCGACGCCACGACACCGCGATCCTCGAGCGCACCGGGACGCGCGTCCTCCGTCGCGCCTCCGTCTACCCGACGCCGCTCCCGGGCGCGACCGCCGCGCCCCCGCCCCGGAAGACGCGCGACGAGGAGCTGTACGAGCCGCGCAAGTGTTACGTGTGCAAGGTCACCTTCAATCGCGTCCACTTCTTCTACGACTCGATGTGCCCGTCGTGTGCCGACCTGAACTGGACGAAGCGACATCAGACGGCCGACGTCGCCGGTCGAGTCGCACTCGTGACCGGCGCGCGCGTGAAGATCGGCTACCAGGCCGCGATCATGCTCCTTCGCGCCGGCGCGCGCGTGATCGCCACCACGCGCTTTCCCCGCGACGCCGCCCGGCGCTATGCACGCGAGCCGGATTTCCGCGAGTGGGGCGACCGGCTCGCGATCTACGGCATCGACCTCCGCCACACGCCGAGCGTCGAGACGCTCTGCCGCGAGCTGCTCGACCGCTTCGACCGACTCGACTTCATCATCAGCAACGCGTGTCAGACGGTGCGCCGCCCCGTCGGGTTCTACGATCACCTGATGGACGGCGAGACCGCGCCGCCGTCACCGGCCGCGGAGCGCCTGCTCGCCCACCACGAGCAGCTCACGGCGACCACCGCGCTCGCGACCCGCCGCCTGCTCGTTGACTCCGCACGGGCGAGCCAGGTCGCACTCATCGAGGAGGATCGGCGGCGCGGACCGGACATCTTCCCGGCGGGGCAGCTCGACGCCGATCTCCAGCAGGTCGATCTCCGCGACCGGAACAGCTGGCGGCTCATGCTCGCGGAGGTCCCGTCCGTGGAGCTCCTGGAAGTGCACCTCGTGAACGCGGTCGCGCCGTTCGTCCTGAACGCCCGGCTGAAGCCGCTCATGCTGAGGCACCCCTCGCGCGACAAGCACATCGTCAACGTGTCGGCGATGGAGGGGCAGTTCTATCGGGAGTACAAGACCGACACGCACCCCCACACGAACATGGCGAAGGCAGCGCTCAACATGATGACGCGCACGTCGGCGGCCGACTACGTGCGCGACGGCATCCACATGAACAGCGTCGACACGGGCTGGGTTACCGACGAGGACGCGGCGACGCTCGCCGAGCAGAAGCGGGAGACGCACGGCTTCCACCCGCCGCTGGACGTCGTCGACGGCGCGGCGCGCATTCTCGATCCGATCTTCTCGGGATTCCGCACCGGCGAGCACCTCTGGGGCTTCTTCTTCAAGGACTACAAGCCGGCACCCTGGTAGCGTTTTGCTCGACGCCACCGGGCGACGGCCTTGGCCATCGCCCCGGACGGGCGGCATCAGCCGCTCCTCGTTCGAGAAGGAACCCTTTGTCTTCTACGGGTTCCGACGAGAGCGGGCGACCGGGGTCGAACCGGGCGTCCCCGTCCTTGAGCGCACGGCCGACGGTTCCACACGCCGCCGCGTCGAAGGCAGCGCCGTGGTGGGGTTCTTCGCCGCCGTCTGCGAGGCGCTCGTGGAGCTCGGTCCTCGCCTGCGCCGCTGCGATCCGGCGCCCGAGAAGAACGATTCGGGACGCAAGTACTGCAGCAAATACGTCGCGGCGGTCGGCCACTACCGCTATTGCTCGGCGACCTGCTCGCAACGCGTGCGATCGCGCCGATACGACGATCGGCCGGCAGCCGGCGGCGGATCGTTGCTTCGGTGACGTTCAGGAGCGCGGCAGCCTTCCGGAGTCTCCCTATCTTCGCGACGGCGATTATCGCGTTCCTCCCTGCGTAAAGGGTTTCCTTCTGCCGTGCTGGTCAAGACGTAGCTAAGTACCCGGATCTACGGATCTCAGATTCGCGGATTCCGCGTGAGGTTTTGCCGCAGGGTCTGGAGTCGCGTCCCGAGATTGGCAATCGCGCGGCGCTAGTCGCGCTTCATAGCTCCAGGCCGGACTCGCGGCGACGCGGCCGCACCCGTGCGATAGAAGGCGATCCGTTGCCCGATGTCCCGAGCGAGGTCATCGCGGCCGAGCGTTCGCGCCTTCGCCATAGCGCGTCGGGCCGTCGCGACCGCGGACCCCGTTTGCCCGTTCGCGGCGTACGCCGCCGCCAGGTCGTCGAAGAACTCCGGGACGGTGGGATCGAGCTCGGTAGCGATGCGGTACTCGTCGATCGCCCCCGGCGTCGCGTCTTCCTCAACGAGGAGCCTGCCGAGAAGATGGTGCCCCGCCGCCAGCCGTGGCGCGAGTCGCACCGCTTCGCGCGCTTCGGCCGTCGCCTCGTCGGTAGAGTCGCCGCGCGCCAGCAGCGTTCCAAGATTCAGATGCGCCAGCGGATCCTCCGGCCGAAGGCGAAGCGCCTCCCGGTAACAAGCCTCCGCCTCACGTTCCTGACCCTGCCGAAGCAGTACGTTTCCGAGATCGAGCTGCGCGTCGGCGGAACCGGGCGCGAGTCGGGCGGCGCTGCGGAGTCGATCGGCCGCCTCGTCGAGATGGCCGATCGCGGCCAGCGCGGTCCCGAGTCCCAGATGCGCTTCCGCGAGATCCGGTGCGAGGGCGATCGCGGCACGGAATTCCGGCAGCGCGCTCTCGAGCCTCCCGGCGCGCACCAGTGCCTGTCCCAGGTTCGTGCGGGCTTCGGCGTCGTCGGGACGGAGGCGCACGGCCTCGCCGAGCGCTGGGACCGCCTCGTTTGCGTCGCCCGTCTGCAGCAGCAGCGTACCGAGGCGGAGGTGGAAACCGGCCGACTCCGGGCTCTGCCGAACGAGTTCGCGGGTGAGCTCGATGGCGCGCGCCCGATCCAGGCGCCCCGTCGCGAGTCCTGCGGCGACGGCGCTCGCGAGCTGCTTCACTGGCAGCATGTCCTTCATGTCTCGTCGCGCGCCGTCCGCGACCCACACGCTTGCGGGGGGCCCGGCATCGACATAGCCAAGCGCTGCGAGGCGCTGCCGCGCGTCGGCGTCAACCGACACTGGCGGCGCAGCCGTTGGATGGAAGCCGGCCTCGACGTTGGCGAGTTGCGCCTCGAGCACCGCCAGGACATCGGGGTGCGATGCCGAAACATCATGGATTTCGCGACGGTCGTTCGCGCGATCGTAGAGCTCGGGCCTCGTCGTGCGAATGTACTTCCAGCGCTCCGTGGTGAGGCTCCGTTGCGGGCTCCACCCGAACGTCCACAGCGGCAGATCGGTTTCCGCGTAGGCGGCGCGGGATGCGGCAAGCTCTCCGTTCGCCATCGCGCGCAGGGACCGCCCGCGGAGCGGCGCCTCGGGAACGATCCCCGCGGCGTCGAGGATCGTCGGTGTAACGTCCGTGGACGTGACGAGCGCGGCAGACGACGTGCCGGCGCGCGTCTTCCCCGGCCAGCGGAGGATAAGCGGGACGTGCAGCACCTCCTCGTTCAGTAAGTAGCCGTGCTCCTCGTCATCATGCTCGCCGAGACCCTCGCCGTGATCCCCGACGGCGATCACGATGGTGTCGTTCGCCTGGCCGCTCTCGTCCAAAAACGCGAGAAGCCGGCCGATCTGCTGATCCATGAACGCGACCTCAGCATCGTAGGAGGCGACACCCTCGAAGCGCGTCCCGGCGAGCGAGGCGTTGGGGTAGTAGGGATAGTGCGGGTCGTAGAAGTGAACCCACGCGAAGAACGGTGCCCCGTCACCGCCCGCTGACTCGAGCCACGCAAGCGCGGCTCCGACGACGACGTCACCGGGGCGGTTGACGGAAAGCTGCTCGTGGACGACCTGCGGCCGCGCGCTGGAGAGGTCGTCGTCGTAGGTATCGAAGCCGCGGTCGAGCCCGAAGCGCTTCGCAAGCACATACGCCGAAATGAATGCGCCCGTTCGATAACCCCGGGTCCGAAGTTGTTCCGCGACGGTTGCCGTACCGTCCGGCAATCGCTGTCGTCCGTTGATACGCACGCCGTGCTCGGGAGGTTCGAGCCCGGTGAGGAGGGTTGTGTGCGCGGGCAGCGTCATCGGGCTTGGCGTGTATGCCGCCTCGAAGCGGACGCCGGTCGCCGCGAGCGCGTCGAGCTGAGGCGTGAGCGCATCAGGATCGCCGTAGCACCCGAGCCGATCGGCCCGGGTGGTATCGAGCGTCAAAAGGAGGATGCTCGGACGACGACGGCCACGGCCGCCAACATGTGGAGCGCCGCATGCGTCGAGCACGGCGAGGAGCCCCACGACTACGAGGACACCGACGCCCAGCAGCACCGTCCGCGACGGCCGATATGCGACGGCCCGGAACACGGGTTTCCCGCGTGGCTACGAGCTCACGCGAAACGGCGGGGTCCCGAGCATCTCATCGGCTCAGGCGGAAGGG
>WNGI01007669.1_pt1 | contig 10558 bp, 8 predicted proteins | sample 5400621 | NCBI WGS metagenome assembly WNGI01 (sample SAMN13153374, study PRJNA577476) | soil metagenome | isolation source: 20 cm soil or saprolite under Garry oak tree replicate 1 | place: USA:California | collected 2016-06-15 | reverse complement strand
TCTTCGACAGCCTGCTCCCGAAGAACCGCGGGCTCCTCGCCCTGTGGGCGCCGCTCTACGGTCTCGTGCGCTGGGACACGCGCCCCGACGGCGCGCGCGACTGGAGTCTCGCCTGGGGGCTCGCGGCGCGCGAGGACGGCCGGCTCCTCGGCCCCTGGCACCTGGAGCTTCCCCATGGCGGTTGAGGCGCTCGGCCACGCGCCGCGCCCGCCGGGCGTGCTCACACGCCTCGGCGCGAGCCTCCTCGACGGCCTCCAGATCCTCGGCGAGGCCACCCGCCTCTTCTTCGCCACCGTGCGCGCCGCGGCCTTCGTGCCCGCCGACCGCCAGCGGGTCGTCGTGCAGATGGTGCGCGTCGGGACCGACACGCTCCTCATCGGCGCGCTCCTCTCGCTCTTCGTCGGCATGGTGATGGTGGTGCAGGCGGCCGATCAGGTGCGCGAGGTGAGCCAGGACATCCTGGGCCCGATCGTGGGCCTCGCCATGACCAAGGAGCTCGGGCCGGTCCTGATGGCCTTCCTCCTCGCCGGCCGCGCCGGGTCGGCGATGGCCGCCGAGCTGGGCTCGATGACCGTCTACGACGAGATCAACGCGCTCCGCACCATGGACATCGACCCGGTGCGCTTCCTCGTCATGCCGCGCTTCGTGGCGGCCACCATCGCGCTGCCGGGAGGTGCTGGAGCCAGTCGTGGAGCAGGGCCTCGCGGTCCTCGGCCGCGAGCGCGAGCGCGATGCGCTCGCGCGGCCCGACCGCCGCGAGGTCGATCATGAGCCCGAGCATGCCGAGGCCCGCCCGCTCGAAGAGGAGGGGCAGGCTCGGCGCCTCCACCTCGAGCCCCAGGTCGGCCGTGTGCTCGATCTCGCGTACGAACGGACCCGGGTCGCGCGCCCGCGTGACCATCGGCTAGGAGTCTGTCCTGGTAACCATGGTGAGCGAGGCGAACGAGCCGGGGAGCGAGAGCGGCAAGCGCAGCGACGACCGACGAGGCGTGCCTGAAGGCACGCCGCAGGAGGGAGGAGCGAGCACGCCGCTCGCAGCCCCCGGATCGTTCGCCGCAGCCACCATGATTGCCCCAACAGCCTCCTAGGATGGCGGCGGTGGCGGCCGAGCGCGCGAAGGCGGTCCCGGTCGAGCTGGCCGGGGTGCGGAAGGCGTACGGGGAGCACGTCGTGCTGGCCGGCGTCGATCTCCGCGTCGCGCCGGGGGAGCTGCTCGCCATCGTCGGCCAGAGCGGCACGGGGAAGTCGGTGCTGCTGCGGCAGATCGTCGGCCTCGAGCGACCGGACGCCGGCCGCATCACGGTGGGCGGCATCGAGCTGGGCGAGTACCTGGCCCTCCCCCCCGAGGAGAAGCCCTTCCGCGTCGCCATGGTCTTCCAGTCCTCCGCGCTCCTCGCCTCGCTCACGGTGGCCGAGAACGTGGGGTTGCGTCTCCGCGAGCGCGGCCGCCACGCGCCGGCCGAGATCGCCGCCATCACCCGCCGCGTCCTCGAGCAGGTGGAGCTCGCCGGCACGGAGGACCAGCTCCCCGGCGAGCTGTCGGGCGGCATGCGCAAGCGGGCCGCGATCGCGCGCGCGCTCGCCGTCGACCCCGAGCTCATCCTCTACGACGAACCGACCGCCGACCTGGACCCCATCCTGACCGAGCAGATCGGCCAGCTGATCGCGCGCATCCGCACGCTGCGCGGCAGCACCCAGATCATCGTCACGCACAACCTGCCCCTGGCGCGCGCCATCGCCGACCGCATCGCGGTGCTCGCCGAGGGCCGCATCGCCGAGTGCGTCACGCCCGCCGAGCTCGCCGCGAGCCGCCACCCGCTCACGCGCGAGTTCCTGCGGGCGTCCGCGCTGGCCAGCTAGGAGGCGCCATGCTCACCAACGAACAGCGGATCGGCATGTTCTTCATCGTGGGGCTCGTGCTCCTCTTCATCGCGATCGAGCTGACGCTCGGCATCGGGCTGTTCACGCGCCGCTACCCGCTCTACGCGACCTTCCGCGACGTGCAGGGCCTCGACACGGGGGCCGACGTCCGCCTCGCGGGCATCAAGGCGGGCCGCGTCGAGGGCATGCGGATCGAGCACGGCACCGTGGTCGTCAGGATGGCGATCGACTCGCGCTTCGAGGTGAAGAAGGACTCGCTGGCGCGCCTCGACTTCCGAGCGTTGAGCGGCGACCGCTTCATCGCCCTCTCCCTCGGCACACCGACGGCCAAGCGCGCCGAGCCGGGCGACACTCTCGAGGGCGAGACGCCGGCCGGCTTCGCCGAGGTGGTCGACAAGCTCTCCACCGTGGCCGAGAGCGTGACCAACCTGACCGACAACCTGAACCGCAACGCCGAGCGCCTGCTCGGCAACCTGGCCGACGTGGTCGAGGAGAACCGGGGCGCGATCGGAGCGACGGCGCAGAACCTCGCCTCGATCACCGGGAAGCTCGACCGCGGCACGGGCACGCTCGGGCTCCTGCTCAACGACCGGGCGCTCTACGACCGCGTCACCGACACCATGGGCGACGTGCGCCAGTCGGTCGGGGACCTGGGCGTGGTGGCCCACAAACTGGCCGAGGGCAGGAGCACGCTCGGCAAGCTCGTCAGCCAGGACGACGGCCTCTACGCGGAGGTGCGCGAGACGGTCGAGAATCTGAACGCCACCGCCCGCAACGCGGCGGAGATCACCGACGACCTGCGTGCGGGCCAGGGCACGGTCGGCAAGGCGCTCACCGACGACTCACTCTACACCGAGGCCCAGGACACGCTCCGCACCGTCAACCGCGCGACGCAGTCGGTGGAGGATCAGTCGGCGATCTCGCTGCTCGGGACGATCGTGACCAGCCTGTTCTGAACGGAAGCCCGGGCAACACCTGCTCGCCAACTGGCCGGGTGTCGGTCCTCGAAACGCTGGAATACAGCAGGCTCCTGGCCTCACGGGAACCGAATGCGCCGAGGATCAAAGAAGGGAGCCCATCGGGGAAAGGCAACCGCCCGGCAGCCAAACTCGAGCCCCGCACGGTCCGGCGGCGCGCTCGAACCGAGGCGCCCGGCGAGCGGCCGCGAAGACCGCCCGGCCAGCACGGCCGACCGCTGGAAGATTCTCGGGGTCTGTGTGTCCCTGGCACTGGCCACCTGGGTGGTGTTCGGCCAAACGTTCCGACACTCCTTCGTCAACTTCGATGACGACGTCTACGTGTATGAAAACCCACGAGTCGCCCGCGGCCTGACCCTCGACGGGATCGTCTGGGCGTTCACTCACACCCATGGCGCCAATTGGCACCCGCTGACCTGGGTCTCCCACATGCTGGACTGCCAGCTCTACGGCCTGAACGCCGGTGGCCATCATGTGACGAGCGTCCTGCTGCATGGCGCGGCGGTGATCCTGCTCTTCCTCGTGCTGCAGCAGTCGACGGGCGCCCTTTGGCGCAGCGCCTTCGTCGCGGCCGTCTTCGGCCTCCATCCCTTACACGTGGAATCGGTGGCGTGGGTGGCGGAGCGGAAGGATGTGCTCAGTGGAGTGTTCTTCATCCTGACACTCGGGGCGTATGTCCGCTACGCGCGGCATCGACCGTCGCTCTCACGCTACCTCACCGTCGTGCTCTTGTTCGGCTTGGGCCTGATGTGCAAGCCGATGCTGATCACGCTGCCATTTGTCCTGTTGCTCCTCGACTATTGGCCGTTACATCGCCTCACGCGGCCGGTTGCCGGCGCTGCTCCCCAACCGGGCTGGCGTTGGGGTCGCGTCGAGGTGCCGCAGCGCCTCATCGTGGAGAAGATTCCTCTTCTCGCGCTCTCCGCAGCCTCGTGCGTGACCACGTTGGTTGCCCAGAGCGAAGCGATCCGGTCCTTCGAGGAGATTTCTCTCCCCCTGCGCATCGGCAATGCGGTGGTCTCGTATGCCGCCTACCTCGGGCAGATGATCTACCCGGCGGGGCTAGCGCCATTCTATCCCTACGCGGCCGATGGCGCGACGCCATGGAAAGTGGGCGGGGCCCTGGGCTTGTTGCTCTTCGCTTCTGTAGGCGCTTTCGTGGTGCGGCGACGGCAACCGTACGTCCTCGTCGGCTGGCTGTGGTATCTCATCATGCTGGCGCCGGTGATCGGGGTCGTTCAGGTAGGCGCACACGCACGAGCCGATCGCTATACGTACCTGCCGCAGATCGGGCTCTATCTTCTCGTGGCCTGGGCGGTGGCAGATCTGTCGGCTACATGGCGTCGGCGGCGGGTGGTGCTGGGGGCCGCGGGGATTGGTGTAATCGCGAGTCTGGTCGCATGTGCGCGCACACAGGCCTCGTACTGGCGCAGTAGTGAGTCGCTGTGGAGCCACACGCTCGCCTGTACCGCGAACAACAGCGTCGCCCATAACAACTTGGGGGAGGTCGTATTGCGCGCTGGGCGAGTGGATGAAGCAATCGGGCATTTCAAAGAGGCCCTGAAGGTCAACCCCCGCAACGTCTTCGCTTACAACAACCTCGGCGCCGCGTTGATCCAAGCTGGCAAGCCCGGCGAGGCGCTTGCCCCGTTCACGAAGGCTCTGGAAGTCGACCCCAACTATGCCGACGCGCACGATGGCCTCGGCAACGCCTTGCTGCAGAGCGGGCAGATAGTCGAGGCCGCCGCTCAGTACGGGAAGGCCCTGGAGCTGAACCCTGACCATGTCGAGGCGCACAATGGCCTCGGCAACGCCTCGCTGCAGAGCGGGCGGATGGATGAGGCGATTGCCCAGTACCAACGGACCTTGGCGCTCGATCCCAAGCACGCCGACGCCCACAATGGCCTGGGCAACGCGTTGCTGCGGACCGGGCGCGTGCGTGACGCGATTGTCCAGTACAGGCTGGCGTTGGAGATCGATCCCAAGCACGCCCTGAGCCATAACGGCATCGCCACCGCGCTGGTTCAGACCGGGCGAATGGACGAGGCGATGGCCCACTACAAGCAGGCTCTAGAACTGAATCCCGACTTCGCCGCGGCCTCCAACAACCTAGCGTGGGTTCTGGCGACCTGCCCGGACGCAGCCTTCCGAGACGGAGCCAAGGCGATCGAGTTGGCGGAGCGAGCGGACCACCTTTCAGGCGGCCGGAACCCGGTATTTCTCGCTACGCTCGCGGCCGCATACGCGGAGTCCGGGCGATTCGGTGACGCCATTCAGGTTGCTCGAACAGTCATCGAGTTGGCGACGGCTGCGGGACAGGGGGCATTGGCCAATCAGACACGAGACCGCCTGAAACTCTACGAGAGCGGGCGTGCCTTCCACGAGAACCCGACGGCGCCGACATCCTAGCACCTGCTGCGCCGGCGGCCCTCGGGCGTTGTCGTCGCTGCCGTCACAAGGAGTCGGGCGCGAACCGGGCCGCCGCGACAGCCCGTCGGCTCACCCCGCCATCGTGAGGCCACCCGATACGCTCAGCACCTGGCCCGTCACGTAGGCCGCCTCCTCCGAGACGAGGTAGGCCACCGCGCCCGCCACGTCCTCCGGCTGCGCCAGCCGCCCGAGCGGGATCGCGCGCTGCATCCCCGCCAGGATCTTCGCGCCGCGCTCGCCCGCCATCACGTCGCGCAGGAGCTGGGTGTCGGCCGGCCCGGGGCAGACGACGTTCACCGTGATGCGGTGGCGGGCGAGCTCGCGGGCGAGCGCCTTCGAGAAGCCGATGAGCGCCGCTTTGCAGCCGGAGTAGACGGCCTCGCCCGTGCTGCCGACGCGGCCGGCGTCGGAGGAGATGCTCACGATCCGCCCGTGCCCGCGCGCGATCATGCCCTCCACCACGGCGCGCGTCGCGTGGAGCGCGCCCTTGAAGTTGACCGCGATCAGGCGGTCCCAAAGCGCCGGGTCGCTCTCCGCGAAGAGCGCCAGGCGCTCCCAGCCGGCGTTGTTGACGAGCACGTCCACGGGGCCGACGGCCTCCGCGACGGCGCGCACCGCGGCTTCGACGGCGACCGGGTCGCTCACGTCCGCGGTGGCGCCCAGCGCCCGCCCCCCGGCGCTCACGATCTCGTTCGCTACGGTGCGGGCACTCTCCCCATCGAGGTCGGCGATGCCGACCGCCATCCCGGCGCGCGCGAGGCGGAGCGCGATGGCGCGCCCGATGCCGCGCCCGCCCCCGGTGACGAGCGCGACCGCGCCGCTCAATTGCGCGTCGGGAGCGCCGCGCTGAAGGTGCCGCTCACCGCCACCTCGCCCTTCTGGTTGAGCGCCAGCACCTCGCCGTCGATGCGCTTCTCGCCGTTGTGCTCGTACTTCTTGGTGACCTTGCCCTTGCAGGTGAGGCTGTCGCCCGGCCAGACGCGGGTCGCGAAGCGCACCTTGAAGCGGCGGAGGTTCTCGGTGCCGACGTAGTCGGTCACGCACTTGCCGACGAAGGCCGCGGTCAGCATGCCGTGGCCGAAGACGCTCGGGTTGCCCGCGGCGCGCGCAAACTCCTCGTCGGTGTGGATGGGGTTGAAGTCGCCGGAGGCGCCCGCGTAGCGGACCAGGTCCATGCGCGTCAAGCGCTCCACCATGAAGGGTGGGACCTCGCCGCCCTCGTGCACGTCCTCGAAGAAGATGACTCGCCGCTCCATACGCGCCTCCTTACGCCTTCACTGTTCCTTCGGTCATGATCAGGGTGTTGCGCGAGTACGCCACCACCTCGTCGCGCTGGTTACGGTACTCGCTTTCCATCAGGACGAACAGCATCTTGCCGCCGCGCGAGCCCTGCTTCTCGAAGACGTCTTTGGTGCGCGAGCGCACCCGGAGCGCGTCGCCGGCGTGGATGGGCTTCACGTACTCGAACTCCTGCTCGCCGTGGAGGAGCCGCCGCATGTCGAGCTTGACGGCGCGCACGCCGCCGCTCGTCGCCCCCTCGGTCCAGTGCGCGATCGTCATCAAGAAGGTGGGCGGCGCGAGCGCCTCGTCGCCGGCGAAAGCGGCGTTGTCGTCTTTGATGGCGCGCGCGAACTCGCGGACCTTCCCGTATTCCACCCGCATGGTGGTCTCCGGCCCCCACTGGCCGATGGCCGCGCGGTCGATCTCCCAACTCATAACCCGATGAGTTGTGCGACGATCTCGCGGTTCCAGGTGGCGTCGCCGAAGGTCACCTCGGAGCTCTTGGCCCGCTTGAAGTAGATGTGCATGTCGTGCTCCCAGGTGAAGCCGATGCCGCCGTGGATCTGGATGCCCTCGCCGGCGGTGTGTCGGTAGGCATCCGAGCAATAGGCCTTCGCCATCGCCGCGGCAAGAGGACCCTCCGGGACGTCGTTCGCCACCGCCCACGCCGCGTAGTAGGTCGCCGACTTCGAGCTCTCCACCTCGACCAGCATGTTGGCGCACTTGTGCTGGATGGCCTGGAAGCTGCCGATCGGGCGCCCGAACTGCTCGCGCACCTTGGCGTAGTCGACCGACATCTCGAGGACCTTCTGCGCCCCGCCGCACATCTCGGCGCACAGCCCCACCTTGCCGCGGTCGGTGACGCGCTCGAGGAGCTTCCAGCCCTGCCCCGCCGGGCCGAGCACGCGCTCCGCCGGCACGCTCACGTCCCGGAGCGCCACCTCGCAGAGCTTGCGCGTCTGGTCCATGGTCTTGAGCAGCGTGGTGGTGACGCCCGGCGCCTTCGCATCGACCAGGAAGAGGCTCACGCCTTCGGCGCCGGTCGAGCCCGGCGCGCGGCCGGCGACGATCAGGAGATCGGCCGTGTGCGCGTCGGGGACGAAGAGCTTGGTCCCGGAGAGCTTGTAGCCCCCGCCCGCCGGCCGCGCCTCGAGCGCGATGCCCTCCGCGTCCCAGCGCGCGCTCGGCTCGAGCTGCGCCAGCGTGACGCGCAGCTTGCCCGCCGCGAGCTTCGGGAGGAGCTCCTTCTTCTGCGCCGCGCTGCCGCCCTCGAGGAGGGCCACGCCGCCCAGGACCACCGTCGAGAAGAACGGGCCGGGCAGCACGACGCGGCCCATCTCCTCGAGGACGACGATCAAGTCGACGAAGTCGAGGCCCGCGCCGCCGTGCTCCTCGGGCAGGATGAGGCCCATCCAGCCGAGCCCCGCCATCTGCTGCCACTGCTCGTCGCGGAAGCCCCGCTCGTCCTCCATCATCTGGCGGACGTAGGTCATGGCGCATTCCTTGGCGAGGAAGTCGCGCGCCGACTTGCGGAGCATCTCCTGCTCTTCGCTGAAGCCGAAGTCCATCGGGGTCCTTTTGCTAGCTGTTGGCGAGCACGGTGACGCACCCGACCGCGCCCGGGCCGCCCAGGTTGTGCGCGAGGCCGATCTCGGCGTCCTTCACCTGCCGCGCGCCGGCCTTGTGCCAGAGCTGCTGACACACCTCGTAGATCATGCGCACGCCGGTCGCGCCGATCGGGTGCCCGAACGACTTGAGGCCGCCGCTCGGGTTGACGGCCACCTCGCCGCCGATCGCGGCGCGGCCCTCGGCCACGTAGCGCCAGCCCTCGCCCGCGGCACAGAGCCCGAGGTCCTCGTAGTTGAGGATCTCCGTGATCGTGAAGCAGTCGTGCACCTCGGCCAGGTCGAGGTCCTTCGGCGTGATGCCGGCCTGCTCGTACGCCGACTGCGCCGCCTGGCGCGTGGCGGGGAAGCCGGTGTACGCGAAGCCGGGCTTCAGGTAGGGCTCGCCCGAGGTGACGGAGAGCCCGAGCCCCTTCACCAGGATCGCATCGGGCCGGAGCGACCGTGCGACCTCGCGCGAGCATACGATGGCGGCCGCCGCGCCGTCGGTGGTCGGGCAGCAGTCGAAGAGGCCGAGCGGGCTGCAGATGATGGGCGCCGCCAGCACCTGCTCCTCGCTCACCTCCATCTGGAAGTGCGCCTTGGGGGACATGGTGCCGTTGTGGTGGTTCTTCACCGCCACCTTCGCGAGCACCTCCTTGGTGACGCCGTAGGTCTTGAAGTAGCGGTTGGCGGCCATGGCGAACAGGCTCGGCGCCGTCGTCCCGTAGCCGACCACCGGGTGCTTGCCGAACGTGCCGAGGCCGCGCCGCCCCGAGTCGCGGAGCTTCTCGAAGCCGAGGGCGAGGACGCAGTCGTACATGCCGGCCGCGACCGCCATGCAGGCGTTGCGGAACGCGTCCATGCCCGAGGCGCAGTAGTTCTCGACGCGCGTGATCGGGATGTCGAAGCACTTCAAGTAGTCCGCGAGCGCCGTGCCCGCGAAGCCGCTCTCGAGCGTGCCGACCCACGCCGCCTGGATGCGGCCCGGCTCGATGCCGGCGTCGGCGTACGCCTCGAAGGCCGCGTCGACCACTAGGTCCTCGGCCGAGCGCTCGTAGTGCTCGCCGAACTTGCTGCACCCGACGCCGACCACCGCCACGCGATCGCGGATGTTCATGCTGGCCTCGCCTTCCAGAAGTAGTTGTTGAAGCCGCCGCCCTCGTGGATGCGGCGGAACGTCAGCTCGAGCGGCATGTCGATCTCGACCCGCTCGGGCTCGCAGTCCGTCAGCTGGCAGTAGAGCCGGCCGCCGCCCTCCAGGTCGATCACCGCGTGCGAGGTGGGCGGGTCCGGGCTCTCGAAGAGATAGTCGTTGGTGAAGGTGAAGAGCTTCCCGCGCCGCGCGAGCTTCACCTCCTCGAGCCCGCCCGGGTGCGCGCACTCGATGCACACGCGGTGCTTCGGGAACTGCACGGTACCGCACTTGGGGCACTTGCCGCCGTAGAGCGGGAGGAGCTCCTTGCGGTCGCGGAACATGACGACGGCCGAGGACAAGTCGCTCGCCGCCGTCTCCTTGCGCACGAGCTTCCGGAAGCGCGCGTAGCGCCCGTAGGAGGGGAGCGTGCGCTTCACCTCGATCTGCTGCGAGACGGTGGGGCCCGCGGCCACAGGCGGCGCGGTCACGCGCAGGAGGAGCGCGTCAGCGCCGTCGCCGTAGCCCGCGACCAGGACGAGGTCGCCCGCCTTCGCGCGCTCGAGCGCGGCCGCCAGCATGAGGAGGGGCTGCGCCGCGCCCGTGTCGCCCACCGTCGTCCAGAAGCTGTCCTGGAGCTGCCGCTTCGCATCGAGACCGAGCGCCCTGGCGATCGCCTGCGGCGCGCGCGGACTGGGGGTGGGGAGGATGACGGTGGCGAGGGCCTCCGGCGAGACCTCGGCCTTGGCGAGCACGCCCTTCACCGCCTCGCCGAGGACGCGGCCGTAGCCGTATTTGGCCTCGAACGCGCCCGGGAAGCTCCTCGGGAACTCCTGCTCCCGCGTCCGCCACGTGCCCAGGAACTCGTCCGCGATCGAGTGCGTGGCGATCACCTCGGCGCGCCCCGCGCCGCCGCCGAGGAGCACCGCCGCGCCCGCATCGCCGTAGCTCTGCTCGACGCTCGAGTCGGGCTCGCCCAGCCGGCACTCGCCCGCGGCGACCAGCACGCGCCGCGCGCCGCCCGCGAGCGCGTCGAGCCCGGCCAGGAGCGCGGAGGTGCCGGCGCGCAGCGTGTCGGTGAAGTCGGCGGTGCGCGTCGCGCCCGGCAGGTCGAGGACGGCGGCGATGGTCGCGGCGCCCTGCTTCTCCGTGTAGGGCGAGGTGGTGGTGGCGAAGAAGACGGCGTCGGGCCGCTCGCTCTGCCCTTCCAGCGCGAGCGCGGCGCTCATCGCCAGCGTGAGGCTGTCCTC